>ENA-UOIW01000054-UOIW01000054.1-human-gut-metagenome-genome-assembly--contig:-P58-NODE-54-length-110418-cov-10.109928_pt1 | contig 110418 bp, 117 predicted proteins | sample MGYA00242334_ERZ723881 | MGnify/ENA metagenome assembly ERZ723881 | reverse complement strand
TTTGTCTTCCATCTGCTTGATAGAAACAAAGAGGCCGACGGTCATTTCAACGATGGGATATTCTTTGCCACCAAATTTGATGCTTTTTTTCGGCGGCAGAATGGAGTCGAGATCGAGTAATTTGGTCATGGTTTAAATCCTTTTAAACTCATACAGAGGCCCATCCATGGGCCTCTTGGGTTATCACAATTTAGCTTGCGGCAGTTACAGAGACGGCTTTGGTCGCCTTCTTGGCGCCGTCATTAGTTGTGAAGGTGATATTGGCTGAACCGACAGCTTTACCAGTTACCAGTCCGTTCTGATCTACGGTCGCTTTATCAGTCGCATCAGAGCTCCACACGCCAGTCTTATTGGTTGCATCGACCGGGGTAAAGGTTGCGCTCAACTGAACTTTTGCGCCCACTTTTACGGTCGGTGAAGACGGGGTCAGCGTGACGCTCTCAACCGGCTTTGGGAGGCTCATTTTCCCCAACACGCCAGCGTCGTCCGGGTAAGCGGAAAACTCAACTGAGAACACGCGAACGTCGTCAGACTGGTAGGTCATGGTGAAGTTACCCGCGGTTGCTGCTTTAGGGATGGTCAGAACATAATCCGTCGCATCCTGCGGGGTCAGCACCAACTCTTTTGCAACGTCGATCAGATTCACACCCTGCGCAGACGTGATGGTTACGGTATCTTCGCCAGAACTCAGCGTTGAACCTGGCATCAGATCGACCATGTTTTTCAACACGGATTCAGCCAGCGGCGCAGTAATGGTGATGTTGCGGCCTTGGATCAGCTCGGAGATCGTGGTCTGGCCCAGCTGGTCTACGGTCACTTTCAGCGTTTCGGTTGCGATTTCAACCTGAACACCGCCTTTGGTGTAACCCAGATCCACGCCACCAAACGACACCTTGCAGGCGCCAAGCTTGATGTTTTTAACATGGGTATTGGACATTATTGGAAAACTCCTTTTTCCGTTAAAACAGTGTCATTTCGACACGCAATAGTAAGTATATACTTACTTATTTATTCAGTTCAATAAAGTACCCAGCAAATTCAAGTGGAATCCCCGTTTCAATAAGCGATCCGTCATTTATTGGGTACGTTATTGGCATCGCCATCGGCCTAACCATTTTGAAGAATACCCCGTCAGACTCAACGTTGCTAACAGGAAGGATGTCCATGATTTCGTTGGCCATTTCAACAGATTTTGTAATGCTCGCATTGCGAACTACTATCGTGAATGAGTCGAAGTAAAAACCCTGCAAATCCGGGTCGATGGCTATGCCTGTATTGGGATTAATCAGCAAGATGCCAGACTTAACTTTTGCTGGCATATAGTGACAGAAAATGTCCGTCCCTACTTTTCCAAGCCCCTTTTTTTGTATCAATTTTGCGAATGCTTCTACAAACACGTCAACCTCGCGTAAATCCTGCTTTTCTGGCAGCTTCCAAGATCGTCTGCGAAAATTGCTTTTCGCTGATCTGAGTCGCTCGCTCAAGGAAATATGGGCCCACTTTAGGTTTCACGCCGGCGACAGGAGGGTTAGTAACATTCTTCATACGAGACAAATAACCAAGACGGTACTTACCAAGCTCCATGTATTTGGCATAGTCCCCCACCTCAACGCCTGGATGCCCTTCGCGCTGCTTTGCGCCTGAAACGGAAAGCTCAATACGAAGCCCCGCGTATCCTTCTTTTACAACCCGCGCAAAAATGGCGCTCTCAAGCGATCCGGTTTCAAGCGGGGCCATGGCTCGTGCCAGTCGTTCAACCAGACGCGCCAGCTTTTCCATGTCCCTGATTAGATATCGCTTGAACGCTTTCTGGCTGTTATTAAGTCTGGCGCCGGCACGCTTAAACTGGTGTGCGTCATATTTCAAACCCATATATTCGCCCCCAGCTCAAGATGCCCAGGGCGGCCACGTAGTCCCCATCGCCGATGTACGCTTGAGACCTTCAGCTTCTGTCCCTCCAGCACAAGAACGTCATCGAGTTGAACAGCGGCTTCAAGTGGAACAATAAGTACTGCGTCAAACAACTCCAGCGCCGCCTTTCCGCGGCTTCCAGAGCTATCTGCCCTGACGGACGATTTTTCATTGCTCTGTTCAAATTTAACGACGCCTACTTTCGTCTTCCTGACGAACTGCAATTGCGCTTCACCGTAGACGTTTTTGGAACCAAACCGGTAGATCGACAATTCGGCTTGCCACGAAATATTCATCCACTCTCCTTGTGTGAAGTCGTCGCACTCATTACCAGGCGGAGGCGCGGTTTCCCGTCTTTGGCCTGTCGACCAGAAGTAAAGAGCACGACGTGTATTACGCACGACGAACAATCATCCGATTGTTGATGTAACTAATAAGCAATCGCCAGGTGCTGCGGGCCACACGGACATTCGCCACTTTGCTTGTGCGGTACATATTGGTTGTTTCACCGATCGATTCAGACAAAATGCCGTCTTCTCGCGCACTCGCAATATCGTTGCCATTGGCGATCTCGCATGCCTCATTAACGGTGGCCAGAAGCAGCGCCTCTTTAAAGTAGTCTGGCAAATCCGCAAACTGCTCCGAAGTGATCCGTTCCCAGTCCACCAAATCCTGCCGATAAACGCCGTCAGCCCCCCAGGGAATGTCATAGACATTCAGCATGTTTTGGGGACGGTCATACCGGTCGAAATCGATACGCATGATCCTCCGGATAGAGAAAGGTAAGGTTTTGATTCGCCGTGTCGCTTCGATTAGCCGCTTGCGCATCAAACCCTCTCCATCAGCCAGCAATGTATCTCCATTGATCATATCAATGGCCTGCATTTGAGCATCGGCTACGGTGGCAAACGACTGAGCCGGGACGGATAGTTCAAAGCTATTAAGCAGCACATACATCTGCCGCTCTTCGTGGGTTAGCCCACCCGCTGTGGCCTTCACGATGACGTAGCGCAGATCACGCTCTTTTTCGACCAGCTGGTTATGATCTGCTGAGATTACAACCGGTATAGACATTTGGCCTTCTGCAATATCGAGAGGCTCTTCGTCCACAAGTGTTGTGCCTGCACTATCTCGCACCGTATAAGAGGCGGAGTCGATATCCAGTACGTTAAAGGCGAAGGTCAGAGAGACGATGTCTCCGCTACGAAACGTGTCGATCAGAGCCATCACTCACCGCCTTGTGCTTTCAGGATGCCCTCGATCATTTCAACAATGCCCTTCGCTTTCACGCCAAGCGTGTTGCCGATCTGGCGCAGGCCGGCGATACCTTCACAGTCAGCAATGGACTCCAGCTCTTCTCGGGTGAAGCGCTGCACATGTTTTGTCTCCTCCCTCGCGACGCCACGTTTCATAGGGACAATATCAGGGGCCGTAGGCTCCACAATCTGATCGGCCACCAGCTCGTTACGATTGCTGAAGGCAGCTGATGGAGAGACATTTTGCCCATCAATCGTTTCGGCACGCATTGAGGCGCAGATCCGCTGTTGATCGAGGAATGGCAGCTCTGCTACGGAAATGCCGTCTTTAAAGTAAACGCCGCACAGGATGCCCGTGTATCCAAGGAACTGAGGTTCCAGAAGATGAATTTTTGCTGGTTTCATGAGTTTTCCTCTGAACAGGGTGGCCAGAGCCACCCCTTGTTACTGAATCAGGCTGCAGCGGCTGTAACTTGAACAGTTGCGGTTGCTTTATGGCTGCCGTCTGCGGTCGTGACTTCAATTGTTGCAGTCCCTTCTGCAACGCCGGTCACGAGACCAGTAGCCGCGTCAACCGTTGCAAATTCAGCATTTTTCGACGCCCAGGTAACTTTCTTGTTGGTAGCACCAGCAGGAGCCACGGTAGCCGTGAGTTGAACCGTTTTTTTCACCTCCACCGATGCCGACTTAGGACTTACCGACACACCGGTAACAGCGACAGTGGGCTCCATCGGAACCGCTCGCATAGCTGCGGTGATACGGTTCTGCATGCGCTCGTTTACTGGATGATCGGACACCGATTTAGTGAAAGAAGTACGGAACATAACCCCCGTAAAGTCGGTGAAGGCCTTTTCAGTGATCTTCACTTTTTTTTCTGACATTTATCGCTCCTATAAAAAGGGCGGGCGTATAGCCCACCCATTTAAAAATAATAGGTAAGTACTTACCTATTATTAGGATTAAATTTTGACGTTAGTCAGCGCCGCGATAGCTTTATCGTGCTTATTGGCCAGAGAGCAGTACCACTTCACACGAGTACGTACTGCGTCTTTGTTCTGAACGGTGCCAATGTTTTCCACAACGATACCGGCATTTTCGCCGCCGTACAGACCAGTTACACCGTTTTCTTCAGAAAGGTGCAGACAGTAGATATCCGCTTTGGTGGAATCCGCAACCGGAATGAAGTCGTTTACGATAAACGGAACGCCGTTATGGCACAGCATTGGTCGACCGAAGTTTTCCATCATGATTTCGGACGGGCCTACGTTTACAGTTCGCAGCAGCGCACGATATGCGCGAAGATGCTCAGAACGCATCATGATGCAGTCTGCGCCCAGATCTTTAACTGCGTCGACCAGTTCGTCGAACATGGAGAAAGTCATGGAAGCGCCGGAGATGTCGATCTTCTGATCGTCATGCATCAGCTTCGGAATACCGTCGAAGGCTTTGTTGTTAGTGGTGGAGTCGCCAACAATCAGATTGCGACGGAAGGCACGAGCCAGACCTTTGACTTTCTGACGAACCTGGATAGCCAGCTGGTTGTTAGTATCAGCCATAGTGGTAGCCAGGAATTTGTCGACGTCAACGTCGCCAGCCAGAATGCGCAGCTTCGCAACTTTCTCTTCGAAGGTTGCAGCACCTTCGGTGATGGTGTCGTTCACATCAATGAAAGTAGCTTCGCTCAGGGTTTTTTCGCGGTTATACAGATATGCCTTCGAATTGATCTTCATGAAAGGCAGGACGGCAAACAGGTCGTCACGATCGATAATGGTCTCGATCACGCCCTGTTCAAGCTCGTTATTAGACAGCTTTTCAGCTTCTTCACGCAGTAATGGCATCTTTCATTTCCCTATGATTTAAGATGTTACTTGATTCCGATTTTCCCTAAACCGGCAGTCAACTTATCCATTGTCGACTTGTTCTTCGGCTGGGTTACTTTGTGGGTCGGTTTACTAATTGAACCAGCACCCTGCTTAGCTTCGCTGCGCAATAAAGCGTCAGCTTCCGGATCTGCACGTAAAATACGCTCAATCGCGGATTCGAACGGTAACGGCTTACCTTCGCCGTCAACCAGAACAGCACGCTCTTTCTGACCTGCCGGCTTGTCATAGCCAACGACGTTACCGTCTTCACCCACTTCGAAATGAGAGCCGTAGATAACGCGGGCCTTAGCCGGAGTCATCAGAACTTTTTCACGCAGGAAATTGGAGCCAGAAAAGGAAGCGCCGACGGTCATTTCAACCAGCTGGGCTTTAAGTGCGGCGTTTTCGCTCTCCAGAGCGGAAAAACGTTCATCACGTTGAGCCATCTCAGCCTGGTGAGCTTCGATCATTTGCTTTTTCACAGCATCGAATTCACCGCGGCGTTCCAGTTCAGCTTGCTCCGCCTCACGGCGTGCGTTTTCTGCGGCTTGCTCAGCTTCAAGAAGCTGGCGTGCTCGTGCCGGATCGATATCACCGTACTGAGCCAGCTGATCGGCCATGGCACGCTCTTTTTCCTTGCGTTTCATGTTCTCTTTCAGCAGGTCAGCACCGGCTTTCTTGGATTTACGCAATTCAGCGAGCAACTCTTCCTGAGTCATCCCTCCGAATTCATCGTCTTCGATTTTCGGCTGATCTTTCTGCTCGCCGTTCTGCTTACCAGATTCCTGGGTGCCCTGCTCTTCTGCACCAGCGGGAGCTCCAGCACCTGCGCCACCACGTTCATGTGATTCGGCGACATCCATGAGGCCACGACGGGCCATTAGCATTTGCCACAGATTCATAAAAATTCCTTTTAATTACTTATCACTCGGTTGCTTGAGTTGATGAGTTCCCATTCCCTTGGGATAGATCTTGTCCGCTCTCTTGGACTGTATCACGATGATAAGTAAGTGCTGACTTATTTTCAAGGGTGTTAAGAGCATTTTTTGGCGGAAAATTCAAGAGATCTTTCTCAAATTCTTTCTGCATCGCGGCCGAAATATTCGGGAAGATTTTCTCAATGAGCATTTCCATCTGATATCGACGCACAGAATCCGGTGCTTCCAGCAGCCCAAGTTTCTCGGCAACGGCAAATTCATCCGTCAGACCGCGGATATCAAAGCTCTCTGGATAGGCAATCAGCGAATGCTCCTCATCCAGATCGACCCCCATCCACTTCGCCGCCAAAAACATCATCTGGCGTTCAGCCCGCTCAAGACGCTCGGCTTTAGTAATAAGCAGACTATTAACCCGCTGAAAGTCATATAACTTGGCGGCCCCGGATGAATTATCGATCCCCTTAGCGTTATCCTGCTTTGTTCGCTCGCCAGCGACCCCAACGGAGTGGTAGATCTCATTAATCACGGTCTGGATAGTGGTGATGATCATCTGAGCTTGCTTAGGGTCTGGCGACAAATAAAAAGGCTGGTTGCCACTTTCCGAGTCATAGGTGAAGACGCGTTTTGTCCCCATTTCCATTACCTTTGCGTGATTCTCATCGCCTGGCAGGAGCGACTGAACAGGAATGGCCAGCTGGCTGAACGTCTGATCCTGAATAATGGCGTCAAGGTTCGACAGATAGTTGGCTACTGCACGGTCAAGGTAGGCGATATCATCAATAAGCGACGGGCTAAAATACGGCGATTCGCTCTCCCCTATGCAATCAACAGGAAACACAGGTACAACGCCAAGTTTGTGTTCGCCTTTATCTTCAAGCACAACTTTTGCGGTCCGACGACCGGCATTCCCGGCGCCTTTCTTAACCTCTTCCCGGAATAGATACCACTCGTTACGTGTCCATAGACGATAACGCTGATATTCCTGGCCAGATGAGGTGAAAGGGTCTTGATCATCGCGCGCCACTTCGACAATCAGCGCCCAGATCAAATTGCCGTCATCGTCCCACGCCATATCCAACATCTGCTGCGGAGAAATCCAGTAGGCATAGGCGCGAACATCCTTCTTCTTCTCGTCAGCGACGGATTCTGCGTCACTATCCATCGTGCTATCGACCACCACCCAGACACGGCCATAGATGGAGGACTGGAGGTCAAGCGCGGACATAAAGCCATCGATGGAAACATTCTGTCGTGTCGCGCGTTTCCAGAATTTCTGAATTGGCTCAGGCGCTTCTTCTACATTTCGATGGATGTCCTCTTTGAAGAGATATTTATTAATCAGGTTCACCACTTCCCTGGTGTGATTGAAGCGGTAGGCGCGTTCCAGACGCTCCTTGAACTCCTGATCACCTTCTTTGAAGTATCGGAAAATGTTGTCATCGAACCAGGCACGCCCGCCAGCGTATGTGCTGGCGAGGAAATCCCAGTGCTCTTTTTTCTTTATGTATTCGGGGTGGCGTCTTGCCACAAGATCCTTAATTTGCTTCTCAGTCAATTCCATTTGCTTCTCTTCCATGATAGGTAAGTACTTACTTATCTTGAACCACCAAGAATAACACGATTTTTTACGGGATACCTACGATGAACCGGGTAGCCCAAGGCATCCGCGCTGTGCTCAATCCCCCCGCTCTTATCCATATCGCGAGAGCCTGGTTTGTAGATAACTTTCTCCAGTGAATCGATGAGATGTTTGCACTTAGGGTCGATATACAAACGAGTTTCGCCAGAGGCGCTCATCAACATGCGGTTCACTGAGTTCACACGATCAGCAATCGGTGGGTGCTTTTTCGGATAATCAACACGCAGAAAGCCCTTCTCCTTGAAGATGTCGATGTCCGATTCCCCACGAGCGTGCTGACGATAGGCGCCGGCCGGGTCTGGAAAAATTGTGACCTGCGATTTCCACCGCCAGAAGCGGCGCTCCAGCTCATCGCACACTTCTGCCGTATTCGACGAAAACAAGACAAGCTCATCCACAGCCCACAGCTCCCCATTCGGTTGTGGCTGCAGGATGACCGACGACATTGGATCAATGTTGAAGTCCTGGCCTACCCACACCGGTAATTTAGGATTGAACTGCAGCGGCTTAACGTGAACGCTACGATCGAACGGGTAATACACGCGCCCTGACATGTTTTCGAAGCTGGCGAGGTACTCCTGAGCGAACGACTTAGGGTCCATATCGTTCTTGGCTGCCTCGATTTCTGCCGTCGGAACGAATGGTGAATCAGCGGTTACAAACTGCCAGCTTTTCCACTGACCTTTGCGCTGCAGCTCTTTGTTCTGCCCGATAGTCCATAGTTTATGGAATTCGGAGAACCCTTTCGGCGTACCGATGATCAGCGCGCCGCCGCGGGTGGATGACAATGTCGGACGGAGAACCTTGTACCAGGTGTCTGGCTTCATATCCTGGAATTCGTCGAGCACAACGAAATGCAGCGCAACACCACGAAGCGTATCCGGTTTATCCGCGCCTTTAAGCGCGATCTCCGAACCGTTTTTCAACACGATAGTCATCGTGGTGTCGTTCTTCTTCCGAATCCACTTACGCGGCAGAACTTCCTGCAGATCATCCCAAAGAATCTGGCGCGCCATTTGGTAGGTCGGCGCGACGTACCAAACTCGTTGTTTTCTCTCCTTAGCGGCAGCGCGAATGATGGTTGAGATCGACAGCCTCGATTTACCCCAACGTCGTCCGGCGCACACCACTTTGAAACGATGTGGCGACTGGAAGACTTGCATCTGCCCGGAATGCAGCTGTACGAGACTTAGAGACGACGGGATGGACATGGTTATGCATCTCCATCATCGTCTTCGCCCGATGCGTCAAAATCGCTCTCAGCTTCGCTCAGCGCTTCTTCTTCGAGTGATTCCAACAGATCGTCATCAATCACTTCGGGCTCATCATCTTCCTTGCGCAGCTGGGCCACCTGTGATGGGGTTAGCTCGCCAAAGACAAGGTTCGGAATATCCTCTTCACCGCCTTCTTCTTTCTCCATGCCCAATGCCTTGGAGGAAATTTCGAAGCATTTGGCCAGCGTGCCGCTGGCGCGCTGCAGGCTTTTAAGATCGTCCTCAATCGAGGCCAGTGGCTTACCTTCGCGCTTTGCTGTAGTGACCTCGACCATCACCATCTGACCAAGGGCATACGCCCAGCCGTCATAGCGTGTCCGGCGGTCTTCTATCTTTTCGGCTCGGGCTTTAGCGCGCAGTTCTGCATCGGACTTGAGAGACTCGCGCACCATCTTCCCAACAGAATCAGCGCCTTTCTCTAATCCACGCTTTTTGAAGTGTCTGGAGAGCGTTTCACGACGGATGCCGTACTCTTCTTCCAGTTTTGAGAGCGTATACTCGCCCGAAGTCCATTTCGCTTCGGCTTCCGCCCATTCAGCCGGAGTCAGGCGAGTTTTGCTCTCGTCTTTTTCGACAGTCATAGATCCCTCTAAAACACACACAGAGCGCTTCCTTGCGCTCTTAAACAATTTGTTTTCTGGTTGTATTAATTAGGTCTGGGGAATCTGTTTGAGAGCCTGCTTTCGTATATATTTAATAAGTGACTTATTAGTTATATATACAGACGCAGGCTGTTAATCTGACTCCCAGACCAACTTACATCACCAGTAACTTGGCTCTGGCTCGACCTAATGTCGTCAGCCCCAGAGTTCGACGCTGGTAGCCAGAATCCTCTCGCGGCCGGCAGTCGTGCTTTTCGACCAAACCTTTCTTGATCAGCGCGCGCAGGGAGAATTGCATAGACTGCTTTGTCGTCCGGTAAGGCAGCACTTCCAGCAGCTCGTCCAGATCGAGCAAATGTCCACGTTCATGGCCTAAGTTGATGGTCTTAATGATGTCTTTCTGTTTATCAGTCAGTGTCATGGCAAATCCTTATGCCGGTAACGCAATATCCAGTGGTGCATTCAGCGGTTGTTTATCAAAAGCCAGCAGTGGCAGTGTGTCAGGCAGCTGGCGACCAAAATCAGGGTTGCGATAAACCCCATAGAGCGGTGAAGTGAAGCTCAGATTGTGAATATCCTTGAGCAGTTTTACGATGCTGGCCTCATCCACCAGGCTATCCGCGATATCCTGAATGGTAGTGCCACGGTTGCGGCCTGCTTTTGCCAGAGAACTATTCTTGTGGTAGTCCGCCACCAGATCTCGCAGTGCGCGGCGCCGGCGTGAATCAGTCATCGCAAACAGCTCCTTCACAATCGCTTCGTTGTCGCCGGGGTCAGAACGAAAATGGCGCTGAAAGACACGAAGCGCGCTTTCGTAGCTCTTCGGACGTTCAGGACGGATGAAGCAAAACCCTGCTTTCATAGCAAACGGGTTATATTTGCTCATCGACGACTGGATCTCGATGATTGGCCGGTCATGCATCCTGCTAACCAGATTAATCATGCGATACGACACCCCGACGCCACGATACTGGGTGTCCACTACAGAGCGGCTGATCACAGCGAAGTTGTTGTTTACGTAACGTCCCCAGTACTGATTTGCCACAGTGGTGTTGGTTGTGGGTTTCAGCTTTGGAAACATGCGATGCCGCGGCGCCAGCAGCAGTTTAGGGAAGGCCATAACTACAACGCCTACCAACCGACCATCTAGCTCACAACGGTAGTAGGTAGGGGCGAACGGCTTCCCATCTGTCTTGTAGTGAAGCGACTTAAGCGCGTGCCAGTCTTCTACCGTCCCCCTAGTGACGGTCATGCGCTCAAGAAAGTCCAGATGGCGCGGGAACTCCTCCGGGCGATACCGTTTGATGATGATGTCTGTCATGCCGATCACCTGCGCTCGATATTGGCATTGATGAAGTCCAGGCGAAGCGATTCCATCGCCCCAACCATGACGTATGGGCGCCCACCGTTATGCCAGCAATCCAGAACACTCCCGTCGTTATTGATCATCAGCAGCGCCAGGCTCTGGCTTTTGCCTTCTCTGGCGTACTGGAGTGCATCTTCCAGCAGGCGGATGACTTCAACGTTATTGTTGTCAGTCTCTTTCGATGGCTTCAGCTCTACGATCTTCAAATCAGGCATATTCCACCTTCACGCGTTCTTTGTAGTGCTTGGTGATCTGCATATCCGGGCGCAGCGCGTTCTTCAGGTCTTCGTGGGTCGTCGCCACCATTACCGTCGCACCTACCTTTCGCGCGGCACGCTGGAGGTTCGACGCCACAACCTGGGCGGTAACACGATCAAGAACTGCGCCAAATTCATCCGCAGCCCATACCTTTGCGCCCGACTCAATAAGCTTGGCGATCTTGAGCCGGTATTTCTGGCCATCCGACATTTCAGAAGGTTTGCGCACAAAGAGATAGGCATCATTCAAGCCAGCCATCGAAAGCAGCCCTAACGCTTCGCTGGTGGTTTTACCCAGTTGGTCAATGACATTGACGTCGTTGTCAAAGGTAAAGTCATCAATGGAGGCGACTGAAAGCCCTTCATCTTTCATCTGGCGTTGTAGCTCACGCAGCACGACAGATTTTCCGGAGCCTGACTGGCCAGTGATGTAGACCACATCACCCTGCTCGACTTCCAGCTCAAGATTGTCGTAAAGCGTCCAGTCTTTTTCATCCAGACCAAGCCCAAACGATTCGGCGATCTCAAGCGTGCGAGTGGTCTTGTTGACACGGGTCTGGAACGATACGTTGATGGTATATGTGCTCATGCTTCGACTCCCCCGGAGGAAACTTTCTGCGCATAAGCAACGAACGCGTCTACCCCGCTCTCTCCCGTGATTTCTTCCATGTGGGCAAGCAAATCCCCCACGACAATCGCAGAGCCAGCAGGGAGCGTTTTAAAACCCAGAACATCGACCACTCGAACCTCTTCGGCGGCGACTTCGCGACTGATTTCGGTGTGCTCTTCTTTCTGGCGCTCGGTTTCCTCCCCCAGATCCATAACCAGTGCGCCAGTATCCATTTCTTCGGTCATGCTACCGACCAGCACGTTCAGCTCACGCTCGTCAAAGCCGAAGACTTCAACGTCACCAAATACCAGAGACTCCAGCTCTTTCTGTAACTTGATGGCATCGTAATCAATGCTGGCCAGCCGGTTATCCTCCAGACGCTTCGCCTTCACTTCTTCATCGGACAGATCGTCGCGAACGATCACCGGCACGCTTTTCAGCCCCGCTAAAAGCGCAGCTTCGCGGCGGCCATGGCCAGTAATGATGACATCGTCTTTATCGACAGTGATCGGCTGGTCAAAACCACGCTTTTTTATGGCTGCGGCCAGGTCACGGATCTGCTGCTCGTCATGCTTTTTGGCGTTCATTTCATAGGGAATGAGCTCTGCCGGGTCTCGGTAGACGATTTCGAACGTTTTGGTCATTAAATACACTCCTTGTAGTTATCGACCAGCCATACCAGAGCTTCACCAGCATTCTCCATGTCGTTGCCGGTGTTGATCGCCTGCTCTTTGATGATGGATTTAATGGTTTCGGTAACGCGATCAGAAGCGTCAAACGTCACTTTGAAGCGCATGGTCTGGTGTTCCGCACCGACACGCTCAGCTTTTTCGCGAGAGTCCTTCTCAATGGGCTCTTCGTCGCCACGCGACAACGCCTCAAGCATTTCCAGGTCAATTGCCGACTCACGAGCCAGTGTGGCCGCCAGTTCGTCGTCGTAAGGGGCAATTTCCGACAGCTGATAATCGAGTTCGGACTGAATTTCCTCGATCAGACGCTGTAATGCGACCTGATCGTCTTCGCCGTATCGCTCGTTATCGACCAGAGACATTTGTTTCGCTACCAGATCGCTTATTTTGCCCACCGATATAACAGGAACCGTGGAAATACCCTGTTCCATAGCGGCTCGCCAGCGATGTTCGCCACCGAGGATCTCAAATTGGCCACCGTCCAGCTCACGCGCAAGAATTGGCTTGAAAAAACCCAGTTTTTCGATGGAGCCTTTCAGTTTTTCGAAGTTTTGAGCACCAACCGAGTTGGTGTTCCAGGGATTTGGCCGGAGTCTGGCCACTTCTACCTGCAGAATGGTAATTTTTACGTCCATACTTTTTGATACAATCCATTGCATAAGTACTTACTTACTATTCTAGCCAATTAACATATAAAAGGCACGAAGGAAAGATATTTATGACTGTTAGGATTGTTTCGAACGCGGTCAACGCTATGGTCTCCGGCGCTGATGACAACGTGAAGCGACTCGTCCAGGAAATGCTGAGTTACGAAGTCGAAGCTGGCGACTGGAAAGGCACCAGTACTATGTTCAACTGGAGCAAAAATGCCTTCCCCGCGGGTTTTGCTAAATCGGTAGCAGCAAATCTGGTGAAGGCTGGCATTAAATGCGTGCATATTCGCAAAGACAAGGTTCCGGCGCTTGGTAAACCAAACCCGGCAGTTAACCCTTTCCCCTATAATCCGGACTATGCGTATCAAGATCAGGCTGTAGAGACACTGGTTCGCGAAGGAATGATGATTGCGCAGATCGCCACTGGCGGGGGAAAGTCGAACGTAGCTTGCAAAGCCGCGGCGCGTATTGGTCGCATGACGCTGTTTTTAACCACCCGCTCTGTTCTTATGTTTCAAATGGCAGATAACTTCCAGAAGTCGATCGACTATCGCGCTGAGAATGGAGAGCCGTGGCTTAAAGGTCAGAAGGTTGGCATCATTGGTTCTGGTGAGTTTCAGGTGTCTCGCCATATCAATGTCGCAACAGTGCAAACCCTGGCGAGTTTTCTTGAAGAGCCTCCACGCGATATGCCGGCGGAGAAAAAGGCTTATCATCTTAAGCGCCGGGAGCTGGTTAAGCGATTCCTCTCAAGCGTCTCACTGCTAATCCTCGAAGAAGCCCACGAATCCTCCGGTTCAAACTTTTATGACATCGCCAGACTGTGCATTAACGCCGACTATCGTCTGGCGCTGACAGCAACCCCGTTTATGAAGGCTTCAACTGAGGCCAATATGCGTCTGATGGCGGTTGCAGGACGCATCGAGATAAAGGTCACTGAAAAATATCTGATCGAGCGAGGTATTTTGGCCAAACCCTACTTCGTATACCATAAAATCGCGTACACTCCGGATGAGGCTCGTATACGAGCGGAGCTCGCTTCCAAGCATCTGAACTTCAGAGTTGGGATGAGCACGCCGTATCAGAAAGCTTATCAGCTCGGTATCGTTTACAATATTGGACGTAACGAGGCCGTCGTTCGCGACGCGCTGATGTACCGTGATCATGGACTGAACTGTATGACCCTGGTGAGGATCAAACGCCACGGTCAGATACTGATGGAAATGATGAAAGAGAGCGGCTTACGGGTAGATTTTATTTACGGTGAATCCAACCAGAGTACCAGACAGGCTAAGCTTAACAGTCTGGCTGCAGGGAAAATTGATGTGCTGATCGGCTCTACGATACTGGATGTCGGTGTCGATGTGCCAAGTGTTGGCGCCGTAATTCTTGCCGGAGGAGGCAAGGCCGAAGTCGAAATGCGTCAACGTGTTGGTCGCGGCCTTCGTGCCAAGAAGAATCAGGCAAATGTGTGTTTTATTTCGGATTTTATCGATATAAGCAACAAACACCTGATGTCACACTCATACGAACGAAAACACATTATTGACACCACTCCCGGGTTTGCGGAAGGCGTGTTGCCTGTCGGGAGCAGTTTTGACTTTGGTGTATTACAAAGAGATTAATTATGACCGAAAATCGCTCAATTTCATGTCAGGTGAAGCTCACCGAAAAAGCCAACGAAAAGCTTGGTTCGTTCAAAACGCGCCTGAAAGAGCGCAACATCAAAATGTCGAAGTCAGACATCATCAACCTTGTTCTGACCAAGATGAGCACAGCAGAGTTTGAGAAGATCGCGACCTCGATGGCAGCGGCTGAGAACGCTAGACAGAAAGTGTTGCAGATCTACGAGAACTCCGGGATGACCAAGGAAGACTTGGAAGATATCCTCAAACGTCTCTAACGCGTACTTACGGAGGGCGTGGGTGAAACGCTCTCGCCCTCCTCTACCATTTATTTATAGGCTGTTTTCATGATGAACAGCTCTGCCGACACCGTCACCCCGATCCGATATTCGTCTTGCTTATCTTTTGACACCATGATTTCTCTTTCGGTGTTCATCTTGCCGCACATAATAGACATACCCTGCTGATCTACAGACAGAATATGCTCGCCATAAGGCAGGTTTAACTCAACCTTCTCAGATGTTTTGATATCAGCAACTGGCTCACCATCAACAGAAAGCCGGCTGGTACAAAGCGCGCCCTTACTGCCAGAGTCTCGTTTCACGATGATTTTTTGCGTATTCTCTGACGGCGTATTGTATTTGGTCGACAGTATTCTCGAAGCTGGGACTGGGTCGGCAGCACTCGTCCTGACCGCCTGGGTTGAACATCCAGCCACCAGTAAACTGGAGGTTATCAAAGCTATTAATGCGCACTTATTCATCATTCTTCACCATATAGAAACTTGCCTGCAAACTATAACAATTCTAAGTATTTGCAACAAGGTAACGCTTTTTCGCCTGTCAAAACTAAGGAAATAGAAGATAATGGTGACTCGTACCTTCTGGTAATTTTTATCGCATAACATGAGGCGTTTAAAATATGCCCAATACCATTACCGATATCACCTACGGGATACCTGCTGAGGTCTGGCCGCGCGATTACTCAAAAGTAGAGGCGTCGTTGATGTTCTGGCGCAAGGAGCAAATTCCCGTAAAGGTCACGATGGAAGATGGCCAGGTGTTCTGCATGTACGTTCAGGGGACGATGTCCTCCCGTAACAAGGTAGATCTATGCCCGGCGCCGTTCGACAAAGACAATCGTGTAAGGTTGCCACTTGAGCGAATCAGCACTATCGAGTCAGGTGTAAATGACGCTGTCACCCATGATTTCGTTGGTCGCGTAACCGTACATCCAGACTATGTTGATAACCGGCCATCCCGCCGTGATTTCTTTAAAATTTGCCGCCAGGCTCACGAGAACCATAAATCTGTAAGGGTCTACATGGCGGACGGCCGCGAAATTGAAGGTGTGTCACTTGGCGTCGACGCTTGTCAGGTCACACTTTCCGTTGGGAACGGGCGAAAAATGATCGTCCTGTTTGATTGGGTTGAACGAATTCTGCCGTTTTAGGATATTGATGTGAAAACTGTAGCAGCATTAACATTCTTAACTTTCATTTTTAGCTCTTCCGCATTTTCTCAAGAAAATAGCATTGAACGAGCTCAACGTGTCTCTACAAAGGTGTGTTCAAAGGCGGAAGACTACGATTTGTGCATGTTAGAGCTAAGCATGGCTTTAGGCGCTGCATATCAAGATGGACTGATCGTTTCGGGATGCAAGTTGGGGCTTGATGAGCCTTCGAAAGACAAATGCGAAAACTCGGAACGTTTTGGGGAGTATATAATAAAAGAAATCAGGAACTATGCAAAAAAGATATAAATGCCTATAAGGGTAATAGCCGGCTATGTCCGGTTATTATTTTATAGGTCACTCCCCGATAAATTAAATCACAAAAAGTATTGTCAGCGCTAAATATATAAGGGTAATACACCGAGTGTAGAATTTATTTAGGCAACACCTTCGAGAAAACTCGATTTATTTCTAAGACTTTGATTTATTTGTGAAATAAATTTTTTATCACCCCTTGCGAAAAACGCTTGATTTTATTTTTTGCATGTCGATAATTACTTACATCGAAAGCAAACATGCTGACGATAGACGAAAAACAAAATAAGTTTTCAATATTACATAAGGATTAAAATCATGTCTAACGTAACCATTTCTAAAAAATCCATCATTGATGCTGCTGTAGTTATCACTGACGAATTACAATTAAAAGCAGATCAAGCTACACAGACTTACAACGAACATTATCAGAATGGCACGCACACCAAAGCAGATAAAGCTAACATGCTTGCAGCGTCTACTAAACTCGCATACTTCGTGAATAACGTTGTAAACGCAGTAAACGACGATAAGTTGTCTGGTGTCTTCTACTACGCGATTAAAGCAAGCAAGCAAACGCCAGAAGTGTTTTTCCGCGAAGCGATGACAAATAGCTACTCTCTCGAAAAGCTGGTTTATCTGGTTAAGTCTATCAAGTCTGGTAAATGTGTGTATTCAGTCGCTGATATGTCCGGATCTCGTGTATTCGCTTTAATCGATATGATTAACGATGAGATCGACACGTTCACAAATGGTGCTGTTTTCGATTTGATGAATGAAGCAAAACAAGCAAATGAAATTAAGTTAGATGCAGGATATACGCAAGCCAACCAGCTGATCAATCTGTGTGAACGTCTGGGACTGGTCGAGAAGATTAAAGGAATGGGCGCTGCCAAAAACGGATCGCAGCAATATCGCTTTATCAAAAATGATTTTTATAACTATCTGGCTGACGCTTTCAAAGCATAAGTAGACGGATTCAGCGCCCATAGTGGGCGCTAGTTTTAAGGATAAAAATCATGATTAGCTATGACCAGATCCGCGCGGAGTATCGCGCTAAATATCGCGCTTATAAACTTGAACTCATCGACGAATTAAGCGCCCAGCGTGACGCGCTAAACTTTACGTTCTCTGATTTGCTTAACAGCAAGCGAGACTGTAAACGGAAAAGAGAATATTTGCGCTTGTCTGAAATGATCGGAAAGTTGCAAAACAGCATTTAGCCACCAGCGCCCACTATGGGCGCTTTTTCCGTTTCAGGATCTCCACCATAACGCGCCAACAATGGCGCGTTTTCTTTTATCTGGCGTTCACTCATTCACACCAAAAATAAGCGCCATAAACGCGCCAATTTAACGTGTTTTTACGTGTGGTAGTACATACCCATTACACACAGTAAAAAACACGTTATAGCACGTTTAAAAGCGTTTTAGCGCGTGGCTTATTTTGTCGTGTCGTGGGCGTGATCGTCTGGTGACACGATCCGCGCTATCCTTCGGGGCGTGTCGGCAATATTGGCGCGATCCGTGGGCGCTCACGTATCATTAGCACGTTGGCGCAACGTGTACGCGCTAACAATGCAGCGCAGATCACAGCGCTGGACGTATGGCGCAAAAACAGCTTATGTCCACCAGCTGGCGACGATTCTGGCGTCTCCCTCTATACAAATTTTTCCCATGAGGCGACCCCCGCCGTTTCCCGAAAATTTTCTGGCCGTTTCCCGTCGGTTGCCCGGATGGCTTTCTGCCCGTTCCTGAATTTCCCTGCGGGAGCTGGTGGACGGAAAGAAAGGGGCGTTTCCAGCCCCCTCCCCTCTTACTTGCCAGCCAGTATGTGAATCCGATTGCTGGCGTATACATTCAGCATAAAGTTAGCGCAAAACAGTTTCCATGAGTCAACGCCAGCGGCATACGTGATGTTTTTGCATTTAATTGCATTGTTGGCGATCCGCATACCCTGCGCTATTGCTTCATCATCGCTAAAATCGAACGACGATTGAGTCTTAATCCAGATAGCGATCTGCGAGGCAAACTCAGTCAGCTTGGACTGGCAGAATCGCCCGGAGCGCACCGGGAAGACAAATGTTCCAAACCCAGAATTTACCACATACGCTTTCTCAAATACCCGCGTGAATCGACGGTTGCAAATGATGTCGTTGGCGATCTGCTGCTTCTCTTTCCCGGACAGCTGGATGGTCTCTTCTTCGCGCCAGGCGCCCAGGATGTTCTTTTCAATATCGGAGTATGTGACAGAGATGGTGCCATGCGCGGGAGTGTTTACAGTGGCGATATAGTTCATTGTGATAATCCTTTAAACAACTTGTTTTCTCGTTGGTTTAATTATCGCAGTGGGTGTGAGGCGTCCAAGCGTTCTGTTTCGGCAGCTGGTGGCCGTCGGGAAGTCGGTGGGTGCTTCGGTAGCCTGGCGGTAAGAGGTGGGTGTTTTTAGCCTGCGGGAAAGCAGGTGGTAATTGAGGGCCACCAGCATCGGTGGCCCTCCCCTCTCAATGAAGTAATCCGATGTCGATGGTGTCGCCTGAATCTGTAACGCGGATCATAAGCATAGCGAAGGCATTCAGTGGATAGCCGGCGTGCCATTCCGGGAAGCGGTCATCGCGCATGAAATCGGCAATGTCATAAACGCTATCCTGATAATGGAAGAAGCGGGAGCTGGTTTGTTCGTCCGGTTCGACGTGATCCATTTCTTTCTGCTCGGCCGGCGACAGGTCAAGCCAGGATTCCAGCCATACGTTTTCTGCTTTCGGGGAGATGGTGAAATCGGTCATGTGCGTTTCCTCACTGCGTTAATAACTTGTTTTCTTGTTGGTGTTATTATCGCAACGCAGGAGAGGCATAAAACAACTTGTTTACGGGTTGGGGAAAATGGCGCGGGTTACGCGCCATTGGCTGGTTTACTGGACGTTGTAGACGGACTCAGGCAGATACTCTTCCAGAGAGCCGCCAGACACAATGGTGATGCCGTATGAACCAACCCAGGTATTGTTGGCGCCCAGGTTGCCCTCGATCATATCCTGAACCTGTGCCATCAGGTTTTCGAAAATGGTCTTCGGATCTGTTCGATAATAGGCTTCAATGGCGGCCAGCAGAGTGTCCGAACCATTTTTCACGGATTGCTCGCCGACGGCATAAGCCTTCGAGCGATCGCGCTTAAGAGTTGTACGGGCCAGCTGGGTGGTCACATGCGGAACAGCCGATTCGTCACGGAACTGAACGGTCAGCTGGGCCAGTTTATTGCCTTCTTCGTCAGTGCTGGATGCGTAGTAAAGGTCAAATACTAAATCTTCTTTGGTCAAACTCATTTTTACCTCCATGTAGATGCGTCGTAATACTATCGCCGTAGGTAAGTACTTACAATACAAAAAAGCCCCGAAGGATCGACGGGGCTGTCGTAAATTCGACTAATCTGTGTTGCACAAGACTATGCAATGGCGAGGGTTGTTGCGCGTTGAATTTCCTGCTGGGCGACCTTGTTAACTTCCAGTAAAGCCAACTCCAGATCTGACTCAGGCCAGATAACTTGTTTAGCCACCCACCCTTTCCCACTATGGCGCCGGACGTTCATTACAATGCGCTTGCGAGAAGTTTCGCCGAAGACGACAACGGTCTCTTTGAAAAGTCGGATGGCTGTGCCGTTGGCCACAATGTCCAGTAAAGTGATCGAACCGAGTACTGCAGGTTTGTCTTTGCGAGGCTGGAGTTTATCCAGTTTCAAAATCATCTCGGTATTCATTACACACTCCGTAAACAACTTGTTTTCTTATTGGTGTAAATAATACCATTGTGAAAACGGCCACCAAGCGAAGCGTTCCGGCATTCAGCTGGCCGCAGGCCACAATCACTCAAAAGCCACCTGCTGGTGGCCGTCGTTAATCTTCGTCGGGGAACTCCTCTTTCACTGCGGCCACCAGCTCCCGCTTCTCTTCATCAGTCAGCAGGTGCCACACGTCCTTCCCTTTTGGTGACTCTCCCTCAGCTGGTACAAATGACCATAATTTACGGGTCAGTGCTGGCCCTACGCCATCAAGACACTCAGCCAGCGAGTCCACGCTCCATACTTCCACAATCACAGGCATATCCATTGTCTCTCTCCTTTATCTGGACTCTGACGTGGTGCAGTTCCACGCGACGGACATTGCGTTGTCCTCGATATGAAAATCAAACGTGCCCTCGCGATACCCTTCGCCAATCAGAGTACCAATGCGCCCAGCGACATCCGCAGAGCGGATAACGTCATCCAGAGAGACCTGGAGTTCGTCAGTACACGTCTCTTCTCCGCATAGGGTGATGCTGATGTTTAAATGCTTGTACATGTTTTTCTTCTCCGTCTAAACACGTTGTTTTCTTGTTGGTGTTATTATCGCAATAAGACATAGGCGAAAAAGAATTTTGTATCGGGGAGAGCAGGAAAAGCAGTGAGTATCCGGGAGCTTATCGGGAGCGCTTTTTACATTATTCTTCTCAACGCGCACCGCAGGGCTGGTGGGCAGTATTTTCCTCTTCCCGAAAACCTACTGAAACAGCTTGTGACCCTCGAACGCTCTGGCAGAATACGTATCAGCAGCTGCGCGCAGCGGGAAGAAAGCCACCCGCGCACCAAACGGTGTACCGCCAGAGAATCAGCCGTCCCCGCGGCATTTTGTCTCTATACCGGCACACACCCTTTCCATGACGGGAACCCAGCCGTTTCCCGAAAAACCTCCAGCCGTTTCTACTCAGGCAGCCAGCCTTTCCCCTGCGGGGACGCTCCCGATAGATTTTCGCGGTGGCCCTTTCACTCGTTCGACCGCAGGGATGTTACGGGGGATAAAATCAGGACTTGAATAAATACGGGAAAGGGAGCGATCCCCCTCCATCCCCTCTCTCTTATATCTGTGCTCTTTCCTGACTCGAATAACCTCTCTTATGGGGACTCGTATCTCTCCTATTAGCGCTCTATACGGTGACCATTCGTATGGGAGAAAAGGCGACTTTCTTCTCTCTGCCGGTAAGTGGTTTTGCAGATGTTGTAGAGGTGGTGGTCTTGTGGTTTTCCTCTGGTCTGTATTCTTCGTTTTGGGGATAGTTCTTCTCTGTGTATGGAGTAATGGCGTGTGCGCTTTTTCTTTCGTTCATCTTGAGAGGTGGAAGTGTGGGTGATGTGATTTCTGGTCTGTTGTCGTTCTCCGCATGTGAAGTAATGGCGTTCCCTGCTTATCAGGAATTTGCGTTATCTTTCGAGGTAAGAGTGGGTAAACGAGATGGCGCCGGGGACTGTTCTGGCCTGGTCTTGTCTGGAGTTTCTTCCCGGGTATTCTCTTCCGTGTATTGGGGGAATGGCGTTCAGAGAAATTGCCTTTGTCTCGCCGCTTTTTGGTGGTGGTCGAGATTTGCTTCATGGGGTCGATAGCCTGGGGCAATGAGGTTGGTCTTTTCGGTAGCCTGGCAGGAAGAGGTGGGTATTGCCTGGGTGTGGGGTAATGGCAGTTCCTTTTCTTCGTTATCTTGTTTTGTTGTTTTCTTATTGCCTAAAACAATTTGTTTATATGGTCGTTAAACGCAACGAGAGCCATTCTGAGCGTGTCTGTTTTGTGGTGGTATCAGGAGTCGTTTTTGGCGTTTTCGTCGCAGGGTGTTGGTCTCTGCTACGCTGCTTAACGGATATAAGAAGTGGCATGGCAAAACGTCAACTTTTGAGACCAAATCAGGGTAAAGCGTTGACTTTTCGTTGATGTGTTATTTATTTGTTTTTTTGTGGGTGTTATGTGCGTAAAAGCCTTGCCGCGCCTGGAGTGTATGAGGTTGGTGGGTAGGGAAGAGGGGCGATCAACGAGTTCTTATAGAAATCCTCAATTAGTGACCGCCAATGTCAATAAATTATTTACTTGTGCTAATAAACAACACGGATGATTGTACATCCTTCAGTTGCGGTTATGGCCTATGGAACGTGAAAGAAGGATGCGTTTCCAATGAGATTCTCGCAACCCTATCTCATCAGCATCACTGTTAATGTCCATGATCTCCAGTATGGAGAATGTGACACGTTTAAGACGCTCTTCGTCGAATGCTCCGAACGCCTCAATCAACCCTGCGTTCCCTCCATGGCCTGTGTCAAAATATGTCTTCCATCTTCCCCAGATACCATCCTTGCCGTTCGCTTGGCCTACGTACAATTTACCTCCATCCACGTCAGTCAGCAGATAGATGCCTTTTACGATACTAAGGGCCGTTTTCCACGAATCAAGCTCCTGTCGAATAATAGTGCCAAGCGTTGCTCTGGTAAGCACTACGTTCTTATATCCAGGGAATTCACCAAACGATAGACACACAGGGGCTATTTCAACTATTGGCATTTTCCCCGCCAACCTCTCTCCATAAAGTACATGGATGCGTGGTCGACTAAGGCTGACATACATACGTCCCCGGTATTCAGCTAACTCGGGAATGGGACTCAAAACATAGGCGTAATAGTCGTCTTTGCGATCACGAAAACATGGTGACGCTGTCGGACTACAGCTTTCACGACGATACGTTCCGGCATAAAGCCATCTTTGCTTATCCTCAGTTTGAATGAGGGAAATGACGTAAGTCCGGTTAAAATAATTCTTCTTCTGGAAGCATTGCCATTCATCAAACGTCCCGTTAAGAAATTCGTTTATCGGCAATTCGCCATGCTCATTCTTGCCAGCTAAATGAATTTTGCAGTTCTGCGGTGTCAGTTGAGGATACATAGAATGAAGATACTGGAATAGTTCCATACGGACTGTGTCCCTGGTTTTATCAATTCTGCTGATTGGTATCTCACATGAAAAGCAAGCCTGTCTACTGCAAACAAAGCTCTTACCAGTCCCAGGCTGGCATTCCATCCACCAGCTCGGCATCACGATCAAAGTGAACCACGTCATAACCGGCATCCAGTATCATCTTGATATTGGCGATCGCCGCTTCGGAGATGTTGAATGTACGCAGTTCATCTGCCCAGCTATTTTCACGCATTCCGGCACGAACAATCCAACCATATTCTGTGCCGTGTACCCAGTTAAGACCGCGATCGGTGATTGGGTCAAAACAGGCAATTGGCAACTGTTCGGAGTCTTCCGCGGTAACGTGTGCGGTGCTGATAACAGCTGTCTTGTAGGCTTCAGTGATTTTCAACATTACTTAACTCTTTTAACCAATTGTTTCCTTGTGTTAGTTATTATCAGCAATAAGAAAAGGTAGAAAACATTTTGTTTGAGGCAGTGCGGCTGGCTCGATACTGTCATTACGATAATCAGGCGCATAGTGTCAAAGCTAAGTTCAGATGTCCGGGGCAGGGCAAAGCTGAAAAGTCCGCTCTGTGCCAGAAGCAGACGTATGTCCATACACACAGGGCTGCAAAGCGTTACACAGGGGCAACAATACAGGTAAGGATTAACGCACAAATTACCAAGTGAATTTTCTTTGCCGGGCAATAATAAATGTCATAATTTATCTAGCACGCTAGATTATCAACCAACAGATATTACATATGGCCACTAACAAAGAACGACGTGAGATCGGTACTGAACTGTCATTCGCACTTTACGGTGCCGCGGGCAGGATGAACCGTATGCACAAGCCCTTTCTCGACCCACTTGGGCTGACCTTTCCGCAGTATCTGGTCATGCTTGAGCTGTTTGCCGGCACGCCCCGGTCGGTGGGAGAGCTGGGCAGTAGACTTGGAATGGATACTGGCACAATCACTCCTCTGCTGAAGCGGCTTGAAGCCTCGGGAAAGGTATTCCGTCAGCGTGATCCGGGCGACGAACGCAGGGTTCTGGTGACGCTTACCGAAAGCGGAGAAGCGCTGCGCGAAGAACTCTGGGCTGTGACAGACAAAATCCGCTCGGCCTGCCGACTCAGTAAGGATGAGCTTGCTCAGCTACGCGACACGCTTAACGATTTTGCCCACCCGGCGACAGAATAAACCATCAGTTATCAGTACAACGAGGAATAAAGAGATGAACATTAGCATTATCGGTGCAGGAAATATTGGTGCCACCCTGGCCACAAAGCTTTCAGCAGCAGGTTACACGGTAAAACTGGCTAACTCCAAAGGCCCAGAAACCATTGCTGATATCGCACGTAAGGCCGGCGCGACCGCTGTTACGAGTGAAGATGCCCTCAGGGACGCTGAACTTGTTATTCTTGCCATCCCGTTCACCGCACACAACAGCCTTGCCGGACTACTGAGCTCGCTGCCTGATACCGTGCCGGTTATCGATACATCCAACTATTATCCGTTCCGCGATGGGTCTATTGCAGAGATTGAAAACGGGATGCCTGAAAGTGTCTGGGCCAGCGCGCGCCTCGGCCATCCCGTCATCAAGGCGTGGAATGCCCTGCTGGCTAAGACACTCTCTGATAAGGGTCTTCCGGAAAATGCCCCGGACCGGATAGCGGTCCCTGTTGCAGGCGATGACGAAAGAGCCAAACGGGTTGCCATGGTACTGGTCAGCGAAACAGGGTTTGATGCTGTTGATGCTGGTTCCCTGAGTGAATCATGGCGTCAGCAGCCTGGTTCGCCTGCCTACTGCACTGAACTCAGCGTTGCGGAACTGAAGCTTGCCCTGACGGCTGCAGATAAAAAACAGGCTCAATTAAATCGCGACGCCCTCATGCAGGAGTTTATGTCTGCCAGTGCCCCCCTGAGCCATGAACATATTGTGGCCCGTAACCGGGCGGTCACGTCAAAGCATGGCTGATTAAAAACGCAGCGTGAGCGCAGCCGTCTCATTAATGGCAGGTACGCCCATTTAATGGCTGGGCAGAGGTCATCTCAGGTATGTAATGACTCAGGAGAAAAATATGACTTATCCTTCCCCACTCAAAATAGGCATTCTCGGCACGGGCAATATAGGAAAAACGCTGAGCCGCAGGCTCTCTGCAGCCGGACATCAGGTAAAAGTAGCTAATTCACGTGGCCCGGAGACAATCGATCCCGAAACGCTGGCAACAGGCGCAACACCTGTAAAGGCAGTAGACGCGGTCAGCGATGTTGATGTGATTATTCTTTCCATGCCGCTCAGTCGCCTGCCTCAGATTGCCCCGGTAATCCGGCACCTTCCTGACAGCGTTATTGTGGCAGACACCTCAAACTACTATCCCCACCGGGACGGGAAAATTGATGAAATCGAAGCTGGCCAGCCAGAAAGCCTCTGGGTGTCTGATCTGCTGGGCCGGGGTGTGATAAAGGCCTGGAATGCGATTGGTTCCGGATCGTTTGCCTCCAAAGACAGGCAGCCCGGGGCCCCCGACCGGATCGCCATACCGGTAGCCGGGGATAATGAGGCAGATCGTAAATTGATAATGCAACTGGTCTCTGATACCGGCTTTGATGGATATGACGCCGGCACGCTGGCCCTGTCCTGGCGACAGCAGCCGGGCGCGCCCGTTTACTGCACAGACCTGCACCATGACGAGATGTCGGCTGCGCTGGAATCAGCACAGGCCTCACGTTTACCAGTGAGAAGGGACCTTTCCGTTGCAGTGATCCAGGAGCGCGTCGGTGACAGCAAGACCAATCCTGATGCTGATTTTGGCGTCCGGTTATCGCGCATAATCTTTATGTGAATATATTATGAATAATTGAAAATCACTTTGATAATCAGACTTCAATAAACTGTCTGGCTTCATGTTAAAGCATTCCGGGCTGGTTAGTTAAGCCCGGTATTCAACCTGCGAACCTTTGCGTTCCAAATGACTGCTTTTCGCTCAAAGCGGACATTACAACTTTGCTGTTGCACATAGTCTGTCCCAAGCAGTGACTACGTTAAATTGAAGTCATCGAAATCGACGAACTCCATATGTCTGGCTTCCACCTTTGCAAGAGTGAGCAGAAACAACATCCCCTCTCTTAGGTTGGTTGTTCGAGCAGGAACTCAAAACCGTCCACATGAGTCTTGCCCAACCAATAGCCGCCACCATACTGTCTCTCTCGCTGGAAAAAGACGCACTGGCCAGGCTTGAAATGTTTAAGTGTCTCGCCTCTGTATACGACCTGATAACTGGTGTCTTTTCCGCCCATTTTGATCACCCTAAAATACTGTATATTTAAACAGTAGCTCTTTGATGAAATGCGGTCAAGTTTGACGGTGGTGACAATAACTTATTGGTTAAAACAAATTGTTTAAGGATATTGATATAGCCTTAAATTGGTGAAACCAGTTACGACCTTATCATGATGCGGTGGCGTGTAGGTTTTGCCGCTGCAGTGTCTTGACCTGTTCTTCAAGCTCACGCACATACTCAACGAGAGATCCGCCTGGCGGTATTTGGCACTCTTCCATGAGTTGAAAGTAAACGTCGGCTGCCGCGCGAATGTTTGAGCCTTTGGTTAGCTGATCACTGAGCAGTTCGTCGCGCTCTTTCATAAGCCGCACGCATTCTCCATTGCGTTGGTCGACTACAGCCTCCAGCTCTGCGATGCGATCGCCTGGCGTTTTGCCCCCCTTACGTTGGGTCGTAACCGTGAAATATCCAAGTTCAGGAACGTCGTAGCTCAATTCCAGATAGTTTTTTGCACCGTGTCGAACAAATTCGCCGGCGAACATGGTGGCGAACATGGCAGAGGCCAGCTCTCCGTTAAACAACGATTCCAGATCTACAGGAGTGCCAGCAGCAAGAGCGGCGCGCGCAGCCTCTATGACATGCATAAACTCATCATAATGTCTGGCGCGCTTCTCCAGCTCTGCCCACTGCTGACTATTTCGACGCACCAGGTACTCAATAAAAATCAGCGCTGATTCGTCGGCGTCGCCTTCAAATGAGACCTTACCCTTATCGACAATAATCGTGCCCACAGCGGTTGGGTTGTTGCCCTGAAGACAAAATCTGAAAGGAGTGTCCGTGCTCATCGGTGATACAGCCTGTATATGCATAGAAGTGGCTTTATTCCTGCTTTCCATGTGTGTTTCCATCTTAATTTCGCGTCATCATTCTTACACAAAATAAGTATGTAGTTACCTATTATTTTGTGCGTTTGAAGACATAAACACTGACAGTTATCCCCGTGTCATCAAACTCGCCTGTAAACGACTTACCTTTGGCGTAGACGAAATTCTCCAGCATCATCCAGTTCAGGGTTGGTGAGTCCCCCGGCAAAACAGCAACAAGGCGCCCGCCGACTTTAAGATGCTCCAGCGCGGCCAGCGTATGCTCTCTGTGACGGCCAAGAGAGTAGGGCGGGTTCATGACGATTTTGTCGAACTGATAGCCTGCGTTGTCCTCAGACCACTTCATGAAGTCACAGCAGACCGTATTTGTGTACCCCTTGCCAAGCAGGATATCAGCGAAGAGAGGTGCGACTTCTATGCAGGTAACTTCTTCCGGATTGGCGTCGATGCAGGCCAACAGATCTCCGCGCCCGGCTTCAGGCTCCAGCAGCTTCTCACCTGGCTTCAGATCGATGGCTCTGGCAACGTACTCCGCTATCAAACGTGGAGTAGGGTAGAACTGGTGTGATTTTGTATCCGGTATTAAGCCGGTGGCCACAATCGTATTGAGCGTATGGCCGATCTCATACGGGAACTGCCAGTGCTTTTTCTCCTGCACGCCGCCAATGAAGTTCAGTGTGCGCTCAAGCTCTTCCACCTGTGACTTCTGTAGGTTGGAATCAGAGAAGTACCAGACGCCTTTGTCTTTGCTGAATCGCCCGTCGCGCAGCGCGGTACGAACCGGCTCGGAGATCGTCTTCTGGATTAACCCGAACTCTTTTGGTGCCCGTATTTTGGGTGCAGTACGGCATGGCGCCGGGATTGCTGCAGGCATACTGTAAGCCAGCACCTCATTCAGCTTCCAGGCCACGTCAGGATGTATTTCAAAGTGAACGTTGCCGTTCTTGAACATCTTCACGCGCATCAGGTTTCCGTCGACATTCATCCAGTCACCGGTCTGGCAATCATTTGCCCGGTACGCAGCCGATAGCATCTCTGTTGTGCGGTTAATGGTGATGAACTCCTTATGCGCGAAGAAATGCAGCATTACGCGCAGGTCATCGATGTAATCCTCTTTCCGATAGTTCACGCTGACACTATCCCGCCAGAACTGTGAAATGCAGCTGGCGATGATCAGCCGCTCGCTAAAGCCGTTCGTTTTATTGGTCTTGTGCGCAGGGCTCAGCGCCTTAAACAAACCGTACACGCGCTCAGAGAGATATTTATGCCTGTCATTCAGCAGATTGACCATCGTGGGGATGACCGTCTCTGCTTTGAACTCAGGTACGCCAACGAACTCCTTAACCTTCATCTGGTAGCCGGTTCTGTCAGTCTTGATGGTTTCCTGCTTGCCTTCTATGAACTGTTCGCGCCACTCATCTCGGCGGGAAGCTGGCATGATCAGCAGAACGTTTGTCATATCCGTGACCTTCTTCCAGTATTCGGCCCAGATATTCTGCTTCACCCACTCAAGATCGACCTTATCCAGCCAGGATCTGTTGAAACGAGTGCGTTCGTCATCCGGCCGGTGGTTGAGTCGAAGCAGGCGGTTAATCATATTGTGACGCTCATCGCCATAAACGAAGTCGTGAACCTGGTGCATGAACGCAATCTCTTTCTCGCACTCGGCCACGATGTCATGGATGACGTTCATCTCTTTGCTGTGGTCGATACCGGTGTTCGAAGCAAAAGACTCAAGGACAGAAAGCGCTGTACTCATAATTTCACCATATAAACAATTTGTTTTCTTGTTGGTTTTATTATCTCAGACAAGAAAAGGCGTAAAAGATCTATACAGAGGGCTACGGAGGAGGGGAAGGGGGCTCTCGCCCCCTTGCTATTTCAGGTTCAGTGGCTGACTTGCTGCATCTTGTGCGGCTGGTCATTTAGATCGTGGCGATGGGCAAGTTCTCGCATCATGTCTTCGATACGGCTCTTCGCTTCATCCATATTATCCGCCATCGCACCAAGCAGCTGGCGAATAGCAGCGGGATGTTCATCGCCGGTTAGCTCTGGCATTTTGAACCCGTTATGGGTTGCCATTAGTTTAAAGGCGGTAATTAACATGCCTAAAGAAGACTTAAGGCTGGCGATCTCCCGCTCTTTGCTTTCAATGCCGATATTGTCTCCGGAGAGATCTGGCGCCGGCGCGCATTTTGGTTCGCTCATCATGTCCAGAGTTGCCTGCAGTTTATTGGCACGTTCATGCTCTTCCACATACGCCCCGCCAAAGTGACGAGCAAGCATCAGGATTTTCATTGGTTCGTCAAATAAGTCCATGACCTGGACGATGGCCATGATGCGTTCCAGCGGATGAGCGTCACCATGACCAGTTATAGAATCAAGCATCCCTACGAGTTTTTTAGCCCCGACTTCATTAATGATCTTCTTTACTTCAGCGTTAGCGGCGGTGCATTTATCACACATGTGTTTTTCCTTAATTGTTAAAATAATTTATTTTCTTGGTGGCTTTATTCTGACAATTCAGAAGAGGGGGGCAAACGCGTCATAACGGTTAAACCAGAAGAATCGAGGGCCAGGTGGCCCTCGGCGATCACTTCGATTTTTTAAGTAGAGGTTGGGCAAAGTAGATAGCCAATCCAACCAACACGCCATCTGCCGCGATAGACATCAGTTTGCCAGTGAAGTCCACCAGCACGACCAGCACGAGAAGAATGGCGACGACGGCCAGCCTTAATTTCTCTGCCATTAGATGTACGCATCCAGAGATAACTGCAGCGCCTGAGCAATTTTCTTCAGCACAACCTCTTCTTCTTCGCCGATGCCATCCTGATCGGCAATATCCAGGCAGAGACACAACACATCAACGGCTTCTGGAGTGCCGGCGACATCAGCCAGCTCCCGAAGAGCCTGTGCGTTGGCGGAACGAGGAGAAGCTTCATAGCGAGCACGAATATTGCTGCTCATCTGGGCGATCTCACCCGCGAACGGTGAGAAAGCTGGCAATGCGGAGATGGTCTTCTCCAGAATAGCGATTTCTTTTGCATCACAGTTGCCATCTGCATAAGCGATCATGTATGCGCCCCAGACAGTAGCTTCGACCGCATCGCGGTTCTCCATTTTTTTAACTTCAATAACCGCTTTACGAGTTTTCTTTTTGAAGAAACCTAACATGTGTTTTTCCCTATATGTTATGTGCTTAAACAAATTGTTTTCGTATACAAATAAACATTAAGGCAGCAAAGAGAGCCTCCAAGGCTTCAACCCCTACGCCCATTAACAGAACCCGAGAACAGAGCCGATCGGTGGGACAAAAATCCCCACAACACGAGCGATCGTCATACCTGAGTGAAGAAATAAATCACCGTGTAGTGCCAGCTTAACGATGTTTGAGATCCAGCCACCCACCGCCAAAAGCAGAATGGCTATCCAAATGAATGACCAGTTTTTGAGTAAGAAGATCACGCCATCACCTCAGTCGCAGCAGGAGGAAGATCCGGAGTCGCAGGACGAACTTGAGGAATCGAATCCAACCGCATCCCATCCAGAGTGGCAGACCGGGGCATGGTGGTGATGCTGGGTGTGCTTTCCGTGACTGGTGCCGGCGTCTGCTGCGAAACCGTTTTGCATGAGTCCGGCATCAGCAACGCCTGAGTCGACGGTATTGCTACGGCTGCCAGACAAATCGTGATCAGCCCGTAGGCCATTGGAAGTAGTCTTTTTCGTTGAAATTGATCCATCTGAGCTCTCCATGCGCGTTTGATTGGCTCGCACGCCCCAGGTGTCTCGCAGGATTTTTGCGGTTCGGGTCTTCATCACTTCCCCCATTGCCACACGAGCCCCCAGGTTAGAGATGGCCACCGCATGGTCATCCAGACGATGCTCCATTTGACCTACTTTCTCTTCCAGTTCGGACAGGCGTGCAGACACACGGCCGGAGAATAACTCCGCCAGGATGAGTCGTAGCGAACGGGGGTGTTTCTTAAGAGAAGAGGAAGGCGTTTGATGTGCCATTTGAAATCCTTTCAATGTCAGAAAGAGTTGCGGCTGGAATGTCCAGCCGCCGTTTTTTGCGTTCCATCCTTGGAACCGTGCCTAACCAGCACGTTGTCATCCTGACGATGGGTAAGATACATGATACAAAATGATAGGTAAATACTTACTTATCATTTTATACCAAAAAACCAGCATCTTTTTTGTGTGGAGTATCCGCTGCCGCATATGCTGCGATCTTGGCCAGCCTGTCGCATATTTCGTTTTCTCGATGCCCGGCGTGGCCCTTTACCCAGTTCCACCTGACATTGTGGCGACTGGCGGCTAAATCGAGTCGTTTCCAGAGGTCGACATTCTTAACAGGCTTCTTGTCAGCAGTGATCCAACCATTTTGTTTCCACCCCTTCATCCAGAGGGTCATACCATTTTTGAGATACTGGCTATCTGAGTGCAGGATCACGTTGCAGGAGAATTTAAGGCGTTCCAAAGCTATCAGGGCGCCCATCATCTCCATGCGATTGTTTGTGGTGCTGTGGAAGCCGTCGGAAAACTCGCGTTCTTCGCCGCGGAACTGAAAGACGATGCCATATCCACCGGGCCCGCCTGGGTTTCTGAGACAAGAGCCATCACTGAAAACTTTGACCGTCTTAAACCGGGGATTAAATTCGACAACTGGCGTTTTGAAGTTTTTGCGGGGGTGTTTTTGATACTGTTGCTGCGCACGGCCGGCTGCCGTTTTTCGTCTGGCGTGTGTGCTTGTCGTCATCTCTAACTCCAAAGCGTGCGCCGCCGCCCGTTTTTCCTCGCGCGTGTGCGCACGCGTGTTTATACATATTTATTTTCAATGAATTACTTCCCAGATCGGGTTTATTTTTGCCTGAACTGAGCGAACGAAGTGAGTGAAGTTCACCTCGAACGAAGTGAGAGGTTGTCTTTTCAGGTAATACTCTCCCAGGGAGGTGAGTAAAAAATCCTCACCAACCTGGTCGTTTCATAACCTGAAAAGTTATGACCTAAGTCTACTGCCAGCTTAGGCTTGGGAAGTTATGGATGACAGCACCCCAGAACCGAGATCTTCCCACACTTCATGAAGGGGAGTACTGGATTCAACCTCTCAAAAATACCCAGACTCGACAATCATAAAGTGACCCTTCTCTCTGCCCACTTTGGTTCCCCCTTCCCCAGACCCCAAAAGGGCTGGTTCTGCGCTGGTTGTGGGCTTTTTTAAGTCTGGTGCCAGTGACGCTATCCTCCACCCACCAGACCGAGATTTCGATTCAGGTCGAAATCGACATCATTCTACAACCACTATGATACATCGTAAACTGTAACTACTTACTTACTTTTTTGACTGATCATTTTGTCTACCATGAAGCTGAACTTGCAGAGCAAAAACCTCGTTGATTAGCTCGCCAAGGAGCTGCTCAATCAGGTCTTTGTGTTCGCCAGTGTGCAAACATTTCAGTGACCACTCGTAAAGACTGAATGCCTTTTCACGATCCTTCATGAGTTCGCGAGCGTTAGCCAAAAAATCGCTCTCAACGAGCGCTACAACGTTGGTCGGGTATGCCATGATGGTTTCCTTACTTGTCTTCACAAAAACGATTCTATAGCGTCTGGAAAGGGGTTCCAGAGTGGTCTGGGCGTCTTGTTTCGGTCTGGGAGTGGTCTGGAATCGACAAGGAAAAGCCTGCTTTCGTATATGTTTATAATTAGTACTTAGTTATTTATATATACGAAAGCAGGTTATGAAACGCTCCCAGACTCGGATTAAGCAGCCTGTTTCCGTGGTCTTTTTTTCCTGATCACTTTGGCAGGATCGTAACCACCCAGACTTTTCATCACCGTCAGCGGGACTTTATTCATGAAGTGACCAGCGTTCTGACAGAATCCGCGGAAGACCACCAGCATACTTCCGCCTGGGTTGATATTGACCTCAACCAAACCCAATGTGACGTCTGGTTCCATGAACGCTACGCGGCCGCCAGACAGAACTACCGTCTGGTTTGCGCACTCGGTGGCGCGCTCATACCACATCGTGTCGAGCGATTGCGGAATGAGCATAACGGTGGTTACGCCACGCGCTTGCTCTCGGATAGCCGCCTCTATCCAGGGGGTTATTTTGGAGTAGGGCGGGTTGAGAAAGGCCACCGTACCAGGATCACCCCAGCTGGACTTAAGAGCATCTCGTTCCACACCGATATAGCTCGGAAGAAGCGCGTTTTCTTTGTTACAGGCGACATCAACATCAAACGTAATGCCGAGATATCGCTGAATGGCGACAAACAACCATTTCGGTGTGCGCCAAAGGTCTCGAAGAGAGGCATCTCGCTCTCGCTTTTTGATTTTTTCGGCTGCTATCATTTTACAATCAAATAGGTAAGTACTTACCTATTTTTTCATGTCATTTTACGAATGGCAAATAAAGAAAAAACACGCCAGATTGCTTAACGGGAGACGCTCTGGCGTGTTTTTTACTGTTGGGGCATACGAATAACTGTCCAACGCTCTAAAACTATCAGGGGGCTTCAGAGCGCGAAACGGATCGTCAGCCAATGGAATACTCCGCGATAAATTTCCTTACGATCGGGGACTCTTCATTAAGAAGCAATCTTCCACCATCCCTCGTAGCGATTCCCGTGACTGGGAAAACAGCCATCATCTGGCCAGCCTGAGTCGACGCGGTGCTGAGTGGATATGGCTTTTCCGGATAGCTCATTAACGCCAGCTTAATGCTATTGCTGCTTGCCTCTTTTGTGTCAATAAGATGCCGCAATGCAATCACCGTGTAGATGCTGATATCCGGTCCGCCATTGAACCAATTTAGCAGGTTAGAGATCTTGTCTTTTGCCTTAACCGGCGCCGAATTCAGAGCTTCGATGAAGACCTCACGTTTCAGACCAGCCGCAGCATAAAAATCATCGCCCTTATCGTTCAGGCTGAATCGAGGCTTGGGTGCTGCGCGCTCTTTTTTCGCCGCCTTCGACTCTTTTGGCTGAGCCGCAACTGACGATTCTTTGGCGTGTTTCTCCTTTTTTTCATCAGTCTGAGGTTTATCACCCTGTGTCGAGTCGATCTCAGGAAGAGGGGAGCTCGACTCGACTTGAGGTATCTCAACATCAACCACCTTCAGCGACTCATGTTCGTTTTCCAACTCTTCAAACACACCGGTGAGATCGCCGCCGTCTTTCGCTTCCATTACAGTTTCAGCAACAGCCGGCACCGGCACGATCGTCTCATCGTTAAGATCTGCCAGCAGGTCGTCTATTTCGTCCCCTACAACGGCCTCCGAAGCCAGTTTTTCAGGCTCATCGAGCAGTTGCAGCATGGCGGTCAGCTCATCCAGATCATCTTTTTTGACTGTATTGTTGAGGTTGCTCATGTCTCTCTCCTTTACGTTGTGTGAGCGTTTATACGTTTTTGGGTTGAGAGCATTTTGTCAAAACCTATTAGGTGGAAAAGAAGTAAATACAGGCAGTTGGGATAATGAGAGGGGCGAAAGCGCCGTCAGGCGCTTTCGAATGGGAGCTTATAGAAGCCGTATTTTTCCCGTGCTTTGAAAAAGCAGTGCATCATCAGATCGGTATCATAGAGCGCGCTGTGCGCCTTAGCCTTGTCATAGACAAAACCCAATGAGAAGGCGAGTTCCTCCAGTCGCGGCCGTTTGCCGTCTTCTGTCGCCCATAATCCGGATAACATAGTGTCCACAAGAGGCAGCTCTGGGAGAGTGACGCCGTACTCTGCAAATTCATGGCGAATAAAGGGGAGGTCGAACGCTTCACCATTGTGAGCAACCAAAACGCTTGCATCGCTAATATAGCGAGCGATTTTACCGGCATGTTCAGACAATAGTGGCTCTGCGGAAAGATCTTCCAGCGAAATGCCATGCACTGCCTGGGCTTTTGGATCGATACTCCGCCGCGGGTTAAAACGCATCGCCAGGCTATCGATGTGCTTCTGGGTCTCCAGCTCATAGCGGGTAATGGCTATTTCAATAATCTTGTGGTTAGCCCTAAAGTCCAACCCTGTAGATTCAATATCAAGCCCAGCAACAATAGTTGTCATAACTACTCCTTACAGCTTTTTGGCACCTTTAAGCAGTGCGCTACGCACGAATTGAGCTGCTTTTTTGATGGTCTCCTCCTGCGATTCGCACTCTACCGGCGCACGCCACTCACCAGTGGTGACGTTGAGAATGCGAATTTCATTGGTATCCAGACAAATCGACACATACAGAACAGTGCCGGCAGCCATTTTGATATGCATGGGGAAGATAGGTCGCTTGCCGCGTTCGCTGAACTGGGACATTGCCACATTCAGAACCTCTCCCACATCATCGCCTACCAATCCCTGAACGGACTCAAAAACAGCTCTGATAGCCAGCCTGGCCTCTCGTTCTGTCATCAGCGATCGGGACTGCTCGTCTGCGATGCGTGTCAGCGCCTCTATCGTTTTACGATCTAACTCATCAGCCAGAGATATTTCGCCTAACATTCTGTTTTCCTGAAACTATTTTTGGTGACGTTATTCTGGCATTCCTTCACAGGGGAACAAGAATCAGTGGAAGGTGACGCGATTTGAGATACGGCTCTCTATACGTTCCACATGGCGGTCGATTACTCGCATGATCGAGCGTGCTCTTGCGTCAACGGAAATGCAGGTTTCCGACAGGACGAAAACCTGCAGATCTCCGGATTTGGCCAGAGAGTTAATTTTTGTCAGCTCGCCACACATCAACGAGTCGATACGAGCGACATAAAGACGATCAAGCGAACCTCTCTGGGCACGTTCATAATCTTGTGCTCTCAAATTCACGCCCGGGCGCAGCCCCGCAATGGCATTAAAATTGGACAACGCGGTCTTGTGGCAAAAACGCTCAATTTCCAGCGCCAGATCAATACATCGTTGGTCATTGGTCTGGCCGACCAAATCGAGCGTATAAGCCATCACATCAGCAGGCGTACGGTCTATTACAAAGCCTTCCGCTCCGCGTGTTACCAGCTCAATATGGCGGGCAACTTCCATCTGCACCTGCAGACGCTCAAAGAGCGGCATTGGATCGCCTACGTTGACTCCAAGCCTTGTCATCAGTGCGCCGACGCCAGCATCCACATACGGAATCCCGTAATGCTCGTCGATAAACTTTGCCAGGGTTGTTTTTCCACTGCCCTGAGCGCCAGTGATCCCAATTCGGTAATCCATTACCACCTTCTGTAAACAATCTGTTGGAAGCCGGGCTCATCCTCCGTTCCCCGTTGTGTATGAGCCGTTAACACAGGAAAGAAGCCGAGATTACGCATCATTTGCCGCGGAAAATGAGCATCACTGTCAGGAGCGTCTACGCCCATATGCGATAACCAGAGTTCCTCGACGTGAGGCAGAAACAGAGAATAGATCTGCGCACCGCCGATAACCCAAACGGGACCATCAAGCTGCATTACATCGTCCATAGTGGCAGGGTAAAAACCATTGGGCATGAACCCAGATGAGCGCGTCAGAACGACGTTGTGGCGCTCCGGAAGCGGGCGCTTAAGACTTTCCATTGTCTTTCTGCCCATGACGACTGTGGCGTTTGTGGTGAGCTCCCTGAACAGTTTTAACTCTGAGGGGCAGCGCCAGGGGAGTTCGTTTCCTCTACCGATCTCATAATTGCGACCGACAGCTGCAATCATCTTCACTGAGATACCTCATACAATACCGGGCGCTGGTGGAAACCAGACAGAGCGGCTCGTAGGCGTGACGAACTCACCAGTGCCGCGATCATCAGATCATCTTTATGCGCGGCAAGCGTGCGCTTTATATGGGTTTCGTAATTGACTCCACCTGGTGCAAGGTGCAGCCAGTCATAATCAATGCCGAAATCTCTCAGCCATTTCTTGGTTGCGCTTTCGAGCGCTTCCGGACGGTGGCTGATAAGCACCACTTCAGCACCAGAGCGAGCAAAGCCACGCAACATGCGGCTTGTGGGAAATATGAGCTCATCACCTGCAACGAGAGTGTCTGCGTTTTCATCAGCAGCGGCTTTACGATGGCCGGCTCTCGCCAGCACATCTTCAATTTCACATAACACATACATGCCTCTGGCCATATCACACCGCCACTGGAGCCTTAATCCATGGAAGTGGTTCGTAGCCGAAGATCTGCACGCCGTCCCATTTGAAGTCATCCAGCTCTTCCCATTCGTGCGGGAAGACGACGATGGGGTCGGACGACTCCGGATGTTCGCGAGCCAGTAGCTCTTCAACCTGCTCCAAGTGGTTGTTGTAAATGTGAACATCAAAGCCGAAATGGACGAAGGCGCCAGCCATGTGACCCGTAATCTTCGCAATGAACTGCGTGAGGATGCCGTAACCGGCAATATTGAATGGCATACCAAGGAAAGTATCGACACTCCGCTGCACCAGGCAGGAGTTCAGGATACGTTTAGGGATACCAAGCTCATCCAGCATTGGCTCAGAGATACTGCCTCGCTGCTCTATCAGGCAAAGCATCTGGGTATAGATCGATTCATAGCCATGCCGGTTATGCTGGATGCCAATATCGGTGGCCATAGACAAACGGGTCTGGAAATCGAGCTCACGACTCCATACGGATAACACAAAGTGGCAAGGTGGAAGCTTCATATCCTCCAGCTCACCAACATTCCAGGCATTAAGCAGGATGCGGCGATCGGTCGGGTTGTTGCGCAACTGATCAACCATACGTTGTAACTGATCGATTTCACGGGTGATAACGACGCGGTCTTCATTCAGCCCAATGTAACCTTCAACGCGATAACCACGTTCCATGAAGATGTCCTCCTTAAGGCGATACTCACTGTAAGGGACAATCCTGGTGTCCTCCCATCGGCGCCATTGCTTGCCATATACAGGCCCTAAATCGCCATTATCGTCGGCCCAAGCATCCCAGATCTTCACACCATGCTCTTTAAGGAACCCAATGTTGCCTGAACCTTGTAAATACCATTCAAGCTCAACCAGTAGCGGTTTAAGGTTTACCTGTTTTGAAGAAATGAGCGGAACAGCCCCGCCGGTAAGCATGTAGTAGGAAGGCACATAAGAAACGCCAAGCGTACCGGTGCCGGTGCGATCTTCGGAAGGAACGCCGGTATCAACAACGGTCTGAATGACACGGCCATAAGAGCTCGAAGCCAGCTGACCGTTACTGAATTCTCGATTAAGTAAAAAAGACAAGATGACCTCAAATAATAAGTAAGTACATACCTATCATTTTAAACACAGAGAAGACATCCAGGCTAGAAATTAAGTAAAAAAAATGGTGGCCACGGGGCCACCAACGCTCAACTTTATCGAAAATAAAGATTGATAAGGATAGAAATGGACAATAGATCACACGTCCATTTCAATATATATTGATAAGTTAGTACTTACAAGCTGTTTTTAACCACTTCATACAGCGAAGATGCCTGTGCTTGCTCAAGGAAACGAGACAGATCGACATCGCTATATGTCGGCGATTTAAGGATTTTTCCATCAGACAGGCGATAGCCGATCATCATGTCAGTGCCGTCAGCATGGCGGAATCCGAGATCATTCTTATCATATTTACAGCTCTCAACGGCAAGACGACGCGCTTCAGCATCCGCCGGCCACAGCTTTGTCATATTAGAACGGTGGATCTCCGCCACCAGCTCCACGACGTCGACGCCAAGGAATTCAGCCAGGCGATACACCATCATGCACGCCACATAGATTTTGTTCATCACGCGGCGCAGATCCTGAATCAGCTCAGCATCACCTACCTTGTTATGTTCAAGTTTATCGGCCAGCGCGGCCAACATAAGCGCAGCTTCTTCTGCTTCATTGAAGGGGATGGCCATATCGTCGAAGACGGTATTTCCAGGCACCATAATGGTATGAATAAAGCGATCGACGCTTTGCTCCTGAGTGTAGTAGCTCATGCCAGTTGATAGCCCACCTTTGATGGCTACCATCGTCCCGACACCCACATACAGGAAGTCAGCCATTGCATCCAGCAATCCCTGCATATCCCCTTTTTTCGCTGCAGGCAGCCCTTCTTCTACCGCCTCTTCATGGATCAGCTTAGCGCGCAGGCGCAGCAGCTCCGGAGTGGGCATTACACGACGCGGGTGCTGAAACAGCTCGTGGAACTGGTCAACCATCTTGTAAATACTCTCTGTCGCTTCTCCAAAACCGGGGTTCAGCTCATATGGCTCTGGTTTGAAGCCCACCAGCTTATCGGTGGCCAGCTTGAGATGGTCGGTCAGTTTCGTTAATTTCATGCTTTATCTTTCCTTAGTGCTTTTTTTCGCGTTCATTGTGGCCCAGAGCGACCAGGCCACAAAATCTTTATCCAGGCTTACAAATCGGCAAACTGGCTTAGGCCAGCGCGATCAACAGCGGAGTCAATCTGGCCAACGAGATAAGTGCTTTGCTCAGCTTCCTGCGGTGCAATCTGCAAGGTGTCGGACAACAGCCATTTGTTCATCCACACCAGCGGGTCATCTTTTATCTCCGGGTACAGTGGTTTCAGGCCAAGACGGCGCATCGCAAGATTGGTTCGGTATTTAACATAGCTTTTCAGGATATCGGCGTTTAAACCAATCATTGAGCCGTCTTTAAACAGATAATCTGCCCAGCGCATTTCCTGTTCGGCAACGTCCATCATGGTCTGATAGATGAATGGTTCCTCATCCGCAGCGATCTGGGCCCATAGCAAGCCTTCGCGGCCTGTACGCATAAACCGGAGCATTCGTTCTGTGCCTTCGCAATGAAGCGCCTCATCGCGCGCAATGAAACGCATGATTTTGGTGTTGCCCTCAAGTAATTTCCTTTCTCCAAAAGCAAACGTACAGGCGAAGCTAACGTAAAAACGAATGGCCTCCAGCGCGTTGATGGATACCAAAGTACGGAACAGCTGGCGCTGGAGAGGGTAGGGCTTTCCGTCAAATTCGGAGACGTAGAGCCGTTCGAATTCATCTTCTCCCAGGTGCTGGAGCGCGCAGGTCATCTCATAGAGCTTGTCGTACTCTGTAGAGATACTGATAGCCCGGCTGATAATTTCCTCGTCGGTCACAATGCCATCGAAGACAATGCTCGGATCATCCACCATACCGCGAATAATGTGGGTGTAGCTGCGGCTGTGAATGGTTTCAGAGAACGACCATGTTTCCACCCACGTTTCGAGCTCTGGAATTGAAATAAGCGGCAGCAGCGTTGCGTTTGGGCTGCGTCCCTGAACGGAATCCAGCAGAGTCTGGTAACGGAGGTTGCTCAGGAAAATGTGTCGCTCATGCTCTTGCAGCTTCGTATTGAAATCGATGCGATCGGTGGTTATGTCGACTTCTTCCGGGCGCCAGAAGAAGGAGAGTTGTTTTTCGATCAGCTTTTCGAAATCGCGGTACTTCTGCTGATCGTAGCGCGCAACGTTGACAGACTGCCCGAGGAACATAGGCTCTTTGGTTGCGTCGTTAGCGCCCAAACGGAAAGTGGAGTAACTCATGTGTTTCCCTTTGAATGTTATCGGTATTATTAAACAATTTAATTAGATGCGCTTCTAAACAAATTATTATCTTATTGGTTAAAATGAGGCATTCAATGAAGTGAAAGGTGGGGATATCTCCCCACGCTTATTAGATTTTGCATGCGCCATCGCACTCATCTTCTGGCTCAACCAACGCAACAGAGGCCAGATCATCGTCTTCACGCTTACCGGCACCATCTCGTGTGTTGTGGTAATAAAGCGTCTTCACGCCTTGCTGATAAGCGAAGAGCAGATCTTCAAGCAACTTCATCATTGGAACCTTGTCGCCCGGGAAGCGAGTAGGGTCATAGTTGGTGTTGGCTGAAATAGCCTGGTCAAAGAACTTCTGAATGATCGCAACTTTGGTCAGATAGCCGCGGTTATCCGGCATATCCCAAAGGTACTCGTACTGATCTTTCAGTGCCGCAAAGTCCGGAACCACCATTTTCACAATGCCGTCTTTGGATGATTTCACGGAAACAGGGCCACGCGGCGGTTCGATACCATTTGTGGAGTTGGTGATTTGGCTGGACGTTTCGCACGGCATCTGAGCTGTCAGGGTAGAGTTACGCAGACCATATTCGCGTATGCGGCCACGCAGCTCTTCCCACGGCATTTTCAGCTCAAAGGACGTATCAGGGTTAGCGTCAAGCGACTTGCGGTAATGGTCAATCGGCAGCTGTCCCTGGGCATATTTAGTTTGGGAAAACCAATCACAGGCGCCTTTGGCTTCCGCCAGCCGGCAACTTGCATCAAGCAGGTAATACTGGATCGCTTCAAACGTTTCATGCACCAGCTGGTTGCCGGCCGGATCAGAGTAGTTAAATCCGTTCTTCGCCAGATAGTACGCAAGATTGGTAACGCCGACGCCCAAACTACGACGTGCTTTTGCCGGAATTTCCGCTGCGGCCATCGGGTAATCCTGATAGTCGAGTAGGGAATCGAGCGCAGCCACCGCATAGAAGGCGACCTCTTTCAGCGTGTCCAGTGAGCGTAATGCCCCCAGATTAAACGCAGACAGCGTGCAAAGGGCGATCTCACCATCGGCGTCATCGGTAAACGCCAGCGGTTTAGTTGGCAGCGTAATCTCCATGCATAAGTTTGACTGGTGAACTGGAGCGACTTTCGGATCGAAGGCGCCGTGTTCGTTCATATGGTCAACGTTCGCAATATACACGCGGCCGGTAGAGGCTCGTTCCTGCATCAGGGTTGAGAACAGATCAACAGCGGGAACGGATTTCTTGCGGATGCTCTCATCAGCTTCATATTGCAGGTACAGCGCTTCGAATTTGTCCTGATCGACAAAGAAAGCATCATAGAGCCCCGGCACATCATGCGGGCTGAACAGCGTAATATTCTCGTTGCGTACCAGGCGGCGATACATCAGGCGGTTGATCATTACGCCATAGTCCAGATGACGAACACGGTTCTCCTCGATGCCGCGGTTATTCTTCAACACCAGCAGACTTTCAACTTCCAGATGCCAAATAGGGTAGAAAGCCGTCGCGGCGCCGCCGCGAACGCCACCCTGCGAGCATGATTTCACAGCGGTCTGGAAGTGTTTCAGAAAGGGGATTACGCCAGTGTGGGTTGCTTCTCCATTGCGGATCTCACTCCCCAATGCACGCAGTCGGCCAAAACCAATCCCAATGCCAGCACGACGCGACACGTAATCGATAATGGCAGAGGACGCAGCGCTGATCCCTTTCAAACTGTCTTCGGACTCAATCAGAACGCAGCTGGAGAACTGGCGCGTCGGGGTACGGACGCCGGCCATGATTGGGGTGGGCAGAGACAATTTGAATGTACTGGTGACGTCATAGAACCCCTTCACCATTTCCAGACGTGTTTTGCCGGCACAACCATCTTCCCAATTCTGGAAAAGACACATACCCACCAGCATATACAGCTGCTGCGGGGCTTCGTAAATTTCGCCGGTGACTCGGTTCTGGACGAGGTACTTACTCGCCAGCTGAACAGTTGCGGCATAACCAAAGAGTTCGTCACGCATGGGTTTGATATACACGCCAAGTTCTGCGATCTCTTCGCGGGAGTAAAACTTAAGCAAATCCTCATCGTAAACGCCGCGGCTGACGTTGCTGACGATATGATGATAGAAACTTGGGTAAGCGAATTCGCCGAAGGCGTCTTTGCGAATTTTGAACATGTTCAGACGTGCTGCGACCTGGGAGTAGTTCGGAGTTTCAGGCGAAATCAGATCTGCAGCCGACTTAACCAATGCCTCATGAAGCTGCGAAGTTGTCATGCCGTCAAAAATGCTCGCGGCGGCGCCCATGGCTACGGCAGAGGCGCTTACGTTACGTATACCTTCTACCCCCCACATCACGACGCGGTTGTACTTCTCTTCGGATAGCGGCTCTGTGGAGCCATTACGTTTGACAATCCTTATCATGTATCACCCATCAAAAAAGGCCACTAAATGTAGTGGCCTATATTATTAAATAAGTACTTACCTATCAATTGAGGATTATAAAATCCCTTTAAGAACGTCGCGGACTTGTCGGAACTGGTCTGTCTGCATTCCAGAATATATCGAAGCTATGGCATCAGCCAGGTGCTCATTCTTGGCAACGAGTACATCTTTCCCCGCTTGTTTCCGACGCAACCAAGGGGCATCAGGCTGTTTTGTAATCGCCCACTGGATGATCTCTTCTTTAGATGTGGTCAGTTTATTCCCGACGTAGTGCTTAATTTCATTTGGCGTAACCTGGATAAGTGGCTTATCAACGCAAGCAAGAACGCCGATACATACACCGTAAGAAGTCTGCGCGCGAGAGCTTTGACTACCCACCGGTAGTTCACAAAATACCATGTGGGCCTGTTCAATGATGGGCCTGGCGGTGCGCCAGATTTCTTTAGCCCGGCGCAGATCATCGCTGTTTACTCTGACGGTTTTCTTCGTTCCGCCGGCTTTGGTTTCAACCAGTTCAAGACCATGGATTTCCAGTTTGTCTGTATCCAGATCCAGCGTACCAATGGCCAGCCCGAAGTTGCTCATTGAAGGGTCGACGCCAACTACTTTGATCACTTTACTCATAGAGTTTCCTTACCATGTTGCCCATACCGGGCATTCCATTAATTTCTCTTCCAGGGTTTTAATTGGAGACTTGCGAACGGGCTCTGGAATGCGGCTCACCACATGTATGTTGTCACTGGTCAGCACACCATTTTCTATGTCTGCGTCGATCATGCTCTGCCCGATGAAGTAGGACATGATATCTATCAGCTTACGCGCAACCATCCCGTTAAAACGAAGTACATAGGGGACAGAGAGCTCAACCATAGCCTTATCGCCATCTTCAGTCTCAAAGCTTAATTTGCCTCTTCCTGGAAATGTCTCAAGTGTATCGTAATTGAAATCGATGCCAGCAAATGCCTTGCCTGGCATTGCAACCTGCCCAGCACGTGCATTTGCCAGTCGAGTCAGGTTAGTAAACGCGCTGCTGGTATGCGCCTCTATAGCCCCGTACTGCGCATCATCTTTGATAACCATCTCAGGTGATTCCGGGATCACCACGAACCCAGGCCCAGTGTGTGGAAGATAGCCACCTTCCGAAAATGGGTTGATCAGAATGGGCGCTGTACTTCCTGACGGCATCGATTTCAGACTTGGCATCAACGGGGTCTTGAAAAGTAGATCTTTCAGAGCCGTAAACTGCTCCGTCTCAATATTGAGATTTTGCCAACCGACACCAGGAGCCGCCCCAGCAGCGGTATAGCTGTTAATCAGCCTGAATGACTGCATCACAGCAAACATTTGCAAAAACTGCGTGCGGCTAAGATTAAACGACATAGCTGCGGCCCTCTTTCACTTCCACTGTGATGGTTTCCCGGAACCATGACTTCATTTCTTTGTGAGAAATGATCATCACCGTGCCGCGCTCGCGCGCTTTTGCTTCCAGAATCCCCATCAGACGCTCCAGTCCGGCAGTATCCAGCGCATCGTCAATTTCATCACCGATAAACAGCTCGATGTTCTTGCTCGCGCGGCTGGCCACCAGATCCTGCAGAGCCAGGGAGCACGCAATGCGCACTTTGCGTTTTTCGCCACCTGACAATGTCTGGAAGGTTTTGCTGGCGCCGATCTTGCGCACGCTGATATTGAACTTATCGCGCCACTCGCCCTTCTTGGTTGATTCCATCGTTGACCATTCCGCAACAATGTTTCCGTCTGACAGTGTATTGAGATATTCCGCTGTCTGGGCATTCAGGAAAGGCGTCACGGAGGTCAGGATATGCGAGCGAACGCCGGCAGGAGAGTAGACCAGGCGCGCTTTATCAAGCAGCAGAGCCTGCTCCTGTATATTCTTTAACTCAGTTTTAAGTACACCATAGTTAGATTTATTGGCAGCCAGGCTTTCTTCATGGCGTTTGATGACAGCCAGAAATGGGTTAATTTCTTTGGTAATGCGATCTACTTCGCTCCGCGCCCGGGCAACCAAAGCTTCTACAGCCACGACTTCTTTTTCCCGATGACGAAGCGTTCCCAGCTCTTTAGTCAGTTGTTCGATTCGGGAAATAATGGCAGACACATCTGGTGTACTGGCGACAAGTGATGATTCAATTTTGAGCGCCTTCTCAAGATGCTCTTGGTATTTAGCCACTGACGTTGCAGATGCCTGCGCTTGGCTGATCTCACTGCGCGCCTGTTCAACAAAACTCTCCTTCACGGTAGACAGATCTTCAACGCAATAAGCCTTGCCACAGGTAGGGCACGGCTCCCCGACTTTGGTATTTACTTCTTCCGCTTTCACCTTGAATGCGCGAGCACGTTGCATCGCTTCCTTCTGGATGTTTTCGGTAATGCGGATGCTGGCGCGTATATCAGTGATCGCTCCACGAACCTTAACCAGCTTGGCGTCATGTTCTTCTTTGGACGCAAGTTTTTCCCGCTCTTTACCGATGGCATTTTCAGTATCACGGATCTGCTCTGGCAGACTGCGCAACTCCATTTCGACCTCAGTGAGCGTGACTTCCGCTCCAACCAGATCGGCACGGGCGACATCAAGCCGTTCGTTGCGGTCTCGCTCCCAGGCTTCAGAAGAGGTTTTAGCAGACTCCAGCTCATTCTGGGCCGATTCGACCAGAGACAAGCAGGCGTCCATCTTGGTTTTTGTGGTCTCCATGCGTGCGGCAGCTGCGTTGGCTCGTTCGCGAGCAATCGCGTAGGCTTTGGTGAGACGATCGACGCCGGCAGCCTCTTCTACGATGGTTTTGAGGTTTTTATCCGACATGCCAGGCAAATCAGGCATCGCCTCCTGACTGGCATAGATCGATGCCATAAATACTTCTTTTGACGCACCGATCAGTCGCTCTACAAACTCCTGGGTGAGCGAATCTTTACCCTTTGTCATGTCGCCGTCTTCGCCACGGACGATAAGCCGGTTTTTAAATTCCTTATGCTTGCGGTGGCGGATAATGGCGTAGCGTTTACCTTCGTCTTCAATGGTGACTTTTACGCGACAGTTCTTCTCATGGCCCGTAGAGAGAACGTCGTCTCCTTTAACACCATGGGATGTCTCGCCATAAATACACCACATCAAACTATTCATGAGGGTTGATTTACCAGCGCCATTGCTGGCGGCCGATGAGTCCCCGGCATTAACACCCTGGATGAGCACCAGCCCACGCTGATCAAGCTCGACCTTGGCGTTTGCCAGCGCCATGAAGTTTTCCACTTCGAGCGTTAAAAATTTCATGCTTTGCCTCGAATTGCTTTAGTCAATTTCTGCCCTTTGCGAAGGCGGTATTCCGTATGTGCCGGGAAGGAGTTGCGTGACAGGAGGCCACGTTTCGTTAGTTGACCAAGGTAAAACGCCTGTGGATTTCCTTCTGGCGGATAGGGCTTCTGGAATAAAACGGGCTTCCCGCTTTCAAGCCGTTTAATCATCTGGATGAAATCCCAGAAATTATTGTGGGAGGAAGTCACTACACCGCCTCCGCACTTTCCGCTTCGGTGAGGATCTCCTGACACAAGGCATTCAGTTTGGTTAGGTCAAATCCACCGTCTGTGTCATGAACGATTTTGCAGTAAGCAGAAACAGACTCGCCAAGGCTGTCGATTTTGCTGGTCTCTGAGGTACTGGCGGTACCCTCCATCATTGAGCCCTTGCGAATGAAGTTGCATACAACACCTTTCGCTCCCATGGATTTCAGGACGTTCTGCAGCTTGATGCCTTCCTCATCGTTTTCGACGACGGCCCGGAAGCGCACGTAATTGCCGCGTATCTGCTTGTCATCCACATCGTCTTCCAGGTTTACGAATTTCGGCGCCGAGGTTTCGAAATGACTGAACGAGCCGTCAGGGTTCACAATCATGTAGCCCGCCAGCGAACCTACGTCCCCCCAGTTTTGGTGCGTCAGCGCGCCGACACTGATAACTCCGGGGATTACCTCCTTGTGGTTGTGGTAATGGCCGGACAGCACCAGGCGAAAGCCTATGTCTTTCAGCTCCTGCGCATCGATGCCAACATCAGGCATTGTTGGGATAGCTTTGTTGATGGCGGTATGAATCACGACGTCGTGCAGATCCCCGTCAAGCCGCGCACGAAGTGCTTTCAGGTCGCTAATTAACTCGGCGTGGTTGTTTCGCCAGCTCACCATATGGACGGTGACGTCACCCAATTTGATGCTGTGTGGCTTACGACCGCAGACGATCTGTACACCAATCGACTTCAGCGCCGCTGCGGCGTTAGCGCTGTAGACAGAGTCGTTTGTTTCCAGGTCATGGTTGCCGGCCAGCATAGCAACGCTGAGCCCCAGATCTTTGACGATCCACTCGTAGGCATCGGAGACGTAGTTGAGTACGGTAGGGGATACGGTTCCGCGGACGTGGAATGTGTCGCCGGCCACCAGCATGTGGCTGCAGCCCGCTTTTTTCATAGCTATGGCCGCTTCTTTTGTGGCCTCCAGCTGAATGGCCAGCCTAGAGTTGAGACCATCTGCATCGGTCGTCGAGAATGAATCCCATTTGTGATAATGGGGATCGGAGATCACCCCATATGGCAACGTCATGTGTATTTTCCTTTGTGGTTATTTTGATATAGATTCTAAGCATGTAAAACAGGCCAGCAACCAAGTAAACACGGCACATTAGAAAATCTACAGGCGGGATATTATGGCAAAATAGATAAGTAAGTACATACCTATTTTTATAAGGTAGAGCTAGACCCTTAAGTAAGATCTAGGCTCTAGGTGTGGTCTCAGCGTGGGTTGCGGAAAAGCAGTTGAGTACCTGTGGGGCTGGTATCAACAAGGTGAAAACCTCGGCGTTTAAGCATTTCAGCCATTTTTGTCGATTTGACGTAACACTTTGCCATCATTGGTAGTGGTGCGTTTGAGTCAATCATATCCGACAGGAACATCGAACCATATCCTTTACCCTGCATAGATTTGGTGATACAGAAGGTACGGAGTTCAAGACGTTGATATCCAGCCGGATCAATCTCAGGAGTAAACCAGATCAGGCCAATTTTTTTATCGTCTGAACGACGAAGCAGGATGAAGATGAAATGGCCTGACTCACCATTAGCGTCGCGAATCTTAATGGCTTCACGCATTTGTTTTTCAAACTTCTTCCCACCGGCTTGCGTGATGATCTCATTTGTAAAGTGACCAAGACGTGCTCCTTCCTCGAATTCATGCATCAGAAAGGGCATATCAGCCAGAGTAATCTCTCTTGAGTAAAAATCGTCCATATATCACTCCCTTGGCTTCTCAGATGCATTCTAAGCTACGCTATTTTGTATTCGCGTAAAGACCCCTTTGTTCGCTTAGGGTTCGTCAGAGAGCTTCTGACGCGCATTTGCGATGCTAAAAACTTCTGCTTTTGGCCGAGGGTCGACTAAATCGAGTTCTTCTTCGCTGTGATACTCGATATCAAAGTCCCGTTTGATGTGTCTGATGTAAACCGCTGTGAGCAGGCTGTCTTCTTTCAGGAAGTGGCCATAGGATCGGCGGATCACTTCACCCACTTTTTCGATCTTCTCTCCGCCCATACAGAGGTGATTGAATCGACTGTGCTTTCTCAGCATCTCATCAACTGGCCCAGAGTAAACTTTATCCACGACACCGAATCGAAGGATCTTCGCAGTATCAGCTTCAACCAGGCAGACAATTTTCCCCTCGGTCAATCTGTCACGCCAGGTAACGCCTGAACGCATAGTGTTGAAGTAGGGGGTATCCAGACCGATGATCGGTTTTCGAAATGCCAGCAGCGGTACGTATCTAACACAGCTGTTCAGGTGGAAGTTAACGCCGGCGTCACGCAACTTGAGTCGGGTCTCGTTGATGTTGCACTTCGAGGCTATGCCACACAGGCTGCAGAGAACCTTCTCGTTGCTCAGTGTGGAGTTTGATTCTATGGTGTAGGTTCCGTCTTCCAAACGGCGTATCCAACGTGTGCGTTTTAAGTCCATGTTCTCGTTTTAGTGATTGTTGACCGGAACCACGATAGCTTACTAGGCACATCTGTAATCGCAAATGCCTGTTTTACTTATCCACTTATCCACTGGATAGATCCCAATAATAAGATCCCTATAACAGATCCCCAAACAGATCCAAAGAGATCCCCGATCGCCGCAGGCCGCGCCACGCCTGGGCTAAGGACTGATCCGTGTATGCTGTCAGCGGTAAACGATATGCTGTCAGCGGTACGGTATATGCTGCCAACGGTTTTGTGTATGCTATCAGCGGTAATTGACGTATGCTGTCAGCGGTTAGAACCAAAAGGTATCCACATGTCCACAAGAAAGAAAAAAGAGAGCGATATCAAAGAAATACCTGAAGACAACGAAATTCCTGAGGAAGAAGCTCTCACTTTGTACACAGGTGATTTAGTTCCTAACAGCAACAACACGGTGCAGCCAATCGCTTTAATGCGTCTTGGCCTCTTCGTGCCGACACTCAAAGGAACGAAGAATAGCTCTCGCAACAAGTCCAACATGATCGACGCATCCAGAGAGCTTGTCCAGCTGGAAGTCGCGCGGTCAGAGGGTTATTCAAACATTAAAATCACCGGTCCTCGACTGGATATGGATCATGACTTCAAAACCTGGGTTGGTGTTGTTCGCTCTCTGGCTGAATACGGCGAGCCAACCGGGCGCGTTGAGCTGAGCATCACGAAGTTCGCCAAGTTCTGCGGCTACCCGTCTTCGCAGATCCGCAAAACCCTGCGAGACCGCCTGACAAACAGCCTGCTCAAGATCATGCGCACGACGTTGTCGTTCCAGCGCACTCATGAAGAGAAGAACGTCGACGACACCAACAAGATATCCCTGTTGATGGTTCACCTCATAAACAGCGTTGATTACAACGAGAAGAAAGACTCTATTGTCTTTTATGCTGAACCTAAGCTGTCTGAGCTCTATCGCTTTGACCACAAAGTTCTGCTGCAGTTGAAGGTCATCAACAAGCTCCCGCGCAAAGAGACGGCCCAGGCGCTGTATACTTTCATCGAAAGTCTTCCTCCTAAGCCGGCACCGGTATCTCTTGCCCGGCTGCGCGCCAGGCTCAATCTGAGCACGCGCAACGTCAGTTCGCAAAACCAGACTATCAGGAACGGATTGAAGTCACTGCAAGAGCTGGGCTATCTCGAATATAGCGAGGTTAAGCGTGGCCGTTCTGTCTACATCCAGATCCACAGTCGTAACCCAAAACTGAAAGTAACATCGAGCAAACCTGAGAAGCCAGAGTCGCCTAAGCAGGCAGAAGAAGCGAAGGGTGAAATTGATGCGAAACAGAACCTCAAAAACAAAATTTCTGAGCTGTCGCAGAACCTGACGCCAGAGAATATCAAGCTGATCGAGATACTTACCAATAGCCTCAAATTGCTTTGATACGCTGTCAGCGGTTCAACATATGCTGTCAGCGGTTCTTTTGTCTCAATGTATGCTGTCAGCGGTAAAACGTATGCTGTCAGCGGTACATTTCCACTATCTGCGGTCTTTATAAATCGACATGGCTAACGTCTAAGAGCAACTGCTGCCCTATAAATGTATGCTGTCAGCGGTGAAAGATATGCTGTCAGCGGTAAAACGTATGCTGTGAGCGGTACAAGGTATGCTGCCAGCGGTAATTCACTGGCAACGTATGCTGTGAGCGGTAATTCAGCACTGAATTAGATATCCTGAAAACGGGCGACGCAGCCATTGATTTGCGCCAGGCCCGTGTAGATAACAATATGGCTTCCCCAGTGGTCACTAACCTGCTAACCCGCATGAATGCTAGGTTAGTGGTTACTAATAATTGTTATTCCACCACACTCATAACGCTCTACAGAAACATCGGTTAGTGGATCTGCTTGAGCAAACCCCAAAGCGTTTGTGCTTTCGATGTAAGTTTCCCCGTTTCAGGATCAAACATGCGCCACTCCCGACGCTGGTGGATGATGTAACCGTCTTCGCGTTCCAGACGCTCCAGCATGTCCGGTTTTCGGAAGCCTTTCGCTCTCCAGTAGCCGCTTGTTTTCTCAATCTCAAGACCAGTCATTGTGAGAGCCATTAACCAACCTCCTTACATCCGTCGAAAAAGAAACTTTGGTTTTTGCTATGAACGCCGTAGACGTCGTGGGATTTGTTGTAGATAAGCTCGTCCTCGCCAACGCCAACCAATTTACCGTTGCGTTTAGCCAGATATGGAGATGAGAGAACATCATCGCCGCGGACGACATAGAACTGATCTCCGCTATCAACGACCAGCGCGCCGAAGTCAGCTTTAGTAGGTCTGCTGATTTGATCATTTTTCACCTGCGATACGGTCATATCGCATTGGTAAATCCGGGTATCCGCCAGCAGAGAAAAGGAGAGGGCGGCCAGCAGAAGCGTTATTTTTCTCATACCACTATCCCTGTGTAGACCTGTGCTGTAGAGGTGACGACCAGCACCAGTGCGAGCATGTTCACAGTGGTTCCGTTGACAGGAGACAGAGCTTTCTTGAGTGTCCCGATCATCAGGCAGTCCAACATAAACAGTATTGAAAAGATGAGTAACAGGATATCTATGTATATCTTCATAATAGGTAAATACTAACTTATATATTTTGAGCTGTAAATGACTACGGAAGAGCGCTAAGGCCAGGGCTCGCTAAAGATGGCGAGCCCAGAGCCATTCACCATAAGCAGTGGCTAAGCATCAATTTCAGTACTGGCAGATATCCAAACTAATATTCTCATGTGTTTCTCCTTTTTGGTGTATGTACTTACTTATTATTATGATCGAGAGAAGGGGAGCAATCGTCCTGTTCAGGTGATGGCTCATCTATTAGAGCAATGACCTCGCGCAGCTGAGCGGCCCATTCAGGCTCAGGTAAGCCTTGGGCGATTTCTGCGTCGATAACATCGAGCGCGGCATTGGCCGCATCCCAGAGCCTCTTCACTTTGATTCTTCCTTCACCAGCCACCAGGCGTCTACGATGGCTACCCGGTAACTACGTGGCACTGTCACATTTGACGTTGGGATTGGGATTAATTCCGTATTAGTAACCAAGTTGTTTTCTTATTGGTGATAATAAGCAAAATATAAAGGCGTCCAATGGACGCCCTGTGATTACGCTTCTTCTGTTTCGGCTGAAGCAGACTCTTTAGTTCGACGTTCGTCGATGGCTTGTAGTGCCGCAATTATCTCCGGAAGGGGCTTATCACGATACATGTCGACGATCTGCGATTTGGTATACTTCTTGTCGCCAATCTCTACGCGGCCGCTGGCATTCTTTGGCAGGTATCCTTCTTCGAGCATATGCTCAACCAGTGACTCGATAACGTCCAGACCGCGGGTCGGGTCGAAGTAGAATTTCCATGAGCATTTGCCGAATGGCGGTGCCACTTTGTTTTTGATGCACTCGGCGCCCACGTCCTGACCGATCTTATCTTTGCCATCCTTCATGACAGAAGCGCCAAGACGAATACGTACTGAGGCGTAGAACTTCGGAGAATCACCACCAGGGGAGGTGGTCGGATCGCCAAACATCACGCCGATTTTTGTACGAACCTGGTTAAGGAAAATAATGCAGGCATTGTACTTGCGCGCCCAGAGCGCCAGCGTTGGAAAGTTGGCGCTCGTAGCACGAGCCAGGGCCGTATTGTCGTTCATGTTTAGCTGATCTTTATCCTTCGCTGTACCTTCCGCCATTTTGTCGAACTTCTCGGCTTTGGAGTTTGGCACCATTGACGCAAGGGAGTCGGCTACGATGCAAATAGGGGCGTCTGCGGGGATCAGCTCTTCGTCTCGCACCAATTTCAGGATGGTGCCGATCAGCTCAACCGATTCTTCGAACGTGTCCGGCTGCTTATAGACCCACTGGCCGTCATCCTCATCCGCATTCAGCCCGTTTGCCACCGCCAGACCAACGTCAAAGCTGTTTTCGTGGTCGAGGAATACAGCCAGACCCTCCTGTTTCTGAGCGGAGACCATGGCGGCCGTCGCCAGGAATGTGTTGTGGCTGATAATCCCGTTAGACCAGAAAGAGTGTGTTTCCGGCATCGCTACGTCGAACGTTGGTGCTTCACCTTCCTCAATAGCCACGACTTCGTCGTAGAACAAGTTAGAGTCAATTACCGCTGCCAGTTGTGCAAACAGATGCTCGTTAAAACGATTCTTTCTGCCAATGAAGGAGACATAGATTTCTCGCAGTTTGTCTATTCCGACACGATCGCCGCGGCCAATAACGTGATCTACCAGAACGTAGTCTTTACGAGAGGTCTTGGTGAGTGACTCGTAGAGTGATTTCACTAAGCCGCTGATGTGCGGAACGTAGCCTAAATAAGTGCGGTCAAAACTAATGTCCCGTTTGGTTGCCACTGCTAAACGAGCCGGAGACTCGAACCCAATCGTTGACAGGAAAAGGTCGTAGTTAGAGCCACTGAATGACAGCCGGTAATATATGTTTTTATAACCTGCGACGTGTTTTTCAGAGATAGTTGACGTAATCCCCAGATTCAGGAGCATGAGGCGAATTTGCTGTAGCAGCAGCCCACTCGCGCTCACAACCTCAATGCAGCGACCATCATTGACGTGGCATTCCAGCTCAAAGTAGCCGCGAAGGAATGCAATTTGAGCCTCGCTATTGGCGCGACGCACACTCAACGGAACCTGCTTGCCAGCAGCTTTCTCATACTCCAGACCATATTCTTTAAAAAGCAGCGAACGCACCTCTTTGCTAAACAGCACATGGTCTTCCGAGCCGTTATGTTTTCTCGTAACTGGCATCTTGTCTGATACCAGCGAAATGAGGCGGTAGTACTCATCCTTGATGAATGGATCTGTGTTAGAAAAATGCACAGAATTTTCAGAGGCCACGTATCCGTCAGCAATTAAATAGCCCATCAGTTTTGCGATATTGGCATCCAAGTGCTGATCGCCGAATTGATGTGTGCCAACCATTGAAGGAATCGTGTCGCCTACACTGATTTTTTCAGCATACCGCCAGACGATATTGCCTAAGTCGTCAACCACACGAATTGGGTGACGGAACGTAGCCTCGATGTAACCCCCTGATGCCAGCTTAATGCGCTTGAATTTGCGACGGTTGTTCCATGTCAGGTGTGAGGTCTTCTCTATCACGCCATTTTCATTGATGAGTCCAACGTTATGCTCTACATCGCGAGTAGTGCATGTTGCTTTGTGCCCCTCAATCTCAAACAGTTCTTTCACTGTTACCATTCCACGCTCCGTCAGCAGCATGGTGTCTGCGGTAACACATTTCCCCGCACTTGGCGGCCCAAAGATCTCAACGATACGTCCGCTTGGGAAACCGCCGTCATAGCGCCCAGAGATGGCTTTATTCAGCGGAGGGAAGCCGGAATCAATCCAGTGTGAAACCTTTTGGATCTCGTCATTGCTGCCGATTTTCTTTTTTAATGCCATTGCCAGTGCTGATTTTCCTTTTGCCATTCTTAGGCTCCTTTTGTCTCGTTGATGCGTTTGGAAGCGGCGGCTTCATCAAACTTTATTGCGTCGTGGTTGAGGTGTTTGGCCATGCGGGAGAGGATCTTGACGACCTGTTCGCTAATCAGCCCGTACTCTCGTTCTGTCACGCTCATGCCGGCCGCGCCGAGAATGCGCGGTAGTGCAACAACGGCATGTTCTCCATGGAAGAAGACAATCTCCTTAGCCAGCATCGTAGGCGTGGTCGTATTGCCGTTGATGAGTGATTTCAACATCAGCAGTACCTCTCAAAAGGCAAAACGAACACATCCAGATCTTCCAGGAATGACCGGAAGTTCAGCTCATGGCAGAGCAGTTCGAAGGCTTTCAAATCACGTGCGCCTTTTATCTTTTCAATTTCGCTGGGTGGGAACTTGGTATCGATGAGGTTCATCAGCGTCATGTTGCGTTTGAAGGCTTCCAGCATCCGGCAGCCGGTCTTCTCGTTGAAGGCATTTTTGGCCAGTTTGTTGAATGCCGTTTTGTATCGGCCTTTATTGATGACGATCGAGCCGTCGTTAATGCCGCGCACCATAGCGGCGACGCTTCCCCATTCGTGCAGCAGCTCCTTGGCGCCACCGTCACCAATCCCGCCTACACCTTTGATGTTGTCGGAGGTATCCCCTTGCAGAGCTTTGGCTTCGAGGAAAGCACGAGGAGTAGGCAGACCGATCAGCTCAGGGAACTGCTCAAAGTTCACCTGCTTGTGTTTGGCGTCTTCACGAAGGCTCACCCAGCTGACTTTTTCTCGAACCAGCTGCAGCCAGTCGCCGTCGCCGGTGAGCAGGTAGATATGATCGACCGTTGGTTGTGGCGCAAGACGACCAACCAGCATCCCCGCCAGGTCATCGGCCTCGGCGTCTTTGGCGATCAGCTGGTTGACGCCAAGGGCGGCCATCATTTTCAGGATATAAGGCTTCTGGACTGCAAAGCCTTCTTTCATCTTCTTCATTTCCGGATCTTCATCGCGATTTGCTTTGTATTCCGGGTAATAGTCGCGACGCTTGTCGCTAAAGCCGTCCCACAGGATCATGGGGCGTGCGTGAAGAATGGACGCATAGCGACGAACGTTTTTGACGAAGCCAAACACCGCCTGAACTTCCATTTCGCCGTTATGTAATTTGTCAGATTGCTGGTGGTAATAGCCCAGGCTGTTACCATCCACTAAGAGATAATTCACCGGAAAACTCCTTCCAAAAAGTAAGGCGTCCGTAGACGCCTTAACAGTCATGGCCTGGGATTAAAGCGATTCTAATTCCGCCAGCAGATCGTCAAGACCTTCATCGTCATTAGAGGTGCTGGTCGCTGCCGCAGTGGTAGTGGCGGCCGGAGCTGATGCTTTAACTTCTTCCGGCTCTGGTACGAACTCTGCCTCTGCGGCACGTAAGATTTCTTCGTCTACCAGAGATGTTTTTGCTGGTTCCAGGGTAGAGATCGTGGCTACAGCAGCTGCACCTTCCGTATGGCCAGTGATGGTGCCAAAACCAGGCAGCGTAGCTGCGCTGGCAGCAGCTGGTGAGGAAATAGCAGCGGTGGCGGCGGCAGGTGCAGCAATACCAATGAGACGCCCCATGGTGCGAACGGTGGACAGCAGACGAGTTTCATCAGCCTGATTGGCGTAAGCGATCAGGTCATGCTGGGTCGACCACAGTTTTTCAGGGATATCGCCCTTGTAGACTTTACGTTTTGGGGATACGTCGTACTTGGTATCGCGACCGGAGCCGGTGCGCTTGATCAGGAACGCATAGCCTTCTTCTTTGCTTAACGGGTTGCCGATATCATCTGCGATATCCTCAGACATCACTTTGCAGATATCGTCGAACACAGTGGACGGGAGCTCAATCAGTTGACATTTTTCTGCGTCGCCAAAGTCCTCACGAGCTGAAAGTACGCCATTGACCAGGTAGCGTGGAGTAGCGCGCATTTGGCCGATACGCTCTTCCATTGCCTTGTTGCCTTTGTAGCGAGCGCGACCTTCCATCACCATCTCACACAGCTGACACGCACGATTGTGGGTGTGCTGTTCGCAGATATAGGCAGTGGTAACTTCTTTGCCCTCCTCATTCTGATGCTTAACGTAGTGCATACCGAAAGTCTGGAAGAACACACCGTTCTGATCGTCCTTGTTGGGGAAGATGCGCAGATAGTTATTACCGTCTTTCAGACGGGTTAGGTCGACGTTATTGCCTCGTTTGGAAGCAATATCGCCGCGGGTCTTGTTAAGCAGATCAAGTAATGACTTAGACATGTATTTCTCCTTGTTGTGATTATGGCCATGGGCGCTTTGCGCTTGGGGCATTCGCTTGTTCGTGGCTCTTAAAAGCGTACATAATAATAGATCAGTACTTACTTACTATCTATCAAAAATTATCGGGTGGTTGTGAAACGTTCGGCGCCCAGTCGTTCAATCTCTACGATGGCCATCTTCGAGGCTTGCACGATCATGTCTCTACGGTGAGAGAAGGCGGTGACAGCGTGCTTATAGATGTCAGCGATCAGACGTGCGTCATCCAGTTTTTGGCGCTTCGCAAGGTATTGTGTGCTTGTACGAACCTTAGCTTCCAGCACTGATTCATTGAACTTTATTCCGTTCATACTCAAATTCTTACGTTCAATGTCGTAAATTTTTGCCTCTATAGCATCGAGGGAGAGTTTAGCGTCTGCAACCTCTCGTTCTGCGCGCGCTAGTCTTGCGCCGTACTCCATCAACAGCCTCGGTTGCTGACGCCAGACTTCCTCCAAATTGTCGCGATCGAACTCCAGATCGGTCATGATTTTTTCGTAGATATCGGTGTTCATCTTGATATGCTCCAACTTACTTTTGTGTATCTTATTGTATCAAACAAATAGAGCTTTACTTCCATGATTGGCGGTAGACATTTTTAGGGCGAAAGGAGAAGATTGAACTTTAACAAGGAATTTAAAATGAAAATCCCAAAGACAAGCACTAAGACACAAAAAGAGGCGATGATTTATCCAAAATCCAGCGCCTACGGACACGCTGGAGAGTATTTGTTCGCCTACTGGATATCACGATACTTTGGCTGGCCTTGTCGACTATTGAGTGTTGACATGGGGATTGATGCTCAGGTTGAAATGTTTGCTGATGACACCAAATCAACAGGGGCTTTTATTTCTGTTCAGGTTAAAACTACTTCAAGACAGATGGTAGAAAATTTAAGTGTTAGAGTTAGTCTTGATAACCTTGGCTATTGGAAATCTCGACATGAGCCGGTTGTTATTGTGCTTATAAGTCTTAATAAAACCAATGTTAACGATGAGCCTAAAATATACTGGCGACATTTAGATAGCGAAAGTCTTGAGAACTATTCTGAGAAGGCACGAAAAAATAAGGATTCAAAAACTAATATTATCTTTGAATCGCAAAAGCACCTTCTTCGTTCAAGGCACAAGCAGGACTGGTCGAAGCTATGGATGACCGAGCTTGACAAGGAAGTCGTTAAGATGGCAACCTGTTCAAAACATGAACTAATGAAAGTCATTAACGAAATAGACGAAGAAATTGAAGAATCTGGTTTTCCAGAAGAGGATTTTAGATTCCCTGTTGCCTGGGAGACATATCCTCATTCCTTGAATAATTTACTTAATGACTATGATGATTTTTTAAGACTTAAAACTGATAATAAATTACTTGTCATGCAATACCCCGTAGTTCAGCAATATATGGAACTATGCGATCTTCATTTAGATCGACTGCTAGATTATTTCTCAAATTTGGCATATCATTTTAGAAGTGATTGTTCTATGTTTAAAGAAGAAATGGAAAGCTGTTTCCCCGTCAATGTACAAATTCAAAAGATCATAAGAAATAACATATATAACTATTGATGAAAATGCCCGATAGAATCGGGCTATTTCATTAAGCGATTTTCTTACCAAAGATGTTGGACAGAGTGAATCTGGTCTGGCGCTTCAGGCGATACTGTCTCACATCGCCAATCTTGTTCACTTCCATAAACTCTTTGGCCACCTTTAACACCAGTCGATTGCGGAACGCTTTAAATGAAGCCAGCTCTTCTTCTGGTTTGTCAGATTCATAAATCTCCAGCAGATATTGGCACGCCTTTGGATCTTGCGTTTTTAATGCCAGCGCACGCGCGCATTTCCGTAATCGACAAATAGGATCGGCGCCATCCTGCTTTGCAAACGCCAATGTCAAATCGAGCGTGACAGGGCAGTCAATAATTTCCCAGAACTGGGATCGCAGAGTGGCTTCAATCGCCTTATCCTGAAACTCCTGTGGTATTGCTGTGAGCTCTTGTGCAATTTTATCCGCTGCGCTCATGTGTTTTCCTTTACTCATTTGTTAATAGTCTCCGCTACCTCTGCCAAAATGGCTTCCAGCTTTTCTCCTTCCTCTGGACGGAAGTACAAAATATTCGGGTTAAATCCATAGAACACGGTCACGTCCATGTCTGGCAGATATTCTTTGCGCCCAACAAGATCGGATGGCTTGCTCTTGTTATTAAACAGCGATGTCGCCCGGCTGCCGCACGTCAGCACGTAAGTTGGACGAACCAGATTTATCTCTTCCCGCATAAAGGCGATAAACTGGCCGATCTCATCTTTGGTGTAGTCTTTTTCCTTATCCTTTACCTTTTTACACACGCCTGTGACATACAAATCACCCATACGCAGGTCACCGGAAACCAGCAACTTGGCTTTGAAGTCATCGTAGCCGTTCTCCATGAAGTATCCGGTACGCGCATCGTTGCCATTGGCATTGTCGAGTATGACCATAATTTTGGGCTTAATGCCGATGCTTGGTCGTATCAACTCATCGCCCAGGCCCATTTCTGCGGCCATGCGAGTCATCAGCACATTGACCTCTGCAGAGCGTTTTGGGTTCATTTCAAATGGGCGTGAAGCTTTCACCGCATCGATCACCAGATTGCCCATCAGCTCTGCCTGATCGCGCAGACGTTCCGGATCGGTCGCCGGCATACTGCCAGGTTCAATAGAGGCGAATGCCCCAACCTTTAGCAGAGACTCACGTACTCGGCTGTTACAGGCTCGCTTCTCGACCGCTTCCTCAAATTGCGCCAGCGACTCGAACTTGCCACCAACTTTCTCACGCGCTCGCATAATGGCCTGGCACCCATTTTCAGAACATCCTTTAACCGCAGAGAACGGGGCGTAAAGTACCTGGCTGCCATCTTCGAGCGTGCGGATCTCGATGCGATTCGAGGACATATTAATGTCGGGTGGCAGTACGCGGATGCCATAGGTTAAGGCATCCTTTACCAGTCCCTGGTGCTTGTCCTCGCCAAGAATGGTGAGCGCTGCGGCGAAGAACTCTGCAGGGAAATGCGTTTTCAGCCACATGGATTGATAGCTGATCAACGAATACGCTACTGAGTGAGATTTGTTAAAGGCGTATCCACCGAACTTTTCAAAGGCGTCCCATATTTCCTGGGCTTTCTCAGGGCTAAGACCTTCCTGTTCGGAAATAACTTTTGCAATTTTCATGTGTTTTCCCGTCGCTAGCTTCAAATGCTTGCTTTTTTTAAGATATTTGCGATTTGAGTGTTAGATATGCCGAATTTTTCTCGCAACTTTTCGTTGGTTGCGCCAGCCTTGCGCAAGGCGACCACCTCAGCTCTTGCTTCGTCATCCAGCTTTTTGGATGCCCTTGAGGCAACGATCGGCCCACCAATACGTGCCCATTTCTTCCCGGTGACGATATGGTGAATATAAAGCTCAGTTAAACCATATTCGGCCGCGAGGTCTTTGTTCAGAGCACCCTCTGACTTTTTAATGCGAATAGCAATGACGACTTCGTTGGTTAGCTTGGCGTTGTAGCGTCTCTCACCAAACTCAACGGTATCGTGTGCAATGGCGTCAGCCATGTTGTCGACTTGAGTGCCATACGCGAGATTGAAGGGCGCATTGTTTGATGGTTTACCGTCAAGATGACGAATAAGTAAGCCTTCTGGTCGTTCTCCGTGGAATGCTGTTGCTACCAGATAATGAACTGTGCGGTCGTATTTGACGCCGTTGACGCTTAGTTTCACGCCAAGATGTCCAAAATCATTGATTACGCGAGGTTTTAGGATTTGCCCCTTCTTCACCCATTTGCCCCCTTTGGGGGCTGTTTGTATAACATCTAATGAGCGAATGCGTCCTAAACTGGATGCTTCGTAATAACCTTCAAATTCAGGAATAGATTTCCAAACTTCTTCCACCGTCAAACTCCAAAATCAACAATATCAGCGTTGTCACTCATCGCTTCGTCATAGGTCCTGCGTTTGCCGTCAGAGCACAGCAGCATGGCCTTTTTGTGGACTTCTACTGTGCTTCCGTCTTCAAGTGACAGTGTCACCCAGCCTGCTTGTGCTCGTTCTACAAAATCGCTGCCGATCGCTTTCATCTTTTCCATGTTCTTCTTACCGATGGCGGAACGCAGAGCATCAGCCTCCGCCATAGAGAATCCAGCGAGCACACGAGAGCTTTTCATAATTTGCTCTTGATAGAGCAAAACGCCGTTAGTTTCTTTGGTTGTTTCCTCAAGACGAGGATGAATTGAATGTGGAGCCATAAAGCCCTTGGCCACAGCAACATAGTCGTCCAACATGCCTGACTGAATTGGACCTGGTCTGAAAAGCGCAGTTGTGGCCACAACGGTTTTGAAGCTCATTGGCTCGATACCACCACCCAGATCTTTGAGTAGCTTCCTCATGGGGCCGGACTCAAGCTGGAACACACCTTGCGTATACCCCGCGGCGAATCCATCAAGTACTTTGCGATCATCCAGTGGGATGGCATCGAGGTTGATGTCCTTACCGGTGCTCTCTTTGATGTAACGTTTTGCGCTATCCAGCAGATCGAGAGTGGCCAGGCCCAGAACGTCCAGTTTGATCAGCCCCATGGCCTCGCAGTATCGTTTATCGAATGCGATGCAACGCGCGTCTCCACGTCGCTCTACAGGGGTACGTTCCGTCAGAGGTACGCCAGCGACAATCACCCCTGCAGCATGGCGGCCGAAGCCACGCATCAGGTTTTGCAACTTGCTCGCCGCCTTAAATGCGTCCGGATGTTTGGTGGCGTACTTGTCCAGGCTGGCCAGCTGCTCGCGCAGCTCCGACAGAGATAAACTGTCATCCTCCAGGGTCTTTAGCTCCTTGGAAACAGCCATATCCGCGCATCAACTCCATAAATACGCGCTGTGTCGCGCAGTGCGGAAGCGGCGCCCAGATAAGTGAAGTTCGGAATGCCTGCAACATACTCTTCGCCATATCGGGCATTCAGATACTCGATCACCTCATGGCGCCGCGCCTGGCTAAAGTCCAAATCCGCATCCGGCAAGTCGAGACGTTCAGGGTTAATGAAACGTTCGAACAGAAGACCATGACGGATTGGGTCAACGTTAGTAATGCCGATGCACCATGCCACCAGAGAGCCGGCGGATGAACCACGACCTGGCCCGACAGGAATACCAGTCTCGCGACTATGATTCATCAGATCGCGAACCATCAGGAAATAACCGCAGAATCCCAGGCGAGTGAGCGTCTCCATTTCATACTTGAGGCGATCGACGTAAACGCGGTGCTCGGAAGCTGGTGGCGTGTAGCCAAATTCTTTGTTGCTGAGACGTTTTCGAAGCCCTGCGACAGCCAGTTTCATCAACGTTGCGGGCTCATCGTCTGCCATTTTTGGCAGTGCCGGTGCCATTTCGTGCCAGCGCCATTCGCACGCCTTAACGATGGAGTCCTGCGTTGTAGAAGCCATGGCGGCAGACACAGATACGCCCATCCGGACAGAAAACTCTTTCAGAGCCTGCAGCAGATGACGACGACCATTTATTGCATTGTCGCGCTGGTGGGGGATACGCAGCCGGTGTGGCTGATCGACTTTGATATTGTTCATCACCATGTGGGCGATGTCTTTGATATCAGCGTCATCAACCCCTTCGTAATAAGCTGGGTAAAACGCAACGGGCTCGATTTTCAGTGCGCTTGCCACTTTCATGGCTCGCACGTTGATCTGGTCATAGAATGGCGTAGGGTGCGGATAAACTACGCTGTAGAAATTCTCGCGTCCGCCGGCAGCAATCAGCGCGCTAATAATTTTAGCGAAGTCCGGGCGCTGGAATACGCTGCCGATATCCGAAGTCAGCAACAGTATATTGCCTTTGGCGTAAGTGGCCGCCAGCTGTTCGAGCGCCAGGCGTGGTACGAAGTAAAACTGCTCGCGGGTATTGGCTAAAGTCATTAGTTCGCAAATGTCGCGATAACCTTGCTCGTTTTTAATCAGTGCGGTGAAGCAGTAGTTACGTTCACGCTCCAATGATTCCATACATCCATTAGACTCTTTGGCCAGTTTAGCCCGGTACTCGTATGTTGGATCGTCGACAACATTCAGCTTAACACCACAGATCACCGCCATCTCATCGCCAGCTGCTCGCTGCAGGGGGATAACGCTGGCGATATTCATCGTGTCAGCAGAGATAACCGCGGTGTAGCCAGCCTCCTTTGCTACCTTTACTGCGTGCTCTGCTTTCAGTGCTGATTCTCCCAGGGAAAAATCAGTCCTGACCATCAGTGCTTTCATGTGTTTTTACCTTCTGTTTTTTCTTAATTTTGTCGTTGGGGAAGCCGACGAACTTCCCGTATATCGAAATCGCAACTCCTTTGGCTGCCTGGTGGCAGTCAGGCCTGTGAGCGCATGACAAACAGGCCGCGCCAGTTTCAGAAGCTGCGATAAGAGATCCAAAACAACCTTTACGCACGATTAACCGAAGATTTTCTGAACCACTTCACGCGCCGCTTGCGCAGAGGTGGAGGGGAGTTTATTGATGAATGACTTCTCGATGCCGGCTGCGAAATCACCTCGCATCATTCCGATTTTTGCGGACAGAAGCAGCTCACGCGGGCCGATTGGTTGGCTGATCAGGTGTTGCTCATACCCGTCTCGTACCAGATTGGCGAACTTAACCATTTTTTCGGCGTATTCACGGATGATTCCCGCTTCGACCAGCATGTTCACCTCAGCACCAGGCTTCATGTACTTGACGTGAGATACGATGCCAAAGCGAGAGAAGTTAGCCGCGTTCTGGATGTTCGTTCCTTGATAAAGCCCCGTTTCATCACCTGAACCATTAGTGTTGCCTGTACCGATGAAGGCGAAGCGCTTATGCGGCGCCACGCGACGCCAGTCTGGTGTCGCTTCTTTGATTACGAGTGGTTCGCCTTCCAGAACTGGCTGGTAGATCCCCAGAATCTGCGGGAATGCAAAATCGTATTCGTCTGCCAGATAGACCCAACCGTTCTTCATCGCCAGCGACAGAAGCCCAGGTTCAAAGTAGGTTGTGCCTTCTCGCGCCAGAATCTGGCCCGTAATATGGGCTTCCTCAGTTGATGCAGTATGCTGTGAGCGGATCACCGGGCGATTCAGGAGCGCGCAAAGCTGGGTTGGCAGGGAGGTTTTCCCCGTACCAGCATGACCCCACAGATAACCAGGAATGCCGATCTCCAGCATCATGAAGATGTCTTTAATCAGATCGAAGTCGCCGTATACATAGCCGGCTTTCACTTCTGGCACGAACTCCGGATATGGCGTGTTGATGTTGACCGTCACCTGAAGGGGTTTGCCTCGGGGCGTGCCAAGTTCCTTGATAGTCAGGCCAAGCAGCTCGTGCGCGGCGACAAGCTCAGTTTTGTATTCGACAGTCCCTGCATAGCCAGGGTGGGAACTGATATCCGCGATTTTGCCGTCTGCGCCAGCCTTCTCAGAGCGTTTATTCTTTAACGCTTCAATGGCCTTTGGAGACAGCGTTGGTTCCCCGGGGAATGCTGTGGTGTACATTTTCACTACGTCATCCACACCAAGCCCTTTGGCTTCTTCCGGAATTCCTTCGCACCGACCCATCGAAATGTGGGATTTGAGGTGATGGAAGGATTTTCCGCACCATTTGCAGGTGACGGCATCAGAGTGGGCGTCTTGTGGTAGCGCAGTCGCGGTCATGTGTTTTTCCTTACTTGTTGTCGTTTCTGGGCTCTATTCTATACAAATGTATCAGGCTTTATAGTAACTAGTTACTTATTTTATAGGGCACAAGGTTTACTCTAAAATGATACGAGATAACTCGCTGACAACTGACGTACCCAACTCTTCGACCTTATTCACTAGCGCATAGTTTTTGTAATACCGGCGCGGCGCGTCCGTAAGAATGCCAATGGCCAACAGGTTGATGTCACTTGTGTTTTCGATGTCATTCGTTACAGAGCGCAGATGGTTACTAAAGCCATCCCCCGCAGCGCATGGGGCGCCGTCGCTCTGCACAATCATGATCTTCTTGTCTTCCATACGCCCTGCAAACAGAGAAGCCAGCTGTGCGATGCTCTCGCCATCCACGTTGTTTAGCAGGGGGAAAGTCTCCGCCACACAGCCCATACGAGCACGTATCTCTGGGGAGTTCGCTTTTTCATGCCAGTTTTTAATAATCGGCAGCATAAGCGCTTCAAAGCGGCTAAACCCACGTTTCGACATAGTTGCTACATCCGGATTGCCATACGTAGTGAAGCCGGTAATGACGTTCGGAACGTGGATACGATCTAGGGCGTCAGCCAGTGTGTATGCGGATGCCAGCGCGAGCTCGATTTTTCGGCCGCCCATTGAACCTGACAAATCGATGACCTGTTGAACGCACGCGTTTACGGCCTTGTGGTCTTCTTTTCTCCGGAATACCCGATCGTCATTCATCGACAGTCGGTAAAGACTCGCCCCATGTACGCGTCCACGACGCTGGCCAGGGATGAACTGAACACGGTTGCGACTGGCGATCGCGCGCTCCAGGTCTTTGGCCAAGGTAGATGACACCGAGGAAGACAGATGTCTCTCCACCTTCATCTCAAACAGTTTTCTTCCCTCTGGAACAATGCGGTAGCGATCTACGGGAGAATACATAGGGATTGCGCCAAAAGCTTTTCTGGCGCGCTTAATATGCTCTTCTGCCTCGTCAATTGGCCCCAGGAAGTCGTAGGAGCGATTGTATGGCCGGTAATCAGATAGTGACGCGCTTGCCAGCTCCGACTTGATCGCCGACGCCAGCGCATCTTCGGTTGAAGAACCTATCTCTTCATCAACGTTTTCTAATGCCTTGAGAGCATCATCAAGAGACATATCGTCAGCGTGTGGGGCAAAGCCGGCATCGCTTTCATCCGAGGTGTCCCGACCCCCTTCATCCTTCTCCTTGCCACCGTCTTTATCTGCCTTACCTTTACCGTCTTCGACAGCTTCGCTGTCATCAGAGGAGCAGCCATGCCTGTCCTCTGAGCCATCATCCGTGGAGGGATTGTAATCACCTTCATCATCCACTTCTTCCCCTACATCCGAGCCCAGAGATGTAACAGGATCATCAGCTGTCGTTTCTTCGCTTTCAGGCAATTCGTCAACATTTTCATGGCCTAAATCGCTATCTTCAGGTTTGCTTTCTGTATCATTTATTACTTCATCACTGTTAGGTATGTGCTTACTTATCGATTTGTCTGATTTTTCATCATCTTCATCGTCAGAGCTAAACTCATCAGGAGTGTTATCGAGCCCCTCTTCGTCACAAACCTCAGTATCGTCTCCAGCAGCCGGCTCATCTGAACTGTCTTCTTCTGGTTCGGTCTTTTTGGTTACAGAGGATTCAAGCTCAGGTAACGGGCCTTCTGGCATCTCAGTCATTTCACGCAGGATCTTCGCCATTGCTGCAGCAACCTTGACGCAATCCTCAGTGCTATCCATACGACGAACAGCTTCATCGACGCCAAACTCTTTCAGTACGGCAATAGGTTTATCGATGAGGTGCCAGTGCTCCTCCATGAAATCAACAAAAGTTGGTTGGCCATCCCACGCCCGTAGAACCGGACAGAGGAAGAACTTTAGAAACAACTCGCGTTGATACCCGCGGCACATCGCTACCGCCTTTTTAATGTGGGGATTAAAATATTTATCAATCATTAGGTTACGTGTGGACAATAGGTTCCGCCGGCTGCCGGTGAACACTTCACTCATGCGACGTTCGATGTAGACGTCTTCCAGGGCGTTCCAGAGTCCGAATGCCTTTGTGTTGCGCATTTTCTTGACGACTTTTTCGTCTGTGAAAAGGAGATGGCCAACCTCGTGATCAAGGAATCCACGTATGGCATTCATAAGCGCAGGGCTTGCGTCATCTGGTATGGATGGGATGTTAACCATGACTGGCTCACCCTTTTTATTGTAGCGAACGTATGCTGTGTCTCCGCATTCAGCTACAGGAATATTCTTGCCCGAAAGAAGACCAACGACGCGTTTTACGGAATCGCGGAAGTCCTGTACCTCTTTGAGTACAGTTTTGCTGGGTTTGGTTGCCATGTGCTTTCCTTATCGAGTAAACAAATTGTTTTCAGATATAAGAAAATAACACTGCGCGAACAGGGGAGGAAGCAATTCGCGCAGGGGATCAATGAGTTATAGGCGGGTTATAAATTTTAGTTGATTCGAACCGCGAAAGAGAGGTCGCCAGTATTGATCAGCGTGAAAGAGCCATTTTCCAGGGAAAACCGGAAAACAGTAGCGTCGCGCGCTCTAACGTTTACCTGGTGATTTGGTAACTCAGATAGTACTTCTGCAGCCTCCAGGTGTGTCAGCGCGAAAACATTGCCTACATTCAGAGCAAGTAAATTAGATGACAATTTTTCCATTAATAGCATCCTAATCAACAGGTTTCATTTGGAGGTGATGGTACTACCTATTGATATAAAAGTTAATAAAAATGTATCGTAATGTCTTAAACAAAAATAATCAAAAAAATCAACAGAAGTACCGGATTTTACTAATTTATACCTTATTTCGTGTGATTTATGTGCGATAATTGCCTACAAATAGCCGGATGTAAGACTTTACAATAATAACCGTTGCTGTAATATCGGTAAGTACTTACCATACAATAAGATCACACGAGGATAGTAACTACAATGACAATGGCCGATGAGAAGACCGCTCGTTACGTCGCCTACATCGATTCTTTAATCACTGTTTCGCCGAAAAGTCAGTCGGCGATCTCCCGTGAGATTGGTTACAAGAATCCCAACATTTTGTCCCTGATAAAAAAGGGAAGAATTCCGCTGCCGGTAGAGAAAGTGCTACCACTGGCAGAAGCACTGAATGCAGACCCAGTACGTCTCATGATGATGGTTCTTGAAGACCGTCAGCCTGAGCTGGCAGATTTTTTACGAGACCAGGGCATAGCGCCGCTGACTCCGGAAGAACGTGAGGTTCTCGCAGCTTTCCGCAACCGCTTTCCGGCTCAAACTGATGGTGTTGAGCAGGTTGTGGAAGCAATTAAAAAGCTATGAGAAGTTTACTCTGATCAGCTCGGTGGATAGGCGATCTCCCTTCATTTTGTGGTCAATTTCTTCTAAATCTGGTTGCTCAACAATCGACGAGATGTACGATGAGAAGCTCTCAAGGGCTTCTCGCATCTGATCCATGTAGTCATATCGGTCGTATACACGGTCGATACCTTCCAGACTATGATTCATGATCTTACGTGATACTTCCTGAGAAATATTAAGGGCTGGAAAGTAGCTGCGTGCCGTTCTACGCAGATCACGTGGGGTAAACGACTCCACTTCCCCAAGCTCTGGTCGCTCTAGAATCCGCCTCAACGCCTGGGCTATTGCAACCTTTGACATTGGCGTATCAGCTTTCTTTTTGTTCGACGGGACGAGCCACTGGCTGCCGGCGCCATAAGCAATCAATTCTTCTACGCACTTCCGCATCAGTGAGCTCATCGGAAGGGTGTGCGACCGGGCCGATTTGTTGCGAGACCCTTGATTCCATACATTTAGCTTAAGGTCGAACTCGCTTACTCTGGCCCGCAGCACTTCATCTGGACGTCTGGCAGCTACGAGGCAAAGCCTTGCCGCCCATTTCGTGCCTGGACATACGTCGAAATAGTCCCAGACATTCCAGAATACCCAAACCTCTGCGTCCGTCAGGCATCGTTCCCGCGGGGCCGTCTTCGCGCCGCCGGCAACTTTGTTCAGCGACATATCATTCAGGGGCGATGTTTCGATAATTCCCTGGAAGGCACACCATCCCAGGAACTGCTTCATGATGGAAAAAACACGGCGACCCATCACGATCTTCCCTTCAAGGATCAGCGGGTTGACCAGCTGATTCACCATTATTCTATTCAGGTTACTTACTTTTTCCTGAGCGATATGCGGGAGAACATGTATCAAAACACAATGGACAGCTATCTCGGGCCGGCGGCGAGTTATCAATAATGATAAGCGAGTGAATAACATGAATGCGTCGGCGAAAGTCAGATCGGCTCCCTGCATCGAGACCGATCTGGCATCCATCTGCGATGCCCGATCCAGATAGGTGATCGCTTCCTGTGACGTGTTTTCCGCTGCGCGTGCTCTGTCAAACGTGTTTTTCATAATCTGGCCACTGTATGACGCTTTTTATACTGTGTTTATATACAGTATATTAGGCATTGTTTTTATTGAGATCAACCTAAAATACCCTCTTTTGTCTAATGATTCCATACCTACCAAGTATGGAATCATATAAAGGCTTTTTTTTGAAAATTAGTCATCAGCGCAGTGCCATTTCCCGCTTGTTTGTTTGCGACATCACCATTGTCTTTGCGTTATGTCCCATCGTTGTCCGGTGCCAGTTTAGTCATGTTTGCGACTATGGCAGTCTCGATGTCGCCTGGTCTCGAAGGGGGGACTTCGTCAATTCATGATATGATAGCTTTAATGGTATAGCTATGAAGGAATCATAGATGATGACCTTAAAATATTATTTACGGCACTGCTTATGGGGATGGTGTGGTTATGGCTATCTAATCTATTTTATAGTACGCGATATGAATGACGGACTCATTTTTCCTGCCTATGCTCCTTATATGCCATTTGTTGTTACATATCTTGTTTTAAGCGCCGTCTTGTACCCATTCTCATATTATGCTTCGGAGAAACTAGCCCTTAAGATAATGACCAAACCCTTTTGGGATCGTCACATTGGCGTGAATAGCGGTGTGTATGGCATGTTCATTATTTTGTGGTTATTTTGCCTGCCGCTTTCTGTACCGTTATTTCTCGTATATTTATGCATACGCGCAAAGACTAGATTAAGTGCCTAAAAATATGACAATTATGGCAATAGAACCACGCTACGAATGAGAAAGGCATGGAGCTGCAGGTAACTACGGGTTTGTTAATTTCTGGAAGGCTGCCGCGTATTTGGCGATGTCGCTCATTTTGACTGGATCACTGGCTGTTTTGTGCGCCTCTTTCGGGAAGATGGCCAGCAGACTATACACGTCCTGAAACTTGGCGTGCTGGGTATAAACGAGGGCGCGGTCGCTTGTGCAGTTGAACCTGTTTCGGTGACTATTTCGTTCTTGCTTGGTGAATAAGAGATGAACGTGGTAAACACGAGAGGAAACTACAGAACCAGGTTCGGTATAGGGGCCATCTTTGCCAAAAACGGCCGGATAAAAGCCGTTCTTAAAACTCACAAAGTCAGCAAGTAAGGAGGTCTTCAGATCTGGCATTACTCTGAAGACCGGCTCCAAAAATTGGGCGTAACTATCACTGTTCCATGTGACTTTCATCGTTCAGCCTTAATGGAAGGAGAAGTTTGCGAAGACGTCCTCATCAATGAGGCCTGTCTGCGATTCGATAACCTCTACCTCGTTAAAGCACTGATTTAAAATCATCAGGAGGTCAGAAACTGCCAGACGGTACTCAGTGATAGCATCACTCAAGCGTTTCAGGTACGGATGCGGCTGTTCTGCATCACGGACGAACTTGTTAACAAAGCCCTCTAAACCACGTATGGACAGGTCAACGTTCTTCAAGTCCTCGTAACGGCTTTCACCGAAAGATTCGCGGATTTGTTCCGCACTGTAACCTGAAATGCTATGGGTCAACTGAACGTGTTTCGCCGTCAGCTCTGCAAGCCTTTGTTCAATATCCGCAAGTTGAGCTGCGGTGTCACTCTCAGCAACCGGAATGCCTTCCGTTTGCGGCAGTCTGAACTCATGGGAATCTGCAAAACCGGGCCTCGTCGACCTTGTGATGCCGCCGAAACGGGGACGCATCTTAAATTTTGTGTGTACACGCTTCGGGAATGCTTTCGGAGTGCTATTTGCATTCGAAAAGCGTGAAGCGTTAGAAGTCACGGTAGCAAGAGCATTGCTAATGACATTCATATCTTCCAGGCAATTTTCTAAATGCATAAAACCTCTTTACAGCTAAATGGCTCGTACCTAAGTGTACGCTCTGTTATCAAAAGCGACAAATCAAAACGGCCCCAAATGGAGCCGTATTGTATTACAGAGTGCTTGCGAAAGCAGCAAATTCTGTGTAACCGCCGATTGGAACATCGTCCAAAAACACCTGGGGAATGGTTTCTACCGGCTTCCCAACCATGTCACTCAGCTTTTGTTTATCGATCCCGGCAGCGACAATATCGATGTACTGATATTCGCCATATCCATGCCCCTGCAGCTGCTTTGCCAGCTCAACTGCCCGCTTACAGAAGGAGCAATTATCTCGGCCATAAATCACACACTTCATTGTTTTGCCTCGTTAAATCTTTGTTTTAAGAGATATCCTTCAAGTGGCCAGATTTTAGCGACTGCGTTCTGGCGCGCAATCTTACGACCGATCTCCGGATCAAAGTTTTCCGGGCTTGCACAAGCTGATTCACCGGTAACGATGAATCCGTTCTCCAACACCAGTACACAAAACGTCAGTAATTTAAGCGACTCAAGATCAGCGTCGCCAGCAACTGGCACCTCTTTGCCGGCATAGGTCCCACTTGCCAGGGCGCCAGATCTGCCATCAAAAGCCGTAAAATAATGTTCGGCGCGGATAACGCTTTGGATACGTTCTGGGGTTACTCGCGCGGCCGTTTTTCCCTTGGCCACGATTTCTTTTTCGATTTCCATGTCAGTCATTTTGTTTCCTTACAGATAGGCTTGAAGCGCCACTTTGCACAGCTCAGAGCGCACGCAATCTTCGGCCGTGAACTCAATGAGCCCTACCTGGCGAGATGGCCGGAACCGCTGCAGGGCGTCCTCAAGACCAGATTTAACATTACCCGGCAGGTCGCATTGCGTTACATCACCATTCACGATGACCGTTACGTTCTCACCCATCCGAGTCAGGAACATCTTCATTTGTGACGCCGTCACGTTCTGGGCCTCATCGAGGATCACCACAGCGTTTTCGAACGTGCGACCGCGCATGTATGCGAAGGGGGCGATCTCGACTTTAGCCACCTCAGGCTTTAGGCAGTATTCGAGAAATGAAGCGCCCAGGCGCTTCTGCAGCACATCGTAGACGGGACGAAAGAACGGAGCGAACTTCTCGGCCATATCGCCAGGCAGGAAGCCCAAATCCTCCTCTGCCTGCAGTACAGGGCGCGTAACGATAATTCGCTCTACTTCCTTATCGAGTAATCGCTGTGCCGCGACGGCAGTCGCCAGGAAGGTTTTACCGCAGCCGGCTTCGCCAGTGGCGAACGTCAGCGATTTGTTATCGAGCGAGATAAGATAGTGGGCCTGGGCTTCGTTGCGTGCCTCTATGGGGGAAGTGTCACGCTTCGGTTTTGGGGGGAGAGCAGGGGCGGCGGAGGCCAGCTCGTCTACGATAATTGTGTCGATCTCGTATCCGACAATACGCGATTTTGACTTAAGCGCCTGGCGAGCTGCACGTCGCGCCTGTTTACGTTTGTTTCCCATATTGAGTCCTTTCAAGTGAGTAACCTGAAGAACTATACATGAAAAACAATAGGTAAGTAATTACTTATTTTAGCAATTAAAATCGCTAGGTTCATCAGCTGTTGAGTATTCGTAACGAACCTCATAATACCAATAGAAGGTAAAAAATGATGCGAATGAATCTAAACATCTTCACTATCCAGCATCTCAATGCAAACAGTATATAGGTTGCACTTCATATAAATATTGTAGACCTATAGCAACTTAACTGATACTGCTTTGGTATCTGCTAACGGAAGCTACTAACTCACTTATATATCGATTAAACTCACCCAGAACATATTTCAAAAACCGACCGTCCATGAGAACTTCATCAAAAGCATTTACTGCAATACCAGCATTTTCATTGATTGCTCGAAGTATTGCTTTAATCTCACGAGTTTTTTTTACGTTTGAATTCAATATGCTATGATAGTCTTTGGCTACGCCATTGCTGTGTGCCATGATGTTTCTGATAGCAACAAGATGGTCAATATTCCTGATGGCTTTGCCACCTATAGATCCGGTAAGCCGTTTATGACAGTCTTCTACCGTTTTGAATCTTTTATCAGTTACCTCGCCAGTCAATCTATCCATGACATCTAGACACTCTACCATGCGGTATTCGAATAAACCGAACATGGTCAAAAATGCAGAACGACGAGTAAGTTGTGAAACCAGATGTTTGTATTTCGACTTGACTTCATTAGCATCTAGTCCAGAACATGAACCGCAGGTAAAAAATGGTATAGTGTACCTATATATATTACCGTCATCGTCCTCATGATAGTCTTCATACTCATCTTCCGAGACTGCGCCTGGAAGATCAGCGTCAATGAAAGCACGACCAATGTTTGCCTCAGCCTGCTCTACTAGCATATTCATGACTGCAATCGATGTCTTGGCTTCCCAAATTTTCAAGCTAAAAAATAGCTTTGTCATTTCCTTAGTTCCCTAGAATGTTCATAGCATAACCCAAGTGTTACCGTACTTATATGTACGATAGCCAAGTAATAAGGGGGAGGCGTCCCCCCATATATCAAACTACTTTTTCTGTTGGTATCTAATCAATAGAACAAGTACCAATATAGTCAGAGCTTGGCTCAACAGTGGAGCTTGAATAAAAGCCGTTAACATTTCATTCATCGAAAGATACCTCTATTCGATTAATCAAATGCGTTACGAGACAAAATTGACGTAGATTCATCTTAGTTGTATGATGAACTTGTAATGACATATCCGTTCTCGCAACGCGATGTATGGTCTTTCACGATTGCACTCGTGAAAGACCAGGAAGAACTCCCTAACGGGAGTTCTTTTATTCATCTGTTACTGTCCCATAGCACACTCCTCTCATCGTGTGAACACATCGTGTTTTTAACTTCCAACTGCCTAATAATATCACATAATTTATCTGCATGTAGGAATCGCAAATTTGACCTTGGTGTTATTGAAAAAATCATATTTACCAAAGTAAAAAAGGGGCCGAAGCCCCTTTGGATTTTGCGCTGAAAAAAGTGTTGCTAATATGCTAGAAGCTATGGTTAAAGAACGTCTGCCGTAATGTCTATCACAGCGTTGAGCGGTCTGGCCATGTGACAGGCGGAGTCTTTTCGATAAGAAAAACAAAACCAAACCGCTCAACGCTGTGTTGGCGGAGGATAATGGAATCGAACCATCATCGCTTTCGCAATGGGACGGTTTTCAAGACCGCTTGGGCGCCATGCCCTCTATCCTCCGTTCGTTGTGACGCCAGATGCTTATCTTCTGGTTGCTTCAACGAGCTGCAATTCATCACAACGGTAAGGGCATTCAGGGAATCAGATCCGTCGCGAACAGCCAAAGAGCGCGCCTTCCTTGCTGTCGTCCAAATACCCTTACCGTTGTGGCGATGGTGGGTGGATTCGAACCACCGACCAGTTGATTAACAGTCAACCGCTCTACCACTGAGCTACACCATCAAAGGTTGACACCGTCAGCCTCTGTCGATTCACGGACTTGTGGGGCTGTATCGCCGATTCACCGGTGTCGTTCGCAGCAGTCCTACCGTTTCCTGCCACTTGTGCTTTACGTGTTCACCAAACGCTTACAAGCCAAGATCTTCAAATACTCTCCGAGGGTTGAGGAGAGTTTTCATTCAGATCTAATTAGATGTATGGAATCATTTAATCGTTGTGGCCACGGGGCAGTGACAACAATGGCTATAACCAGAAGGATAATGAATCCGTGACCACAACGTTGAGACCACTGAACGGATTAATGTACTTGGCCCTACATGTCTGCCGGTTCTGCCTCTGTGATGCAAAAACCAGTGGTCTCAACGTTGCGTGCTGGCTCACCTAACCAGCCGGGTTACGTCGCCATTTTTAACCCAAAACTAAACGACATAAGTAACAGAAATGACGTAACAGGATAGACGGTCGGGCCTTTGGGAGCCGGGATGTGTTGGACATAAAACCCAACCGCCCATTCTGTTACCTCATTGGTAAGGGCACTGGTTAACCAGATGCCCTACCTGCGTTTTGCAATCACACTCGCTTAGTGTGTCCCATTTCGGTGACGAGGCTGGAAACTGACCTCGCTGGTGTTTGGCTTTTTAGGCTACTGCCAGATACTGATTGTCGTTTGCAGTTATCTTTAAACGTTCAAACAGTCGCGTCTCAACGAAAACAAGTCAATCATAGTTGTATCAAAATAATAAGTAAATACTTACCTATTATTTCATGCATTCGTTTGCTCCTTTTTTGATCAGCTTTGACTTATCATCCTGCGTCCGTTGGATTGTGGCTGTGAATCTTTTTGCCTTTATGCAAAGGACTTCATCTTCCTTCAGCTCGCCGTACCGCTGTTCAAGCAGAGAACCAAGGCACCAAAGCGTGTCATCGATACGCTTGCGACTGGCGAATCTTAAGAGCAGTAGCTTTACAAGAGACTGGCCAATCGTAAAAGCTACTGCGACACCGGAAGCCACAAAGTACAAGCCTACCCACCAGTCTAAGGAGGTTAGATTGCTCATTTTGATACCCCTGTCTCGTGAACGACGCGATATACCCTCTTACCGATACGTAGTGTTTTGGTCTTCAGTTCCTGCTTGATCAAGTCATGACAGATGATGAAGCCAAGGGCGACGCCTCCAGAAAAAGACAATACGATGTATGGAATCATGAGTATTCTCCTGCTTCAATCAGTTGCTCAAGCAGCTCTCGCCCCTTATTCGTTAACTGGTAGTTCTCTGCCTTTCCTTCCGGTTCGACATTGGCCACCAGGTTCATCTGTTCGAGCTTGGCTCGTGTCTTGGGTTTCCAGTTAGCGTAGAAACATGACCATTGGCTGATTTCACGCAGGGTTTCCTTCTCTCGCTTACTCAGGACGATCATCGCCAGTCTCCTTTAGCGTGTCAGTAATGTCGATGATGCGGTATACGCGGCCACGTCTTTCCATCAGCCCGCGCTTCACGTGATCGTTGATGCAGCTGAGCATCACCAGAGTTCCGATGACGAAGCCGACACCCAAAAAAACAATCATCCAACCGAGCATCATTCTTTATCTCCGACACGTTCTTCGGTATCGCGAAGGCATTTGGGCCACTTAAGCCGTGGATGACGCAGACTGCCATCTGGCGTGTACTCGTGAAAATTCACCTTAACAATACGGCCCATGTACTTGTCCTGGTTATGCCAGATCTCATCGAGGTAGCGATGTTTGATTCCAGAAGCGCGAACCTCGGTTCCATCTTCGAGGCGAATAACGATTTTGCCGAGCGTATGAGCAAAGCCGGCATCCGGATCTCCGGGTAGAAAGCCGATAATCTCCCCATCAGCTTCGTTTTCATCTTTTAGTTTCCACCAGCTGCGGGTGCGCTTGAACTCGTATACAGAATCCGGGTCTTTGCCCATCTCTCCTTCTTCGTTATCGTCCAGACGCTGCATAAATCGCTCTACAAAGTCTTCATGGCTGTAGATGATGTAGAAGGGGTGCATATGAATGTCAGCCGCGTAATCCTGGCCGCGTGTATTTCTGAACCAGGCCACCAACAGTGAAAGACGCTGTTTCAGCTTCATACCGTTCTTCTGGTATTCAACTGTTTTAGCCTGTACGCGCCACTCTGGTAGGAAGAAATCGAAGATATGATAGGTTGCGCCAACCGCCTTCACGTTCTTCTTGCGTAGCGCTGAGACTGAATTGTTAAAAGAACCTGCAGTACCTTCACCATCGAAAAAGATGTGTTTGTAGCCGGAGAGCTTGCCCAGCTCCAGCATGGCAGGTTTCAGGTGATCGAGAGATGTAATCGGGTTTCCGGTACGAGACAGAAAGTTAACCTCTTCCTCGTCCACGATCACTTCACAAATAACCCGAAGACCATCCAGTTTGAGGCTGCCTATCATTGGCCATCTGGCTTTTGGATTTGCCTTGAAGGGGTACTTGTCGCCTTTTTCTTTATAGGCGGTGGCCAGCTGCACCTCAAACTTCGGGATCGGGCTGGCGAACACCTTATTGCAGAGACTTATGCCGACGCCGGCTTTCGGGTCTTTCAGCAGGAACCGGCGAAATACATCCTGACCGTCTGCACACATCGAAGCTACCAAAGACTCGACCGCATTAATGGCTGCGTTCCCTGTAAGCTCCCGGGCAGCCAGTTTCTCCAGCAGCTCTATCGCCTTCTGATCACTGGGTACGGACTTGCTAAGTGGATCGGCCACTTTGTATTTCTTCACCCCGAAACGAACAAATGGGTTCAGCATGAGTGACACCATTCTTTGTTCGAAGTCATCCATACTGGCCAGCGCCTCTTTCTTGGCGTTCGTTCCCATTGCTTTAATGGCGTCCAGCTTATGTTTAAGCGCGATCAGCTTCTCCATTAGTCGGTCTTCTCCTTTAAGGTTTCTTTGATAAGTTCTGAATAAATCTCGCTGGCATCCGGCAGTCTGCCAGTTTCAGCCACGGTCGAAGATTGGCGCTTCCCTTTAATTCCACTGTAGATAGATGCACTGCCTCTCTTCGGCTGCAGGGTTCTCGCTGTTCGGTTTCTTTCCTCCACCTCTTCAATGAGCGCCGGCATATCGACGAAATACAGCGACTCACCTTGCCGGATTTCCTCCACCATCATTTTCAGCGCCTGGCATTTTCCGGCCGAAATGGCGTTCGCACAGGAGGTGAACGATGACGCCGGCAGTCGCTTCTCTTTGAAGGCAAGGATCGTGTGCTGACAGACGGTGTAGCTGCAGTACGAGGCATGTCCGTTAAGCTTCACTTCCGGGCAACGCAGCGAGTAGCCGTTGAGTCCAGAGATCGAAGGGATTTTTGATAAGTCAGTTTTGGTAGCCATTTCTCTAAACGATAATCTTGTACTTACTTACTAATCAGTTTAAATAACTCTGTACGGGGACACAGTACATAGTCACGGCTTACCAGGTGGCCCAGCCGGTCATCTTGTCACTTGCGGCTTCGTATCGATAAGGGGTTAGCAGGTCGTTTGCAGCATGAACGGCGTGGGATTGGGCTTCCTGACCCAGCATAGGCATTTCATTAGCCAAACGACTGATCTTACTTGCGTATTGCGCCAACACCCCATCACAGACGCGGCCAGCCTCAACGATCACGTTGATTAAATCCAGATCACTACGACACAAGTCGCAGATACGCCCATAGTCCAGCTCACGAACACGCGCTATAGCCTTGTTGTAATCTCCAGACATAATCATTTCCAACAAGCCTGGTGGTGCCACCAGATCTACATGGCGCTTTTCAACATCGGGAGAAGTCATGACGCTGACGAAAGCCTCTCCTACTGTTTCGCATTTGCTTTCTATGGCTCTTAGAGTCCCGTCCACGCTATTCTCAAGCATTTCCCTGCTTTCCATCTGGTAGCAGTTTGAGAAGATGATTTTGTCGTCATACCAGGCGCCAAAACGCGCGACTGGCCCAATGCCAGCCTCAAGCGACGGGACGATGAACGCAACCAGAGCTACACGCTTTTGAACAGTACCAGGCATTTCAGGCGTCTTTGCGTACCACACCACCACTGACGTATGTGTCGCCCCTTCTTTGAGAGGAATGCAGGATAGCGCATTCGATATATGCTCTGATGCCGTGTTGAATGAGGCATCGATGATGCTCTCCAGTTCGCTCACGCCAAGCTCTACGCCTGACTTCTTGATCATCTCTAAAACTGCCTGTTCGATATCTTCTTTCATGTGATGTCCTCCACAACCAGAAATAAAATTATTACATGAAAATATGTAAGTAGCTACTTATCAAAAGACAGCGAAGAGGGACATAATGGCACCAACCCAACACAGCCGTGCATGGGCCACAAGAGCGTTTAGCTCGGAGCGAAGCTATCTATAAAGACTTAGCCTTACTAATGCTGTTCGTACTCTGCTAACATCTTAAAGCGCATAGCAATGTGTCAGGGTATTGACCCCCCTGATTGATAACAAACGCCATAAAATTAGAATGCGTTTTGCATAGAAGAGGAAGGTATGACTTTTTGGAATGATTCTTACCAAGGCGAATTAAATAATATAACTAATTGGATAAATGTAAATTTAATTAATAAGTCAAACATCCCAAGTAATTTAGATGCTATTGACGATGAGCAATTCCCGGATGCCATTTTAGTCCATGCATGGGTGTATTTTAGTTTCCTGTTCAACAATAGAAGGGAATCCCTCAATAAGTACACTCGATTTAATCAAAAACATTTGCAAGAAAGGGCCATACCTAGTTTAGATGAACTAAAATCGAATAGATTGTATTTCTTAAGTAATTTATTAAGAGTTGTATATGAATATTACTTCTGGACTCAGGATTCGGACAGTCGACCTGTATTTGTCGACACAAGAGTCCTTGAAAGATTAGACCGACTATCAACCGCACCTGATTATAATGTACAGTTCATATGGATAGAGCGTTCAATGCCAGCCGCCATGACAATGAGAAGATTAGTATCGGATGAATTTGATACGTTAAGAAAGATGGCCAATGATGTCAGCGGGTATGAGGATAAATTTACAAATCAGATAGACTCTGGAACTCAGAAAGCGAATGAAAAAATAGAAAAAATATCTGCTAGCCTTGCTGAGTTAATTGATAAGGCTGAAAATTCTCAAAGGGACATCAAAACGTATGTTGATAAGCTTGATGAATATAAAAGTGAGTTCAACTTTGTCTTATTGAGTAAAGCCTTTTCAAAATTATTACAAACAAAACAAGAAGAGTACCGAAAAAATCACAATACCGTCGCTTTCTTTTCAGCATTATTGGTTGTTATCCCTGTAGGGGCTTTACTAAACCATATTTTGGAGTGGTATAAAGTTGAGTTTAATTTCAGCGCGCTTGCATATTACTTGCCAATACTATCGCTAGAGTTGTTAATGTTCTATTTCATGCGCCTTTATTATATTGAAGGTAAGGCTATTAAAGCTCAACTCTTACAAATAGAACAGAGGCTTAGTCTATGTGAGTTTATACATGATTACGTGGAGACAAAAAACAATTCAGGCTCTGAAAAGGAATCATGGTCGTTATTTGAAAAGCTAATTTTCAGCCCTATACAAGTTTCTTCTGAAAATATACCTTCCTTACTAGATGGTGCGTCATCGATTGCAGAGTTGGCAGGAAAAATTCTATCTAAAGAAGCAAAATAACTATTGTTGGCTGCCACGGCAGCCAACAATATACTCACGAATTAAACACTCTTATACCGAGAACCTTGCTATGCAGCTCCAGCTGCTTAGAGTAGGGTTTTGCACGATAATAGGCTTTGAGAATTTGTTCCTGGGTTGCTTCCCCGGGATCTAGCCCTTCTTCTCCAAGACAGGCTATTTTCACATTTAACCCTATACTGGTTAATCGTCTGGCGGCCGCCATTGTGTTGCGGATCGCTTGCTTCTCGCTATCCCACATCATGATGACGTTTCGCAGACCATCAGCCTTTAACGACAGAAACGCGCCCAGTTGGTCTTCTGCGTCTACAGTCGTGTTTCCGGACAGATGCATCCCGAACGTGCCAATGGGCTCTACGTAGTCCCGGAGCGTCTCTTCGTCGAATATGGCGCGCTTAACCCCCATGACATCGAAAGCCCCCTCACAGACGACGACGGTCTGCTTACCAACTGCGTTATGACCGTTATAGAGAAACCTCCCGGATGCCGGCAGCTGCATAGGGAAGAGATATCGGCGTTCTGCTGCGCCGGTGACGTCACGCCCCTGGAATGTCTTCATCACCCCATTCAGATCGTAAATCGGTATCAGGATGCGCATATCGAATGCCTGCCCTTTTACCTGATCGGTATATGGGTCGACATAAGCATGTTTTCCCTCGACGCAGTAACGCAGGTCAAAATATTTGGCCAGCTCCGGGGTAATGTTCCGCTCAACAAGATAGTCCGGCAGCCGACCGTCAATTGGCAGTTCATAATGCCGCGGTAAAGCCACCGGGCCTTCAAGTTCCACAGCACTGGCCAGCACAACCTCTTCTTTTTTTGGCGCCCAACCTTGAGACAGGAGTGCGTTATGTACGTACTCCTCAAAGGCACGACGAGACTTACCGCTGTAGTGTTTGAGGAAAACCAGCTTGTTAAATTGAATTTCTTCTGGGTGATCGCCGGCGAAGCATTTCCCGACGTTGTTGGTCAGGTTGAAATAGACCTTCCAGTTTGTGCTTCCACATACCGGACATTCTTTGATATTCACTTCGCGGCCGCGGGCGCTTACACCGCCGCGACGATAGATGATGCCTTCCATATCCAGCCATTGTTCGAAATCCAGCTCGGACAGTAACTCTTTGAGGTCACTCATTGTCATTTACCGCAGTTTTTAAACGGCAATATCTTGATAAGCCGCGTTTTTTGAATACCATAAAGGCTCATGTGTTTTTCCTTTTGTGATTAACCAAAAGGTAATTTTTAAGGGCGTGGGGCTGTTATCCGTCTTTGCCCCACGCCTATTTTTTTAAAGAACCTCCATGATCCGCTCGATAAAGCGCATCTGTTCGAGATTCTGCTTAACGCGAATACTCACCCCGCCCTTCTGGTTACGGGAACCAGCAAAATAGAGTCGTGCTTCACCTTTGGCTTCTTCCTCCTCAGTCTTGTTGATAGTGATGACTAAGTCGGCGATACGGACTTTTTCGATATTGTCCGCGGCGTGCATCATGGTGGCCACTTCGGATGAGCCACCTTCACGGTTGGTCTGGGATGCCGTGATTCCTGCAACGTTGTGCTTATCGTAGAGAGCACGCAGATCGGTGTAGATAGAACGGATGTTCGCCCGGTCGTCACGGAGGTCGTAACTGGCACGCATCAAGTCCGCATAGTCGACCACCACCATATCCGGGATCATGCCATTCGCTTTCATGCTATTGAGCATACGATCCAAATCAGCAGGCGACATGCTTCCTGACGGGCGCTCAACCACCCAGAGATTCCCCACCCCTTTCGTCGCGCCAAGCTCTGCGAGTTTCCGGTGAACGTCGTCACGCTGCTCTACCAGCTTTGACATCTCCGTTTCAGACAGCCGTGCATCGAAGCGATCGGAGAGAATCGAGGTATGCACTTCGAGAGAAAGATACAAAACGTTGTAGCCGGCCAGCGTTGCGTTAATGGAGAACTCCCCCATCGCTGTCGATTTACCTGATTTCGCAAAACCCATGAAGAGCACCATCTCACGTTTCGCCCACCCTTTTTGATAGAGCATACGATCCAGCAGCGGCAGGCCAGTGGTGATGCTGTTCGGCACGTAATCATCTGAGGCTTCATATTCACGAGCCTTGTAACGTTCCGCTGCAGAGGCGAAATAGTCATAAATGCCCGTCGCTTCGTTAGAACCGATCTGCTGCACTTTGGCCATGATGGCCATCGCTCCCTGGAAGTCGCCCTTCTCCTTCATCTCGGCCGCTTTAATCAACGCATCGTCGAACGCTACACTTTTAGCGAACGTCGCGACCTGGTCGACCATGTAAGCCGTATCAGAGAGTTTTTCCGAGAGCACCCGCTTAAACGCCGCCACAACGTCCGGGAACATCTCTTCTCTGATCGTCTTATCGCGTTTAGCACGCTTCAACATATCGAGGATGGCCGCCGATGAAGGCGCGCTCTTATACATTCTGAAATAGCCCGATACCATGTTCACCAGTATGGCGTTCGCCGCATTGGAGAATTGGTTGGGGGCAACCAGATCGCCGGCACGAGTCAGAAACTCATGATCGCGGCAAAAATACGCCGCCAGACGATTCTGGAAGTCGTCGTCGAACTCTTCAGACAACCCTCGTCCCGTGTGGCAAAGTTCGGTCATGTGTTTGATATCCTTTGGTGCTTAAACAAGTTGTTTTCTAATCGTACAAATATGGAGCAGGCAATCAACACAGTCGCCGTGCTTCTTCCAGTTCTTCCGGGTAATGGGCATAGATAACGCGCTCAGGCACCAGCTCCATCAACCAGACAGCAGAGAAGATGGTGCGGATACGCTTATCACGGGTGATGTGCTTCAAACGCTCCAGAACCCATTCAAAGTAACGTTCCTGAATTGGGTCGTGCTGCATGTCCCCTAAGTGCTTAAAACTCACGACAGAGTCATCCAGACGCGTTCCCGCACGATTGGCGAGTTTGCTTTCGAAGATCTCAATCAGTTCTGGCTGCCAAAGATGCTGAGGGCGAGGTAATTTGTCCCAGAGCCGGCGCGCAGCTGCAGAAAGAACAGTTGATATAAAATAGTCATAAGAGCAGCAATATCTATCTGCAAACTGGCGAGCTTTCCAGAGAGAGGTTTTGTTCACCGCCGAAAGCTCTTGGTAAGGCAGGCGTTTCAGACCAGTACTGAATGGCGCCGTCTCGAAATGCTCGCGGCCATGAGACAGCATGATCTGTGAGTATGCGCGCTTATAGGCTTCGGTGAACAGACAGGTTGCCATCAGCGGGTGCATGTCGCGATAGTCAAACCACTTTGTATCAAAGAGCTCAGCCTCTCCCTGGCATCGTGAAAGACCGATGTTTTCCGCAACCCACTTGTCCATAGCGACCGTGTCCCACTCTGTCATGAAGTCGTACTGGCCGTTGTTTATGGTGTCAAAAAAGATCTGGCTCATGCTCCCACCGATAGGTAACTACTTACTTACTATTTGGCAGATCATAGCGACTGGAAAGCAGTTTGGAAAGAGGAATCAGAAGGGTATGTACTGGAGTGTTCTTATATCAAAGACCTGCTTCTGTATATGTATAAATACCATAATAATATGATTATACAGAAACAGGCAAAGTTACTATCAAAATACTTTGAATATTTTTTCTACTCTTATTTGATTATATTGTGATGTTTTAGCGACACGACGTAATGCTGATATAGCTTTCTCTGTAATTTCGGATTGCTCTGGTGAGGGTGATGCATGATTGTCAAACTTAAGAAGTCCATACTTTATTTTTTCTGTTACATCAGATTTGCATTCCATAATCCAATTAAAATATTCATCTTCGCTATACTCATTTAATAAAGAAACATCCATATCATTATAACTGTTCTTCCCGGCTAACTTTGAAATCAAACCTTCAAGGCTCAGTTCTTCTTTCTTAGTTTTAACTATTTTTTGTTTTATTAAATCAGATAGTTTTTCGGATTCTAACCCCCCTCCCATGAGAGTTGTTACTTCACGTTCAAGCCTCTTCTCGGATACAAGTTCATCTAGGTAGTTATTAACATATATATCACAATTAATTTGGAGATGTTCTAGCACCACTAATATCCTAGACATTTGATTCAATGTTAGTTTTGCATTGTATGCTGTAATTATACTGATAGCGTCGTCAATAAATTGCTGATGACTATTTTTGAATGAATCATAAAAACCAAACCATAATTTTTGTAATTTATCGTTCAGCTCTGCGTTTTTATAGTCTTCATTTTTAATTTCCACCCCTTTTTTAACCTGACTGGCAAACGGCATATAACCATGATTTAGATAATAGCTAATGTCGAAATCAAATATATTTTCCGCACGCGTATAGCAACTGTCTAAACGTGAGACAAATTTCGCGGCAAATGATTTGTCTTCGTCGCTTTTCAAGACGTCATCAATCATTGCTCTTTGATATGAACTATTCAAAAAATCCTCGTATGTTAAACCATCTACACCGGAATAGTATACATACGTCAAAAGGCTTACTCTACAAACAAAATCTTTTCTTACTTCTCTATGCGCAGAGGTTAATTGAGGCTCATAAGTATAAAGAATCTTCCTGATTTTGCTTAAAATTCTAATGTTAGTTATATTTAATCCTTCGGCTGCAAAAAAGATAAACTCTAAGTTAGGATCTTTAGGATTAAATACTGTCCTGATGTTATTTTCCAGTGCTGGTTTAAACATTACATCAACATCAACTACCTTTTCACGATACTCATTAAATTGTTTCTCTTGATCGTTATTTTTTAAATTATTTTCATTGAAAATTAAAACTACTTTACAGGCTTTTGCTCTTGCCAATTCGTCTACAAGCCCCATGAAATCCTTTACTTCAAGATTTCTGCCTTTTCTTTCTAGATCATCAAAACAAATCAAATACCTGTTAACAAAATTATATCCAGACAGAAGAGAAAAACTTGACGATTTAACTCCAAAAACATCGATACCAACATTTAAATTATTGCAAAATGCTTTGCTTAATCTGTTATAACGTATAAATCCACCTAGCCTTGAAAAAAACTTCTCAAGCATTTGTTGTTTCTGATCAAGAAGATCTTCTCTATATAATTTCTGGCTTAGGGGAATTGCAGATGTAAATATTTTTTTCTTTATATCTTCTATAGAGTCGACGCCAAATAACGAAATATAGGAGTAAGCAATTTCATTAATTTCTTTTCTTTTGGCTTTAGCATCATAGTATTTATTCCAAAAATATGTTTTCCCTACCCCCCACTCACCTTTAATTACAGCGACCCTATCCTCGGATTGTAAAAAATCATCCAAAACTTTAGTTATATTCATTTAATGAACCCATATTAAAAGACGCCTTTCGGCGCCTAGTAAATCAACTCTTTTTCATCAACTCGCGTTTAATTTCGTCAGTACGCATCGTTACATCGGCTGCGGTGATCGCCTCGTTCATCTTTACGATGTCCTCAATTTCCTGGGGAGACTTCTCTGCCAGATGGAAAATGGCTGCACGTATCACATCAGAACGGGTGAACTTCTCGAAGCGAGGGATGAACTTCATCATCTCCAGTAATTCGAAATACTCGTCTTCAAGCGACATCGTGCGGCTTTTGATTTTCTCTTTACCACGTGTTGGACGGCCTTGTGGACGGACAGGCTGGCGCATCGGTGTGCTGCTTTTAGGCGCAGCAGCTTCCGCAGCCGGACGTTTTGCCAGATCACCCATTTTCATGGACATTATTCACCCTCCAAGGTCATTACGTATTCTACTAATGCTTCAATCTCGGCCTCAGCCTTTTTGTCGCGTTCGGCTCCGGTCATCTCAAATATGGAACGACCCGCCTCTTCGGCATCGTCATAGACGTTGCGGTTGTAAAGATTCACCGGTACCGCTTCGATGCCAAAGGTTTCAACAATTTCTTTTGCAGCGATAATGCGCGCAGCCTGGGAGGGCAGAGACGGGCACTGGTTCATTACAGCACGGATTTTGATTTGGTCATTCACGCTGCTAACGCTGTCGACGATGGGGTCGATGTCACGCAAGGATTTCAGATCGCGGCGTTTCGGGCGAAGCGGGATAAGGATCACGTTGGCCATCAGCATAGCCTGGCGCTGAATTTCGGAGTCGAAACCACCAGCGTCAACGACGACGTAATCGAAACGGCCGCGAAGCGAAGTGATGTGTTTGATGATGTCATCCTGGACATAGGCGAACGGGATCAGCTCCAGTTCTTCATTATGCCGGCGGTCTTCGCACCATCCTGTCGTGGTGCGCTGGATATCGATATCAGTGATCTGGACTTTCTTTTTCTTTTTGATTTTCAGACAGGCTGCAATTTGCTGAGCAACCGTCGATTTGCCTGGGCCACCCTTGGTGCCGCCCACCACAATGATCTGAGTCATTCGTGATATCCCTACGTGTGATTTATCGTCGTATGAAACAACTTGTTTTCTTATATGCGATATAGCCTAAATGCCTACGGCTTCGGTGTAAAGGTTAAATGGTAGGTAGTTCATATCAAGTGTATAAAATCGTCTTGCGCCTGCATTGACGCCTCTACATTAACAGGTTAGTATTTCACCAGGTGGTGATGGTCACCTGGCGCCTGTCTCGCAAAGCAATAGCCCATCATTCTGCAGTACCCCCAACACTTGGCCGCCATCATTATGACGCTGCCCGGTTAACAGGCTATCGGTATGCGTCTAATGTGTGGAAACATAGCCATGTCTAACTACTCTGGTTTAAACATTCTCAAAAGCAAGGCTAAAGAATTAGCTAAAAAGAAAGGGATTAAGCTAACGGAAGCTCTTGAAGCCATCGCTATCGATGCAGATTTTTCGAACTACCATGAGCTTTCATCTGTGGCGAAGCGATTTCCATTAGAACCTCGGTTAATGAAGGCCGCTTTTGGTGAGACGCACTTCGATAACGTCATTTTTTCGAGTGATGTGTACGTTCAATTTGAGATGGCTGTTGACGAACTTTTATCTGATGCGGTTGCTTCAACTAATGCTAATGATTTTGCAATATATGACCTCGAGGCAACTGAAGTTCATTATGACGAGGAAAAGGGGCTATTGAAAATGACTGTGTCATTCAGTTATGAAGGTGTTCAAATGCCAGACCATTTTTTCTCAGGTACATCATTCTTCTTAACAGCAAATGTTCCTCTTGTATATCGTGATAATAATTGGCTAATCGCTGAAGAAGGTATCGAAATAATATCTTCAGACTCAAATGCAGATCCTGACAGCGAATGGTACGACCTTACAGATAGCTGAGAAACAAGGCGCTTTGGTCAAAACCAAAGCGCCTTCTACCTGATATTGATAGTAATGCAATCACCACTTACACAACCGCTCACCCAGCGTGTTGTGGATCAGGATTTCCCTCTCAGTTTCTTCTGTCAGGGCGTCGTCCTTGCTGATGTAGATAGGGTTTGCCCCATCACAGAATTGTACGCCCACGGTCTGAGGTTTAATCACGCATCCACTTATCGCGAAGCTCGCGATGAACGGCAGAAGCATCCTTAGTCCTGACTTCATTAATCGTCTCATTTTTCACATCCACTGTGCCTTGAAGCCGTTTGTTGGTTTCTCTCTGCGCCTTTTCTTCCATGGCCCGCCGGGCAGCTCGTCCACCCCAGGTGTACGCCCCAACGAGCACAAAGAAGACGGCAGCCAAAGTCATGATGGCCGATTTGACCTTTGAAAGCAGGCTGCCGTTCATGGTTACACCACTCCTGCCTGATGCTTACGAATCTGAGACCAGGCAATAAAGCCGGCGACAACTATGGTCGCAATACCGAAGATAATGCGAACGGTATCCCCGCTGGTGATATGTCCCTGTGCCTTATCCATTGCAACGGAGATCTGCGGCATTACGTCCGCCAGCTGCGCAATACCGATACCTGCAGTCACCGTTGCGCCTGCAGTTTCTTTCGTGACAGGTACGGCTTTCACTGCAGTTACCGGTTTAACGACACCAGCGCGACGCATACCTTCGTCAATAACTTCGGCCGAATACCAGCTGTTGAGTGTTTTCAACGGGCCACGACCGTTCTCATGACGAATAATCGCCTCCACCAGCGGCCGCAAAGTATTGTAGTCATGCAGATCGATGATCATATCCGGCGCCACGCCTACGGCTTTAGAGACCTCATTGATATAGGCGGCCGTGTTGTTTTCATGCGGCGGCGCCCAACGCTCGATGACTTCGCGGATCGTATCGATGCTGGAACCGTCTTTTGCGCGGCGCTTATCATGGTAGGTGATGAGCGTTACTGTCAGTGCTCGAATCCCCCATACGGGGTCTTTAAAAGTGCAGAACCGCGGTTCCGCCGGATTGTTTACTAACCCTTGCCACGGCGACCCCTTATCCAGGTTACCAGGGTTATTGTTACGAATGCCTCTTGGAGTACTCATCCTTGTTCTCCTGTTATTGCAGTCCATTTTTCACGCCATAAGCGGCCAAACCCAAAAGCAGCACGGTGATCAGGAACGAGGTAATCTTGGAAATAATGCCTCCAAAGAACCCGCTCGAAATCGTGTCGAGCCGATTAAGAAGTTTGTCCAGGTTGGAATGCTGAATGCTATGTTGCGCCGGAGTCATATCACCAAAGTAGGTTCTCAGCTGATCGTTGACCTCCTGGCCAATATCCTCGCGAAGCTCCTTACTTAATTTTCCTACGACTTCTCGCGCCACAATTGCGGCAATGCGCTCCACCTGCTCTGGCGTCACGCCTGCCATCTCGTTTGACATGTCTTCCTCCATGAATAAGTCAAATCGGATGGCAGATTTATATCATAAATTAGAAATTAATTGTAGGTAAGTACTTACATACAATATCGATTGCTTTTATGCTGCTGTTTCTGGCGTTTGCATCACTAGATCCTTTAGATTTTTGAGCTCTTCTTTAAGTTTTTCGATACAGTTGCATTGCTCCTGAACGGTAGTTACCAGGTCTGCGACAATTGCTGTCTGATCTACGTTAAGGATATTGATCTTCTCGCCATCAATTTCTACATCACCGCTTTGGAAAGTGTAAATCGGGTCCACTTTTTCAGCTTGTTGAGCAATAAATCCACGCCTACGGCGTGTTTCGCCTTTCATGTTGAACTCACATACCCCCAGCGCGTTAATACGCTTGGATGCCCCTTTCTGAGAATCCGTAAAATCTTTTTTCAGCCGCACGTCTGAGCCAGTGGTCATAACATCGCCTTTAGGTGTGGAGATTGTCCCACCGGTGTAAAAGAGCCAGGCATCTTTTCTGTCAAAACCGTCCATATACAGTACCACCCGGTGGTTGTACCCAACGTATTCTTCCAGGTAGAAACCACCCCACGCTCCAGACGTGTCGCCGTTTCCGCCACGCCCTGTCATGCGGGACCGGACTCTGCCACCGGAAACTAACGCGCCAATGGCAGGGGAACCGAAGTCGGTCTGCTGGGACACACAGTCATAGCGACACTGTATCCAGCTGCCGATGTCGGCCGCTTGCCCTACCCGCAGGTCTCTGTCTACCCGTAGATGGCTCCCCTGCACACTCAGTTGATCAGCGGCTGTGGTTATGAAACGAGCAGTGTAGTCGTTGGTACTGTTGTTATGATGAAAATCGATGTACGGAGTGCTCATCGAAAGCTCAATTGCCTGCGCAAAATATTTCCCCGCACTGATGTTGCCCGGAACAGTCATATTGCCGGCACTATCGACCCCCATAATCTCCGTCTGGGTATCTTCAGGGCTAATAGTCGACTTATTCCCCTTCACCACGCTGAAGCGCGTTCCGCTGCCTACCATCAGCTTTCCGTAGGTGCCTGATTTTTTGACCAGTCCAATATCGTTGTTCCTGCCCAAAATAAAACCGGAACTATCGCTGGTTATAATTTGCGAGCCGGCGAGGTTGTTTCCCCCTGAAAGTTTAGCCAGCGCATCCAGATCCGAGGCCTTTGCCATCCCGGCAATCGCCGGTACGGTCACCTGCGTACCTGTTATAGGGTCTGTCATCGTAATGTCGCCGCTTCCGGTCAGGGCTGTAGACCATCCTTGGACAACGTTACGCCAAAGAGTAAATGCGCTGGCAAGCTGATTCGCAAAAGACGATGTGCTGGCAGTTTCTGCCGTAATAATTCCATATTTCGCACCAGAAAAAGCAGTTGTTATGTTTCTCGTCAGGGTCAGTTGAGTGTCATTATTTACTGATTTGATGGCATACAGATCAGCACTTCCATTGCGATAAATGACTAAAATTGAACCCTCTTGAATACCAAGAGCAGTTTCAGACCATTTGGTAGAAATGCCTGTGACCTTTGCCTGGTTTGCTGCACCCGTTACGGTGCCAACTTCATACATTGCCATAATTACATTCCTTGTAATTTTAATGAGCGGCTCTCAAAGAGCCGCCTGAAACTTAAGCCAGAGAGATGGAGCCAGTAGTTCTGTACATCGAGACAACCCCTGTAAACCGGAACTGACCGCTATCGCCACGGTTCGGCCACTGAATGGTAATCTGGTGACGTTGACCGAAGTTTGACGCCGGGATACGGATTGAGAAGATTGATGTTTCAAAGTCCTTACCATCGTTTCCAGAGTCAAAAGTCCAAACGGTCGTTTCATCAACGCGGATTGTTACGTTTTGACGCCATGACTGAACAATCACAACGGAACCATTGAACACCATACGCCGTTCAAAGGGCATACCGTCAATCGTTGCAATCAGGTAGCGCGTGCCGGATGAGGTATTCCCGGAAGCTGGCCAGTTTTTAACAACACGGTCGGTCATTGTCACAACGTCACCAACAATTTTATTGGCCTGAACAGTGCCAAGCACAGTGCAGTTCTCGTTAATAGTCACGTTATTAAGCACACCAGTATTTGCGTGAACTTCACCACGAATAACTACGTTGTTGAACTGTGAACTACCGTCTTTTCCAATTCTCCAGCCATTTGAACCGTTAACGAAATTGTCAGATCGGATTTCACCGCCAATTTTTGCATTGGTGATGGAGCCATCCTTAATCACAGCGGCATTCATGTAGGCAACGCCATTTTCCACAACAAATGGTGTGGTCGTGTTTCCGTTAGAGGTATTGATTAAGCCGAAGCGATCAGCCTGAACCAGAAACTGGCTCTGCAAATTTTTGCCATCGATACCTAAAGCAATACCAGCAGCATATTTTTTACCATTGCTGTTGGTTTCCATTTTGACCATCCAGGTACTGTTAACGTTGCCGTTTTCGACAACCGTTTTCTTCAGCTCCTGAAGCTCGGCTGACTGGCCTCCTACCTGAGCTGTCAAATTCGTCTGCTGCTGAGACAGTGCGCTTATCGTTGTGGCCTGGGTCTGCTGAGTTGACTTAATTGCCGCCAGAGAGGTGGTGGCGTTATTCAACTCCGTCTGGTTTTTGATGTTTGCCGATGCCTGCGCGTCAATTTGCGATTGCAAACTGGTGTTCAGCGACGACTGCGTTTTCTCGTTGTTGGTAATGGTCTGTGCCATCTGATCAACCTTCGAAGACGCATCATTCACCTGGGACGTCAAAGAGGACAGCTGAGACGCTTGGGATGTTACCTGCCCTTCCACATTGGTAACACGTGAGGTAAGGCTGGTGAGAGCGGATGCGTTCGCATTAGCCGAATCCTGTGCCTCTTTTGCGTCCGTGATATCGGTGACAACTACATCATCGATATACAGATCATACCCCGGCGTACCGGCGCCAGTTGATCCGCGGGTAGAAATCCAGAACACGCCGCGAGTGTGACCAGTCGCTACACGGAGCGTGCCGGTGAATTTCTTCCAGGTCCCTCTGCCCCCCAACGAACCTTCAGTGATGGTGATCGCCGACGGCCAGTTGTTATTGTTGGCAGCGTTTTGGGTCTGCAAACCAACGATTGTTGACCACCCGGATGATGGCGACTGATCTGCTGGCATCATCGCCCAGAGTTCAATGCGGAATACCGCATTTTCTCGCAGAGCAATCCACTTACCAATGGATTTATCGCTGTTTCCGCCCTCACCGGCGCCGCGGGAAACACGCAACGACTTCGTTCCGCTTCGTTTCTGAGAGCTGACGACGACCGCACGCGAGCCGCTGATCTGCTGGTTTTCGGAGTACGTCTCCAGAGAACCATCAAACCACGGGTTACTACCCATTGCCTGAACAGTGCTCAAAGAGTTTTTGAGCGAAGTTGTCTGGCTGCTCTGGGTTTCAATTTCTTTCTCGTTCTGCGTGACGCGATTCGTTAATGCCGTTAACGCAGCCGCATCAGCTTTCTTCGAAACATTTGTGTTTGTGGTCGCAAGGTCATTCTTAAGTTGCGTAACTTGGCTGCCCTGGCTGGTGATATCATTCTCTGTTTTGGTCACACGACTATCGAGTTTAGTGATCGCGCTCGAGTTCGCCTGAGTTTCAACAGAGTCGGTCACATCGACGACATAAAAATCATCAAAGTACATCGCGCCTGCGGACAAGAAAGCAGTGAACTGAACGTCAGCAACGACATCCTTTGTCGCCTTCCAGGTCCAGGACACTTCCTGCCAGTTCGAAGTGAACGGGCCATAAGCCTTACTTGCGATTAGACCGTTACCTTCTGCCACACGGAATTTTGTGTTGTCAGTCGACTGAATGGTGGTATTAGGGTCCTGCTTTGCCCAGATGCCAATTTTGTACGACCGATCCTTTTTGAAGGAGATCTTCTGGCCCACGCCTGCAGAACCACCCGCCGCCAGTTTGGCGGCTTTGGTGCCAAGATGTGGAACCTGCAGCGTTACCACCGTGGCAATCCCGCTCCAGCCTGTATAGCCCTCCGTACCACGCTCAAAAGACGGGTTTACGATCAGGTTCCCGGGGATCTGGCTTGCTGCATCCACGCTGGCGTTACTGGACGCAAGGCTGTTTTCCAGTGCCGTTGTCGAGGAGCTCAGGGAGTCAATATTATCCCCCTGGGTCTTCACTGTGTTCTGGAGCGTTGTAATTGCAGATGCGTTCGCATCAGCCTTCATCATCACACCGCCGGCGGCGCCCAGTCCCATCATTACCCCGTTCACAAACTCGACTGAGGTCGAGATGTGGGCGGTGGCGTCACCACCGGTTGGCGCACGCAATTCCAGACCATCGCCCGGCTTCATACCTTTGCGGCCAAGGAGAATGTAGGCGCCACGATACGGCAGAGAGTTAACGACTTCGGAAGTGCCACCAAGAGATTCCAGGGCAGACAACACCTTACCTCGGTTGCCAGTTGGCTCATCGAATGTCAGGACGCAAACGTAAGTCCCACTGGCCAGTGCCTCGATATCAGCCGACATCGTGGCGCCATTATTCGCGCTGCCAAAGACATCGTATGTTTTGGAGGTCGCAATCACCGTTGATCCGTCGCTATGTTTTGCAAAAGTGACCAGCGCCCAGCTGCGACCAGGGGTAAACAGGTTCTTGCCGCTTTCATCAAACACCCCATGGGTAACGCTATTGCCATTACCCCGTGCGGTTACAGTAAACACAGTGCGACGGTTCATCGAGGCCTGCAGGCTGGTAATGCTGCTGTTCGCCGCGGTTAAATCGTCACCCTGAGATGTCACCGTGTTCCGGAGATCCTGCAATGCTGAAGCATCAGCCTTCTTGGCAATGTTGTTCTGAGCTGTCGACAGCCCGTTTTCCAGCGATGTGGTGCGATTCCCGATAGAGCTAATGGAAGTGCCCTGCTGATTCACTTTCGTTGTCAGCGAATCCACAGCCGACGCACTGGCGCTGTCAGACGGAGACTCGTTCCAGTCGGAAACAACGTTACCTACCTCAAACTTCGGACTGTTGATGTACACCGTCTGGTCTTTGGAGGTATTACTCTCGATACGGCACAGAATCAGGCGCTTGGTACCCGTGGTAGGTGTCTGTTTCCACTTAACCCAATAGCGGGCCCATGAAGTGGTCAGCGTGAACTGCGCACGACCATCACTGTTGTTACCTTTCGCACCCTGGCTGGTCTCGATAGACGTTGTGGTGTTCGGATTGTAGAAGAACGCCGTCATCGTCTGGCCAGCAACGCCGCCTTTCGCATAGAAGCTGTAAACGTACTCACCTGCATCGACCGGCGACTCAAGCGTGATTTCCCGCAAATCCCTGTAACCGGAGCCGGCTTTTACAGTTGCGCCAATTACCGCATTACCACGATACGTATCGCTGACAACGTTCGACCAGCCGGTCATATCGCCGGAGTTCTTGATCAGGTTTGTACCGCCGACAGAAATCGCATCAACCTTGTTGTTCAGATTCGTGACAGAAGAACTCGTTGAGTTAATGTCTTTTTCGGTCTGGGTAACACGGTTGGTCAGTGCCGTCAGAGCATTGGCATCCGCTTTTTTGCTGACGTTGTTATTGGTCGTCGCCAGGTCATTTTGTAGTTTTGTGAGCGCCTGACTTTGGCTGGCCAATTTACCTTCGGTTGAATCAACTCGGCTTGTCAGATCTGATACCGCTGTTGCATTCGCTTTTTTTGCCACACCTGTAGACGAAAAAACATCAACTTTTCGGATATAGAGACGTGCGCTATTTGATGGAGTCCATCCACCTGCAGCAAATCGCAGATAGACATACTTTCCAATAAAATTGGCCGGAATCGTCAGTTCAACGCTTTTCGTCTGCCAATTGGTGGACACCCCTCCTAACCATGGAGACACGGAAGAAATCCAATTCGTGGGGGTAGCCAAATCAGCGATAACGCCCACAGAGTCTGATGACACGTTCGAAATAGTCTCCGATGCTTTCATCTCAAATGAGATCGTCAGAGTCGTTTCGGCTTCAACGGGGATTCGAGTCAGGTTAGCAACACGAATAGAGCCTGTGGTTGTCCTAATCGCCTTTTCATTAGCATCATATGTGAATGCGGAACCAGGCCCAGAATCCTCCCAGAACGATGCGTCTACATTCAGCCCCCCATTACAAATTAAGCTACCCTCAGCCAGTGAGTTTGACAGCGTTGCCAGTTGATTACTTTGGGACGATATATTGCCTTCAGCTTCGGTAACTCGATTCGTTAAAGCAGTTACAGCAGCACCATCGGCTTTCTTTGCGACATTGGAGTTAGTTGTCGACAGATCATTGGTCAATTTAGTGATGCTGTTACCCTGACTGGTGATCTGATCTCCCTGTTGGGATACCGTCGAGTCCAGTGTCGAAATCGCATTGGCATTAGCGTCTGCTGTACTTTGCGCATTGTAGGCATCAGTCACTTCGGTAATGACCAGGTCATCAATGAGGAATGAGTTACCCGCCTTAACGCTGCTAACGTTAGGAATAGAAATCCTCACCATTGCCTGCTTAATACCGCTCTTCGTTGATTTCAGGTAACCAGAAACCTTCGTCCATTGAGCTGTAGACAGATCTTTCGCCGCTTTGGTTACTGCTGGCCACTGCCAGGAGTTGTCCTGATACTGGAGCGACAAGCCAATGGAGATCTGCGCATTCTCGGCCATAGCGGTGCTCTTGGCATCCAGCTTAACCCAGCATTCCATATAGAAGACTGCGTTATCGCGAACCTGGAACCCGCTGAAAATGTGATTATCGCTGTTATCAGTTGCGTTAGCGTTGTAATCATTCGGACGCGTCACACGGATGCACTTATTACCGCCATGCGAGTCATCAGTGGTCACGATAACGCGATTATTTGATAGATTATGGCCAACCGCGTAGCTTTCAAAAGTGCCATCAGGAAGCAGATTGGCGCCGCGTTTGGATTGCTGGTTCAGAGAGCTGCTGAGCGACGTAATGTTGCTGTTCGCCGCCGTCAGACCGGACTCCGTCTTCTCTACCCGACCTGTCAGCGTAGTGACTGCCGACTGATCGGCCTTTTTCGCGATGTTTGCGTCAGCGGCTTCGAGGTCATTGGTCAACTTAGTGATGCTGTTGCCCTGACTGGTGATCTTGTCACCCTGCTGCGTCACCGTGCTCGACAACGTAGACAGCGCATCGCTATTAGCCTTGATCTTCACCTCATCCGTGATATCAAAGACCTTAAATGTATCAACCCAGATTTCGGCATTAGCCGGGTGCGCGTAAAGCTTAAAGTTCTGGCCATCAGCGTTAGAGGCAGTAAGTCCAGTCTCCCAGGTAATGGTCTGCCACTCACTGGTTAGTGTGACGTTTTTATCTTCATAATTGCTGTCGGTCTGGCCGATTTTATTCTGGCGCCGGATCAACATGTTCATCGCCCCGGACACGCCCTTGGCTTTAACCACAACACGATATTTGCGCTGACCATTAAGCGGCAGCGGCTTGTTGTTGTTGGAGAAGATGCCTGGGCTGGTAGTGGTCGTCCGGTTCAGCTTAACCCCAGCCTTACCATCACCGAAGTTGCCGAAAGTGACGCCCGCCGGATACTGGGTATCCCACGCAGTTGCACCCTGCAGGAAATCGTAGTTCGGGATCAGGTTGTCACCGGCGTTTCTGGCAGCGGTCAGGGTGTTATTCAGGTTCGTGATGCTGTTACCCTGGCTGGAAATCGTATCCCTCTGCTTGGAGACCGTATTTTGCAGCGTAGACAGCGCCTGTGCATCTGCCTTATTCTCCAGATTAGCGTTGGTCTGTTCGAGGCTATTTCGCAGGTCAGTAACGCTCTGTGAGGTGCTCGTGACGCGATCACCTACGGTGCTGACGTTTGAGGTGACGGCGCTAATGGCATTCGAAAGCGCGTTCATCCCAAGAGCAGAATTCAGCTGGGCTACCTTCTCGGACAGTTTAAAACCGAGGTTAATGTAAGCCTGACCAGTCCATTGGTTCACCAGGAACTCAACCGTGCTCCAGCCAGCTTTCAGATCAAAGCTAACCGTATTCCAGCTCGCATTACCAAAGGCAACCCTAACACCGTTCACGTACACGGCGCCCGTATCATCAAAAACACGAGAACCTGGTGCCATAGTGATGGTGGTATCAGCATTGACTTTCACGAAGGCTTTGTAATGCGCGATCACGTAACTGCCGGCGCTCGCAAAGTCCAGTTTTGCCGCGTCAGGAACCTCATCGATCGAGATTGGCGCCTTACCGTTGATATCGCTAAAGGTCGGCTCAGTGGTATTGTTCGCCAGTTGTACGTTGTATACGCTACGCACCCACATGTTCTGGCGGCCGTTAACCATCTGGTTTGACAGCGAAGTGATGCTGTTGGAGTTCGACGTAATGTCTTTTCCCTGCTGGGTCACGGTGCTGTTGAGGGTTGATAACGCATTGGACGTCGCATCAATCGCTTTCTCATTGCTCACGTCAACGCAGAAGACGTCATCGAGATACATATAGCCGGAAGCGACACTTGCGCGCAGAGACACAACCACGCTGGCGGTTTGGGCTGGCGTATACTCGCCGCTAATAAGTGCCCAGTTAGTCGACAGCCCGGCGCCGGTGATCGGGATATCCTTTAACGGCGTCAGATCTGCGTTTCGAAGGCTAATCTTGTTGTTGCCGGCATTATTGATCGCGAAGTCAGCGGATTTGCGAACCCATGCGCCGATACGATAAGTCTTGCCAGCCTGCAGCTCGACCGTTTGATTGCAGCCTGAGTCACCGCCAGAGGCCAGTTTACCCGCCTGGATGATGTATTTCCCCGATTTGGGGTTTTGGGCCTCCAGCAGAGTCCAACCAACATACTCCCAACCTTCGAAACCACGTTCAAAAGAGTTGTTTTTGAGCATGTTGCCGATGATCGCTTTCGAGGCATCCGCATCAGCATTGGCGTTATCCAGCGAGTTTGACAGGCTGGTGATGCTCTGGGACTGGCTGGAGATCTGATTTTCGGCAGCAGTTACGCGGTTTGTCAGATTAGTCACAGCTGAGGCGTCGGCTTTGTTCTTGATGCTGTTCTGCATCGAAGTGATCTGCTGCCCTTGGCTGGTAATGGTGCCCTCAACAGACGATACCCGAGAGGTCAGAGCATTGGTGGCACTGGCGTTCGCCTCAATCGCCAGGGCATCAGTGACGTCAACAAAACCAACATCATCGAAGTACTGGGAACCGGTTTTGAGAGAAGACATGATCGATACGTCAACTTTACCGGTCAGCGTCGCCTTCCAGGTATCAGAGACCTCTTTCCATGTTTCATCTTTGGGCAGATTCTCCGGACGGATCGGAATCTCTTTGAGCAACGTGGCTGCGCCAATACGCAGTTTGTTGTTGCCAGGGCTGCTGATTACCGCATCCGTGGTGCAGCGCACAAAAGAGGACAGCTTGTATGTCCGCCCTTCGACGACGCTTACAGATTGCGTGATTTGCACCGTGCCAGCGGCGCAAACAAGAATTTTACTACCAGAATGGGGCGCACTCGCCTTGATAATACTGGATACGCTGTTCCCTGCAGACCACCCTGCCAGGTCACGCTCAAAGGAGGCGTTAACCAGCAAATTGCTCGGATTGCTTTTGGCAGTATCGGTATCGCTCTGGATATCGCTCAGCGAGTTATTCAGGGTGGTGATGCTTTCACTCTGGCTGCTAAGGGTTTTATCCTGCTGGGTTACGGTCGACTGCAGACCCGTGATCGCCTTGCTATTCGCAGACACACCAGACTCAACACTTCCTACGCGATTGTCCAGCGTAGACAATGCCGCACCTTGTGATTTAAGGGTGTTGCCCTGCTCTTCAACCTTCTGGGAAATTGTCTGTACTGCACTGGCATCGGCCTTCTGGCCAAGGCTTGTTTGCAACCCGGTAATCTTGCTTGCCTGGGAAGCTTGTTCAGTGGACAGCGTATGCAGCTCTTCTGCAACAGAGGCTTTGTTTCTGTTGAATTCAGTCTGCAGGGATTCACGCGCACTCGCTTCCGCAGCATCGGCAGTGATACGAGCATTTTTCTCCTGATAGATCAGACCGGAGCGAATGTCGTCCAGATTTCCGCTTTCAGATGAACCGCGGATTTGTGCAGCCAATGTGCTGCGCGCCTGCGCTTCGGCGGTATCTGCATTCGCACGAGCCTGCTGCTCTTCCTGTAACGCGGCCATGCCTGCGCCCGGCGTCGGTCGACCAACGGCGATCCAGTCGAATAACAGGTAATTGTCCGCATCCTGACCCGAAGTGAAATCGAAGCGGAAACGACGAATCGTTGTCGAATCCCGCCACTCAATGTCGTGCAGGGTCAGAATCGCAATACCCTTGTCGTCGTATTCCGGCTCATTGATAACCACGGAGCGACCAGCATTCCAGCCAGTTTCATCAGCGCCGATCCAGAACATTCTGGCGTTCCAGGTTGGGTTGCCAACCTTTTTAACGCGCATCTTAATGAAACGATAAGCATGGGCATCGATCGTCAATCCGTTAGGGGAACGACAGGTTGAGGTCGGATTGTTCGCTTTCAGCCAGCCATCGCTGGTGACGCTCATTGGCGTGTAGCCATTATCATCTTCCGTCCAGCCTTCGGCGTCCTGGTCGAAATACCAGATTTTCAGAGAGTCAAACTGTTCCCCTGTGCCAGCGGCAATCTGCGAGATCTGTCGCGCGAGGTTTTCGTCACCGGAGGTCACAACCTCAGACAAGCTATCGATAGAGGTTTTCAGCTCATTCTTCGCGCTCAGCAGTTGGTCGGCCGCTTGCTTGGCTGCATCATTAACATCTGCAATACGGTCATTCGTCTCTTTCTGAATGGCCGCAGTCAAATCTTTGCTGGTCTGGGACAGCGACGTTGTCAGTGATGACTGCGCTTTCTTAATCTCCTGCGACAGAGCAGCGTCGCCGTCTTTAATCGACTGTTTTGCAGCTTCAATTTGGCTGTTTACATTGGAGATGTTGGTATTGATCGTCTGGTTGACCGTATCGATATTGTCGACAATTGTCTGATTGACAGTATCAATGTTCTCTTTCAGCGACTGATTGACAGAGTCAACCTGCGCCTTAATTTCGGAGGAGGTTTGCGCAAGGTCGTTTTCAACTTGCTGAATAGACTCGTTGACTGAGTTCTGAACCTCGCCAATGGCGTTGTCTACCGCCTCCTGAGTGGCTTTGCTGTCGATTTCGTCGAGCAGCTCCTTGCCGAGTTCAGAAGATGTGATCTTATCTTTCAGGAAAGACAATACGTCGCGAGTGGTGGCCTCTGTACCGAGGTTCGAGTTCGGCTGGCCTACCATCCCACGTTTGTTTACCGCACGAATCCAGTAATACCAGGTCTCGTTGTCACCCAGCCCAGCGTGAGTGAAAGTCGTTGTGGCGGCCTGAGCAATGAGTGTCGCGGTGTCCAGCTTATTTGTTTTGGACGCATACACGTTGATCTGCGCGAGGTCGACTGAATCAGGGTTAACCCAATTCAATACCACGTTACGATAATCCCCCACCGCGGTCAGTGATGTGGGCGCCCCTGGCGGCGTCATCGTGCCTTTTACCTGATAGACAGCAGTAATAATCTCGGATTTTTTGCCGCCGAAGGAAACGGAATACAGCTGGAAGTCATATCGCCCATTTTCGGCAACATTGACGATTTCATATTGTTCTTCCGTGGCGCGGGCAGATTGCCAGTTGGAGACGTTGCCCTCGTCGGAGCGGCGCCAGCTGACCCAGTATTCTGGTGATTTACCTTCCCAGGCAAGCATCAGCTTCACGGACAAGTTGCCCGGACTGGACAGATAGGTGCCTTCTGAGATGACCAGATTGCTCGGTTTGGAATATGTGGGATCAAGAACCGTCGTATTTTCTGGAACGAGCGCGGCCCCGTTATCAATCGCCTGGTACTTAGATGCATTGTTCTGCACCACCGTGATATCAAACGACCCCGGGGTTTCACCTTGCGCGATAGCGACAACGCGCGCCCGCATTGGAACCAGGTCTGGTTCGGTGATCGTCCAGACGCCATTCGCTACTGGTTGATCGGCTGTGGCCAACGCCGTCTTGAAGGTAACTTTAGTGATGTTGTCGCCGGTCTCGTTGATGTCTCGCTCAACGATTTTGCCTTCCTGATTGATGATACGGATGAAGCTACCGCTCTTTTTCAGAGAGACAGGTGCATCGAGGGTGATGCTGTTTTTGGTGAAAGAGACAATGCGACCGGAATTGCGTTTGCCGGCACGATATTTGTTCTGGATCAGAACGGTTTCGCCCGGCATCAGGAACGAGGTGTCCAGGCCCGCGGTAAAGGTGATCATGTCTGACTCCATACGCGCGGTATAGAGCAGCCACAAACCTACACGATGAGCCTGACCACGGCTGGTGCATCCGAACGCAACGGCCTCGGTCTTGCGCTCCCCGTATCGGGCCATCGCTTCCTGATCTTCAACATACTCAACGTTCTGCTTATAGCCGTCTTGTTTGTTGTTATAAGTGATCAGCGCTACGGACGGCCGGTCTTTTCGAGCAGAGCCTTTATAGGTAAACAGGCCATCTTTTACGTTTGCGTTGGTAAACAGCATGACAGGATCAGACGGGCTGTCCTGCATGATATTCACCATGCCACCAGCCCAGAAAACCATGCCACGGAAAGCACCGGCAATATCCTGAATCAGACGATAAGCGTCCTGACGACTGGTGATCTGGGTGTTGATTGCAAAGCGTTTTTCTTTGCCGCCAAAGCCATCATCAACCTCTTCGTCGCAGTAGCGACCGATCTGATAAAGCTGGCCAAGGTCAATCATTGACTCCGAAACAAATTTGCCGAGGCCATAACGAGCATTGGTCAGCAGATCGAACAGAATCCAGGCAGGGTTGGAAGACGACAGAAGCTTAAATGTTCCATCCCAAACGCCGTTATAAGTGTTCGTATTTTCATCATAATTCGAAGGCACACGGATTTTGAGGCCACGGATAAGATACGAACGTGACGGCATAGAGCTACCAAACTGCTCAGAGTTAACCTTAAGGCCAACCAGAACGGAGTTCGGGTAGTTCATTGGGGTATCAACGATCTCACCGATAGAGTCGACCCAGGTATCGTTAAAGAGATACTGATCGTTGCTGTCGGCGGAGAGACGAAGCACGCGCACTTTATAGGCACGCCCAGGCTTTGGAAGCTGGATTTCGTAACTGCGGTAGTAGACACCAGTCTTTTTCGCAGTCAGCGTCACGTCAGAGCTGCTCTCACCTGTAGCAATCACGTCATAGAAAGAGCCATTGCCATTGGCCAGCTGGAACTTAAACTGGACAGAAGTACCGTTTGTGTCCCCTGTTTTCTTGTCAATGCTACGCAGCGACGGGAACTTCATGATCACTCGGACACGATCAGCGTCGTCGTTATCGATGGCGACCGTAACCGCGTTTGTGGTTTTCAGCTGTGTGTTAACGGCCTTTGGCGTTTCGACAAAATCGAAACCAGGCATCGGGCTTTGGTCTTGCGAACCATCCCGGAAATCCCAGGTTACACCGGAATAGTTGAATGATCCGTCTTCGTTCTCCAGCGCCACGCCATCGATGAAGATAGATTTAGCACCGTTAATAAGCCCACCAACAACACCTTCCCCGAGCAGATCGAGGATAGACGCCATGGCCCGCGAATTAACGGTATCATCCGCTTCAACTGGTGTACGGCTTGAGCCTGAGCTCTTTTTGCCGCCCGCTCCCGCAATCAGGAGGGGCAATCTCTTTTTCTTGAACTGATCCATGTTCAAAAAACTTCCCTTACAGTTGGTCTATGGTGATTGAAGAACTCACAATCTGTGAGCCAACTAAAATTTCCTCGCCGTAATTAAGCTGAACCGGGTTTCCCTGGTTGCTGGTGTTTTGAGGCCCATCGAAATAAAACGAATCCGTGTTATCCGCCTGTCTGACAGACGCATTTGATGCCTGCGGCGAAATCAGCATGGACACACCGCCCATCATCAATGACATCCCTCCCATCACCAGCGCGGAAGACGCACCAAAAGTCAGCCCAGAGGCCAGAGCGCCGACAGCGATCATCGCGGCGCCCACGAAAGTCTGGAACCACCCAAACGCCTTACCACCGCTGCCACGTGGTACGGGAGTAATGCGGATTTTTGCGATATTTTCCGACTCGCCCATCATCTGGTATTCGGTGTCGTCCATTGACCACTTGTGGCCCTGCTTATTTGTGACCTGGATGTGGTACTTATCGAAGTGGTTACGGTTACGCTTAATCCAGGCTTTAAAGCCCGGGCGATTCGCCTCAATCAAATCGATGGCTTGTTTGGTGTTGCGCACCTTCAATTTCCAATGGCGGCCAAAGTTCTTTGCCATCGCACCGCCGAGCTGAACATGAACTAATTCAGACACGTCTCGTCTCCCTTGAGTAAATCCCTGTGACGCAGGTGATGCGTCGTGTGCTTCTGATACATCCCACCGTAATAAGCCCGACAGCTGAGACGGTCGATCTGGTGATGCATGATCATGCCGTCGCCGATGTATACCGCGCAGTGATCTGGCATTTTCCCGTACTGGATGAAGAAGATGTCGCCGCGCTGGGGTTCCGTCCCCGGCGCCATGCGGACAAGTCCTTCATTTCGGTAGTTCTGGTCGAGGATGTCGTTGTCCCCCGTGTACCAGGAAGGAATATGCAGGTGGGCGTTTGCATTCAGCTCAACGTCAAATTCACGCTTTAGGTAATCGCGGCACAGCATCCAGCAATCAAACACACCGAATACGTATGGGCGCCCGAGGTAGGGCATCTCAAAACCACACGGATAAATGACGTTCATTTCGCTAAAGTGGAATGGCATATCGCTTTCCACATTTTTGCGAATTGCCAGAATCATCCACGGTAGTTCCGTCGCCTCGCACCCGGAGCGATCCGGGTCTGACGCCTCTGCGCTGCGCTCAACGTGAGAGTGCCAAATAGCGATCACTTCCCCAGCATCTTCGGCCGCAATAATGTCGCTGGCACGCATGACAAAATCCTCACGTGGCGTTTCAGAGACATTCATCGCTTCCATAAAGCGATATTTCTCACCCTGTGTGCGCACCAGAAAGCCACACGCTTCATTCGGGTAACGTTGGATAGCGCAGCGGTAGATATCCTGCATGACTTCTGAGCCCAGCTCAGGTAACGTCTGGTTACTCATATCGTGTCGCCCCAATAAATCCGCCAAAATGAATAACGCCATTCGCGAAGTAGTTGCGACGAGCATTACAGGCGTCGTAACGCTTGGTGCAGTAGTCGGCGCCGGCCAAAGAGGTTTGCTGGTTGTTTTTGTCGAAATATGGGCCGGTGTAGCCACACTCTGTTCCGCGATATTTCCACGGGCAGCTGTTTTTGATGATCTGACGATACGGCAGTTGAACACCCATCAGATCTAAGACGCTGGACAGCTCGAATTCGACATACTGGTGTGTCTCCAGGGTCTTCTGTTCGACGAACCACATTTCATCAGCAAAATGCTGACTTGGGTCTGCGGTCGGGTTTCCATCCGGAAAGTTCACCGCGTCCAGAAAACGTGCCAGCGTCATCTTGCGAATGATTTTGCAGCCAATCAGATCGTCATTGGCCTGCAGCTCGGCAGAAATTACACCGTCGTAGTTGGAAACCTGAATCTTTGGACGAGGAAGTGTTCCCTGACCGCTTTTATCAAAGCCAGACGCTTTAATTGGCCACGGCTCATAGGAAACTCCCTGCCAGACAATTGGCTGGCTAAGCCCGTTGGTGCCGGCATGGAAATACAACTTGCCGCCGGAGGTTGTCACCGACATATCCAGCTCGAACAACTCAATGAGCGCAGAAGGCGATAAACTCTGAATATCAGCTCTAATACCCATCACTTCATCCTTGAAAAACTCAACGTCACATCCTGTGACGTTGATATATAATAATAGATAAGTACTTACTTATCTATAGTCGCAAATTAAGACTCAAAAACCTGTCTAAATGTTGCCGTAAGCACTTGATAACCTGGGTAACGCTTTACCGTATGGCTATCACAAACCACGATAATTGCTTTGCCTCTTGGGTTAGTCCAAACGAATGACTCCACCCCTGCGCGGGCAGTCAAAAAGTCATCAACGTCGTTTACCACGTCATGGCTACGGGTGAACGTGAGAGACCACTCTTCTTTAATCCGATTGAGCCCCTGCGACTGGCGCTGCTCGTAATCATCGCCGTAGTTCAGCACGGTCACGTTAGGCTTTACGGTTTTCTCAGACTCATAATCTGGATACCAATTAAATACTTTCCTCGACATATCACTTCCTTGTGATGGCCGCCCGCTAAGGCGGCCGGCTTTACTACCCTCTGGTGGTATGCGGATTAAGTGAACCACCAGAACGTTTCTCTTCGGCAATCGTCTCAAGCACAATCGACTTGATTTGCCGTGCTGCGCCGTTCCAGAGACTGCTCTCGCTTCCACTGCTGCTCTCGCTGGTTCGGCCATCCTTGGTTACATTGATCTGAATCGAGACAGGTGACACCGCATTACCCGTACTCTTTCCAGCTGACTCTGCAGAAAGTGTGACTGGAATGGTTCGACCATCTGGCAGCGGTACGTAAGCCTCATTCATTGAGCCCTCGCCAAACATCGCCAACTGCGGTGAGGTGGCGATTCCGCCTTTCTGATAGGCTCTCAGAGGTACAACCCCTTCCTTGCCAAAGATGCCGCCATTGGCGTGTTTCTTCACATTAGGCTTTGGCTCAGATGAAGACGATGAAGCTGACCCAGCCCAGGCGGACACTGCGGTACTGGCCAGTGACAGACCGAAATTTAGCCAACGGCTGGACGAACTCGACGACGAAGCACCTACCATGGCGAATGTAGCTGCCAGCGCCCCAGCCGCGGTAGACAGATTCCCCATACTGAGGATGCTGCTGTTAACCGCTTTGGTTTGATCTTTCGTAGCGTCAGTACCGGTGAACAATGACTTAGTCCAGTCCCAGACGCCATTCACCGCCTGACTTAAACCACTGGCCGCATTCTGAGACGCTTGCCCCATAGAGTTCACGCCGGAGGCTGTCTCCTTAGTGGCCTCGCCGACAGATTTATCCCCATTGGCCACCGACACACCAGAATTACCTAGCTGAACCCCTTGATTAGCGATCGCAGACGCTACGCCATTCATGAGATTTCCACTTTGTGCATTGCCGGCGTTTGTCGTTCCCATTCCCAACATATTCATGAGAGGCAGAGTGATCTGGGTCTTCACGACCATGTTGGTGATGTCTTTAAGGATCGATGTGGCCAGACTGGAGAAGCTCATCTTCCCGTTAACAACAAAGTCAGTAAGCGTGTCAGTTAAGCCGCTAAACAGATCTGTCCATGTGCCCTCAATCTGTTCAGCCAGGTTCTCATACTCCAGAGCCAACAGCTGGGTCGCTGTACCTGTTTGCTTAATCAACGCATTGTTGCCAGCGGCCACCAGCTGATTAAGCTGCTTGTTGTAAAGCGAGATGATTTTCGGGTCAGTCGCCTTATCACGCAGCTCGATCAGCGCCTTAAGATTGCGATTGTAGGTATCCGAAAACTCGGCAGCCTTCTCCTCATGGCTTTGCATCAAGCCTGCGCTGATAATCGAATCCGATTCCGGCGCCCAAGCGCTGATCATTTGCTCGACGTTGCGGCGATTAAACATTTCACGGTATTCGGGGGTAGCGTTCCTCAAATCCGCGAGACGTTTTTTGGCCTGGTCAACCATCTCCTGCGAGATAAACTCGTTAGGCGTGGCGTTTGCAAGATCGGTTAGTGACTTGGTGACATCACGCAGCGACTGATCAAACGACACAGTAGCCTTTGAACTTTCGCCCATTTGCCCCATGAGCTGATCAGCTTTATCCAGAGCCTTCTGGTAGCCGGCAGCCAGCTTCTGTTGCGCACTTTCCTCCCTCTTCGCGGCGCGTTCCGAGGCATTCGCGGTACGCTTCCCTGCCCTCTCGGCAGCAGCGGCATCTTGTTCACGAGCTTTGGTTAATGCGGCTATGGCGGCTGCACGCTCCTTCTCGCTCATCTTTTCCAGAGAAGATGCGGTTGAGGCTTTCTGCAGGTTAAGCTGAGTTTTAAGCTGCTTCGGCCCAATGATAGGTTTTCCTTCAAAATCCATCATTGGTGTGCCATCAGGCAGCGTGCGTTGGTAAACCGCAGAGTCCATCTGGTTGCGCATGTACTGCGCAAGCGCTTTATCAGCGCCTTTGTCGCTGGTGCCCAACCCAAGCACTGTTCCCTGGTTGGTCTTCACGCCCTTCCCGGTTTTCGCCGCGTTATCGCGTTCAAACTCAGCCTGTGTCAGTTCCTGAGCAACAGTTTCAAGATGTTCCTGATAGCCACGAATACTGCCCTGCAGCTTCTGTACCTGTTCTGTGTTTCCTTCTTTTTTTGCCTTTTCCAGCAGATCGCTGAAGTGTGCGATCTGCTTTTCAGTTGCGGTCTTGCGCGATGATAAAGACTCAACCAACTTTTGGGCTGGTACCAGATAAGATTTATTTACCGTTTCTCGTAATGGCCCCAGCAGCTTGTTCTTTTCATCATCGGACAAAGACTTGTCGTCATTGATCTTCTGAATTTTCTCCAAAGCTTCCTGGCGCGCTTTCACGAACTTGGCCGAAAAATCTTTGTTTTCATCGCGGATTTTTTCAATCTGAGATTCAGCCGCCTCTTTTGCGAGACGTTTGGAGACGGCAGTGTCCCCCAGTTCAATAGTCCCACTAACTCTATCGCGTTGTTTGCGAAGGTCGCTCAGTTCGGACTCGACCTTCTTACGGTCAATTTTGATAGTGGTTCCGGCCATCCCTGGTCCGTAGACCATTTTTTCACCAGAATTTAGCTCCTGCTCCTTCTGAGCTATTTGGCGATCAAGACGTTCCTTGTAATCCGCCATCTGTGCCCGCTTGGCGGCCGTCATCGCCTCGGGGATTTTGCGGATCTCATCAACGACTTTTGACGTTTCGCTGCGGAGCATAGTCATATAGCTGATCAGTCCAGCCACTGCTACAGCTGCAACGGTAAACGCAGCACCAATCGGGTTTGCTGCGATAAACGCTGTCAGCCCAGCGAATGCCCCTTTCAGCCCCGTAATCGCCCCACGAATGGCAAAAATGAGCGATGGGATTGGTGCCAGACCCATGCGTGCAGCACGATTGAAACGAGTGACCGCCGTCGCTCCCAGCGTGAATGGTGTCTGGATTACAGTGGACATTTTCATGAAGGTGGAAAGCATCTGGCCGCCGGCGCCGACAACACCTAAAATGCCCGCTCTGAGCATTTTAAATGCCACCATTCCGGCGACAATTTTGCCCAGCGTAATAACCAACTCCTGATTCTTAGCCAACCATTGCGCCAGCTCGCGCAGGCCATCAATCGCGGTGGTAAGCCCCTCTCCCAGTGAATTAGCGAACGAAATGCCTTCTGCGCTGTTCATTACGGCCGCCAGCTCTTTCATCCCCTTGGTCAGAGAATCAAGATATCCAGCCTGCCCTACTCGATCGGCAAACAGAGTGAAAGAGGTTTGCAGCTGCGCCAACGCACCGGTGTAGGTTTGCATCATATCTTTGGCGGCATTTTCGTTTTCCGCACGCAAACCAACAAACATCAATGAAAGAGCCTGTTTCGCTTCAACGGTCCCACTGGAGACGGCTTTGGTTAGCTCACCCATCGTGATACCGGCCGCATCTGCCATGGCCTTCATCGCATTTGGAACCGCTTCACCCAATTGCTGGCGGAGCTCTTCCATCGACACAACGCCTTTACCAGACATCTGTTGGACAGCCACCGCCGCTCGCTTAAGCAACTCACTATCGCCACCAAAACGTGCGACTGAGTCCACCAGTGCCTTTAACGAGCCATCAGTAGGATCGAGCCCAGCAGAACGGAATTTCACAAATGAGTCGGTTAAGGCCTGCATCGCAAATGGGGCGTTTTTCGCCATGTTCACGATATACTGCATGTCTTGAGCAGCGGCTTCTCCAGGATTGACTTTATCCTTGTTCAAGCCACGCAACATGACACGCATACGCTGCATTTCGGCCGCAGCCTCTACGATCGGCTTCTGCCAACCAAACAGGATGTCAGTGACCGTTCTGGCCGCATCCCCAATTTCTCCCAGAAGGAAAATATTGCCGCGTAATCCTGAGAAGACGCCATTTTCACGACCACCACCGCGATGGGGCGCAGCGGTAAATCGATCAGTGCCACCTCCGCTGCCTCCCCCGCCCTTTGTGGTTGTTCTGACCCTGACTGGACGGCTGATCAGCTGCTGGCTTCGAATAACGCCATCCATCTGATCTTTGACTTTTTTTAACCCCTCGGCCGCCTGGCTTGTCGTTGTTCCCCAATTGCTCAGACGCTTGCTGGTCGCATTTAGTCTGGTGTTCATTCCACCAAGAGAAGTAGTGGCACCCTTGATCTCAGTGTTGAATTTACCGGCATGGTCTCCTGCGTATTTAACCCAATCAGAAAACTCATTGAGTTCCGACTGAACCTTCCGCAATGAGGCCAGGAACTTGTGCGTAGACGATGTGGCTGAATCAACGCGATCTGTGAATGTCCGCAAATCAGTGCTGATAGCGGACAGTTCACGTTGTGCCTTTCGAGAGGTGTTGGAAACGAGCTCAAAACCGGCAGCTACGTCCTGTAGTTTGTCTGCCGTAGAATTGAGTCTGGTTTCAAGAGCGCCAAGAATGCTGGAGACCGAACCCAGAGAGCGCTCGAGGTTTTTAATTTTTTGAGCCGGTTTGGTAGCCCGCTCGCCAAATTTGGTAAGTAATTTACCCGCCCGGTCGATTGACGCCGTAAACTGTTTGTCTTCCAGCGACAGGATAAACTCTACGTTTTGTGACATTCCCTTGTCATCCTCTGCCAAAAATTTGCATCAGCTGCTCTTTGGCGTCGGGGTCTGCCTTATCCATATGCGGACGGTAGACTTTATCAGTAACGACTGGCCTTCCAATCCTGAGTTGCAAACCCTCCATGAACGCCTTAACGCCATCGCCATCCGCTTGGGCGACGCGGGCGACCTGCAGATTGCGGACATCCTCTTCCGCTCGCAGACGATCGATATTGCGGCTGAGCATCCAGAACATGGTCAACGGGACACTCAGTAGCTCTATTGGCGATACGGCGTAGTGAGCAACTACACGACTGAAATAGAATCCGAGATCTATCGAAACGGTCTTTACCCCGGATTCATCGCGGGATATTACTTTGCCCCTTCGCCAGCCGCTTTTTCGTTCTCTTCATCAATCACTTCCATGGCGAAGGTGAAGATCTGCTGGAGTTGCTGGACAGTCAGTTTTTCCAGAACGGAGTCAGGTACTGACGGAATGACTTTGCGTACCAGTTCTGCGTAGGCAGTTACCTGGTCGACGGGAGACATATTCATGAGGTCT
>ENA-UOIW01000050-UOIW01000050.1-human-gut-metagenome-genome-assembly--contig:-P58-NODE-50-length-114286-cov-32.585962_pt1 | contig 114286 bp, 86 predicted proteins | sample MGYA00242334_ERZ723881 | MGnify/ENA metagenome assembly ERZ723881 | reverse complement strand
GTCAAACTTGCTGCGATAAGAATGCTGCTAAATAAAATTTAAACAGGCTCTAAAAGTAAAACTAATCTTGAACTTAAAAAGTGTATTATGAAGAACTTATATTCTGGATAAGAAATATCGTATTAAAGTGAAGTGGGTATATGGTTATATCCTTAAAAGTCCATTACTAATCTAAAATCTAATTGTTAATCATGAGAAACTTAAAAAGAATCATGCTGGCTGTTTCGGCGGCATTGTGTATGAATGTGTCGGTATTCTCGCAGTCTATCACTTTAGATACCGGCAATGTAACAGTAAAAGAAGCTATCGAACAGCTTAAAAAGACTTCAGGGTATTCATTCGTTTTTTCTTCTGCAGACTTGAATACCGAAAAATCTGTTTCGATTTCTGCCCAAAACGCATCTATCGAAGAGGTGGTAGAACAAATTTTGAAAGGGCAGAAAGGGTTAAGTTATGAAATACAAGGTAAAAGTGTTGTTATCAGGAAAGCAACCCCGCTGACTTCTAAGCAAAAAGGCAAGCAGGTAAAAGTAACCGGTAAGGTAGTTGATAAGAATGGTGAACCGGTTATAGGCGCTTCTATAAAAGAAGAAGGAACTTCAAACGGGACTATTACCGACCTGGATGGTAATTTCTCGCTGGAAGTTACTAATAATGCCATGCTTGAAGTTTCATTTATCGGCTTCAAACCCGAACGTCTGCAGGCTCAGGCAAACAAGACATTGATGATTACGATGCGGGAAGATACCGAGTTATTGGACGAAGTAGTCGTAATCGGTTACGGAACTCAGCGTAAGGGCGATGTAACCAGCGCAGTAGCCAGTGTAAAGGCAGATAACTTTATAAAAGGAGCTGTTAAGGATGTCGGTCAGCTGATTCAAGGAAAGGTGGCAGGTTTGGCGATTACCAATCCGAGCGGTGACCCGGCAGGAAGTACACAAATCCGTTTGAGAGGTACCAACACCATTGGTGGAGCGAATACCAATCCGTTGGTATTGATTGATGGAGTTCCTGGTGATTTAAGTACAGTGGCACCGGAGGATGTAGAAAGTGTAGATGTGCTGAAAGACGGTTCGGCAGCTGCCATCTATGGTACACGTGGTACAAATGGTGTGATTTTGATTACGACCAAACAGGCAAAAGGCGGAGATATCTGTTCGGTGGACTATAGCGGATATGTCAGCACGTCTATGTTGGCAAAAAAACTGGATATGCTGAATGGACGTGAGTTTGCAGCTTTATATCCCGATTATGATTACGGCTATAATACAGATTGGGTGGATGAGATTACTCGTACACCGATTACCCACGTTCATAACTTGTCGTTAATGGGCGGTAATGCACGGACTAATTATATTGCTAATCTCAATTATGCTGCCCGCCAAGGAACAATGAAGAAGTCAGACTTTGATAATTTTCAAGGACGTGTTGAAATTACCCATCGGATGTTTGATGACAAGGTAAGATTGAAATTCGGTATTTTCGGAAAGAAGAGCCAGATGGAATCAACCCAAAGCGGCGGAAGTTTCCGTGGCGGCGTTTACTCACAGGCAACCCGTCGTAATCCGACCGAACCGATACGTAATGAAGACGGGTCATGGTATGAGAATGTCAACAAGTTTGAATATGAAAATCCTTTGGCTTTGTTATATGAAGCCAGTGGTAATGTGAAGAAAACCGAATTGCGGTATAACGGAAGCATCATGTACAATCCGATTCAGGATTTGACATTGACAGCCATGTTCTCTTATACACGCGAAAATATGAACCGCGGATATAGTGAGACCCAGAATCATATTTCAGCTTTGCGTGACCACAAGAACGGATGGTCGTCGGTCGGAGCTTATACGGAAATGGAGAAACTGATGGAGTTGACAGCTCAGTACAATAAGACTATCAACGATCATACATTCTCTATTTTGGGTGGTTATACCTATGATGAAACAGATTATGAAGATACTTATTTTGACAATTATGGTTTTCAGGATGATTATTTCGGCGGCTGGCATAATATCGGCATCGGTTCGGCTTTGAAAGAAGGAAAAGCCAGTGCAGGTTCGAGCAAGACTCGTACCAATCTGATTGGTTTCTTTGGCCGTGCCACTTATTCATGGAAGAACCGTTACTTGTTTATGGCTGCTTTGCGTTACGAAGGTGCCAGCCAGTTGTGGGGGACGGATAATGCGTGGGGATTGTTCCCGTCAGTTTCATTAGGATGGAGAATTACCGAAGAGTCGTTTATGAAAGACCAGAAGGTGTTCGATGACTTGAAACTCCGTGTCGGTTACGGTGTAACAGGTTCGCAACCTGCCAAGTCATTCTTAGGCGTAGCTATGTTGAAATACGGGTCGTATGCTTATGTAAACAACGGATGGGTTCAGACCATCGTTCCGGCTTCTAATCCGAATCCGGATTTGCGTTGGGAGGAAAAGAAAGAAACCAATGTAGGTATTGACTGGGTATCGTGGGGAGGCCGTTTGTCGGGTACCATTGATTATTATAATCGTTTGGTGGATGGCTTGATTTACGATTATGCTGTGCCGACTCCTCCTAACTTGTATAATACAACCACTGCCAACGGCGGTAAAATGAGAAACCAAGGTGTTGAAGTATTGGTAAACGTGATTCCGGTGCAGACACAAGATTTTGAATGGAGTACGACAGCTACTTTCTCTTTCAACTCGAATAAGCTGGAAAGTCTTTCAGGAAGTGTATTCAAGACTGAATATGATTATTTTGATACAGGAACCGTAGAATATGCCGGTCAAACAGCTGTGTCTCATCGCGTACAGGTGGGCGAGAGCATTGGTAATTTTTATGGATTTAAAGTTGTTGATGTAGACAGTGAAGGTCGTTGGATTTATGAAGACCGTAATGGTGACTTGGTTAATTATAAAGATTTTACTCACGCTCCGGAAGACAAACACGTTATCGGTAATGGCTTGCCGAAATACTATGCAGGATGGAACAATAATTTCCGTTTCAAGAATTTCGATTTGGCAATTACCATGCGTGGAGCATTTGGTTTCCAGATTATCAACGGTGCGCGTATGAACTATGAAAATGTAAAAAATTCACGCGTTGAAAATCGTTTGAAATCTGTCAATGACTTGGTATTTGGCAAACATACGTTGAGTCCTGAGGTAGAACCTGAGTTCAACAGCTATTATGTAGAAGATGGTGATTACTGGAAGATAGACAATATTACGTTGGGTTATAATTTCGGTAAAATCGGAAAATATATCAAGTCTTTGCGTTTTTATGCTTCTGTCTTGAATGCGTTGACTATTACAGGCTATAAAGGTATTGATCCGGAAGTTTCTACAGACGGATTGACTCCGGGATATGATACACGTGACAGATATCCGACTTCACGTTCATTTACTTTGGGTGTCAATGTCAAATTCTAATCTTTAAATATTTACTACAATGAAAAATACGATTAATAATAAACTGTGTTCAATTGGTTTGATGGCTTTGTTGTTAGCAGGCGGAAGTTCGTGTACCAATTTGTTGGATGAAAGTTTCGGTCAGGTAGTGTCTGAAAACTATGCACCCAAAACAGAAGAAGAAGTGAGTTATCTGGTAAATGCAGCTTATATTCCTTGGCGTGAAACTTTGTTGCAATGGAATGGAGTTGTCCGTGCGCAAGAACTTTGTGCTGACCAGGATGTAATTCCCGCACGTTTGGGAATCGGTTGGGTAGACGGTTATATTTACAAACGTTGGCATGAACATACTTGGACCACTGAAGATGATGGAGTATTGCAGGGATGGGAGCGTACGTATAACGGTATCAATACCTGCAACCGTATTCTTTCACAGATAGAGGATGGCGATATTACGGTGGATGAAGCAACTCGAGAACCTTTAGTTGCTGAGCTGAAAGTACTACGTGCATCTTATTATTATATATTGGTTGACTTATATGGGAATGTACCTATTGTGACAGATTTCAAGGATACTTCGTTGCCTGAACAGTCTACACGCCAGGAAGTATTTGATTTCATAATAAAAGAGGTAACAGAGAACATTGATTTGTTGTCGGAAACTCCGCGTGGATATTATTATGGTCGTTTTAATAAGTGGGCTGCCCATACCCTATTGGCAAAAATGTATTTGAATTCCGAAGTATGGACAAGCACGGCACAATGGCAGAAATGCATTGATGAATGTGATGCGGTGATTAATTTTGCCAAATCGTCGAATGAGTATGCATTAGAGTCAAATCAGAAAAATGTGTTTGTGACAAATAATGAAAACTCAAAAGAAATTATTTTTGCATTGCCTTTTGATGAAATATATGTAACAGGCTGGAACGATTTCGATTTTCACATGTATACATTGGCTCCTGAGAATCAAGATACTTATCAGTTTACAGAGAGACCGTGGGGCGGTGTATGTGCTATCCCGCAGTTTATTGATACTTTCCATCCTAATGACCTTCGTTTAGAGCAGAACTATATTCAGGGACAACAGTACACCTCTTCCGGTGCGATTTTGCAACGGAGTGATGGTGAAGGTCCGCTGATTTATACGAACTCGGTTCCTTCTATTGATGCTTCGGATGTAGACGATGGTTATCGTTGGGGAAAGTTTGAGTATGCAAAAGGAATTACTAACCGGTTAAGTAATGATTGGCCATTGTTCCGTTATGCTGATGTGTTGATGATGAAAGCGGAGGCACTGATGCGTTCGGGACAGCCTGGTGCAGGTGAGCTGGTGACAGAAGTGCGTAAACGTGCTTTCGAAGACATTAATGATGCAATTGTAACCGACCAACAATTGGAAGAAGGAAGTTGCTATGATTACGGCCGTCGTGACGAGAATGTGGAAACACACGAAGGTGGCGCGGATATAAAATACGGTCGTTTCTTGGATGAGTTGGGATGGGAATTCTGTCAGGAAGGCCGACGTCGTCAAGATATGATTCGGTTTGGTGTCTTTACCACGAAGTCGTGGTTCTCGCATGATAAGAGTAATCAGAACAAAAATTTGTATCCGATACCAAATAAGATTTTGTTGACAAATAGCAATCTGCAACAGAATCCTCAATAAAGGAAGTAAGCTTGTGTCTATCTGATTTGATTTAATTTAGCCCGTTACAATCTTGAAAAACGATTTGTAACGGGCTTTTTTCATAAAAAGAGGAAAATCTTATCTCGGATAATTCAGGTTGGCGTCCGTCAGTTTCTCCAATACTTCGTCGAGGAACTTTTGGGCTTCCCAACGAGCCATCGGGAGATTCATCATCAGGTAATTGCCACAATCCTTGGGGCTGGCTCCGGGCACATCGCCCTCGAACGTGGCGATGAAGCGGAACGTTTCTTTCATCAAGTCCACGATGTCGGCAGACTGAAGGTCGCCTTTTACCACCAGGTAGTTACCCGTCAGGCAGCCCATCGGACCCCAGTAGATGATTTTATCTGCCCATGTGGGATGGTTGCGCAGGAAGGTAGCCGCCAGGTGTTCGATGGTGTGGATAGCCGACGGGCTGAGGCATGGCTCGCGGTTCGGCTCTTTCATACGGATATCGAAAGTGGTGACGATTTCATTGCCCACTTCGTCTTTGCGCGATACGTAGATGCCTCGCAACAAACGGATGTGGTCTACGGTAAAGCTGGGTATCTTTTTCATATACGTTTGGTTTTTAGAGTTTGTTCGGTAATGCTTTCAGGAAAGTCTCGGTCACCCGGAAAGAATTGTCGGCTATTTCGCCCCAGAAATTCTTGTATTGTTCCAGATGCTTTTCGGCTCCCGGCGTATCGCTGATGATGCGGAAGCTGATGAAAGGCACCTGATACAAGTGGCATACCTGTGCGATGGCGGCCGACTCCATGTCTACAGCCAGTCCTTCGGGGAAGTTCTGCTTGATGGCGTCCAGTTCTTCGCGGTCGGTAATGAATTTGTCGCCTGTACAAATCAGTCCGCCGTGAATCGGAGTCTCGGTGTCGAGCGAGAGGGCACAATCATATAAGGTGTCATTGCTCTTGAAGAAGGTGGGGAAGCCCTGTATCTGTCCGTAGGCGTTTCCTTCGCCGCACCATACGTCGTGATAGACAATCCGGCGGCTTACGACTACATCCATTACGTTGAGTTCGCTGTCGATGCCTCCTGCTACTCCGGTGCTGATGATGCAGTCGGGCTGGAAATTGCGGATAAGCTCTACGGTCCCTGCGGCGGCATTCACTTTTCCGATGCCGCATTGCATCAAGATGTGTGTATTGTTTTTCACCTTTCCTTCGATATAGGCGAAAGGTCCTTCCTGATGTTCCGTTTTGTCGGTCAGTTGGTTTGCCAGTTGCTTCTGTTCGGAAGACATAGCGGTAATGATTCCTATCTTCATAAATTAAGGGTTAATAATTGAAAATTAAAATCGTGATGCAGCCTGTTTTTAGGCACATGATTGATTTTACGGTGCAAAGTTAGCATTTTCAAGGAGTATTGTGTTATCTTTGCCCATTGAAATATTGAATCATTAAACTGCTTTTTATGAATGGATTAAAGAAACTTCTTCCGGATATAGCGGCGATTGTGCTGTTTGTGGTCATTTCGTTCGTCTATTTCTATCCGGCGGTATTCGAAGGACGTATCCTGGCGCAACATGATGCCGTGGCGGGGATCGGTGCCGGACGTGAACATCAGGAATATTATCAGAAACACGGGAAAGCTACCCGCTGGACCAACTCGCTGTTCAGCGGAATGCCTACCTATCAGATTGCTCCGGGGTATGACTCGAGCCGCACGCTGAACACGGTGCAGAATCTCTACCATCTGTATCTGCCTACTTACGTATGGTATGTTTTTGTGATGTTGCTCGGATTCTACATCCTGTTGCGTGCCTTCAATTTCAAGGTATGGATGGCGACGTTAGGAGCGATTGTATGGGCGTTTTCGTCGTATTTCTTCATCATCATTGCCGCCGGACACATCTGGAAATTCGTGACACTGGCATACATTCCGCCTACCATTGCGGGTATGGTGCTGGCGTATCGGGGCAAGTATTGGGCAGGAGGCATCGTCACGGCGCTCTTTGCCGCGTTGCAGATTGTGTCGAACCACTTGCAGATGACGTATTACTTCCTTTTCGTGATGCTTTTCATGGCGATTGCTTTCGGGGTGAAGGCGTGGAAGGAAAAGACTTTCCCTTCGTTTCTGAAAGCGACGGGCGTACTGGCTATAGCCGGTGTGCTGGCGGTCTGCATCAATTTGTCGAACTTGTATCATACTTATCAATACAGCAAGGAGAGTATGCGCGGCAAGAGCGAACTGGTGAAGCCGCAGTCTACCGAACAGACCGGAAGCGGACTGGAGCGCAGTTATATTACCCAGTGGAGTTACGGCATCGGCGAAACCTTCTCGCTGCTTGTGCCTAACGTGAAGGGAGGCGCTTCCGTTCCTTTGGCGCAGAACGAACAGGCGATGAGCAAGGCCAATCCGATGTATACGGGATTGTACAGCCAGCTCGGACAATATTGGGGCGAACAGCCGGGCACGTCGGGGCCTGTCTACGTAGGAGCCTTTGTGATGTTCCTGTTCGTATTGGGTTGTTTCATCGTGAAAGGACCGATGAAGTGGGCGCTGCTGGGCGGCACCGTGTTCTCCATTCTCCTGTCGTGGGGAAAGAATTTCATGGGGCTGACCGATTTCTTTATCGATTATGTGCCGATGTACAATAAGTTCCGTGCTGTGTCTTCTATCCTGGTCATAGCCGAGTTCACCATTCCGCTACTGGCGATGTTGGCATTGAAAGAAATTGTCAGCCGTCCGGAGATTCTGAAAGAAAAGGCGAAATGGTTCTTCCTCAGCCTGGGTCTGACAGGCGGCTTGTCACTCTTGTTTGCCATTGCGCCGCGTGTGTTTTTCCCTTCGTATGTATCGACTATGGAGATGAACGCCTTGCAGCATGCTCTTCCTGCCGAACATCTGGCGCCTATTCTGATGAACCTGGAAGAGATGCGCGTCAGCATATTCACTTCGGATGCCTGGCGTAGCTTCTGCATTATTCTGGTAGGTGTGGCATTGTTGCTGATGTATGTCCGCGGAAAGTTGAAAGCCACAGCCCTTGTCGTTTCGCTGGCTGTGCTCTGCCTGCTCGATATGTGGACGGTGAACAAGCGTTATCTCTACGATGCCCAGTTTGTGGCGAAAGGCACCGAGATGAAACCCTTTGCCCAGCCTTCGGAGACCGATAAGGCTATCTTGAAAGATACTTCCTATTACCGTGTGCTGAACCTTTCGACCAACACTTTCAACGAAAACGAGACTTCTTATTGGCATAAGAGTATCGGAGGATACCATGCGGCCAAGCTGCGCCGTTATCAGGAACTGATTGAGGCATACATTCAGGGCGAGATGAGCAGCCTCTTCTCCGAGCTTCCCGCTACGGGAGGGGATATGTCGAAGCTTGACCCCAACCATACACGCATCTTGAATATGCTGAACGCGAAGTATTTCATCTTCCCCTTGCAGGGCGGAGGCACGATGCCTGTGCAGAATCCGTATGCGATGGGCAATGCCTGGTTTGTAGACGAAGTGCGTTACGTGGGCAATGCCAATGAGGAGCTGGACAGCCTTGCCTTGGTGGACCTGCGCCGCACGGCTGTGGTCAATATTCAGTTTGCCGAGCAAGTGAAAGCTCCTTCGCAGGCATCGGCGTCCGATTCGACCCGCAGTGTGACGTTTAAGCATTATGAGCCGAACGAGCTTACTTACGAAGTCAATTCACAGGCGGGCGGCACCGTGGTGTTCTCTGAAATCTATTATCCCGAATGGCAAGCGTTTGTCGATGGTGAGGAAGTTCCCGTAGGCCGTGCCGACTATGTGTTGCGTGCCATCAATGTCCCTGCAGGAAAGCACACCGTCCGTTTGCTCTTCGAGCCGAAATCCGTTACCATTACCGAAACCATCGCTTATTGTGCGTTGGGCATTCTGCTTGTCGGAGCCATCGTATTGGTTGTGCTTAGGCTAAGGAAACGGAGTTGATAAGTATGAATTTATAGTTATAAGATCTGTGGTGTTGTTACACAGGTCGTCGTATAGCTCTTTATAGCAGGTCGTGAAAAGTCTCACAACAGTTTGTGTGAGGTTTCACGACCTGTCTGTTTTTCCCCTTCGATAAGAATCATCGAATCATTGACTGTATATTTTTGGGCGCTTATTTCTTATACAACAGCCTGAGAGCGAATTTAAGGTGAAGGGCGATGGTCTGCACGTAACCGTAATGGCGGCACATGATGCGGAAACGCTCACGTAAAGAAGCACGGTGGTTGCGTGTAGTCATCCCTTCATTGAGGTAGTCGATGAGTACGAGGTGGGTATTATGAAGTATACGGCTTTGCTTCATGACGCGGATGCACCAGTCGAAGTCGGCGGAAAAGCGGTAATTGAGGTTGTAGGGTACGGCACGGTCGCGACGGGCAAAGAAAGCCTGATGGCAGACAAGCATTCCTTGACGGAAGCTGCGCCAGGTAAGGTGTTCGGGCGGTTCAAGGCGGCGCATCCGCAAGAAGTGGCCCTCGCGGTCCACAATGGCTGTACGGCCGTAGATGACATCAGGTAGTTCGGAGAGTCCCGACAAGCTGTGCACCATCAGTTGGAGGGTATCATCTTCGTGCAGTTCGTCGCCGGCGTTAAGAAAGCATACGTAGTCGCCTGTGGCAAGGCGGATGCCTTTGTTCATGGCATCGTATAGTCCGTGGTCGGGTTCGCTTACTACAGTATGAATGTGCGGACGGTAGCTTTCGACGATGCTCATTGTCTTGTCGGTGGAAGCTCCGTCGACAATGATGTATTCGATGTTCTTGTATGTCTGGGTGATGACACTCTGTATGGTGTCTTCGATAACGTCTCCGGCATTGTAAGTCACCGTGATGATGGAGAACTTGGGATGAAGGTGTTGCAGCATGGTTCAGTCGTTTTGTCCGGTGATGTGGTTGTAGATTCCAATATATTTCATGGCCACTACGCGTTCGGCGTATGAGCTGACAGCCTTGCGTCGTGCTTCGGTGCTGAGGCTTTGGTAGTCGCCTTCGTTCAGCGACCAGCAAATGCCGTTCGCCAAGTCTTCCGCCGAGCGGTATTGTGCCACATAGCCGTTGTGCAGGTGGTCAATCATCTGAGGGATGCCTCCTATATGAAATCCGACGCAGGGCACACCGCACGACATGGCTTCCATAATGGTATTGGGAAGATTTTCTTGGAGTGAAGGGGTGACGAAGAGATCGACGGAATTATAAATGAAAGGCATCTCTTTTTCCTTGCCTACATAATTAAGACAGTAGACGGGAAAGGGGAACAGGTCGGCGTATTGTTGCGATTCTTTTCCTACCACCACTACAGCAAGCTGGCTGCAAAATTCAGGCTGTTTCCGGTTGAGGATACGGCAGGCTTCTACCAGGTAGTCAATGCCTTTTTTCTTGTCGGTAATCTTCATCGAGCTGAACAGCAGCAGTTTCTTATCGGTCGGCAAGTTCAGTTTCCGGCGTGCGAAGGTTTTGTCATTCGGATGAAACAGGTTGGTATTTATCGGATTGGGGATATTGGTCACGGTATGTCCGGCGGTAAGTGCGCTCTGCTTTGCCAGTCCTTCCAGCCATTGGCTGCAAGCCACGAAAGTGATGTCGGCTTCGCGGTAAAGCTGTTGTTTCCTGGCAAACACTTTGTAGGAAAGGTCGTGTTTGTGTCCGTGGCAGAGCAGCGGACAGTCGTGGCATTGTGTCTGATAGTTGGTGCACGTTTGCGCGTGATGGCAGATGCCGGTGACCGGCCACATATCGTGCATTGTCCATACGATGGGTTTTCCCGACCGGATGATTTCCCGGATGTTCTTTAGTGAGAGCATTCCTTGGTTTATCCAGTGCAGGTGGATGACATCGGCTTGACGAAATTCGGGTAAAGAAGTGATGTCGGTTCCTGCATTGGCAATATCTACGGCAAACAGGTTTTGCTTTTTGAAGCGGTTGGCTTTCCAGATTACGATGCGTTCCCATACGAAGTTCCATACCTGTTTCCACGATTTCTTCAGCGGGACAACGGTCACCTGGTCGGTCTGTTTGTCGCGTACGAGCATTTTCGCTTTGATGCCGCAGCCTTTTAATGCTTCCATAAGCCGGCTTGCCGCTATGGCAGCCCCGCCTATACGTTCGGATGTGTTTATGATAAGTACCCTCATATTTCGTCAAAGTTTTTGCAAAGGTACTATTTTCGTTGAGATAAATTCGCTACTTTTGTCCGATATGAAAAGAAAAATGATTTTTGTTCCTGCCGGAGGGGTGGCAAACCGTGTCCGGGCTACGCTTTCTGCCATTGCTTTGGCAGAAGAGGCAGACATTGAGTTGAAGATAATCTGGTTTCGCGATTGGGCGTTGCATGCAGCTTTCCGCGATTTGTTCGCCCCCGAACGGTTGCCTTCAGGGGTATCGATTGTCGAAGCTTCGGTGACGGACTTGCTGGTGTACGATCGTCCGCGGCAGAAGAATTTCCGTCTCCCCGCTTTGTTTCAAAAGCTTTTGTTCCGTTCGTGTCTGTACGAACATCAGATAGACGGGTTGCGGAAACAGCATTTCGATTTCGTCCGGTGGGCAAAGCAAGGTAGGGTGTATCTGGCTGCTTATTTGGCTTTCCACCCGTATGCGCCCGAATTGCTGCACAGTGTATTCCGCCCTGTCCTTCAAGTGGCGGCGGAGATTAATCGGCGCAGTTCGGCTTTCTCGGCTTATACCGTAGGCGTGCATATCCGTCGCACGGACAATGCCTTGTCTATCGAGTACAGCCCGTTGGAACTTTTCTTCGAATGTCTGGATAAGGAACTGGCGGAACACACCGACCTTTGTATCTATCTTGCCACCGACTCGGAAGACGTGAAGCGGGCGATGCACGCGCGTTACGAGGGAAGAGTCATTTGCGCCGAAAGCAAAGCGGACCGGAGTACGACGGCAGGCATTCGTGACGGGATAGCAGACCTGTGGACATTAGCACGTACAAAAAAAGTATACGGCTCTTTCCACAGTTCGTTCTCCGAACTGGCAGCAGAGTTGGGAAATATTCCGTTGATTGTCGTGAAGCAAGAATAAAGAAACAGATAGTGAATTAAAATTTATCGGATTATGTTGAAAGAGAATAATCAAGACCGGAAATGGACGGTTTTGAAGAGCGAATACCTCATCAAACGTCCGTGGCTGACGGCACGGAAAGATCACGTGCTGTTGCCTACAGGAGCGGAAAACAAAGAATATTATGTTTTGGAATATCCGGACTGGGTAAATGTGATAGCCATTACGAAGGAAGGGAAATTCCTGATGGAACGCCAGTACCGGCACGGATTGGGATTGACTTGCTACGAAATCTGTGCGGGGGTATGCGAAAAAGGAGAATCGCCGCTTGAGTCTGCCCAAAGGGAGCTGTATGAAGAGACCGGATACGGTAAAGGTACGTGGAAGCACTGGATGGATATCTCTGCCAATCCCAGCACGACCAACAACCTATGCCATTGTTTCCTGGCCATTGACGTGGAACCGGTCTCTACCCAACACCTGGAAGAGACGGAAGACATCAGCATCGAGTTGCTTACGCCCGATGAAGTACGTACCTTGTTGCAGACCGACCAAATCAAGCAGGCATTGATGGCGGCTCCGCTCTGGAAATACTTTGCAGCTTTTTCGCCGCAGATTAAGCCTTGAAATCACCTTTCAGTGTCCGCTTGATGCGGCGAAGCGCTTTTGCCCAAAATCCGTTGGTGCGATGGTAATAGCGGGCAAAGGCTTTACGGGCTTCGGGGTTCTCGGCAATCGGAGTGATGGGCACTACAGGAAGCGGCTGCATCCATAAGTCGGACGCATAGAGTCCACCGCCGCCGCAATTCGTTCCGCTGCCGTCGAATCCGGTGTTTTGCACCAATGACTTGCCCACGTTCAGTGAGAGGATGCCGGCAAGAAACAGACTGGCATTCCAGCGTATGGCCCATGAGTTGTTCTTCCCGGCAATTTGGCGGCGCAACATGCGGGTAAAAGGATAGTTCCCGTTAAAGTCGAAGGTACGGGTGAGACGGCGTTCTTCCAGCTGGGCGAGTAATGTTTTCCCGTCGGGATTGAAATGTTTCCACGCGCGTGACCAGGTTGCCCATCCCCAGCTTCCGGTCCATTTGATGAGGAAGGTGTCGGGCAATGTCGGGTCTTTGGTGAAATCACACGCCTGGATATGTCCTATCCGTTCTTCATTTTTGTAAGTTTCCAGTGCCTCGTTCATGAAACGGAGGAAGTAAGGGGATACCACCAAATCATCTTCCAGTACAATGACTTTTCCGTAGGCATTGACTTGTGTGGTCACACCGTCGATGATGTTTCGGGCGAGTCCCCAGTTTTCGGTGCGCTCGATGAGGCATATCTGTTGGAAACCGTCGATGCTCCGGATATACCGTCGTACCTCTTCCACGCGGGGGCGGTCGGTTTCGCTCCGTGCCTGGTCGGCATAGATAAAGAGCCGGCTTCCGGCTGCTTCTGCGTTGGCTTTTAGCGATTCGATGGCGCGGCGGGTATGCTCGGGGCGGTTGTAAACGAAGAGTAGGATAGGGGCATACATAGATTCAATGAATAAATAAAGGTTGATAAAATGAAAACAGTGCTTACAGGAAGTGCGGGCCTTCCTTTTCGGTTTGCCGGCGGACGCGCTTTACTTCGCGGGTCTTCCCAGCCAGTTTCAACGCCAGACGCAGGTAAGTGCATCCGTTTTTTATCTTCAGGCGGACAAAGGCAGGCAGGCTCTTCTTGATACAGGCAAGAATACTGTAAGCGAAAGCGTTTCCGAGACTACGGTTGAGGTTGGTATATTCGGAGAGCAGGTACACATATTCCGTGCGGAAGAAGATTTCACGGGTGACGGGACGCGACTGGCGGTCGTGATAGCCGAATGCCGCCGGCACATAGCCCACCTTCAGCCCGTGATGATGCAGGCGGTTCACATAGTCTTTGTCTTCACCGTAATGATAGAAGAGCGGCGAGAATCCGCCTGTCTTTTTCAACGTGCCGGCAGGAATGAACCAGAATGCCGCATTGATGAAAGCGGCTTCTATCACGTCGGAGGTCTGCGGTATCTGTGCCGGGTCTGTCTGATGCACATAGCTGGCGAATCCGTGGTCCAGCCGGTTTCCTTTTCCGTTCAGGTGGACAGGAGATAGAATGCCGTATTCGGGATGCTTCGCAGCTCTTTCTGCCAGTGCTCCGAGGGTGCCGGGGCTTATCCAGGCATCTTGGTTCATCAGGAATACGGCATCATAACCTTCCTGCAACGCAAGCTGCATACCGATGTTGTTCGCCCGTCCGAAGCCCAGATTTTTGCCGTTGGCAAGGAGGCGGACATGCGGGTAAGTTTCTTTGATGGTCTGCAAGGTCTTGTCTTTCGAGCCGTTGTCGATGACCAGCACATCGGTGGGATAGGTCGAGTGTGACAGGCTGTCCAGGCAAGGCTTAATCCATCGGGTGAAATTATAGGATACGATAATGGTCAGTATTTTCATTGTTTCTATTTTTTCAGTTTGCCAAGCAGGGTGGTGATGCGGTCGCGCAGACGTTTGCGCAGGCTTACGGTGGGGATGCCCGTCAGCTCTTTTGCCTTTTTCCAAAACAGGTTTTCGTCTCCTGGCCCTTGTGTCCTGCTCAGGTATCTGTAGAGGTGATACAGCCCTCGCTTTTTCTCGTAAGGCAGGTGCCAGACGGGGAAATGTTCGTCGCCTGGATTGACATTATTAAATTGAGGAGTAGTCCACATCCGTTTCACGTATCGGTTGGCGATGTTGTTCCGCAACTCCAGGCGTTCGGCAAGGATGCTGAATACGTGTGCCTCTTCGTTCAGCCGGGTCGGGGAGTCACACGTAAGGTTGTATTGCCACAGTTCGGGATAAGCCCGGTTGACAAGTTTCACCTTGTCACCCCGCAGACAGATGAATTCGCCCCCGTAATAGGCAAGGGGAGAGCGGGGAGGAGTGCCGTAGCAGGCTTGGTAGAACGCTTCCATTTGGGGCAAAGTGGTGCCGTTGATGGCGGCGGAACGGTCGGTGATGAACTCGTAAAGCGCGCTTCCCCGCTGTCGGGTCTCGTCGAAAAGAGAAGCGAGAGGCGTGTGGCACAGGCAGTCGGCATCGCATACCAACAGCGTGTCGTCCGCTTCCATTCGTTTGCCCATATAGCCGAGGATGTCGTACAGGTAGAATTGGTTCTGCCATGCGCGGTACCAGTCTTTCGGGGGACGGCAGGTGTAAGGCAGGGTGACGACCTCTACGCTCAGCTTGTCGCACAGTTCTTGCAGGAAACGGGGCAGTTCGCTGCGTTTCAGGTTGGTGAAGAACAACAGCTGTGCCGATGGGTTGTAGTGACGGAAGGTGTGGAAGAAAGGCACTTGTATCTGCATATAGACGGAGTGTACCAGTGCCGAGTCGCCTTTCTGTCCCATCTGTGGGTAGAAGCTGGCTTCGTTAGCCGATTCGCGGTAGAACCAGGTAGCTATGTAGTCGGTAGGTCGGGTCATATTGCGTTTTGTTTTTTCATCGGAATATCATCTTCGGAATCACGCCCAAAGATAGTCTTATTTTCCGACAAACCATCCTGAATGTGTGTAAAAATACGCGATACGCCTCTTGCAGAAGGTTTTGCAGGTGTGTAGAAATCTACTTGATACTTTAGCGCTTTCTGAAAATTCTTCCTGTATGCTTGGATTGTCGGTCGGATTTTATACATTTGTAAAAATAAAGGTTATGTAAAAATTAAAAGTTATGAAAAAGTTTTTTGTATTTATCTGCTGTTTGATGACATCTGTCATTTTTTGCAATGCACAGAATGCCTATGAGCCGGAATTTATTGGCGAAGCGAATTTGTTATGTATCAACGGAAATGACACGATTTCAAAGCCCTTGGATAAGGAGAAAGCTAAAATAAAGTCAAAGGCAGCCGCTTCATTGTACCTTACCGGTATAGGTTCAATCAAGACGCGCTTACACGTAGAAGGGAAAACCTCTACATGTATAGCCGAACCTGGATGTGAATACAGACTCATTGTCAAAGGTGAGAATAATAAACAAGACCCTAATTCTTTCATCCAGTTGGTTAAATTTGAGGTGAAGAAAAATGAAAGGCGTTGTGAAATAGGAAAAGTGAATACATTTGAAGGGAGTTCTTCGGGTACGGAACAATTGGTGGAATACGAAGCCAAAAAATATGGAGAGAGTTCTTATTTGTTATTTTTTGAACCGGTTCCAGGAGAATATGGTATATTTATGTCAAATCCCGAATCAAGAGATGAAAAGAGAATCGTAGTACATTGCTTTACTGTCAATTGAGCATAAAAAACCGCTGCTAAGTGTTTACTTGGTAGCGGTTTTTTCTTGAGAAATACGACCTAGCGTTCTCATTTGTTCTATCGGATGCGGTCAAATCGTTTAGGCAGATAATGCTGTATCCACCGGTTGACATCATATTGCGCTTTGATGGCTTCGGGAACCTCGACGCAGGGGCTTTCGATGAACGTACGGAGTTGTTCGGGACAGTCTTGCCCCCAGATGAAGACGTTCTTGGGACGGTAGAAGTCGTAGCGTGTTATCTCCGGGTTGTTTGTCAACAGCTTTTTGCCATAGAAGAGAGCTTCAAGCGGACGGCGGGTCAGCCCAGTCTGCTTTCCTTGGCAGACATCGATGACACAACGCGAATGGGCAAGCCGGTTCAGGTATTCGGGATAAGTGAGCTTGTCGGCAGGCGCAGAGGGGATGACAAAGTCGCACGTCAGCCCTTCGGATTCCAGCACAGAACGGAGTGTTTGCAAGAGGTCGGCACGGTCTTTCGGCAGTCCGCAGAAGAAGCAGTCGCTGGTTGTCGTGTCGGGGAGTGGTTTGTCGGAATAGCGGAAATACTGTCCGGTGTATTCCATCCCGTATTGTTGTGCTTCGCAAGGGTCGAAGCTGCTTAGGCGGTAACCCAGGGCGCGGATGGCTTCCAGCTCTTGTGCGGGGTGGCGGAAGGTGGTGTACACGGGATTGCAATAATAGATGTGGCACGGCACGCCTTCGGGCAGGAAAGGACGGATGGCGCGGAGTACCCGCACGTTGCACGCTTCGTAGAGCAGGATGCTGTCTCCCGGACGGGCGTGTCTCAACTGGTCGAAACAATCTTTGGGGAACCAATAGTACAAGACTTGCCTGGGCAGGGGGATTCGTCCGGCAAGCAGACTGCGGGTTAGTCCCCTGAACCGTTGTGTAGGATAGCGGAGGAAGTCGGGAAGCATCACAATGCGCGTGCGTAGTTGGGGTGTCAGACCATCGAATATGTCACGGGGCGGGCTGACTACGTAGAGGGTATTCATAAGCGTTTCTTTTTAAACAGGTAATCGGTGCATTCCTCCATAATCCGGGCATGTGTCAGTTTCATCACGAGGAAATAACAGAGGGCGGCAACAATGATTTTCGTAAGGAAGGTAACAAGAAGCGGACCTCCCATTGCCAAGGAAGCCGACCAGCCTGCCGCACAAGCCACCAGAGCGGCAAGCAGGAAAGGAAACAGGTCGGACACAAGCATCCGCAACGTAAGAAGGATGAACCGCCGGGCAAAGCGTTGCCATACGAAAAGCCATCCGATATTGATGCACACGTTCACGATGACCATCGCGCGGATATCACTGCCGAACTGTATCAGCACCAGAACGGTGACGAGCTGGAGCAGCACCTGCGAGATGATGTTCCACATATAGATATTCGATTTCCCCTGACTGATAATAAGGTTCGAAAACAGGGTATTGATGGGGATAAAAGCACCGCCTATGCAAAGCAGTTGCATCAGGGGGATACTGCCCAGCCACTTCTCTCCCACGGTAATCAGAATCAGTTCACGGGTAACGATACTGAGGCCGAACATTGCCGGGAAAGCGATAAAGGCACAGAAGCGGAGGATTTTGCGGAAGATGCGCAACGAGCGTTCGCGGTCGTCGCTGATACTTGCCAGCACAGGTTGTGCCACACTGCCCATCATCCCGGTGATGAACTGATGTCCCGTAGCATTCCACTTGTTTGCCTGGTTATAGTTGCCTACCGCCTGCGGATTGAAGTATTTTCCCAGTATCACCGAGAGCAGGTTGTTGTTCAGCTGGTTGGCGATATTGGTGATAAGCAGCTTGCTGCTGAAAGCGAAGAGAGGTTTCAGCGGACGGAAATCAATCCGGAAAGTGGGTCGCCAGGGCGAGAAATACCAGCTGCAGAGCGTCACTACAACCAGGTAGGTAAGGCTTTGCGTGGCAATGCCCCAGTATGAAAAACCGTTGAAAGCAAGTGTAATGCCCAGACATCCCGACACGATGTGGGCGATGATGCCCGAAAACGCCTGTTGACGCACCTTCAGGTTGCGGAAAAGATAAGCCCCTTGTGCCGTTCCCAGTCCGGCAATCGGGATGGCAAGGAAGCAATAGCGTGCCAACGGAGTCAGAACCGGTTCATGATAGAAGCGGGCTATCAGCGGAGCGCAGAAGAACAGCACGAGATAGGCAGTGATGCCGATACCCAGGCTGCACCAGAATACGGCGTTATAGTCTTCGTGCCGGATGTGCTTCACGTTGACCAGTGCCGCACGGAATCCGCTTTCCTGCAGCGAGTTGCCAATCAGGGTAAAGATGGTGAGCATTCCTACCATACCATACTCTTCCGGTCCGAGAATCCGACCCAGAATGATGCCGAACACGAGCACAAGCAGTTGCTGGGCACCATTGTTGATGGCTCCCCAAAAAAGTCCTTTGGCAGTCTTTTCCTTCAGAGATTGTTCGGGCATATAAAATAAGGATTAAGAACAAAAACGCAGATTCACGCAGATTAACGCGGATTTTTTTATTTTATAATCTGCGAAAATCTGCGTGAATCTGCGTTTCAAAAAGGAACTGTTATTTTACTTCGCTGCCTGGTTTCACTTCACGCAATACGGAAGTGACGGCCAGTGAGCCATCGAAATTCTCGGCACTCAATATCATACCTTCGCTTACCAGACCGTTCTTGAACTGGCGCGGAGCTAGGTTGGCGATGAACAATACCTGTTTGCCTACCAGCTCTTCGGGTTTGTAGTGCTGGGCGATGCCGCTTACGATGGTACGGTTTTCCAGTCCGTCGGCTATCTTGAACTTCAGGAGCTTCTTCATCTTGGGCACGTTTTCACATTCCAGCACGGTGCCTACACGGATATCCAGCTTGTCGAAGTCTTCGATGCTTACCGTTGGTTTCACGGGATTTGCCTTGTAGCTGGCAGCCTCGTTGGCTTTCTTTGTAGCGAGCAGCTTGTCCACCTGCGCCTGGATAACGTCGTCTTCTATTTTCTCGAAAAGCAATTCAGCCTTGTTCAGCACGTGTCCGGCTTCCAACAGGTCGGTACGTCCCAGTTGTTCCCAGCTGAAAGTATCCATATTCAACATCTTACGCAGCTTGCTTGAGCTGAAGGGCAGGAACGGTTCGAAGGCAATCGAAAGGTTTGCCACCAGTTGCAACGCGATATTCAGGATGGTTGCCACACGGTCCATATCGGTCTTTGCCAACTTCCACGGTTCGGTATCAGCCAGGTATTTGTTGCCGATACGTGCCAGGTTCATCGCTTCTTTCTGTGCGTCGCGGAACTTGAACACATCGAGCAGTTTCTCTACTTGCGCCTTGACATCGGCAAACTCCTGCAGGGTAGCCTTGTCGTAGTCGTTCAGTTCGCCGCATACGGGCACTTTCCCTTCGAAATACTTGTGGGTCAGAACAAGGGCACGGTTGACGAAATTGCCATATACGGCAACCAGCTCATTGTTATTGCGTGCCTGGAAATCCTTCCAGGTAAAGTCGTTGTCCTTGGTCTCCGGAGCGTTGGCAGTCAATACGTAGCGCAATACGTCTTGCTTGCCGGGGAAGTCTTGCAGGTATTCGTGAAGCCATACAGCCCAGTTGCGCGAAGTGGAAATCTTGTCGCCTTCCAGATTCAGGAATTCGTTTGCCGGTACATTGTCGGGCAGGATATAGCTGCCTTCCGCTTTCAGCATCGCGGGGAACACGATGCAATGGAATACGATATTGTCTTTCCCGATGAAATGGATAAGACGTGTTTCGGGGTCTTTCCACCATTTCTCCCACGAATCGGGCAGCAGTTCCTTGGTGTTCGAGATGTAACCGATAGGGGCGTCGAACCACACGTAGAGCACCTTGCCTTCGGCACCTTCTACCGGAACAGGAATGCCCCAGTCGAGGTCACGGCTCACGGCACGCGGCTGAAGTCCCATGTCGAGCCACGACTTGCACTGACCGTACACATTGGGACGCCATTCCTTGTGGTCCTCCAGAATCCATTTGCGCAACCACGCCTCGTGCTTGTCGAGCGGCAGATACCAGTGCTTGGTCTCCTTCATCACCGGCTGGCTCCCGCTGATGGCGCTCTTCGGGTTAATCAGTTCAGTAGGCGAAAGGGTAGAACCGCATTTCTCACACTGGTCGCCGTAAGCACCCTGCGCGTGGCAATGCGGACATTCGCCCGTGATGTAGCGGTCGGCAAGGAAGGTCTTTGCTTCTTCGTCGTAATATTGCATCGAAGTCTTCTCGATGAACTCACCCTTGTCGTAGAGGGTACGGAAAAACTGCGATGCCGTGTCGTGATGCACTTTCGAGGTGGTACGTCCGTATACATCGAACGAGATGCCGAACTCCTTGAACGAATCCTTGATGAGTTTGTGATAATGGTCCACGATAGCCTGGGGCGACACGCCTTCTTTCTTGGCGCGGATGGTGATGGGCACACCGTGCTCGTCCGAACCTCCGATGAACAACACTTCTTCTTTCTTCAGGCGCAGGTAGCGCACGTAGATATCGGCAGGCACATACACGCCGGCAAGGTGTCCGATATGCACCGGTCCGTTGGCGTAAGGCAGAGCCGAGGTAACGGTAGTCCGTTTGAATTTCTTTTCCATATAGCGTATGTTTTTTCTTTTGATACCAATAACGTTTGCAAAGATACGGTTTTTGAGTGAAGAATGAAGAATGAAGAATGAAGAATCTTCTTGAATGAAGAATTACGCTTGCATCTGTTTCTTCTTTTCCCTAAATTTGCAGAAACCAAAACCTTATAGGCTTATGAAATTGATGATATTCTTGTTACTGATTGCCCTGACCGCCTGCCAAAGCCGTCAAGGACAAAAACAAGCATTTACAAATACCAAGCTGATTGATACGGCATGGGTCGGGGCAGACGGGAAAGAACCGGTAATCATCGAATCTCTTCCCGGCATCAACACGCCTGTCGTAATGAACGGAGACACGATTTATACGAATGTGGATACACCGCCTGTGTTTTCTGCCGGAGACCTGGAAGACTATGTGTGCAAAGCCGTAAAAGATGTTCACATCGGCGAAGCCATCCCTGTCGTCACGTTCGTCGTGAACAAGGCGGGTTATCCTTGTTACGTCGCCATCAGAAGGTCGGCAAAGGTATTCATCCCTGACAGCCTGATTGCCCGGAAAATGGATTCCATCGTTTGCGAAGTGGTCCGCAACCTGCCCTACTTCATCCCCGCCGCCCTCAAAGGGAAACCAGTCAATTATGGTATGGTGGTGGCGGTGAGGTTTAAATAAAGCATATCGGTTGCCGATTGAAAAAAGACGAGGGATGAAACCCCGCAGACTTTTCATCTCTCATCGATTTGTATATTGTTATTATAGGAAAACAAAATTGGTTTGCAAAAAATTGTAGAGACGCAAGGCTAACCATACCAATAAAAACTATCCGTGAATACATCCGGAAATGCAAAAACTTACGTCTCTACGAGAACAAGACAAGTGATTTTCGCCATCCATTTTGATTGACTATATATAACATTTACTTCCTCACTCCTGATAAAGTAGGACTGTTGTCTTAACAGGCAAGGACTACAGTCCTACCCTACTGGGACTGCAGTCCTTGCAAGAAAGGATTTTAAGAGGACTGAGACGTGTCGGACGGAGCAAGTTTTTATGTTATCAGATAGAGTCAATAGTGATTGATTTTCTTCTCGCCTTGCTTGTGATTGCTACCGGAGAAATTAGTCCTTTCACAAAAATAGCATATAAAATATCCATTGATTTCTTAGAAACGATTCATGCACCTATACTTACAGACCCATATAGCTAATCACTTGTTAAAGAAACACAAAAATCAAATCCTGTAAGGTTACAACTTACGGTTCATTTCCCTACCTTTGTACCCGGATTTAGAAAGAATCCTTGTTTTAATATGACTCAGAAGAAAACCTACATCGTCCGTTTCAGTAACAAAATCCATGATTTCCATGCATGGGGAGCAGCCGCTTTGATTTAAAGGCATCCCTCCAGGAAATTTCGAGAGACTTCAAAAATTCTTTCTATCACTAAAAAACATTTTTACATTTATGAGCAAAAGCTTTAGGCTCATGGCACTCGGTCTGACGGTGCTATGCAGCCCGTATCTGTATGCCCAGCCGCGCGTGATGGGCATCGATGAACTGTTCCGCCTTGCCGATGCGAACAGTACAAGCATACAGGCGTATGCGACAGGAAAAGAAGCTGCCGCCGAAGCGCTGAAGGCGGCAAAAGCGCAACGTCTGCCTGACATCAGCGCCTCGCTTTCGGGCAGCTATTGGGGCGACGGGAAGCTGTGGAACCGCGATTTTGGCAATGCCACCCACATTGACATGCCCCACTGGGGGAACAATTTCGCCCTCGAAGCCCAACAGGTTATCTATGCCGGAGGGGCGGTGAACAGCGGTATCGAGCTGGCAAGGCTTGATAAGCAAAAGGCGGAACTGGACTGGGAGAAGAACCGGCAGGATGTCCGCTTCCAGCTCGTGGGATATTACCTCGACTTGTACAAGCTGAACAACCAGGCGCAGGTGCTGGAAAAAAACCTCGCCCTCGCCCTGCAGGTGATAGCCGACATGCAGGCACGGCGCGAGCAGGGCACCGCTTTGCAAAACGACATCACCCGCTATGAGTTTCAGAAAGAAAATCTGAAACTGCAATTGGCGAAGGTGAACGATGCGTGCAAGATAGTAAACCACCGGTTGGTGACTATCCTGCACTTGCCCGAAGAGACGGTCGTCGTGCCTGACACAACCCTGCTTGCCACCGAAGTGCAGACACTAAGCGAAAATGACTGGCAGGAGCTTGCCACACAGACCAACATCGACTTGCGGCAGGCGGCGACGGGCATCGAGACGAGCAAGCAACTGGTGAAACGCGAACGCTCGGAACGCTTGCCTAAGGTGTCGCTCTTTGCCGCCGAACATCTGGATGGACCTATCACTATCGAAGTACCCGTTTTGGACAACAACTTCAACTACTGGTACGTGGGCGTAAGTGTGAGTTATAACTTCTCGTTGCTCTTCAAGAATACCCGCAAGCTGAAGCAGGCACGGCTGAACGTGCGCCGGGCGCAAGAGACACACGAACTGGCACAAGAGCAGGTGGAGAACGCCGTACAAGCCAGCTATACCGATTTCCTGACCGCCTTTACCGAATTGCGGACGCAGGAGAAAAACGTGCAGCTTGCCGATGAGAACTACAGCGTGACCAGCAACCGTTACCGCAACGAACTTGCCTTACTGACCGACATGCTGGATGCCAGCAACACCAAGCTGAGCGCCGACCTGGCACTGGTGAACGCCCGCATCGACTTGATTTATCATTATTATCAAATGAAATACGTAACACATACTTTATAATTATAGTAGTTAAGGAGTTAAGAAGTTAAGGAGTTAAGTCAATACTTTGTTAAAAGGAGTGGACGTAATCTTTGATTCTACTCTTAACTTCTTAACTCCTTAACTTCTTAACTACTTAACTACCAAAGATTACAATTATGCTTTCCAGAAAAACTAAAAAACTGATTTACAACACGGTCATCATTGCTTTGCTGGCAATCGGACTGATTTATGTTTGCTCACGTTTTATCCATCCGGGAGTGGAATATACCGACAATGCGCAGGTGCGCCAACACATTACGCCGGTCAATACCCGTGTACAAGGTTTCATCAAGAAAATCTGTTTCGAAGAATACCAGCCTGTCCGCAAGGGCGACACCTTGCTGGTGATAGAAGATACCGAATTCCGTTTGCGGCTTGCCCAGGCAGAAGCCGACCTTGCCAATGCACGTTCAGGACGGCAGGCCACATCAACCGGTATCGCTACGACGCAGAACAACCTGCGTGTCAGTGATGCCGGCATCGAGGAAGTGCGTGTACAGATGCAGAACGCCGAACGCGAATGGCACCGTTACGAAAAGCTCTTGAAACAGGATGCCGTCACGCCTCAGCAATACGACCAGGTACATACGACATACGAAGCCATCAAGGCGCGCTACGAACAACTCTTGCGTGCCAAGCACTCTACAGCCCTCACCAAAGACGAACAGACCCATCGCCTGGAACAGAGCGAGGCGGGTATCCGGCTGGCAGAAGCTGCCGTAGACCTGGCTAAACTGAATCTGTCGTACACCGTTATCCTGGCTACCTGCGACGGAGTGACCGGACGCAAGGACATTCACGAAGGGCAACTGGTACAACCCGGACAGACGATGGTAGACATTGTAGACGGGCAAGACCTGTGGGTCATTGCCAATTACCGTGAAACCCAGCTTCCTCATATCCACGAAGGAGCCGAGGTGACGCTTACCGCCGATGCCGTGCCGGGCATTACTTATACGGGTGTGGTGGAATCCATTTCGGATGCTACGGGAGCTTCTTTCTCGCTCATCCCGCAGGATAATGCCACGGGCAATTTCGTGAAAGTGGAACAACGTGTGCCGGTACGTATCAGCCTGAAAGGAAACGATGCGGAGAAGCTGAAACATCTGCGCGCCGGACTGAATGTGGAATGCAAAGTGAAACGCTGAGATGGGAGCTCCTGTACTGAACGGACCGTTTACGATGCCGATGTTCCGGAGCTTTGTGCCCCGGAAGATACAGCCGTGGATTTATGTCTTCTTTGCCGTCACGTTCCAGTTGTCGGGCGGGCTTTACCTCGGCACACTGAATGAGATGATAGGCGAGACCACCCTGATGCGCGAAGACCTGCTGATGTGTCTTTATGCCAACCTGGCCGGGATGGCCATCTATTTTCCTCTGTTGTTCCGGATGAAGTTCCGTTTTACCAACAAGACCCTGCTATCGGCGGCGGCCACAGGCGTCATGCTCTGCAATCTGGCGGCACCCCACATCACCTTTCTGCCTTTGCTTTGGACGGTCTGTTTCGTGGAAGGCATCTGCAAGATACAGGGCACCTTCGAGTGTATGTCGAATATCCAGCTTTGGATGACGCCGAAGCGCGACTTCACCGTCTTCTTCCCTTTGCTTCACATCGTGATATTGGGCAGCATGCAGGTGGCAGACCTTACCGCTACCTACCTGATGTACTATTTTCACTGGACGTATATGCACTTCTTCATGGCAGGGGTGATGATGATCGACCTGCTCATCCTTACCGTCTGCACCCGGCATTTCCGCATCGTGAAGAAGTTTCCCCTGTTCGGCATCGACTGGCTGGGCGGAGGACTTTGGGCGTTGCTCTTGCTGGAGACGGCTTATTTCTTCTGTTACGGAGACTGGTACGACTGGTGGAACAGCCCGGTCATCCGTATCTTGGCTGTACTGATTGTGCTGACCTTGCTTGTGTGCATCGGACGGATGCGCCACGTGCGCCATCCTTTCCTGGAACCGAAGATGTGGACCTATCAGCATCTTCTTCCGGCACTGATACTGATTACGCTGGTCGAGGCGTTTCTTGCCACCGAACATGTGCTGGAAGAAGTGTTCTACGAGGAAGTGATGGACTATCCGGCTATGGTGAGCGTACAGTTCGACTGGCTGGCACTGGCAGGCATCCTGGCAGGCTGCCTTTTCGCTTACTGGTGGATGCACGTGAAGCGTCTCAGCTATCTGCGTCTGATTACGGTAGGAATCGCCGTGCTGGCATGCTACCTTATGGGATTCTATTTCACGCTTTCGGCGGAAATCCATATCTCGCAACTCTACCTGCCTGTAGCGTGCCGCGGCTTTGCCTACGCCGTGCTGAGCGCGACGTTTATGGTCTGTCTGGAGGAGATTATGACCTTCCAGCACTTTTTTCAGGCATTGAGCGTGTTCAACATGCTGCACATGGTGGTGGGCGGAGTCATGGGAAGTGCCGTTTATGCACAAGGCTTGCGCTATTACATTGCCGACAACATGGCTCGCTATGGTGCGGCGATAGACAACGTGACGTTCAGTGCTTCCCCCTTTGCCCTGGGCGAATACATGGAAGGATTTGTCTCGCAGATGATGGAAGTCAGCATCAAGCAGATTTACGGCTGGGTGGTTTACGCCTGCCTCCTGCTTTTCCTGCTCTTCCTGTTCTACGACGCTCCCATCCGCCGCGAACTGAAACAGATGCCCGGCTGGCGTGCCCTGCGCCGCGAAGCGGAAAAGGCGTTCAAATCAAGAAAGGAATAACGAAGCAGCCAGCGGGCAAAAACGGACAACCGATTGCCCGGAAAACGTCACGAATATAGGCATCTTGAAGCACACAGCAGTAGTTTCAGGCTGTTTCTTATAAGTGAAACACTTGTTTCTTATAGGTAAAACAACAGTTTCAGCTAGGTGAAACACTTGTTTCACTTATATGAAACTACTTGAAACTATTGGTTACATCAAGACAGGAATTATATGAAGTGATGGAAGTATCCATAATCGAAGGTCGTTTGAAAATAAGAGAAGGTGTGTCTGGATACTTGCAGGCACACCTTCTTCCGTATAATTAAAGAATAGCATATCGATTACAGATGCGGTTGAAGCACTTTGGCAGCTTCTTCCCCCATTGCTTTATAGCCTGCCGCATTGGGATGCAGCCGGTCGAACTGGTAATCGGAACGGATTTGTGTAGGATTGGCAGGGTCGCACAATACTTTATCGAAGTCGATGACTGCATCAAATTTACCGCACGTACGAATCCATTCGTTCACCGTCTGGCGGGCTGCTTCATGAAAATAAGACCAGTAATCGGTGTTGCCAATTGGCGTAATCGTTCCGCCATACACTTTCAGTCCTTTCTCACGTGCTTTTTGGATAAATGTTTCGTAAGCTTCGATAAGCTGTTGCGCCGTTTGTTCGGAGGCTTTACTTCCGCCTATATCGTTGACGCCTTCGAAAATAAGGATGCCGGTCAGTCCTCTTTGTCCCAGGATGTCACGGTCAAAACGCTTGACGGCAGGTTCGCTCAGCCCTCCTCTTAATACGCAGTTGCCGCCAATTCCTAAATTCAGAATCCCTACCTTACCGTCTAAAGCTTCGGCACATACATCAGTCCAGCGGTTTTGTTTGTCTGTTGTCGTTCCGCGTCCGTCAGTAATGGAATTACCTAAAACAGCAATACAAGGTTGGTTGGAAGCCATTACATCAATGGCAGAGATGCTGTACCAATGCGCTAATTGTTCGGCTACAACAAATTCTTTTTTAGGGTTCGATTTGCCTTCCATAATATAGGACGTGGTACGCGAGCCACGGTGTGAGGTGGCATTCTTAGGAGTTTCCCCGTAGTGGATGGTAATGGAAAGCAATTGTAAAGGTTTTAAGTCGTATTCCAGTGCATCACTGAATACTGCCTTTCCACTTTCAATCGTAACCTCTTTTTTGCCATCGAACTTCAGGTATTTGGCAGTTTTAGGATTGATATTTTTGCCATCGAGTGCGTCCGCAATATAAACCGACTGGATTTCTACCGGCTGGTTGCTCAGCTCGTTGGATAATTGCACGCGGAGTTTCTTGCCTCCTACTGATACATGTACAATCTGACGGACCGAATTGCCGGTTAAAGTCGTTTCTTTTGGCATATCACCTGCTCCTGTCCATTCGGGAGCGGCTGCCCACGTACCTGTCCAATTCTCTGCCGATGCCGTAAAGGCAGCTATCAGGCAACATAGTAATGTAAAAATCTTTTTCATGTTGTGTCTATTTTGATTTTAGGGTATGCTTACACAGCTGTTCGTCTGCGAATTTGCTTGCAAGATACGGAAGAAATGGCGGATTCACAACGATGAATAAATTTATTTTGTATGCATGCCTGCAATAAGCCCCTGGCAAAGGGGCTTTATAGAATTATTTCATAAGGGGCTCGATGGGAGTACCGATACAGCCGTTAGGCATCTGGATGCGGAGCAATGCACAGACGGTAGCGGCAATGTCCGTCATACGGACAGGCTTGAACGTGTTACCCGGCTCGATGTGCCAACCCATGAAGAGCAAAGGAATATGGGCATCGTAAGGATTCCATACGCCATGATCGGTACCGCCTACTTTGTCGGGGCGGTCGATACTGTAATATCCGGGTTGCATGATAAGCTGGATATCGCCGCTACGCAGACGGTTATACCCGTTAATGGCGCGTTCGCGCACATCGGTTGGCAGGGTGGCATTGCTCAGGTTTTCCATATCCACCACATAAGCAAACTGTTTATAACCTTTCAGAAAATCAACGGCACAGGTCTTTACGGCACGAAAATCAATGCCTGCCTGACGGATAGAGGCTTTATCAAAGAACACCTGATAATTGATAACGTCTTTCACCAGTGGTTGGGCAGACGGGAACTGTTTGCCCAGGAAGGTATTGAGCAAATCCTTGACCGTACCTGCATACCAACCGTCGGCTGGAATACCGTGGTCCTGCATCAAGCGATAATTATGGGCAGCAGCATGGTCGGCTGTAAGAAATACAAGGTAGTTGCCTTTGCTTACTGTTTCATCTAAGGTGCGGAAGAAATCGGCGAGGTCTCGGTCAAGACGCAGGTAAGTGTCTTCTGTCTCAATGGCGTAAGTTCCGAACTGGTGTCCTACATAATCGGTAGACGAAAGACTGACGGTGAGCATATCGGTTTCGGTTCCCTGCCCCAGCCGTTCGCCCTTCAGGGCAGCTTTGGCTAACTCCAGCGTGAGAGAGTTTCCATACGGGGTAGTACGGATAACGGTATAGCCTTTTTGTTTAAACAAATCTGCCGTAGGAACAGGCAATGTAGGGGCTTCACCTTCGACAAGCGGCAATTCATACATTGTGCTGTCTGCTGTACTTTCAGTATAAGTCTCGATGGGATAAAGTGTATTCCAGTCTTGCAAGAGGTATTTGCGTGCCAGGTCCTGACGGTTGAAATCGTTCAGCCATTGGGGAAGCGACTGGCGGTAATACGTGCTGGTAATGAAGCGTCCGGTTTTATCATCGAACCAATAAGCTGCATCGGGTGTGTGTCCGGCAGGAAGAATCGAAGCACGGTCTTTGAGTGCTACGCCGATGACTTTCGAACGGAAGTTGGTAGCAAGCTTCAATTCATCGCCCATGGTAGTGACCAACAGGTTACGGGGAGACATTTCTCCGGCAGGGCTATCACTGCCTACCCCTTTTACGGTGTGGTCATCGGTGCAGTATACTTGCTCACCATCCTTGTAGAAATTATTTCCGGCAATGCCGTGGATGGAAGGCACCGAGCCGGTATAGATAGATGAATGTCCGATAGCGGTTACGGTAGGGATGTAGTTCAAATGTGTATTATCACAACTGAATCCTTCGTTCATCAAGCGTCGGAAACCTCCTTCGCCGAATCGGGAAGAAAACCGATACAGGTAATCCCATCGCATTTGGTCGACCACGATACCTACAACAAGCCGGGGACGTTCTACTGATTGTCGAAAATTGTTTTGTGCCCGCAAACCAAAACTACAGCATACGAGCAATAACAGGGCAATGAAGCTCTTTTTCATAATCTTTTTACCTTTATAAATTTGCTTACAAAGGTGAGCGTTTCGTGTTACAAGGTCGTGAAACAAGTGTTACAATCGCGTGAAGACACGCCTTCTTTCAGCCTTTCCGTTGCACGATGCGTGCGCCTGCCGGTACGCTTTCGGTCACCCAGATATTGCCTCCGATGGTGGCTCCACGGCCTATCGTGATGCGTCCCAAGATGGTGGCGTTGGAGTAGACAATCACATCGTCTTCCAGGATGGGATGACGGGGAATGCCTTTGATGGGGTTGCCTTGCTCGTCGAGTGGGAAACTCTTGGCTCCCAAGGTAACGCCCTGGTATAGCTTGACGTGGTTCCCGATGATACAGGTCGCTCCGATAACCACGCCTGTGCCGTGGTCGATGGTGAAGTGGTCGCCTATCTTGGCTCCGGGATGGATGTCGATACCCGTTTCCGAATGTGCCATCTCGGTGATGATGCGCGGGATGAGCGGGACATTCAGGGTATAAAGTTCGTGCGCGATGCGGTAATTGGTGATGGCACGGATAATGGGATAACAGCAGATGATTTCACCGAAGCAGGTGGCGGCAGGGTCTCCGTAGTAAGCGGCTTCCACATCAGTGGCAAGGATATGGCGGATATGCGGCAGGCGGCTGATGAATTGCGCGGCGATGTTGGCAGCCGTAGCCCGGCACAGAGAGTCTTCGGGTGACTCCTCGGAAAGCTTGTTCTCGATGCCAAAGCACAATCCGGCTTCCACCTGGGCAGTGAGCAGACGGAAGAGTTCTTCCACATTCACGCCGATGTGGTAATTGAGGGTACGCCGATGGATGGTGGAATTGCCGAAATAACCGGGGAAAAGAATCTCGCGTGCCAGTTCCACGATGCGCCGGAGCGACTTGGCAGAAGGCAGCGGTTCGCCGTCCTTATATTGATGGAACAGCCCTTCGTATGATTCAGGAGCCGACAATTCGCTGACAGCTTTATTCAGAATAGGGGTATAGTCGGGTGTCATATCGTTCGTATTTTTGATGGTTTGTTGGCAAATGTACGAATTTTTTTTAGAAGTTAGAGCAGAGTAGTTAAGGAGTTAAAGAAGTTATCACTTCGCTTCGCTTCGTTAGGAGTTAAAGCTAATAGTTTGGTTGCTGAAGTAGAAGTATTGGCTTAACTAATAGAATTGAGGAATACTTATCGACAAAAGTTGGTTACTGAAGTAGAAGTATTGGCTTAACTTCTTAACTACTTAATTACTTAACTACTCTACTATAACTTCTTTAACTTCTCTAACTCCTTTCACTTCTTTCAATAATGATTCCTCCTCCCAACACCCTATCGCCCCGATAGAATACGGCGGCTTGTCCGGGAGCGATGGAGGCTAACGGCTCGTGCAACCGGACCAGCAGGTGGTTGTCGGCGGTAAGGACGACCGAGCAACGGTTGGCTTGCTTGCGGTAGCGTATCTTGACGATGATTTCATCGGTGCTTCCGATAACTTCGTCGGGGCAGACCAGGTGCCAGTGCGAAAGTGTCATGCTGGTGTGTTCCAACGCATGGATATTGTCGGTGATGATGACCGCGTTGGTTTCGGGAACGGTTTCCTTGACGAACAGCGCCTTGTTCCGATAAATGCCCAGCCCACGGCGTTGTCCGACGGTATAGAACGGATATCCTTCGTGCTTTCCTATCGGTGTGCCGGCTTCGTCATAGAAAATGCCGGGAGTAATGCTTCCCGCTTCGGCATTCCGGCGCAGAAAGCTACGGTAGTCTCCGGGGCAGAAACATACGCCCAGGCTGTCCCGCTTGCCGGCTATTTTCAGGAATCCCCGTTCGGCTGCCAATCGGCGTACTTCTTTTTTCGTAAGGTTTCCCAAGGGCAGAAGCATCCGGCAGAGGATGTCTTGCGGAAGTCCCCATAAGAAGAACGACTGGTCTTTGTCGGGGTCGGAACCTGCGGTGATGTGCCACCGGTTGTTGTACAGGCTTTTTTGTACATAGTGTCCGGTGGCGATGTGGTAAATGCCTTTTTCGTCCGCTATACGTTGCAGGAGCGGCCATTTCAGCAGGTTGTTGCAGAGCGTGCAGGGTACGGGGGTGTGTCCCTTCAGGTATTCGTCGATGAAATAAGTGATGATTTTCCGGCTGAAAGTCTCTCGCGCGTCATAAATAAGGTGGGGGATGTGCAACCGCTCGCAAAGTCCGGCGGCATCGTCGAGATACTCGGTATTTTCTTCTTTTTCATAAAAACGGAATGTAATGCCGGTCACTTCGTATCCGGCATCCTGCAGGATGATGGCGGCTACCGAACTGTCTGTTCCGCCGCTCATGCCTAATAACACGCGCTTGTTTTTTTCCACTGTCATAACGTACGGGCATAAAAAAAGGAGTACCGCTGTACTCCAACCTTTGTTAACCTTAAATCTAATACTATGAAAAACACGTTGCAAAGGTACGGACTTTTCCGAAACTTGCAAGAGTATGCACGTAAAATAATATGTTTTATAACACAGTTTAAGAATCTGGGCTTATCTTATACGTTCGTTAACAAAATCAATTCCCATATCGGCACATTATGACCGCTTTTTGTATCGGTGACGGAAGCGTTCTTTGTATGAATCCTGCCTTTTTCTTTGGCGGCTATTTCCTTTTTCGTTATTTTTGTAGCCTTATCAAAAACGAGAATTATGGAAAATAAACTGTTTATCTACAATACGTTGACCCGCAAGAAGGAACTGTTTGTTCCTTTGCACGCTCCTCACGTAGGAATGTATGTATGCGGTCCTACCGTTTACGGCGATGCTCATTTGGGGCATGCCCGTCCTGCCATCACGTTCGATATTCTGTTCCGTTACCTGAAACACCTGGGTTACAAGGTGCGTTATGTGCGCAACATTACCGATGTGGGACATTTGGAACACGATGCCGACGATGGCGAAGACAAGATAGCCAAGAAGGCACGGCTGGAACAGCTGGAGCCGATGGAAGTGGTCCAGTATTACCTTATCCGTTATCATAAGGCGATGGAGGCTTTGAATGTGCTTCCGCCCAGCATCGAGCCGCACGCTTCGGGACATATCATCGAGCAAATCAGGCTGGTGGAAGAGATTCTGAAGAACGGTTATGCCTACGAGAGCCAAGGCTCGGTTTATTTCGATGTAGCCAAGTATAACAAAGACCACCATTACGGCGTGCTTTCGGGACGTAATCTGGACGATGTGCTCAATACGACCCGTGAGCTGGACGGCCAGGAAGAAAAGCGTAATCCCGCAGACTTCGCCTTGTGGAAATGTGCGCAGCCCGAACATATCATGCGTTGGCCTTCGCCTTGGAGCAACGGTTTCCCCGGCTGGCATTGCGAATGTACAGCCATGGGACGGAAGTATTTGGGCGATACGTTTGATATCCACGGAGGCGGAATGGACTTGATATTCCCGCATCACGAATGTGAGATAGCACAGGCTGTGGCTTCCGAAGGCCATCCGATGGTGCGTTACTGGATGCACAACAATATGATTACCATCAACGGACAGAAAATGGGTAAGTCGTTGGGCAATTTCATTACGCTGGAAGAGTTCTTTACCGGCTCGAACCCGTTGCTTACGCAGGCTTACTCGCCGATGACCATCCGTTTCTTCATTCTGCAGGCACACTATCGCAGTACGGTAGACTTTAGCAACGAAGCCTTGCAGGCTGCCGAGAAGGGGCTGGAACGTCTGCTGGAAGGCATCAAGAACCTGGACCGCATCACTCCTTCGGCTACGACATCGGGTATCACTCCTGCCGGACTGCGTGAGAAATGCTACGAGGCGATGGACGACGACCTGAACACACCGATTGTCATTTCTCATTTGTTCGATGCTATCCGTATGATTAACATTGTGCTCGATAAGAAAGCGACCATCAGTGCCGCCGACCTGGAAGAGCTGAAGAGCGTGTTCCATCTGTTTGCTTTTGATATCTTGGGACTGAAGGCCGAAGGCGAGAACAATGCCGCCCGTGAAGAAGCTTTCAGCAAGGTGGTGGATATGCTGCTGGAAGAGCGCATGAAAGCCAAAGCCAATAAGGACTGGGCTACGAGCGACAAGATTCGTGACAGCTTGGCTGCATTGGGTTTCGAGGTGAAAGATACGAAAGACGGATTCACCTGGCGTCTGAATAAGTAAAGTGTACTCTTGCACATATGGTAGTCTTATATGTGCAAGAGATGCTTCTTGAGTTTGATTTGAAATTACATTTAATCATATAACAATACCAAAATGATAGCCTTATGAAAAAAAACACTTTCTTTTTGTTGTTTGTTGCTGTTGCTGCATTGACAGGGTGTCGCAACAACACGAAAATCCAACTACCTGCCATCCGGAATTACGTACAAGATGCCGAAATTCTGAACCAATATGTAGAAACGAATGATGCCACTCACGAGTTTTACATTAACCCCGACAAGAAAACTTCAACGAGGGCGTACATTGAAGGGCAATCGGAAGAACTGAATCAGGTAAACTCCAACAACCTGCATCTATTCAAACAAAGTATGGCACGGGTAAACGCATACGCTACACAAATGGCCGCGAACCGGAGTGTAGATTATATTGTGATGATAACCGAGCGAGAAATCCATATCAACCGCATTAAGCCGGATTCTCCAATCACCCTTGTCAAGCAACCTTCCGGCATTCGTTACCAAGCCTGTATAAAGGCATTGCTTAATCTTGAAAACCAAGTCCAAACGTATGATGTCTATGGAAAACCTTCCGTATGGACTGTTATCGACTTGAATCCCAACACATACAACCACGCCGGGTGGGCATTTCTTGTGACGTGTAAAACAGGAAATCGCTACGACCTGCGCGAAGCCAAGGTGTTGGTATGTGGCATAGGCTACCCTTACAACTCTTGTATCCAATGGAATTGTACAGCTTCATACGGCCACGACACGGAATGGAACTTTACAACCCAATCGTTTAACGATGCCCCAATAGGACAATTAAGCTTTATCGAATGAAAAAGGTATATGTTTTCCTTTTGCTGCTACCTTTCCTGTGTATTTCGTGTGAACGGATGGGTTATTACAATGATGGCGAAATGAGTATCATCACAATGCTGTGCGACCGGGTGTGGGTACAGGAATCACACGACCAAGGTTACACCTATTACCTTTGTTATGATTTTGATCCTGACGGCACTTATACCCAAACCCATATTACTGTCGATTCCGATGGAAAAGAAACCCGGATGGAATGGAAACACGGCTGGTCATTCGGTGACCCGGCTTTCAATACCATCTATTTCTCCGATTACACGGATTATTGGGCCATTAAGAAATTGACCGAAAAAAAACTAGAAGTATACGAAAGAAGAGGTCAGATGGGCGAACCTGGTTATACTTCTGAGTACCTTGAGTTTGATGCCAGCGACAAGCTTCCGTAACATTTCTGTTGAATTGTTTATTGGCATAAGTGGCAAGAGCGTTTATATGCCAGTTCTTGCTACTTATGCCTTTATCTCTATATACAGGGGCTATTATTTTTCTACAATCGAAGTCAATGGATGGCGGTTGCCTTTGATGTCGGTCAGGAAGGCTTTTGCCGAACCGAAGTTGAGGTACATGTCCAGACGAACGGGCAAGTGGTTCAGGTCATCGGTGACGAAGAAGGTGATGACCTCTTTCTCCTTGTTATTAATATATTCGACCAATGAGAATACCAGGCAACGGTAAGTCACACCGTTTTCGGATGTGAAGTTCTCTTTGCCCCGATAGATAAGGGTTTGTTTTTCCACGGCTTTGCCCGTAGCCATCGAAAAGAGGATTTTCATGCCTACTTTATAGTCGGTAGGGTCGTAGGAGCGTGCCTGAAGCAGGATGCTCAGCATGTCGTAGACACATACGTCCATTTCGTCGTGCTTCTTGGTGGTATTGCCTCTTAAAGTGCGTTGCTGGTCGACGATGCATTTCCCGTCTTTATAGCTGAATTCCACTTCGTCTACGGTATATCGTTTGCCTTCTTCGGCACCTTTACGGAAATAGAGCGGTTCCAGTTGCTGGCTGGTGATGCAGGTCAGTGTGTCGCGCATCTTGAACCATCGGTCGAACCGTTTGTTCGTATAAGAGTTCAGGTCGGTGCGCAAGCAAGGTTCTCCCTTGTAGCTGGATTCGTTTACGGTCATTTTCGCCCATCCTACGTTGAACCAGATGAATTTCCAGTTGAACTTCAGCTCATAGCTCAACGACTCTCCGGGCTTGATGGCGTTGTTTACGGCACCGCATTGGGCTTTCATTGCCACGCTTGCTATTAGCAGGCAGAGGCAGAGTACAGCTTTCTTTATCATTCTCTTCCTAATTTTTTGGCTCTTTCTTTATTTCGGTCTTTGATTTTCTTGGTCTCGTCCGGTTTCTGCTTCTTGATTTCATTCGGCTTTTGCTTGTCGAGCTGAATAGCATGGATGTCCCAGGTTTCTTCAAACTCGAAGTTCGCTTTCATTTCCCATGTCTTCGGGAAGTAGAATACTTCCTCGGGCTGGAGTTTCTCGTCGTAATTGCCTGTATCCCATTTCCCGTTGTTGTTCGTATCATTGAACAGGCGGAGGTAATACTTCGTGCCGGGCTGCAGGAAATAGAAATCGCAGGTGTTGTTCTCTGCCACGGGTTGTTGGCGGATGACGGCATCGTTGTTGTTCAGGAGCTGCACGACGGCGTGCGGACCTGCCCCCACAATGTTGAGGTAAAGCGTTCCGTAGGCATCCGTGGTCTTTACTTTCAGCTTGTTTTCCACCTTGTCGGTGTAAAGTCCGTAAATGCCTTTGAATCCGAGCGAATCTATCGTGAGCTGGTATTCCTGTCCGGGTTGCCAGTTGGCAAGGATTTCATACCGGCGCGGCACGATGGTGTCTGCCATGAAGATAAACGGGGTGTCTTGCCATACCGAGTCTACCATGGTTTGCATGTGGATGGCGGCGGTATCGATGCTTTCTATCGGTTCCTCGAAACTTATGATAACGTTCCGGTTGATGTCCAGTTCGGAAGGAGCGTCTACTTTCATGGTCAGGAACGTAGGTTTCACCGCGATGGTATCTCCTTTCTTTTCCTGTTTCTTGCGCTCTTTTTCGGCTTTCTCTTCAGCTTCCTTTTTCATGGCAAGACGCCGTTCGCGCGGAATCTTGTTGACCATACGCAGGGTATCGGTCGTAGGTACGAGCTGTCCGAGCGTATCGGTTTCCAGGTATTTCAACTCGATGGTCAGGGTATCACGTTCGCATAGCGTGGTGTCCTTTATCCAGTAGGTAATGCTGTCCTTGCGCAGGTTGGATTCCACTATCAGTTGCTTTTCGTCGAAATCCAGTCCTCTCAAAGTGGGGAGGGTATCGGCTTTCGCGCTGAAGTAGAGCGAGAACTTCTTCGTATCGGGACGCTCGTTTTTGGCAAGGTATTGCATGGAGCTTTCCTGCTTGAAGGCACGCAGCATGATGTCATCGGGCATAAACCGGGTATAATGTATGTCGTAAATGGTATCGATATGGGTTGTATCGATTTCGTTCCATACGGTGTCGTGTCGCAAAGCAGGTGCCATGCTGGGGATGATTAACGAGTCCGACCATGCTACGGTCTCTGTCTTCGAGTCGTACAGGTAGTTCTGGTTTCCGTCCTGCAGGGCATAGATGCGGTATTTGCCCGGCGCCACACCTCGGATAGTGAATTGCCCGCGGCTGTCTGTACGCGAGATGCGGTCGAAGGGAAGCTTGGTAAACGCCGAATCGTTCAGGTTTTTGTGCAAGCCTACCTGTATGCCTTTTATCGGCTCCAGATTCTCGGCATTAAGCACGGTACCCGATACCGCCATCGTATCTATTTCGGGACCGGTAGAGAAGGCATACGAGAACTGCCCCAACGGATTGGATTCGTTGTTGTCTACAATGGCGTCGCCGAAGTCGATGGTATAAGTGGTGTTTGCCACCAGCGAGTCGATGAACTTCACCACCACCCGCTTGCCGCTGGTCTTTACTTCGGGTTGCTCGCGCTGAGGGGGCGAGATGATAACCTTTTCCGAAGCGTTTTCCAGGTTGATGTATTCGTCGAACTCGATGGATACGTTCTTACGTGTATTGTTGACGGCGTTCGGAGCCGGCAAGGCACGCACGAACTTGGGCGGCTCTTCATCGTATGGGCCTCCGTCGGGCGACCAGCCCGTACCGGCACAGGCATAAAATCCGACAATGAACAGTAACAGAGCAATGTATTTGGGTATGGGCTTCATGCGGCTTATGAATTGAGTTTCAACATATCTTCGATATAGTCGCGGTTATTGCTCAAGCGGGGCACCTTGTGCTGGCCTCCTAACTTGCCTTTTTGCTTCAGCCAGTCGTGGAACAGGTTGGGCCGTGCCACGATGATTTCCAGTTCCTGCAAGGTGATGTCCTTGTGGCGTTTCGCCTCGTAATCGGAATTCACTTCCTGCAAGGCGCGGTCTAACGTATGGCGGAACTTTTCCAGCGAGTCGGGCATTACGCTGAACTCGATGAGCCATTGGTGGCGGCACTTGGCATTCGCGTCCATAAAGACGGGAGCCGCCGAGTATTCCAACACTTGCGCGCCGGTTTCGGCACATGCCTTGGCAAGTCCCTTTTCGGCATTGTCCACCATCAGTTCCTCGCCGAAGGCATTGATGAAGTGCTTGGTACGTCCCGATATGATGAACTTGTAAGGGTCTTTTTGGGTGAATTTCACCGTATCGCCCAGGATGTACCGCCATAAGCCGCACGAGGTACTGATGACGATGGCATAGTTGCGTCCCACTTCGATGCCCGTCAGAGGCACGACGGTGGGGTTCGGATTATCTATTTCTTCCAGCGGGATGAACTCGTAGAACACATCGTAGTCTATCATCAGCAACATGGCAGGGTCGCTCAGGTCGCTTTGCAAACCGAAGAACCCTTCGCTGGCATTGTAAGTCTCCATGTAGTGCATCTTGTCGGAAGGGATGAGTTGCTTGTATTGCTCGCGGTAGGGCGTAAAGCAGACTCCCCCGTGGAAAAAGACTTCCAGGTTGGGCCAGACTTCGTTCAGGTATCGGGCACCCGTCTTTTCCAGGATGCGCTTGATAACGGCAAGCATCCACGAAGGCACTCCCGAGAGGTTGGTCACATTCTCATGGATAGTGGTTTCGGCGATGCGTTCCACTTTCTCTTCAAATTCGCTCAGCAGGGCAATTTCCTTGCTGGGCACACGGATGAGGTTTACCAGCGGATTGATGTTCTGTATCAGGATGGCAGACAAGTCTCCTACCAGGCTGTCTTTTACGTTATAATTCGGGCTGTGGCTTCCTCCCAATATCAGTCCTTTGCCTGAAAAGAATTGGCTTTCGGGGTTCGAGCGCAGATACAGGGCTACGGCATCTGTCCCGCCTTTATAATGGATGTGCTTCAATCCGTCCTTGCTGACCGGGATGAATTTGCTCTTGTCGTTGGTGGTGCCCGATGATTTGGCATACCAGATGACCTTCCCGGGCCACAACACATTCTTCTCGCCGTGGCGCATGCGGTCGATGTAGCCTTTGGCATCATCATACATTTGGATGGGCACCCGTTGGAAATCGGTATAAGTATGGATATGGGTATAGTCGTATTTCTTTCCCCATTCCGTCTCGGAAGCGTTTTCGATGAGTTTGCGGAACACTTTCTCCTGGATAGCCTCCGCTTGTGTATTGTAGTAGTCTATTTCCTTTTGGCGGGAAACAAACAGTTTTTCGATTAACTTAGTTGAAACCATTGATTATTTCTTTTACTTACGTTATTCGGCGCTGCAAAGTTAGCCTATTTCTCGTATCTGTTGCGTAATTTTATGTTAGAAAAGACAAATCTACGCTTTTTTCTTATAACTTTACCACATGAAGACAAATTTTGAAGGTTATGAGAATCGGAATTTTAACGGCAGGAGGCGATTGCCCGGGCATCAATGCCACTATCAGAGGGGTTTGCAAGACGGCAATCAATTATTATGGAATGGAAGTGTATGGCATTCATAACGGTTTCAGGGGCCTGTTGGATGACGATGTGGTGCCGCTTACCGAGGCTTCGATGGGCGGTCTGCTTACGCTGGGAGGCACCGTGCTGGGCACTTCGCGCGTGAAGCCTTTCCGCAAGAACGGGACTTTCTCGCTTTCGGACAGCAAGCCCGCGGCTTTGCTGAAGACGATTCAGGAACATGGATTGGATTGCCTGGTATGCATCGGGGGGAACGGCACGCAAACTACTGCCTCCATGCTGGTGGAAGCCGGGGTAAACGTAGTGACGATACCCAAGACCATTGATAATGATGTGTGGGGCACGGACACTTCTTTCGGGTTCGATTCGGCGGTCAGCATCGCCACCGAAGCCATCGACCGCCTGCACTCTACCGCCAGTTCGCACCAGCGTGTGATGGTGATTGAGGTGATGGGGCATAAGGCTGGATGGATTGCCCTTCATTCTGGCATGGCAGGAGGAGGCGACATTATCCTGATTCCTGAACTTCCGTTTAATATCCATAATATAGGCGATGTCATTATCGGCCGCCTGAAGAAAGGGAAGCCTTATTCGATTGTGGTGGTGGCTGAAGGCATTTCCACCATGCACGGGAAAAAGGCTGCCCAGTACATCGCAGAGGAAATCGAGTACGAAACCGGATTCGAGACCCGCGAGACGGTATTGGGATACATCCAGCGCGGAGGAAGCCCTACGGCGTTCGACCGTACGCTTGCCACCCGGATGGGAGGGCATGCCACCGAGCTTATCGCTAAAAAGCAATTCGGAAGAATGGTTGCTCTTCGGGGTTCGGAAATCGTTTCCGTCCCTCTGGCGGAAGTTGCCGGTAAGCTGAAGCTGGTGACTCCCGACAACGATTTGATTGTTCAGGGCAAACGTATGGGAGTCTGTTTCGGTTGATGCAAACAAATACATCGGACAACGGAATTACTTGCGTTGCCCGATGCACTTATCTGCGTTGCCCGATGCACTTATCTGCGTTGCCCGATGCACTTATCTGCATTGCCCGATGCACTTATCTGCGTTGCTCGATGCACTTATCTGCGTTGCCCGATGCACCTATCTGCGTTACGCCATGTTGCTTATTGTGCCAGAGCATCATTGCCTGTTGTGGCATAAAGCCCTATCATTGCACCGGTAAATCCGCCGGCTACATTGGTCGAGAGAATATCGCCCGATACGGTTCCGCCTACCGCTTCGAAGGTCTTTCCATCCGTCGAATAGCTGAAGGTATATTGGTCTTCGACGGCTTTTACCTGCAATTGGATGGGGCGTGTTTCTTCTACCGGGGTGCTTGCCACTACGGTCGAGTTTCCTTTTTCGGTACGTTGCAATACCAGCACGTTTTCTTCTCCCTGTTTGGTCACGCCGAATACATAGTTGAAGTTTTCGCTTTGATAGCATGTGATACCTGCCAGGTCTTTCTCCGAACGTGGTATATAGTTCAGGGTCGTAGTAGCCGTGAAGTTCAGGTGCTGCTGGCGATAGAAGAGGGTGGAAGTAGGTTGTACGGCTTTGATATTGACCTCATACGGAGTGATGGTCAATCCTTCGGGTGAAGTGGAGATGAATTTCTCGCGTGCGCCACGCACACCTACCCAGCGGTAATCCAGCGTATCGGAGGTGAACTTATCGGTATAAGTGAAATTGCCGTTGGGGAAGAAACCGTTTGTACCCGTCTGGTTGGTCACGCCTGCAGGCATTTTCAACTTGGGTTGCAAGGGTTCCATGCCTCCTTCAAATACGGGGAAGGTTCCGGTCCAGTCGACGGGAAGGATGAAGGTTTCGCGTCCCGTGTTCACCTGATTGGCGTGATTGGGGCGGATAGCGAGGAATACACCGTAGTATTTGCCGTCCGGACCTTCTACCAGGTCGGCATGTCCTGCCCAGTCCACTTTATTGGGACGGTCGGCGTTCAAGTGACGTTGGGAGAGGATAGGGTTCTCCGGAGCGGGCTTGAACGGGCCTGTCGGGTTATTGCTGATAAAGATAACCTCACTATGCATGTCTCCTGTTCCGCCTTCGGCACACATCAGGTAATATTTCCCGTCTTTCTTATACAGGTGGGGAGCTTCAATCCAGATGGGTTTCTTCGAGAGGTCTACGCCTCCGTTGACGATGACTTTATCCGAGCCGGGCACTACCTGGTCTTTCTCCACATCGTATTCCCATACCTTGATGACGCGGTGTCCTTCGTACAGGGCTTTCTTTGGGGCATCGTTGTGAACGACATAGGCTTTCCCGTTATCATCGAAGAAGATAGAGGGGTCGATGCCTTCAAAGTTCAGTTTGATAGGGTCGCTCCAGCCTTGCATCGGGTCTTTGGTCTTGACGATGATGTTTCCAAATCCTCCTGCAAATTCGGTGGTAATCATATAGAATGTATCGTTGTTCGGATTATAGCGGATGGTAGGCGCATACACACCGGCACTGATTCCCGTGTCTTCCACCTTCAATTGGGACGGGCGGTCGAGTACGTGTCCGATTTGTTTCCAGTTTACCAGGTCGGTCGAGTGGAAGATAGGCACGCCCGGATTGATGGCAAACGAAGAACATACCAGGTAATAATCGTTTCCTTTTTTACAGATGCTGGGGTCGGGATAACATCCTTGCAGGATGGGTGAATAAAATTCATCGGAAGCAAGCGGGTTTTGCTCGTAGACGGCATCTTGTCCTGTATAAGTGAAATCGGTGAATACGGGAGTGCCCGGAGTAACTTCCATCTGATTGCCGGCACACGAGAATGCGAACAGGCTCAGTGTGCCCCCTAACAATAAATTCAATGTCTTTTTCATGGTTTGTATAATATAATAATGAGTAATGTCAAATCCGGTTAGTGCAAAGATAATCGGTTAGGCCGGTAATCTTTGTTCCGTATGTTTCATATTTTATTCTCTATGTTACATCTTGTGCCCAATCGATGTATGTATGTACTATTTGGAAGAAAAACTGAGATTAGGCATGAGAAGATATTCATATTTTCTTTTAAATTTGTAGGCAAACTTTTAACTGATAACGATATGAAAATACGCGTCTTCTGCTGCACATGGGTAATGTGCATGTTCCTTTTCAATTTGGTTAAGGCTCAGTCGAGCGATAACGGGGATGGCACCTTTACCAATCCGATGTTATGGAGTGATGTGCCCGACCCTGATGTAATCCGAGTAGGTGATGATTTTTATCTGGTGAGCACGACGATGCACCTGATGCCGGGTGCACCGGTCATGCATTCCAAAGATTTGGTAAATTGGGAACCGGTAAGCTATTTGTTCGACCGTCTGACCGATACGCCCAATTATGACCTGAAGGGATGTACCGCTTACGGGAGAGGGCAGTGGGCTACCTCAATCCGCTATCATGAGGGTAAGTTTTATGCCTATTTCTCGCCCAACGACAAACCTTTCCGCGGCTATGTGTATACGACTACCGACCCGCGTGGAGAGTGGAAACTGGTATCGCGTACGCCGCATTTCCACGATGCGTCCTTGTTGTTCGATGATGACGGGAAAGTCTATGTATTCTATGGTACGGGGCAATTGCGCGAGCTGAAGCCCGACCTGACGGATGTGCAACCCGGTGGAGTGGACATGAAAATATTCGAGCGGGACAGCACCGAGACAGGTTTGCTGGAAGGAAGCCGCGCTATCAAATACAACGGGAAATATTATTTGCTGATGATTTCATGGCCTAACGGAGGCAAGCGTCGCCAGGTGTGTTATCGTGCCGATAAGATAACGGGACCCTACGAGAAGAAAGTGATATTGGAAGCAGACTTCGGAGGATTCCCTTACATCGGTCAAGGATGTATCGTAGACGATGCCAAGGGCAATTGGTATGGCGTGATTTTCCAGGACCGTGGCGGAGTAGGCCGGGTGTTGACGTTGCTTCCTTGCCGCTGGGTAGACGGCTGGCCCATGTTGGGAGACGCGGACGGACAGGTGCCCGAAGTGATGGAGAAACCTGTTCAGGGCGAGTCTGCCGTTCCGCTGGTGATAAGCGACGATTTCGGAGAACCGGAACTGGACATCCATTGGCAATGGAATCATAATCCGGTCGATGAGGCATGGTCGCTCACCGAACGTAGCGGATACCTGCGCCTGAAGACCTCCCGTGTGGTAGAGAACCTGTTTTGGGCACCCAATACCTTGACCCAACGCATGGAAGGACCGCTGTGTACGGGAAGCGTGGCGATGGATATCTCTCAAATGAAAGAAGGGGATGTAGCCGGATTCAGTGCCTTCAACGGAGATGCGGGCGTGCTTTCGGTACGGATGGAGAACGGGAAGAAATACCTCACGATGTCTTCGCAAACGGTTGCCTTGCGCGACTCGGACAAGGCGGTGACCGATGTGAAGGTGGAAGAGAAAGCCCGTATCGGACTAGCACAGGACAAGATTTACCTGCGCATCGACGGGGATTTCCGTCCGGGTAAGGACATGGCTGCCTTTTATTATAGCCTGAACGGGAAAGAATGGATGAAAATCGGTACCGATTTCAAGATGATATTCGATTACCGCCGTTTCTTTATGGGAACCAAGTATGCGATATTCAATTATGCGACGAAATCGACGGGCGGTTATGTAGATGTAGATTATTTCGACTATAAACGAATCAGATAAACCACGACAATGAAAAAGACAATAGGAATATGGATAGCCTGCCTGGCATGTCTGGGCGGTGTGCAGGCACAAGATAAATTGTATCCGAACACGTTCGCACTGGGTGAAGTGACTTTGCTGGACGGACCGTTCAAGCATGCGCAGGAGGTAAACGGGAAAGTTTTGCTGGAATATGATGTCGACCGCTTGTTGGCTCCTTTCCTGAAAGAAGCGGGCTTGCCCATGAAAGGCGAGCTTTTCCCCAACTGGGCAGGGCTGGACGGACACGTGGGCGGACATTATCTTTCGGCGCTTGCCATGCACTATGCCGCTACGGGAGACGAGGAATGCCGCCGGCGCATGGAATATATGATAGCTGAACTGAAGCGTTGTCAGGAGCAGAATGGAGACGGATATATCGGCGGGGTACCGAACGGCAAGCCGCTATGGGACGAGATAAGGAAAGGGAACGTAGGTGCAATTGGGAAGTACTGGGTGCCCTGGTACAACCAGCATAAATTATATGCCGGACTGCGCGATGCATGGATGTATGCAGGGAATGAAGAAGCCCGGCAGATGTTTCTTGCCTTGTGCGACTGGGGCATCGGAGTAATTTCGCCCTTGACCGATGAGCAGATGGAGCAGATGCTCGACATGGAGTTTGGCGGAATGGATGAGGTTTATGCCGACGCTTATCAGATGACGGGCGACAAGAAATACCTGGACGCAGCGAAACGTTTTTCGCATCACTGGCTGCTCGATAGCATGGCGGCAGGTGTGGATAATCTGGATAACAAGCATGCCAATACACAAGTGCCCAAAGCGGTCGGATACCAGCGTATCGCGGAATTGGCAGATGACTGTACGTATGCCGATGCGGCAACATTTTTCTGGCATACGGTAGTAGAGAACCGTTCGCTGGCTTTCGGAGGGAACAGCCGGCGTGAACACTTTGTGGCAAAAGCCGATAGCAAGAGTTATGTGGAAGACCGTGAAGGTCCTGAGACATGCAATACCAACAATATGCTGAAACTGACCGAAGGGCTTTTCCGGATGCGTCCCGATGCCCGTTATGCCGACTTCTACGAGCGTGCCTTGTACAATCATATCCTCTCGGCGGTACATCCCGGGCATGGAGGATATGTGTATTTCACCTCTGCCCGTCCGGCGCATTACCGGGTATATTCGGCACCGAACCAAGCAATGTGGTGTTGTGTGGGCACAGGCATGGAGAATCCGGGCAAGTATGGCGAATTTATCTATACGCATACAGGCGATTCGCTTTTCGTGAACCTTTTCATTGCTTCCCGTCTTCAGTGGAAAGAAAGAGGCATCGGATTGACGCAGGAGACACAATTCCCGGCAGAAGAAGGGAGCCGCATAACGGTATCGCTGGACGCTCCCGGACGCTTTAAGTTGCTGGTACGCCATCCGTGGTGGGTGAAAGCATCCGAAATGCGGGTGTTGTGCAACGGCAAGGATTATGCTGTCGGGTCGGAACCTTCTTCGTATGTATGCATCGATCGTGAATGGAAGGACGGGGATGTTGTGGAAATCCGTACCCCGATGCATACCACGTTGGAGGAATTCCCCAACCTGCCCGAGTATGTAGCCGTGTTGCGCGGTCCTATTGTATTGGGCGCGCGTATGGGTACGGAGCATCTGGACGGGCTGGTGGCAGACGATAGCCGGTGGGGGCATATCGCCTCCGGACCGTTGGTCCCGGTCTACGATACACCTTTCCTTATCGGTGAGCGTAAGGAAATACTAGCCAAGCTGGACCAGATGAAACCGATAGCAGGCAAGCCTCTCCATTATGCCGTGTCGGGATTGTTCCGTTCGGAGAAATACAAAGATTTGGTATTGGAGCCTTTCTATGGCATCCATGATAGCCGCTATTCGATTTACTGGCTTTCGATGAATGAAGCGGAATACGGGCGTTACCTGCAGGAGCGGAAGGCAGAGGAAGAGGCGCGCATCGCTTTAGACCGGCGTACGGTAGATGCGATTGCGCCGGGCGAGCAACAACCTGAAGCCGACCACCTGATGAAGAGCGAGAACTCGACAAAAGGAAACTTCGAGGGCAGGGCATGGCGTGACGCGAAAGACGGAGGTTATTTCAGCTATGTGCTTTCTACCGAAGGGAAGTCAGGGCTTGTCTTAAGAGTGACTTATTGGGGCAATGAAACCGCCGACCGTGAGTTTGATATCCTGATAGACGGAAAACTGTTTGCTACGGAGAACCTGGTAGGGAAGTGGAAGAAGCAGGCATTCGTTGATGTGGAATATGCAATTCCGGACGGGATGTTGCAAGACAAGAAGGAAGTCACTTTGACCTTCCGTCCTAAACCGGGCAAGATAGCCGGAGGCGTATTCTATATCCGGCTGATAACCCCAGAACAAAGTAAAGAACTTTAATCTAATTATATCGCATGAAGAAACAATTGCTTTTAACCGTTGCATTATGGGGATGCTTGTCCATTTATGCAACCGACTGGAAATTTACCAGTCCTGACGGACATATACAGGTAACAGTATCTGACGAAGGGGGAAAACCTTCTTACGGGGTGGCTTATGACCAAATCCCGTTTGTGCTTCCTTCGCCGTTGGGTATGGAAACGAATTTGGGTGACTTTACACAAGGCATGACACTGGCATCCGCCACCGATGTAGAAACATTGTCCGAACATTATACTTTGCCTAACATCAAGCAGAAGGAAGTGGATTATCAGGCTAACACTCAGTCGTTCACTTTTGCTAAGGACGGCAAAAACATCTATGAGGTAGAGTTCAGGGTGAGCAACCGTGATGTGGCTTTCCGTTACAAGTTGTATGAGCAAGGAGAAACCCGTTGTTGTGTGGTGCTTCGTGAAGCTACCGGATTTGTAATGCCCGACGGGACAACTACGTTCCTTTGTCCGCAGTCGAAGCCCATGGGCGGATTTGCCCGTACTTCTCCCAGTTATGAGACTCCTTATACCGCCGATGACACCATGGGCAAGAATGGATGGGGCGAAGGTTATACATTCCCCTGCCTGTTCCGTAACGGCGAGCAAGGATGGACGTTGATTTCGGAAACAGGTACCGATGGCGGGTATTGCGGTTGCCGTTTGCTGAATATCGAAGGCGGACACTATGCCATCGGTTTTCCCCAGCCGGGTGAACAGAACGGACTGGGCAGCACCACACCGGGACTTGCCTTGCCGGGCGAAACACCTTGGCGCACCATTACCTTGGGTACCACATTGGCTCCCATTGTGGAAACCACCGTACCTTTTGATTTGGTAAAGCCTAAATACGAAGCGTCTCAACCTTATTTATATAGTAAAGGTACCTGGAGCTGGATTATCGGTATGGACGGAAGTACCAATTATGATACGCAGAAGCAATACATCGATTTTGCGGCTGCCTTGGGTTATCAGTCGTTGTTGATTGACGCTCTTTGGGACAAGCAAATCGGGCGTGAAGGCATTGAACGTCTGGCAGCCTACGGTGCTGAAAAAGGAGTGTCTCTTTACCTTTGGTATAACTCTAACGGCTATTGGAACGATGCGCCTCAGTCGCCACGCGGTATCATGAACAATGCCATTGCCCGCCGAAAAGAAATGGCTTGGATGAAACGTACAGGCATTCGGGGTATCAAAGTGGATTTCTTTGGCGGTGACAAGCAAGAGACTCTTCAACTTTACGAAGATATCCTGGCGGATGCTAACGATTATGGAATTCTGGTCATCTTCCACGGTTGTACCCTTCCGCGAGGCTGGGAACGGATGTATCCTAATTATGCTTCCAGCGAAGCTGTGCTGGCAAGCGAGAACCTGCATTTCTCGCAAGGCAGTTGCGATACGGAAGCGTTCAACGCCTGTATGCATCCCTTTATCCGCAATACGGTAGGCAGCATGGACTTTGGCGGCAGTGCCCTTAACCAATATTATAACGACAAGAATGAGCCGCGTGGAAGCCGCCGCGTTACTTCCGATGTGTTTGCCTTGGCTACGGCCGTGCTTTTCCAGAGTCCGGTACAACACTTTGCCTTGGCTCCCAATAACCTGACCGATGCTCCGTCATGGGCGATTGATTTCATGAAGCAGGTGCCCACGTTGTGGGACGAAGTCCGTTTCATCGACGGTTATCCGGGCAAGTATGTGATTCTGGCACGCCGTCATGGAGATACCTGGTATGTGGCAGGCGTGAATGCAGGCAAAGAAACGTTGAAGACAAAGGTAGTTCTTCCGATGTTTGCCCCGAAGGATGAAGTGACGCTTTATGCGGACGATGAGCAATTGCAGGGAAGTGTGAAAACACAGAAGTTGAACAAGAAAGGTGAAATCGAACTGGAGATTCCGTGCAACGGAGGTATATTGATTGTGAAATAACTATTAAATCGAAGATAATATGATGAAAAAACATTCAAAGACATTCGCGTTTGCGATGTTGGGCTTGTGTGCCTTGGGAGCCAATGCCCAAGACCCGATTATCCAGACCAAGTACACTGCCGACCCGGCACCGATGGTGTACAATGATACTGTTTATCTGTATACCACGCACGATGAAGACGATGCCGACGGGTTTAAGATGCTCGACTGGCTGTTGTATACTTCTACCGATATGGTGAACTGGACCGACCATGGAGTGGTGGCGTCGCTTAAAGACTTTACGTGGAGAAAACGCGATAACGGAGCATGGGCGGAACATGTGATAGCACGGAACGGCAAGTTCTACATGTATTGTCCGCTCCACGGAAACGGTATCGGTGTGCTGGTGGCTGATTCCCCTTACGGACCTTTCAAGGACCCTTTGGGTAAACCGCTGGTATGGCAGAAAGAGCATTGGGAAGACATCGACCCGAGCGTGTTTATTGATGACGACGGTCAGGCGTATATGTACTGGGGCAATCCGAACGTATATTATGTCAAGCTGAACGAAGATATGATTTCTTATTCGGGTGAAGTGATGAAGTTGGCGGAGAATCCGGAACATTATCAGGAAGGGCCTTGGTTCTATAAGCGTAATGGCAAGTATTACCTGGCGTTCGCTTCCACTTGTTGTCCCGAAGGTATCGGGTATGCCATGAGCGATACTCCTGTCGGCCCCTGGAAGACTCAAGGATACATTATGCGTCCTACAGATCGTTCGAGAGGAAATCATCCGGGTATTATCGACTATAAAGGAAAATCGTATGTCTTCGGACTGAATTACGACCTGTTGCGCATAGAAACTCCCGAGCATCACGAACGCCGTTCGGTGTCGGTAGCTGAAATGCATTACAACGCTGACGGAACCATACAGGAAGTACCTTATTTCAAGGATACCAAACTGGTGCAGATAGAGAACTTCAATCCTTTCCGTAGAGTGGAGGCTGAAACCATGGCTTGGGGTTACGGACTGAAGACAGCCCGGCGTGCGGAAGGAGGCATTTATGTCACTCGGATTGATGATGCCGATACGCTGGTAGTGAAAGGCGTGGACTTCGGAAAAGGAGCCAAGCGGTTTACGGCATCGGTCGCTTCGCAAGCGGGGAATTGTGCCATCGAAGTGCATCTCGACAATGCCGAAGGAAAGCCGGTAGGCACATTGAACGTGGATGCTACGGGAGGAATGGATAGTTATAAAGAGTTCGCTTGCCCGATAGAAGGGGCGACAGGCGTGCACGACCTGGTGTTCCGTTTTAAGGGAGACGGGAAGAAAGACCTGATGAACTGGGACTATTGGACGTTTGAATAAGACGGCTTTTTTTAATGGTTGTAATCAGCAATGAAAAACATGAAATATTTATCGATGGCGGCACTGGGCATGTTCGCCCTTTCTGCCGCGGCACAAAATCCGATTATACAGACCGCTTATACCGCCGACCCTGCGCCGATGGTGTATAACGGCAAACTGTATCTGTACACCAGCCATGATGAAGACGCTTCTACATGGTTCACCATGAACGACTGGAAACTGTATTCCACCGAAGATATGGTTAACTGGACCGAACATCCCATGCCTTTATCATATAAGACTTTCGACTGGGCGCGGGGCGATGCCTGGGCCATGCAGTGCGTAGAGCGGGAAGGAAAGTTCTATGCTTATGTACCCGTAACGATGAAGAAGGGAGGAGGAGCTATCGGTGTAGCGGTGGCAGACAGTCCTTACGGCCCTTTCCACGACCCGTTGGGCAAGCCTTTGGTCAGCAGCGGCAAGGGAGACATCGACCCTACCGTCCTGATAGACGATGACGGGCAAGCCTACCTGTATTGGGGAAATCCGTTTTGCTATTATGTGAAGTTGAATGAGGATATGATTTCTTATGAGGGTGACATCGTGAAGGTGCCGATGACCGAAGAGGCTTTCGGCAAGCGTGAAGGGAATGTGGCTGAACGTCCTACGCTTTACGAGGAAGGTCCCTGGCTTTACAGGCATAACGACTGGTATTACCTGCTATGGGCAGGAGGACCCATTTCGGAGCATTTGGGCTATTCGATGGGTAAAAGCCCGTTAGGTCCGTGGAAATATGCCGGTACGTTGATGCCTACCGAAGGAAGGAGTTTTACCAACCATCCGGGGATTGTGGACTATAAAGGTCATACATACCTGTTTTATCACAACGGTGCCCTGCCCGGAGGTTCGGGCTTTACACGGTCGGTCTGTGTAGAGCAGGTGACATTCAATGCCGATGGCACCATTCAGCCCATGAAGATGACCGAAGGTATCCGTGAAGGTCTGATGCCGCTGAATCCTTACCGGAAGACTGAAGCCGAGACCATGGCTTTTTCGGAAGGCATGAAGTCGGCGCACAATCAGGAAGTCGGTGTATTTGTCAATGCCATGCGCAACGGAGCATACATCAAAGTGAAAGGAGTGGATTTCCGCGACAAGGGAGCATCGGCTGTGACTGCCCGTGTCGGAACGACCCATAACGGAGGCGTAACCTTGGAAGTGCGTGCCGATAGTTTGCAAGGCAAGTTGCTGGCGACATTGCAGGTGCCGATGACCGGCTGGGACGACCGTTGGGCATTGGTGACCTCTCAAGTGGCAGCAATAAGCGGTGTACACGACCTCTATTTTATCTGTAAAGGCGATAAGCCAGGCAGAGTGATGTATTTCGACTACTGGATGTTCCATCAGGCAAAATAAAGGAGGTGTGCGATGAGGCATATTTTATTTTTCTTATTAGGACTTTGCGGGTTTTGCGGTGTGCAAGCCCAGTCGTGGACGGCAGATAACGGCAATGGGACTTTCACCAATCCGTTGTTTTATGATGAGTTTACTGACCCCGACCTGATTCGTGTCGGAACAGATTTCTATATGGTAGCCAGTTCGATGCATGCCATGCCGGGCTTACCTTTGCTTCATTCGAAGGACTTGGTCAATTGGGATTTTGTAACTTATATTTTCGAAGAGCTGGATTTAGGTCCGGATTTTCATCTTGAAGGAGCAAAAGGAGTATATGGCAATGGCATTTGGGCACCTGCTATCCGTTATCATGAAGGCAAGTTCTATGTTTTTGTCAATGTGAACGATTATGGGTTGCAGGTGTTTTCTGCCGACCGTCCTGAAGGACCATGGACACACAAGAATATGGGTGGGCGCATTTACGACTTGGGTGTGCTGTTTGATGGAGATAAGATTTATGCTGTGCATGGGTACGATGAAGTGCATCTCATCGAAATTAAACCTGATTTCAGTGGCTATGTAGAAGGAAGTGACCAGATTATCATCCCTAAAGGCAGTGCAATGGGTGAAGGGCATCATTTCTATAAGATTAACGGGAAATATTACATTATCAGTGCCGACTATGCTCCGGTAGGGCGTATGCAGTGTGCCCGTGCCGACCGTCTGGAGGGACCTTACGAGACTGTTGTTATCAGCAACCGTGAGACAATGGGCAATCAGCAGGGCTGGTGGACACAAGGATATGGCTTTTGGTCTGATATTCCAGATGAAGGGGACAAGTTTACTTTCCAGCCTCCTTCGGAAAATTATTTCAGTGCTGTACCTTTACATCAAGGAGGCATTGTAGATTTGCCGAATGGAGAATGGTGGGGCTTCTCGATGATGGATATGAAATCAGTGGGTCGTCTGACTTATCTGTCTCCTGTGACATGGAAAGACGGTTGGCCCTACTTTGGGATTGAAGGAAATCTTGGACGTTCGCCACGCACCTGGTTTAAGCCTGATACGGGAGTGGAGGTAGAGCCTCATGCTCCTTATGAGCGTAGCGATGACTTCTCGTCGGGCAGCTTGAAGCCTGTTTGGCAATGGAATCATATTCCTGTAGCAGGCAAATGGAAATTAACCAATGGTAAATTGCGGTTACGTCCGCTTGCTGCCAAAAGTTTTATGTTTGCTAAAAATACGTTGACGCAGCGTGCGGTAGGTCCCGAATCAGTCGTGACGGTTGAGTTGGATGCTCATTCCTTGAAGAAAGGCGATGTGGCAGGTCTTGCCTTGCTGAACACGCCTTACTATTGGATAGGCATAGCACGCACGGCAGAAGGGCTTGTGCTCCGTTTCTACGATATGGTGAAAAATGTCCGTACCGATAAGCCGTTGGATACACCCAAAGTATGGCTGCGTGCCCATGGTGATTATGATAAAGACTTGGCTTCGATGAGTTACAGTACCGATGGGAAAAACTTTCAGACCGTAGGCAATGAGTTGCGGTTGGGTTATCAGATGCATACCTTCCAGGGAGTACGTTATGCTTTGTTTGCCTACAATATGGAAGGCAGGGAAGGCGGATATGCTTACTTTGATAATTTCAAGGTAGAGGAACCTTTTGCCGACCGTTCGAAGAACTTGCCTGTTGGTAAAGTGATAACCTTGACCAATCTGGCTAACGGCGAACGTGCATGGGCGAATCCGCATGGCATGTTGCATCATGTTGCATCGGGTAACGAGGCTTTTGGAAGCCCTTCTTGCCAGTTCCGTGTACACGACCGAGGAAAGGGACGGGTTGTGCTTGAGGCTGCAGATGGCTCTGGCTTTTTAACCGTGACAGGACTGGGGCTTTCGGGTGATGTGCGTCTCATGAAAAAAGAGACGGAAGCCAGTCTTTTCTTATGGCAGGATATGTTGTGGGGACATTGCATGTTGCTCTCTTTGCAGACGGGGCGTTTTGTTGGATTAGACCCGTTGACAGGCGAACCTTATGCGGCAGATTGGCAAGGTACACGTCCCGACCGTAAAGACGGAACGGTCTTTGCTTGGACAGTGGTCGAATAATAGTTGAATGAAAACGGCAATCATGATGAAGAAAGGTTTATTATCTTTGATGTTGGGCTTGTGTTCGTTTGGGGTTCAAGCACAGAACCCCATTATACAAACCCATTATACGACTGATCCGGCACCAATGGTTTACGGAGATACCTTATACTTGTATGTCGGGTGTGATGAGAAAGACGCTCCTAAAGATTCATACCTGATGCGTGAATACCGGCTTTATACCACCACCGATATGGTAAATTGGACAGATCACGGTGCACCACTCAAGACCAGTACTTTTGCATGGTCTGCAGGTGATGCCAGTGCGGCACAATGCATACCGAGAAACGGGAAATTCTATTGGTATATTTCTTCCCAAAACCGGCAGAATCCCGGTTCTTCTATCGGAGTGGCTGTAGGAGATACACCTTACGGACCTTTCAAGGATGCCTTGGGGCACGGATTGGTGACGAACGATATGACGACATATGCCGGACATTCTTGGGACGATTTAGACCCCACTGTATATATTGCAGACGATGGGCAGGCATGGTTGTATTGGGGAAACGGTGTATGCTATCGTGCCAAACTGAAAGAAGATATGGTAAGTCTGGATGGAGAAATCGAGGCAATCGACCGCTTGGATAGCATTGCCTTTTCGGGAGGATTTACCGAAGCACCTTGGCTTTACAAGCGTGGAGACTGGTATTACCTGATTTATGCTGCGGGTTTCCCCGAATCCATTCACTATTCTATGAGCTCTTCGGCTGGCGGCAAGTGGCAAGCTAAGGGCGTGGTTATGCCGTTGGAGCGTGGAAGCAATACCAATCATCCGGGCATCGTGGACTATAAAGGACATTCGTATTTCTTCTATCACAACGATGCCTTGCCTGGCGGGCATAGTTATTGCCGTTCGGTGTGCGTAGAAGAGTTCCGTTATACCCCGAATGGAGAAATACCAGAAATGCATATGACCGATGCCGGCATAACGGAAGCGGTAGGCCGACTTAATCCTTATATACGTACAGAGGCTGAAACCATAGCTTGGTCCGAGGGCGTGACTACCCGGACGGATGCTGTGCGTGGCGTGTATGTCACGGATGTCCATCACGGAGATTATATCAAGGTAAGGGAAGTAGATTTTGGTGCCAAAGGTGCTTCGCTTTTTACGGCATGTGCCTCTAGCCGTTATTTTGGCGGACAGATTGAACTCCGTATCGATGGCTTGGAAGGAGAAGTATTGGGTACGCTTGATATTCCTTACACCGGTGAATGGGAAAACTGGCAGGAGTTCAAAACACAGGTGAAGAGTGTGACAGGTGTCCACGATTTGTACCTCGTGTTCAAAGGCAAACAACCCCATGCCTTGTTTAACTTGGACTGGTGGAGATTCGATTCTGGGCTATGACGAAAATGAATAGGGAATATGCGTAAATACATTCTTTTTTATCTTTTGTTTTGCCTTTGCTGCTTGAAACTGTTTGCAGGTGGAAAAGTGCTTTATCGGACAGTTCCTTGTACACTTTTGCAAGGTATTACCGAACGTGAATATACGGTTTATTTACCACCGGGTTATGATATGGATACACTTCGTACGTATCCGGTGTTGTACCTTTTGCACGGAGGAAATTGCTCGAATACCGATTGGGAACGTTATGGTGGGCTTTCACATTTGGCAGATAGCTTGATAGCTTGTGGGCAGATGCAGGAAATGATTGTGGTTTGTCCTGAGGCCAACAAGGATAATATGATATGGTTCAATGCTGCGCATTGGCGGTATGAAGACTTTTTCTTTCAGGAGTTTATGCCTTATATCGAGCAGACTTACCGGGTAAAGGCGGAAAAGGCATACCGTTCGGTGGCAGGTTATTCAATGGGTGGAGGTGCATCGGTCGTATATGGTGTGCTTCATCCCGACTTGTTCAACGTGGTTTATGGGATGAGCAGTTATTTGCGTAGCCAGCCGTTGGAGTTTTTGAAGGATGACCCTTCTGCCCCTTGGCGTCAGAAGCTGGTAGATGATTACAACCCTATCCGCACGATAACGGGAGGAAGTGAAAAGAATGTGTCGGCATGGAAAGCCGTCCGTTGGTTCATTGATTGTGGTGACAAGGATTTTACATATGATGCTAATATCGATTTAGTCTCAGCCTTTCGCAAGCGTGGTATTCCTTACGAGTTTCGTGTGAAGGGTGGGGGACACGATTGGAGTTATTGGCGTCCTGCCTTGTGCGATGCGCTGGTATATGTCTCGCATCAATTGCCCGATGATTAATGTCAGGATCCTTTCTTGACTGACAGGTAATAGCCTTGCCCGCGTACGGTCACTATCTGATACTCCGGAAAGCCTTTCAGGTGTTTCCGGAGTATTTTGATATGTGTGTCTATCTTTTCATCGGCATTGGTGTCGGTTTTCCAGAAGCGTTGTTTGATTTCTCCGCGACTCACGCACCTGCCTTTCTTTCGGAGCAGAAGGCAAAACAAGGAGAGGTCTAGCTTGGGTAACGGACAGAGGATGCCATCAATGATTAATTCTTGCTTTTCCATATTGACAGAAATGTCTGGATAAATGTGGGAGGCATTGCTTCTTTTCCGCAGGTAATAACAGATGGCGGTGCCAAGAGCTATCAGTGCTATGAGCAGGAAGAACCGCCGGTCGATGTAGCGGAGCAGTGTGACCGTATCGTATGCCACCCATCCTTGTGCCTGGATGTCGCCCGTGATATCCTGGCGGTAAACGGGTGTGGAATAGGCAGAAGAAGCACTGAGCGTGTCGGAACTGCAGTGTCTTTCTTGTCCGTTGTAATAGATGGTTCCAGTCTGTCCGCAGATGTTTCGCGCTGCGAGCCGTGCCCGGAACAAGATGTTCAGTTTGTCGGCATCTATCGGGTGGACATTAGTAAGGATGTGCTCGTTAAGCAGGCGGCGTGCCTTCGCTTCGTCTACACTGTCTTTGAAGACAAACACCGTTCGGTCTTTCCACGTACGCAGGGTGTATTTTTTTATCTTCCGGTCGTAGACGGGAGCCGTGATGTAATATTCGGAATAGGGATTCAAGCCGGGATGGGTGAAATGCTGGAACAGTTCTATTCGTTCGGAATAGTGTCTGGCGGTGGCTTCGCAGAACGCATGATCCGTTTCTTGTCGGATACGTTCCTCGCCTGCTTGTAAGGACAGGCACAATGCCGTAACGATAATGGCACTCAGGATGCCGAGGATATATAGTTCTTTTGTCTTCATAGATGCGATGCTAACCGATAGCAAAATAAGCGAAAAACTTAGATTTCAGAAAAAGTTCAGCTAATTTTTTTGTCCGATTGCTGGGATTCTTATTCTTTTGCCGGCAGAAAACATTAAAAACATCAACACATGAAAACACTGATTATTTTAGCAATGTGCCTGCTGGCTGGCAGTTCCCTTCAGGCACAAGAGTATCTGAGAGAAGTATTGAGTAAGTTAGAAAGCGTCAAGTCGGCGACGTATGACTTGTATAGTGAAGGTTGGATGGCGGGAGATACTTTGCCAAGTAGTGTCAGCAAGGTGTTTGTGGAAGAATACCGCAATCCGCAAGATACCACCATCGGGTCGAGTTTTTTAGAATGGGATTCTGAAGACCAAACGCGCTTTGAATTGGGATATGACGGAACAGTTTCAGTATATATGAACCGTTATCAAAAAGTAGCAGAGGTAAATGATTTTTCCAATCAGTTTCTTCCGGTAAGGCTTATCCAACCTCCTTTTTTCAATTATGTGACGAGTATCATCCGTTATACGTTGGAAACGAAAGATAACGTTATTCGGGAAGTGAAGGAGACAGAGAAGGAGTATTATTTGAAATTGACTATCGACGAAGGAGTGGAAGTGGAATTCTTCGGGAAGCCTTTCCATTTTCCGGAAATGTCTTTTATGGCTGACCCGATAATGGTTTTTGAAATCTGGATAGATAAAGAGACAGGCCTTCCTTATAAATACAAAAGAGAACTTTGTGGAAGTAATTCCGGTATAGATGAATGTTCGAATGTGAAATTGAATACTTTGCCCGATAAGAATTTCGATTTATATGCGCTTGTGCCTGAAGGGTATGAGTTGGTACGGATGGGCGAAAAGAACAAATATGATGAAGAACCTTTTAAATTAGCGGATAAACCGGCACCCGATTGGACGGCGGTGAATATGCAGGGTGATTCGGTTTCGCTTTCTTCTTTGAAAGGAAAGGTGATGTTGCTTAATCTTACGGGAATAGGATGTGGGGTATGCCAACTTGCCATTCCGTTTCTGAATGAATTGGACAAGCGTTTTGATAAAGATAAATTCCAGTTGGTTGCGATAGATTCTTGGGGCAAGCCGTTAGCGAATGTGCGGAATTATATAAGCCGCCATCAGATTGGTTATACTTTTTTGTCCGGAAACGAACAAGTAGTCATTGATTACAAGACAGGAGGCTTTGTGCCTTTCTTTTTCTTGTTGGATGAGAATCTTGTGATTCGGAAAATAATAAAAGGATATGCCAAAGGTACGACCGAAAAGAAGATTATAGATGCGATTGAAGAACTTTTGAAATAAGCCCATTTACGATTAGACAATTTACTATTTACGATGGAGAAAGTCATAAATCGTAAATAGTAAATTGTCTAATCGTAAATGTTTATAGTTCCTTCAGCGTCTGCTCCACCTTCTCGAAGAAGAGCGAGATGTGCGCTCCGTCTGCAAAGGCATGGCTTACGGTCAGGGCTATCGGCATGTAGAGGCGGCCTGCACGGGTGATTGCTTTGCCTGCATTCATCAGCGGATAATCCAACGGATGCCCTACCGATTGTTGGGTATAGGTGATGGAGGTGAAATACAGTTTCGGCGTGGCGCTGAGCAGGAACACGTCGAAATCTCCTTGTTCCGCTATCTGCTTGTCTGTGCCATACGGGTCTCCGTCTTCGGGAATGGACGTGATGATGCGCCGTGCTTCGCGGTAGAACGTATCGAAGTCGGGATGATAGGGAATACGCACGGTGTAGAATGTACGTCCCGGTACGGCGATAGGTGTAATCACATCCACCGTATCGTGGTAGACCACTTGCCCGTTCTTATCCCAGCGATAGCGCAATTCCTTGATTTCGTTTACCGCCTTCGTGATGGCATAAAGATAATAGAGGAAAAACGAATGCCCTTGTGCCTTTGCCCGTGCGTATGCCTCGGTGCAATCGGCTTCGCTCGTTATGGCAATCCACGAATTGGCAAAGCCTCGGAAGAAGTTATAATTGTCTTTCCGTTCCCATGTATCAATGTTGATGATGTGTTTCATGCTTTCTTATGCTTTCTTGAATTTTAATGCCACTTTGTGATACGTCGGCAAATCGATGCCCAGCCGTTCGCCCAAGTCAATCATATCGAACAGCAAGCCTTGTATTTCCGATTCGTGTCCGCGGGCAATGTCTTTCTGCATGGAGGCGGTGCTGTGCGGGTCGAGCTTGTCAATGACTTTCAGGTTATACGTTACGGGGTCTTCGGGGAAGATTACACCCAGTTTGCGCCCGATTTCGGCACTTTCCTGCGATAATCCGATAAAGGTATCGCGCACCTCGCCTTCGTGCTGCACTTCGCCCATGGGCACATTGTGGTAGGCTCCGGTACATGCCATGGCGGAGATGAATGCCCACTTGATGAAAGTGTCGCGGTTGATGTCGTCCGATACGTCTACTTTGATGCCGCACGCACGCAGTTCTTCGGCTATTTGATTCAATTGTTCGCAGGAAATGCCTTGTTCAGGGCGTGCGCCGAACACCAGGCGGAAGATGCTTCCCATTTGGGTAATCTCGCCTTCTCCCGAAACAAATCCTACGATGTAGATGCATCCGTCGAGCACGTGTACCGAAGGCACAAGCCTTCCGATGCGCGGTCCGGTGCCATACACATTCAGGATAGGGATGACCAGCGTTTCGGGGGTGGAAGCACGTTCTAATACTTCCTTGATAGAGTCGATGGAATATCCTTTCACGCACACGAAAATCACGTCGGCTTTTCCTTCGAATTCTTCGGCGGTATAAGCCTTCACGGGAAGAAAATGTTCGCCTTTCAAGTCTGATTTCAGGTGAAGCCCTTTTTGCCGGATGGCATCCAGGTGTTTGCCGCGTGCGATGCAGGTCACGTCTTTGCCTGCCAGAGCGAGGAATCCGGCGATAGAGCCTCCCACGCCCCCTGTTCCTACTACTAAGTATTTCATGGTGAGTTTTTTAAGTTCTTGAGGTTTTCACCACAGATTACACAGATTTTATTCTATTAAAAATCAAAGAGAGACAATAATAACACTATTCTCGCTTGCCATTATTATAATAAATAGAAAAATCTGTGTAATCTGTGGTGAAAAAACGGATTACACATTAAAGCGGAAGTGCATGATGTCGCCGTCCTGCACCACGTAGTCTTTGCCCTCTACGTTCAGCTTGCCAGCCTCGCGTACGGCGGCTTCGCTTCCGTATTGGATATAGTCTTCGTATTTGATGACTTCGGCACGGATGAAGCCCTTTTCGAAGTCGGTGTGAATGACGCCGGCACATTGCGGAGCTTTCCAGCCTTTGTGGTACGTCCATGCCTTTACTTCCATTTCACCGGCGGTGATAAAGGTTTCCAGATTCAGAAGCTTGTATGCCGACTTGATGAGGCGGTTCACACCCGACTCTTCCAGTCCCACTTCCTGCAGGAACATCTGGCGGTCTTCGTAGGTTTCCAGTTCGGCGATGTCGGCTTCGGTCTTGGCAGCTACTACCAGGATTTCGGCGTTCTCGTCCTTTACCGCCTCACGCACCTGCTCTACGTACTTGTTGCCTGTGGCAGCACTTGCTTCGTCTACGTTGCATACGTACATCACCGGTTTCGCCGTGAGCAGGAACAGGTCATGCGCTATTTTCTGTTCGTCTTTCGATTCGAACTGCACCGTGCGTGCCGATTTGCCTTGCTCCAGTGCCTCTTTGTAGCGCACCAGTACATCATAGGTTTGTTTAGCTGCTTTGTCGCCTCCCGTTTGCGCCTGCTTCTGCACGCGTTGGATACGGCTTTCGATGGTTTCCAGGTCTTTCAGCTGGAGTTCGGTATCGATGATTTCCTTGTCGCGTACCGGATTTACCGTACCGTCTACGTGGGTCACGTTTTCATCATCGAAGCAACGCAGCACGTGGATGATGGCATCTGTTTCGCGGATGTTCGCCAAGAACTTGTTGCCCAGTCCTTCGCCTTTGCTGGCACCCTTCACCAGTCCGGCGATGTCTACGATTTCTACGGTAGTAGGCACGATGCGTCCCGGATGGACTAATTCCGCTAATTTGTTGAGGCGTTCATCGGGAACGGTAATTACGCCCACATTCGGTTCGATGGTACAGAAAGGGAAATTGGCTGCTTGAGCCTTTGCGTTTGATAAGCAATTGAAAAGCGTAGATTTGCCCACGTTCGGCAAACCGACGATGCCACATTGTAAAGCCATAATGATATATTGTTTTTATTGTTTTGATTTCTTGCTTGTTTCAACGGGCAAAGGTAGTCATTTCTTTTGTCAAATCGGGCAAGCCTCCCGATTATTTACAAAGATGAGTTTCATCGGGCAATAAGATTTGTGCCCATTTGTTTAAATTGTCTCCTTATCGTTCCCGACACGCTCAATACCGGCAGGTAGATGAAGATACCTATTACCGACATTACCAGTCCGCCTATTGTTCCGGCAGCCAGAGGGAACCAGAACGGAGTCTTGTCGCCTATCATAAACGGTATGAAACCGAGAATAGTTGACATCACGGTCAGGAAGATGGGAATAATCTTCACATTCCATGCCTTGGTATAGGCTCTCAGCGGAGAGAGTCTCGGGAAATTCCTTCTTATGGCATTATATTCATTGAGGATATAAATACTTGCATTCACCGTAATGCCGCAGAGCAGCACGAAGGATGCAAAACCTCCTTGGTCGAAGTTCAAGCCGAACAGATAGAAGGTAAGGAACACCCCGATATAGGATACCGGTATCACGAAGATGATGGCAAGCGGCTGGCTCAGTGAATTGAAGAGAATGGTCGATATGAAAAAGATGATGGAGATTACAATCAGCAGCAGCAAGTACTGGCTGTTGTCTTCTTTGCCCCAGTTCCAGTAAGCATTGTCGCTCTCCACGGTATATCCCATGGGCAGGCGCTTCTTCATAAGCTCGATGTCTTTTTCAAGCAGCTTCCTTCCCTGTTCCGACGAACCGATATACTCATATTGCAGGCAGAGACGGTATTGCTGGTTCTCCTTTGCCACTTGTTTAGGTGCCTGACTTTTGACGAGCATGGCAAGGTCGGACAGCTTGTACTGTTTTCCGTTCACCATAAACGGAACCGACATGAATGCCCATACGTCGTAATTGCTGCTCTGCTTCGAAGAAAGCCGCAAGTACTCCAGGCTGTTGTCATAGAGGATGCTTCCTGCCAGCTGGTCGCGCATGAATACAGGTCGTAATACGGCAAACAAGTCGTAAGCGGTCAGGTTCTCTTCCGCCATCCTGCGTTTGTCGAATTCCAGATAGAACTCGGTATAGTCGTCCTTCCACCATGAGAACTCAGAGCTTACGGTCACCTCCTTGATACGGCGGTGTGTGAGAAGCTGTTTCTTCATCTCTTCTGCCCAGTAAGCCAGTTCATCATAGTTGTAACCGTACATCTTCACACGAAAACTGCCAGCCGACTCACGTACGTCGTTGCTGAATCCTTGGTCCTGAAGCCCGTAAACCGACCAGCTTCCACCTCCCAAAGTAAGCGATTTGCTGACGACATTCGACTTCAGTACGTAGGGGAATCCGGTATGGCTGTACTCCTTTTTAAAATATACCTGGATACTTGCTCTGCGGGCATTATATACGGAGGTCTGGAACTGGCGTATCTCCTTGAACTCACTGAGATAGGTTTCCATCCTTTTTATCAGCACGTTCATCTGTTCCAGCGTACTGCCGTTGGGCAATGTGGCATTGATATACAGCACCACCTCACTCTCGTCGCGGTTGAAATAGCTGCCGTCGTACACCTTCTCGACAAACAGACGGAGAGCACCTCCCAAGGCTTTGTCTACTATCGGTTTTATATCTTCCCTGTAGGTCGGATTGTCAAATACCTTGTTGTACCATTCTACCCATTTGCCTTTGGTCTCGGCATCCTCTATTTTCTCGGGAATCATGAACACCGGAAGTCCGAAACCGAGCACAAGCAAGATGAAAGCAACGGTTCTGTAGCGGCTGAGCAGGATAATCATACCGCGGTAAAAACGGGTGAAATACACTGCACCCCGCTTTACCCACATACGCATACGGCGCGGTTTGCCCTTCGCAAGGCCAATCTTCTCTATCATAGGCGGCACGAAGAAGAGCGCCACCAGCAGGGAAATACCCAGATTGATGATTACCACAGCCGCAAAGTCCTGAAGGTTAAGGCGTATCTTCTCGTCGAGGAAGAAAATGATGACCAGTGCGCCTATGGTGGTCAGCGTGGCGGCAAGTACCGACATGAAAGCCTTCAGGTTGCGCCTTCTCAGGATATGGTCGGTCATCACGATGATATTGTCTATCACCAGGTTCAGCGAAATGGTGATACCTGCCAACGAATAAAGCTGGATTTCCAGCCCGAGGACATAATAAAGTATGGCTGCCACGGCTATGTTCACGGTCAGTCCCGTAACGATGAGGAACAGATAACGCATGTTGCGTGTGATGGCAGCCACGAAAAGCAGCAGTATCAGCACGGTGATTCCCGTACGGAAATAGATGGTATCGAGTTCCTTCGATATGTATTCGGTGGCATCATAGCTGATATGCATTTCGTATCCGGGAGGCATTACGGCTTCTGCTTCGGCTATCACCTTTTTCACCTCTTCAGCTAACGTAAGCTGATTGGCTGTTTCCGAGGCCGTAATGGAGATATACACCGAGTTAAGTCCGTTGATACGGTAATAAGAAGTAGGTTCTTGCTCTGTGCGTCTCACTGTTACGCAACGGTCGAGTGGAATCATGCTGCCCTCCTTCGTCTTTACGATAATCTCGGAAGGCACAAAGCCCTCTTCGCTCCCTGCAGTAGTACGGACAATTCTTATCCATTCTGATTCACCGTTTGTCTCCAGTTCGCAGATGCCCAGAAACTCTTTGCTGTATCTCTCTTCGATGGCGTTCAGGATATCCTGAACACTTATTCCCAAATTTTCAAGCTGCACGTTGTCATACACAATGTGCCATTCCATGGGTGTAGCCCCGCTTAGCTCTACCTTATATACCCCTTTCAACCCCGAAAGCATCGGTTTGATGCGTTCCTCGCCGTACTTCTGTATGACGATAGGTGCAGCCGGAGCATTCAACGTATAGGTCATGAATGGACGTGAAGCGTTATCATCGCTTCTCTGTGTGGTTATAAGCGGATAACTGACTCCGTCGGGAAGCTGCGACCATAGCTGCCTGATAAGTGTAGATACCTCGAAGCGTGTGGCGTCTATGTCGGCATGCTTGTCGAGTTCGATGTTTATATATCCGCTGCCGTTGTCGGAAGTGGAAGTTATGTTTCTTATCCCGTTTACTCTCGACAACATTCCTTCCAGACGGCTGGTGACTTCCGTTTCCACCACCCTTGCCGAGTTGCCGGGCATGGAGAATGACACCGAAAGTGCCGGCATGTTGCGCGTAGGCGACAATTTCACTGGAAGAAGAGGCGCAAGAGCCAGTCCCACCAATGACAGGCAAACAAATGTCACTATCAACGTAAACGATGACCATACAAAAGGCCGTCCTTCTGTTTTGTCTTTTATGCTCATTCTAATGTTATTTCAGCAGGTTCTCAAAATCAAAGCGGTCGGAAAGAGAGATTCCCGACTCAAAGTCGTAGAGCGTAAGCTTGCGTATCTTGTAGTAGTTCAGCCAGTAGTTCTGCATCGCTTGTATATAGTTCTTCTGCGCCTCCTGCTGGCGGTTTAGTGCCAGAGTAAGGCTGTTGATGTCAGCTTTGCCGATGATGAAGCGCTTGCGTGTCTGGTCGTATGCCAGTTCTGCCAGGTCGAGTGCCTCTTCTGCACTGGCTATCATATCCTGCTGTACGCTGAAATCGCTCACCGTCATCATGACATCTTCCTCCAGGCTGATTTCCTCCTGGCGGGCAGCTATCTTCACCACATTCAGGTTGTTCTTAGCCATGTTGTACTTCCCTTTGCGTACACCCCAGTCGATAAGCGGTATGGATACGGTAAACGATACCAGATCCTGTTGCAGCAGATTGCGGTAGGCAGCACCGATGTTGTCAGCCACTTGGTTAAAACCCACACTGGCATTGAAGCTGGCATTGAAACGTGATTCCTTCTTCGTCTGATCTACGTCACGCTCGGCTTCCAACACATTTTGCCGCTGCTCCAGGTAAGTAGGGTTATTCTCGCGGGCAAGCGTAATGGCACGGTCGGCAGGTATATCGATGTATCGGGGACGTGCCGGCAGGTTTATTTCGATATAAGCATTACGGTCAAGGTTCAGGAACGTGGCAAGAGCCGACATCGCGCGCTTGCGGGCTATCTCGGCATTCTTCAGTGTATTGCGGGCATTCACCTTGTCCAGTTTCAACGTAAGCAGGTCAGCTTGTGATATGGAAGCGATTTTCTGCCTTTGCTCGCCTATCTCATACAGGGTATCTGCAGTAGCCACATTGTCCTGTGCCAACTTATAGTCTGCCTGTGCCATAGCAAGGGCGAAGAAATAATTTACAGCTTCTTCCGAAACGCTCTCTGCATTATAGAGATATTGCTTTTTTACCTTCTCGAATTTTAGGGGCTCAATCTTCCTGTCCCATTTGAAGGCATTGAAGCCCAACAGGCTTTGCTGATATCCGATGCGGAAAGGAATGGTAGAGAACTGTGTGAAGTTTGTCTCGCCGAAATTGCGCATATAGTCGAGCTGCGTGTCCACATAAAACGTACCGCCAAGCAAGTCGAAGTTTTGCGCCAGGCTCAGTCCGGCAGTTGCGCTGAGCATCTGCTGTTCGCGATACACGTCAACATCCTGCTGCGAGTCATAACGTTGGGTGATATACCGGTAATACTGTGCCGGAGTCATGTTGAGTGTAAGGCTCGGCAGTCTCGCTGCCTTGTAACTACGGTATTCCCAGTAGCCCGACAAGTACATGTTCTGATAACGGAAAGCCGACAACGAGCTGTCGTTGGCCATCGTAATAGTCTCTTTAAGGTCCAGTCGGAGTACGCTCTGGGCTTGTATCTCCACCATCCCGCATATCGCGAGCAGGAAGAATATGCTATTTCTTATAACTTTCATGTTTTCTATATATAAACCAATAAATAAGCGGAATTACGAAGAGGCTGATAATAAGTCCCACCATCATTGTGCTGATCATAGCCACCGAAAGCGGTCGCTGCAGCTCCGAGCCCAAGTCGGAAGTAAAAAGCAGCGGCACCATGGCAAACACCGTGGTCAGTGTAGTCATGATAATGGCTCTGAGCCTTCTGTGGCCTGCCGTATGAATGGCATCCAGCAGCGGTATGCCTTCCTTTCGCAGTTCGTTGATGGTGTCCAGTTTCAAGATGGAGTCGTTTACCACAATACCGCAGGAAACGATTATACCGATGGCCGACATCAAGTTTATTGTATTTCCGGTAATCCAGAGCAACACCAGTCCGAAGGCAATGTCCATCGGAATTTCGGCAAGCACGATAAGCGGCTGAAGGAAACTTTCGAATTGGGCACAAAGGATAAAACACATCAGCAGAATCGATATGAAAAGGATTACGGTAAGTTCCCCCATCATTTTTTTGTTAGAGAAAAAGCTTCCGCTGAAAGACACATCCCAACGGTTATCCTGTCCGACTGCCCTACGTATATTCTCTACAACTTCGGGCACATTGCTTATGCCATAGAAGTTGAACGGGATATACTCACCGTTGCGTCCTGCTGTAATTTCCTTCAGGTCCTCATCGGGAACTATCCGTACCAACTCGCGGAGCGGCACATAATTTCGTTCCTTTGAATCCGTTGTAGACTGGGTCTCGACCAGGGTTTCAGCCAATATACGGTTGACGCTCATTTCCTTTCCTGCTATACCTATAGGCAGATACTGCTGATACGAACGTAGCGTGGATACCTGATTATCCTTTAGCGCCGTACGGAGCACCTTTACCACTTCGTCATAATCCACGTTGTACAAGAGAAGGCGGTTGCGGTCAATCTCCATGTTCAGTTGGTTCCGGAAAGGAATGCCGTCGGGTGTATAGCCTGTCTCGTCCGCTATGGCAGCCTCCATCTTCCTCACATCACCCGCTTCCGGTGCGGAAGTGCGGTCGGAAATATGAAGCCGGGCTACAAGCTCAGGTTCTCCGGTTACGAAAAGCTTCTCGAAGATGGTTACAGGAGGCGAGAACGTAACCGTAGCGGACGGATAGGAATTACGGATTGCTTTATTCAGAAAATCGGTTAGCGTCGGAATACCCGACGGATCGGCTGTACGGAAATAAAGTTCCGCTTCGGCAGAAGAAAGTTCGTTCTCTGTATCCAACAGATAATCCTGAATGCCTACGTATGCCGTATGTTCTGCTACAAGCGAATCCGTCATAGCCAGTATGGCGTTCACCCTGCGGTTGTTCTCGTCTACATGGATGTTCTCGTTCCATTCTATCTTCACCACAGTTTCACTTTGGTCGATTTTAGGCATACGCTCTTTGTCTATTACCATGAACATTAATACGCATACAGGTAGAGAAAGCAAGGAAAGTATCACAGTCGCCTTTTTATGGGAAAACACCCACTCGATACCTGCGTCATAGAATCGGGTAAGCCACTCGTTTTTCAGCAGGTGCTTGAAATTGGCAGTAAACCAGTTGTGCTTTCTTATGCCGATTCTATAGAACAGCACATACAGTACAGGAAGCAGCATGATGCCCGTAAAATAAGATACCATAAGTCCCGATGTGATGGAAAACGCCTCGTCCATGAAGATGGCGCCGGCTATACCGCTCATGAAGACCAGCGGTACGAATACGGCGATGGTAGTGAGCGATGAACTCAGCATCGGAGTAATCATCTCCGAAGTGCCGGCTACTGCCGCACGTTTCAGCGAATACCCTTTCTCGCGGTATTGCGATACGTTCTCTGTCACGATGATGGCATTATCAATCATCATACCCACTGCCAGAATCAGTCCCGAAAGGGATATGACGTTAAGCGATATCTTGCACAGGTAAAAGAAAAAGAAAGTAATGACGACTGATACAATCATGGTTATTCCGATAATCAATGGCGAACGGACATCGCCGATAAAGAACATAGCCACGATGAAGATAAAAAGAAACCCCAGCGTGAAGTTCTGCTGCAAATTAGAGATGGAGTAGTCAAGCAGTTCTGTCTGGTTCCGTGAAATGCTGAACGCTATGTCGGGATAGATTCTCTTAAAATAGTCGGTCGTTTCTTTCAGTTCATGCCGGAGGTTGTCCATATTCTCCTCGCCCTGCTTGATGATGGCAAGAGTCACAGCCCGTTTCCCTCCGGCAAGCGAGCGTCCTGTCTCGTTGCGTGTAACGGTCTTTACACGGCAGATGTCCTTAAGCTGCATCACCCGTCCGTTGCGGTTGAAATAGATGTTCTCCACGTCCTCGGGCGTACGGAGTATGGATGCGATACGGATATTGTATTCATAGTATCCGTCACGCACCAGCATGCTTCCCGGCTCCACATTGTTTGATGCAAGGATGGCTTCAAGGTCGGCGATGCCCATACCCAGACTTTCCATCTTTCCCATATCCGGTACAATGCGGAGCATTTTTTGCGGCACACCGGTCATATCAGCCATTGCCACCTGAGGCAGTTGCTCTATGCGCCGCTTCACGACATTCTCTGCCAGCGTGCACATTTCAAGAAAAGCGTCTTCGTCAGTTTCCTGGTAGGGAACCGCGTCCTTTAGTGTCATGTTCAGGTAGAATACGGGAATATCAGCGGCGCTCGCCTTGATGACTTTCGGACGTACCGCATCCTTGGGTAAACTGTTCATGGCGGCATCAATCTTTTCATTCACTTCGATAAAGGCAAGGTCGGTATCCGTACCGAAATCGAACGACAGATGGATGATGCCCGAACCGTCGCGTGTCTCGCTCCGCATCTCGCTGAGTCCCGACACCTGCATGAGCTGCCTTCTTACGGGAGCCGTTATGGTATTTTCCAACTCGCGTGCGGAAGCGTTCTCCCCGCTCACCTGTATGGTTATCTGCGGAATGTCTATGTCGGGAAGCAGCGATACCGGCAGCGAGAAATAGGTCACCAGCCCCACGATAAAGCAGGCTGTGAAAGCCATAAGTACCGCTATCGGTCTTTTTATCAGAAATTTTACCATGGCATCAGTCGGTTTAAGGTATCACTTTCACAGGTGTCTCGTGAGCAAGGTTCACGTTTCCGGTTACAATAACCTGCACGCCTTCTGTCATGCCTTCGCCCGTCACGGTATATTCGGTCATGTTCTCCAGTCCGGTAGTGACGTAGTTCCACATCGCCTTGCCGTCTTTCAGCGTAAATATCACCTGCTTGCCTGTACGAAGCACCACAGCAGTCTTTGGCACGACAAACTGGTCCGGCACTGAACGCTTCACGCTGACACGTACATTCATGCCGTCGAAGAGCTTTACGCTGCCGTTCACCTTGGCCTTTACACTCACCAGTCCGTTTTCGTCTACCAGCGGATTGATTTCAGATACCCTGCCGCTACACGCTTCCAATGTTCCGGCAAACGGGGTAATTTCCACCCTGTCTCCCCGCTTGACAAGCGGCAATTCGCTTTCAAGAATCTTAAAGGCAATCTCCATTCCTCCGCTTCCTATCACACGGCAGAAAGGCTTCGAGCCGTCCGGACGGTTGAAGCCGCGCGACTCAAGATTCGCCACCACTCCGTCGAACGGTGCTGTGATTACCGCTTGCTCCAGCTCATACTTTGCCAGTTCGTAGGCGACACGGCTCTGTCCGTAGCCACTCTTCACCTCGGCAAGTTGCACGGTCTCCTTAGGAATATCCTGCATGCGGTCGGGGGCATAGCCCTGGCCTATCAGTACATCCTTCATCTCCAGTTCCGACTGGTGAAGAGCTATCTCCGCCTTCTCCATGCTGTTTTGCAGGGTGAACAAGTCGAGCTCGGCTATTTTCTGCCCTTTCTTCACCGCGTCACCATTCTTCACATAAATGTGTGCCACTGGCTCCGATGTTATACGGAACGAAAGGTCGGCATACTGTGAGGCTGTCACCTTGCCGTTGCTCACCAGCTCATGGTCGAACGTGGTCTTCTTCAATGTCATCACCGTCACCTCGTTCACTTGCGAAGGCAAAACTGTTTCCACTCCTTCCTTTCCGGAAGAGTCTTCTTTGTTACTGCTACTGCAGGCAGACAACAAGTCTGCTACAAATAATATGATCAGATATCTGTAAATTTGTTTCCTCATATATTATTACGATTTATGCATATTCTTCTTTTATCATTTATTCTGTTTCTACTCCTTCCTTGTGTTGCTGGAAATTAATTACCAGCAATACCGGATTCTGATCGTCTGTATAATGGATTTTGTCTGCCACATCCTTTTGTTCATCTTCAGAGAGATTTGTACGTGCATATTCCATTATATCCGAAGGCTGTAAAGGAATAACAATCCTGTAATGTGGAAGGAATTATCATTTCCTCTTTCATTTCCGGTATATACATACATCGTATCTCCTGAGAGGTAGATATTCTCCATCCAGAGATTCCTGTTTATACATGCGGTTTGTCTGTTATTCCACGAATATCTTCCTATCTTCTTGTTGTCCCTACTCATAATCCAAGCCTGTTCGCCATCTATCTGGAAGTCACTGATACTGTTGTATTCTTCAGGTCCGTTACCCTGGCGGCTTATACATCCCAGACATTCACCGGATTCGGAAAATCTGTATAATGAAGAAGGGTCTGCCAGATAGACAACGTTGTCTTTCATGTAGATTCGGTTTATTTCATTTAGAAGCAACGAGTCGGATGTTGGCAGAACTATCAGCGAGCCGGAAGCGACCTCAGAGAGTTGCACTTTCTCTGCAGTAGTTTCAGTCTCAACGTGTATTTTTGTACATACTTCCTGTGAGTCATTTTTACCGGAATGACATCCGTAAAAAGCCATTACAGATATTGCAAATAATAATTTCTTTACCATATTCTTTTTATAAGCACGCATAAGAGGAATATCCTATGCGATAAATAAACTTAGATAATCAACAATTTGCACACTTAGCTGCTGCACAAGTTTTAAATTTAAGAGCCTGTTTAAATTTTGCTCAGGTTTATTTTGAGAATTGTTTTCGAGGATGTTTTTCTGATTTTATAAGGAGGATAGCGGGCTATCTGACGCATAAAATCGGGAAAACAGACCGGAAACAAACTCAAAAGAGACCTGACAATATGACTTTATCGGAAAATTTAAACAGGCTCTAAGTTTTCTGTTCTCTACGAAGTAACAAATACCCGATTTGTAGTACTTCAAATCATTACCTTTCCATCAATTCTGTCTACCCTATCTCCTTCAGGACTTCAGCTATATCATACGCAAACATTTCATCGTTATATACATCAAGTACATAGAGCGTCCGATTCGTTATGTCTATGTCAAAAGAATTGATAAACCGGTTCAGTTTCAGCTCTGCCAATGGCTTTCCTTCCCAGTCAAACAGCAAGATAGAAGGATATTGCTTCCTGCCTGTTTGAAAGGTCTTCATATCTTCCATAATGGAGACTACACCCCAGAAATCCTTAAATACCCGTAAGTCAGCGTATGTGTACATCCGGTTCCATTGCATTTGTGCTTCAATGTCGTGAATATCGTCAAGTTCATCTCCTATACAGACTGTTTGGGCAAAATCATCTTTCAGGGAATACAGGTTGATATAAGTCGCTTACCGAGATAAAATTGAACAAGCCGGAAGGCAAAGAGTCGCACAACACAGACATTACGTTTTTATGTTGTGCCAAAGAAGCGCTGATGTCACTTCTCACTACCTTTCCGGTCTGGAAATCGTATATATTAGCAATCAAACTCCCGTTTTCATGGAAAAAATCTGTTTTAAAAGCTGTACGAGGAGCCTCAACAAATTCTCCGGGTCCGTTTCCTTTCGTAAAACACCTGCCCAGCAGTCTGTAGTCCGGCAAAGAGAAAATACTCCATAAAGAATCACTGCCACGCTGGGAGAAAAGAATGATGGAATCCACGATACAAAAATCATTGATACCCATCACATCAAATTCCGGTACTTTGCCTTCAGTCAGTTCTATCACTCTTGGAAATCCCTCTACATAATCGACCGCGTCGAATATCATAAATCGAGCGGATGAGAATTCCTTTACACATCCGCACATTCCTCCTAAAAGGATTATTAGCCATAAAATAAAAACACTCTTTTTCATATCATTTCATTTTTCTGATACATGAAAGTGGTGTATGGGATATTACCCGATAATTGACTGCCCCCTCCACACGCTCTCTTGTAATTACATTATTCTATACTTCAATATTTACTTATTCTATCAATCCCTCCAAATCCAAGTATGCAAACTGGATTTTATCATTCAGATTCATATAAATACGGTTTGTCTTGTTGTCATACCTCATGCTGTTTATCTTATATCCGACATCAAGTGTCTTTATGTATTCACCATCCAATCCAAAAACCAACAGACGGGTAGGGTAATAAGCATCCGTATTATTGTCACCCCCGGAGTATGAAACTATCAGATGATTGTTTTTATCAAAAAAGCCGTCACCATAATAATGATTACGGGTTGAGCCTCCCCATTCAGGTCCGTAAACATTGCATTTCAGTTTTCCGTTGAAATCGCTGATGGTCAGCAAGTCATAATTGCTATATAATTCTGCTACCAGTCCGTATTGTTGTGATGAGGCACAGGTAATGCGCTTTTTCTTTATATCCGGATGATTATAAGAAATAGATACTATCTTTCCGGTCTGCATGTTCCAGCGTGAAACGGATGGAATATAATCATTAGTGCCTTTAGGAAGTATGGTACGGCCTATGCACAACGTGTCGTTGATATATTCATATTCGGAAGGGAAATTTGTATTGTCCATCGTCAGTTTTACATGAGGAGTATAGTCCGGATTAGCCAACACACTGTCCATATCATAGCTGAATATCTTATTTTTGCCATGGTCGCTCACATAAAACTTTCCTCGTTTTTCGTCCGTTGCTACAGTCCCCAATATAGTTATCTCCGTCGGTCCCTGTCCCAAAGGAGCAGTACTTGCCAAATGACGGAAATTATTTTTATCGAATACGTGAATCTGCTTGTCATATCCCCTATGGTCGGTAATCAGCAGATAATTGCCCATAATATATATACGGGCACTGTTGCCAATCAAGATAGAATCCGTTTCAAACTCTTTCATACGGTCGTGAACATTTTCTACATTGTCACGGTCTGCCTGATATTTTTCTGTCGATGAATTTCTTGTACAACTGAAAAATATAACTCCTAATAATATAACCACTAATTTTATCATAACCCAATTTTCTTATTCTAAATGTTAAATTACAGGCAAATAGCATTTGATTAAATGTTTATACAAATATATAAATTTGAGATTAAAATCTCATACCATATTTTAGTATAACTCCTAAAAATAAGAACCGTATCAGTATTTAAAACTACATTTGGTACGGTTCTACTTTAGATTGGAAGTTATACTATAAATTTTTAACCATTGTGCTTTGAATCTTAATACAACACCTTACAAAAAGTACTTATCATTATAAGTCTAATTTTTATGTTACCTGTTTTTTGTTTATTCACACGCTAAGCGACAAATCACCGATTTGTGACGCTTCAGAATTTTCATTACCTTTCCATCGGTTACGCCTCCTTTTTTCAATCAGACGGGTTTGACAGGTGCACTATCATTAAAGATGATACTTTAACAAATGATATTCCGGATCAAAGCTCAGACCATATAAAGTCCCATTTGTTTCATCTATTGTAAATGTAAACACAGGTACAGGAAGTTTATAAACCTTATCTGGAGTTCCGTCTGAATTGAAAGACAGTATGGTATTCAAAAGATAGGAATCTATAGATTGCTCTTCATGATATACCCTACCGGAATATAGTACGTAAATCTTTCCACCTGAATAAAGGGGGCAGAAATATGCGTCACGTGTTTCTCCAGAAACAGAACTTACCTTCTGAAAACCCTCTTCGTCGGAAAGTTCCCTTACAGCAGGGAAAAAATGGTCTGGACCATGCAGCCGCTTAACCAGGCTCCCTTTATAATCATAAATTTCTATCAGGTCTGTCGATTTATAGAAAAGCCAGATATGACTGTTCGACGGATCAACCACCATTTCACAGGCACAACTTTCCATTTGCTCCAAAGGAGACAGTTCTGTACCAAATGTAGGATACATTCCTGTGGTCTGGCGGAATGTGCCATCCGCGTCAAAGAAAGTCAGGCGCTTATGTTCTGTATTCAAGACTGTCGTGACAAACTGTTGATGGCCGGACAAGAAAACAACATCACTGAACGGTTCTCCTAACCGTATCTTTTTTCCTGCCGGAAAGATGGGTGCATTACAGGCTGAATCTTTGTTATAGACCATGACATAACTGCCCATCAGGTCGGAAACTCCGAACAATGAATCCATTGCCTGAATACGATATGCGCTCAATAGTTCCTGTGGACCATTCCCCATCGAAATACTGGCCTCTCCTATAGGAGTAAGTTGTGGCAACCTGAATCTTTGTATGAACCCGTCTCCTTTTCGGTTTTGGACAAACAATGTTGAATCTACACACAATATACGCAACGGCATAGACAGGAAACAGTCATTAGGCAGTTTCAGTGTATCACCACATTCTACTGTGTTAAAATCCGACCACGAAATTAACGTGGCGCAATCATACGATTTCTGATGTCCGCAGGCTGATACCAGACAACAGACAATAGCAAATAAATATTTTTTCAAAAAGTGTTGCATAAATCTATTAGTAACGGTAAGAGACTATAAAGAAACGGGGCAGTTTTTTCAATGCTTCAGATTCCGGTGAATATTTATCAGGCAATTTCCCTTCTTTCAACAACTTTTGCAATTGCTTTTCACATTCACCATTTTCATCGTCCTCATAAATCAGGAATAGAGGACAGGCATACGATGTCTCGATGTCTGAATTCCCTTCATACTGTACATAATGAAACTTTTTTCCCGTATACTTCTTTTTATACCACATGGATGTGCCGATATACGTAAACAACTGAAACTCTTTTCCTCCCTTAAAGTCTAAAAACTGGACGAAATTTATATGATCTCCTGCGTTTACTTTACCGCCTATGATTTTTTCATCATACAGATCCTTCACATAAACACCGTTCTGGTATTCCTTTAAATCGAGAGAAAACTCTCCAGTCCGTCTGACTGGTATGTCAAACTTATATTTTAGAGCCAGTTCGCTTGGAACTGGAGCGAGTTTACTTCCGGCTGAAGTAGTAATTGTAGTAACTCCATAAGGTTTTTTCTGTACTTGAGCCATCATGAAAAAAGGAACCAGTCCAACCAAAACAAATAAAATAAATCGCTTCATAAATCCATGTATTAATGTCTTTAATTGTTACTTTTACTAATTAACCCATAATAAGTTCCAGTTTATTTCTTGTCTTAGAACATTTGTGATAGAATTAAGATATCTTATGAATAAACTTTCCGTCCGTTGCCGAAAATACCAGCACCGCATTGGTTTTATACGTATCAAGCAGATAAATCCTGTCTTTCCACACCTCAAGCTGATCTATACTTCCAAACAACGAGCGATCAGATGTCTCCAAAGGAAGAAAGCGTTCTACTCTTATCAGTTCCGAACTTTTGCAAGTTTGCACGTTACCGAAATCTACAAGTTCCGCTACCGACTGGCTTTCACCTTTTCGGGAGGTACAACCAACGGGTATAATCAATAAAGCTGTAATAAATATAACAAATATTTTATGCATGCCTATAATATTACAAATTTAAAACTTCACAAAAGCAATCTTACTCTCCTCCTCGTCGGTCAACCCGATAAGTGTACCATCCGGATGTACAGTAATAAGCGAAATGTCTACATTAGGTACATATTTGTTCAACAGATTGCCATCCCAGTCATAACGCCAGATCTCCTTTTCAGACTTACTGGAAGCATCTTTTATATTACCGTCAAAAAGCACGTAAATAAACTCATCCGATACCGCGAGATCAATGACTCCCGTTGCAAATGAAGGTTTGAGCTTCGCTATACTTTCTATTCCATTCATTTTAAAATCGTATTCATACGGAGCCAGCAGAACTTCTTTAGACAGGACATAGCCGGACGAAGTATGACGGTACAGGCTTAATACATGGGAATCTGCAACTGCAAATCCATTCTTGATGGAAAATCCGTATCCGCGCACCTGATGGAACATGCGCTTGACTTCTATAGGAAGGTCATATTCACGGCTCCAGAAATTTGGATAATCACCAAAACGTGACTTTTCTTTCCCTGCACTATCGAATATGTAAAAACGCTTGTCAGGAAACATTCCAGATGCCAGATATGCCGAATCCCCCAAAGCGAAAAGCAAACTTACAGCAGCAGGCAGTCTCATTTTCTTCTCCAACTGCATCCGGGGAGTTCTGGATACGGTATATAAAATCCATTGTGGGCGGGAAAGGACAAACAAAGAATCTGGGGTCTTCAACAGATGCAAAGGTGGCATCACTTCATTCGGACCGTTACCGCGCACTCCAAACTTAATTATCTCACCGCCAGTCCTCAACGACAAGCAGTGTACTAATGTATCTCCATAATAATCGTTCACAAGCAGAACGGAGTCGAACGCCACAATCTGTATGGGGAGACCTAACAAGGAAGAAGATACCGGAAGCACAGAAAAAGCCAATGTTTCTTTGGCTGTCTCCTTCTGATAAGAACTGCATCCCCATATACTGGACAAAACCAGCAAGATACATAAGATTCTTTTCACACTGCCATCTGTTCTTAATATCATACGCCAAATTTAAAATGAAACTCTAAAAAATATCTATACCAAATATCCTATAATGTAACTTTAGATATAATCCTATTCCTACAAATCACAAATATCAATGGTATTAATTATATAATTGTAGGTTTCTGGGTCGGTTCCCAGTAAAACAATCTGTTCTTCACTGGCTGTAATCATACTGTATTCCTGTGGCAAATCAATTCTTTTTATCGGATTGCCCTTCCAGTCAAAGAGAAGCAGCTTATCTCCTCCATCTATGTAAGTATCCCCTTCCGGCGACTGTTTGCCGCTGAAAAGACCGACACAATATTTATCCGTTGCAGCCATGCCGAAGAAACCGTTCACATTCTCTTTCAGAAACAGGACAGAAGTAGAAGTATCCGTGGAGTTGTCAGTGAACTGGGGATACGAAACCACATGCTGTTTCAACAACTTAGGGTGAAGCATGTCGCTCATATCAAAGAACATGGCTATTTGTCCATCCCTTTCTCCTACGGCAAACACTTTCTCTTTTGCATGATACACCATCCCCGTAGGCTGGTAAGCAAAGGCATTTTCTTGATAACTGCAATCCGCCTTGGAATCGTCCTTGGGATAATCTCCAAAAACAGTTACCTTCTGTCCCTCTTTGTTGTAGATAGCAAAATGTTTGTTTTCTTCAATCAGACCGGTTGCGACAAAATATTCGTCGGACAAGGCTATGACCTTGAATGGGAACATCTTGTCTGAATGCGTAAACCTAATGCTTGAGCATCGCACAGTGTCCCCCGCATAAGCGAACCAGGCAAATTCCTTCTTATTCACATCATACAGCCCCAACTTCCCGTCGAATGAACTGGCTGTAGAGAACCATAAAAACTCCTGAGGTCCTTGTCCTCGGTTGGCAAACTGTCCCAGGTATTTTCCCGTTTTCCAGTCGAACGCTGTAACCAGCGGAGATGAATACATATCTACCAGGAAAAGCTTTCCGTCAACATAATACATGTCAATCGGCTTTCGTATGCTGTCCACATCAAAAGCAGGTTGATGCACTTCCACTTTTTGGGATTCAGGGAACAAATCGCACATGGATACAAAAGAGCCGGTACACGAAGAGAGTACAAGCCCCAAAAACATCATTATAAATATCCCTAATACTTTTTTCATACGCAATTTTTTACGCCATACATAAGAGTATGTAGCAAAGTTACACTAATTCGCATTAAATTAAAACAGGCTCTTAATCTTCTCCAAAACGGATTTTTGAATAATCGTAAATTATTAAGTTGTCAAAATCCTCAAGCATATTCCATGTATATATTTTATTATGTTTTTCATCTATCTTACAACGGAGAATATCATGTTGCAAATCTAAACAACAAAGTGCTTTTTTATCTAATGAATATACTTCCAATAACATGTCAAACTTTCTTTTATTCATATTTAGCGGAAATGGTTGTAAATCTCTAAACATATATCCGACATATTGAGCGAATAAATAGTTATCGGACAATAATGTGTACATATAAAAATACCTGTTGTCATATAAATTTCGTTCCAACGGTGAATCGACCGAATACTCTGTTTCATCCAAACCGATACTGCCATCTTCCCCGACTTCCCCCATCAGAATCGTATTGAAGAAATTGAATCCAAGAGCTACTTTATTATTGTTGTAAGCAAAATGAAATTGATCAAAACATTGGTTGTAATCTTTATCCATCAATTGTTTTAGATTCGATGAAAACTTATAAGTATCGATAATCTGATGATTCCCGATATGATAAGTTTTCAGTTCATTGTCTAATGTCGAAAATATCAGTATGGAATCGTTAACATAGTAAACCTCTTGTAACGGTTTGTTGTCATCTAATATGATTCGGTCTTTATTGGCAATCTCAACCGTTTCGTCTGTTAACCTGTACTTTGTCAGTTTCATCGAGGCTTGATCAAGTAAAGTAAGGCAATTCCCTTTATTATTTTGCACCATGGCCGGAGCCAAAAATTCTTTAGGACCATTTCCATAATTGACGAAACTATATAAAAACTCCAATGTCTCCAGATCATAAACAAAAAGGCAATCTTCCCCCGGCAATATATCATTCTGAATGACTAAATAGTCATCCAACACAACCATGTCAACAGGACGAATAATTTCATTTATCTTATGAAAATCCGGTTCAATCTTATAGATTTTCTGAAACTTAGGATTGTATATTCTATCTGGACTCTGCTTGCAACTTGGAAATAATAAAACCAACAATAAAATACTAAAGCATATAATCATGGCATTTTTTTCATTATTAATGCTAATTTTTATGTTACCTGTTTTTTGTTTATTCACACGCGAAGCGACAAATCCCCGATTCCTCGAATTTGCAGAACTGACATTCATCGCTTCACTCTCTTTAATCTCTCACCGGCTGGCCGTTATCTCTTAGGGCAAATCAGGTCTATACCCAATATTTCATCATCCAAAGAGTCGGACAAGCTATTGCTCTTAAACAATGAAATCGCATCGGGCAGAGCACACCAACCGGTAAAAAGACTATATGTATGATCTTTCATTTTCTTCTCTCCTATGATACGGAAGTCAGCGTCGAACAGCATCAGATACAATGTTCTGCTGTCTAAAAAACGCTGGGTGAGCTGTTCGGATGCGGTCATGCTTTTCCCCTCTACATGGAAACGGGCATACATCTGCAAACCGGGCAAATACATGACATCATAAAAATGCGTGTTCTCCAATCCATAGCGTTGCCATACGGCATAGTCTGTCTGAGAATCACATCGTGGGGCTGCATTGGAAGTATAGTCGCTGGCCGCTCCTATCTCCGAATACTTTCCGGTTTTCATGTTCAACAAATAAATTGTAGATTCATAAGGATAATTATAAATGATTTTTCCATTTACAACATTCACATTAGGAAAGCGCAGGTCTCCATATTCTGCCACATTATCAGGGTTGAGCAAAGACGGTTTCAGAAAATAAGAACAGACAACCGTATCTTTACTCAAATCATATTCTTCTACATATACAGAATCTGCTCTCAACACCGGGTAATATAAAGAATTTTTTTCCTTATCGTAGCAGAGCTTAGCGGTATGCATGGCATAATTGGTTTCCAGCAGGACCTGTACATCAGACGGAAAAGAAATCTTGCGAGAAACTTCACCATGATTGTTCAATAAGGAAATGAAAATCCCGTCATACACCCAAATCGAATCATCTGATACCGGACAGATGCTTTTCATTCGGCGAAATATGCCATTCGGCCCTTCCTGATTTAATTTCAAAGAAGTGATTGAAGGATTGCCGGTTAGTTTTATTTTGTCTAAAGAATGAGTCCGATAATTATAGCCCACAATACTTTGTAAAGAGTCTGTGCCAATAAAGGCTGTGATGGGATAATCTTTCAACTGAAGTACTTCCGGAGAAGATACATTTATTCCCTTCAAGCTATACGTCACGGAATCTCCATATTTATTATCCGGCATATTTCCACCCGTACCCGTACAGCTCGCTAAAAAAAAGCTCCAAACCAGCATATAAACCATTCTCATAGTATTCAAATTTTTAATCGCTCAATTGAAAAGCAAAAATCATGCACTTCACAAAAAAAGCAAAATTAATGAACTGATACAAATAATTTAATTACATTTTTTCTCATTGTTCATAGATTCTTTTTACTTTTACGGCAAAAGTAAGTAAAAAGCGACAAAAAATCGCTGAAAATATTCTGAAGGAAAAGGCAACTTTCTGTTTATCTGATATTTAATCGTATAAAATAACAGGAAGATTTCTAATTACTTTCAGATTGTTTTCAGATAAAAAGCTTAATTTATGAACCGGATTAAACCAATACTCATCTATACTGCATACGCATTAATAACATTGATTGTAATTTGCGTAAATTTCGATAAGGACAAGACGCATATTACCGAAAGCGCAAAAAATGCTTTCATAAATGCCATTAACGAGGAAAAGCATCTGTATATTTCACAAATAAGCGTACAGTATCTTCAAAAGAACTCTCCAAATGATATAAAGGGTGAAGAAAAGAAAAATTGGAGTGATCAGGCCTATTTTATAGCAGAAGACCCAAAAAGAAATCATTTAGACAGTCTGTTCAGGTCTGAAATGCATAAAGTTAATAAATATACCGCGACAGCTATCGGATATACATACAATGGGAAAAAGTATTATTCGTGCGATGAAAAGTTTATCGGAAAAGCTATACTCGTACAGGAATACAAATATAGGAAAGACTATAATAACAAATCTGATATAACATTGCAGGCTTATATACACACCCCGTCATATATACTGATACTGAATAATATATATACATATATTCTACTTGCCGTTATTTTCATTCTAATAACCTGCCACTTATTCTATAATAGACACAAAACAGAAAAATATTCTGAAAATAAAACAGAAACAGAAGAAAATGATGAGGATGCAAGCCTTATCAAACAAAGAAAATACCAATCAACCAAGTGGATTGAAATTTATGAAGGATATTATTGGGACAATAGTCACAATACCTTAAGATACGACAAAAGACATGTTATTCTAAGTGGCAATAATATAAGAATCTTCCGTATGTTTATTTCAAAGGAAGATTTCTTCTTGTCTCATACTGACATATCCAAACTATATGCTAAAGGAGACGCCGGTGACACAAAAGACAAAGTTTATCACCTGATCAAGTCACTGAAAGAATGTATTGCGATACTGGACATCAACGTTGTATCTATAAGAGGAAAAGGTTACAGATTAGTATTTCGGAGCGTTTCATGAAACCCTAATAACCTCCTGCAGGAAGTCTTTTACCTGCAAGGGATTGAAAAAAGATTTAATCGTCTTTGATGTAAACATAAAGTCTATCAGAGGGAGGGGATATCAATTAACTTTCCATGGATAGACATATAAAGGAACATCCGCATCCGTACTTGTGGTCAACAACCCTTTTAATTTGTTTCCTGAAGGAATTTTGGGGTGTGTTTTTCTGATCTGACTTGTTGTTTGTAACTATCAAATTAACTTGCCGAATTTGTTGAGATAACTGCGTGGCTGAAGCCAGCCGGCTGCCTTTCCGGTAAGATTAATAATCTTCCGGCTATAAGATTAATAATCTTCCAGCTGTAAGATTAATAATCTTACACGGAATGCACTTATATGCATCGGCGGATGAAGTTAGCCAGAGAGCGGAAGCCGCTTATATGAAAAAGGCTTTGAATCTATGTCCGCTTACGGATTGTAACCTATTAGTTTGTTTGGACGGGTAAACAAGCGCTTTGAGAAGCAGGAAACAAAAAAGAGACGCTTCTCACGAGGCGTCTCTTCCGATTGTAGAGAGTTTATGAAAATATGTTTGTTTTATGCACTTTCTTACTGTTGTACCGTGACGGTCATATCAGGAACCAGGATGAATGCTTTTTGACCTTTGTTCCATTTGTAGTATTCGATAGTGACATTGTTTCCTGCGTATGAGTAGTTGATACGCATGTAGTTATGCCAGTCATTATCGGTCGCGTCCCACTTTTGCAGGGTGTTTTCTACCACTTGCTTGTTGTCGTTATACTTGTAACTGTACTTCTCGTAGTTGGTCAAGATGCCTTCGTTCATCTTGTATACGGTTTCAGAAACCTTCACGCCGTTTACCTCTTCGGTGTTATAAATCAAATCGGCTTCCGGATTGCTGGCTGAAATTGTAAGGTTAGCTACAAAAACACAAACTACAACTAACAAACTCTTGATAAAATTGAATGTTTTCATATCGTTAAGTTTTTAAGGGTTACTATCTTTTTGTTTATTGATTACGCTGCAAAGGTAGTGATTCTTTTGATATGAACTAACTTTTTGGCTATAATTTTTCTTCAAATTAGCAAAATGTTAGCATTTAAAGATATGTTAACATTCGGGCAAGATTAGTGGGCTTCCAGCCAATTCTGACCCCAACCGCAGTCTGCCAGCAAAGGAACTTTCATTTTGTAAGCACTCTCCATTTCGCTTATCACAATCTGTTGCACTTTTTCCTTTTCTTCGGGCAGGACGCTGAAGTTGAGTTCGTCGTGTACTTGGAGTATCATCTTCGAGCGTATCCCTTCTTCGCGGAAGCGCCGGTAGATGCGTACCATAGCTACCTTGATGATGTCGGCGGCACTTCCCTGGATGGGGGCGTTGATGGCATTGCGTTCGGCATATCCGCGCACGACGGCATTGCGCGAGTTGATGTCGGGCAGGTAGCGGCGGCGGTGGAAGACGGTTTCGATGTATCCTTTCTCGCGTGCCTCCTGTATGCTCCGGTCCATGTATTCCTTGACGTGCGGATAGTTTTCGAAATAGCCGTCTATCAGCTCCTTGGCTTCCTTGCGGTCGATGTTCAGCCGTTCGGCAAGACCGAAGACGGAGATACCGTAGATGATGCCGAAATTGGCGGTTTTCGCCTTGCTGCGTTGCTCGCGGGTGACGTCTTCCAGCTTTTCCTTGTATATCTTGGCGGCGGTGGCCGCATGGATGTCCTGGTTTTCGCGGAAGGCTTCTATCATGTGCGGGTCGCCGCTGAGGTGCGCCATGATGCGCAATTCGATTTGCGAATAGTCTGCCGAGAAGAACTCGCAACCCTCGTCGGGGATGAATGCCTTGCGGATTTCCTTGCCGTCCTCGTTGCGTACGGGGATGTTCTGCAGGTTCGGATTGCTTGAGCTGAGTCGTCCCGTGGCGGTCACGGTCTGGTTGAACGACGTATGGATATGGCCTGTAGCGGGGTTGATAAGCTGGGGCAGGGCATCGATATAGGTGCCGAGCAGCTTCTTCAGGCCCCGGTGTTCCAGTATCTTGCCCACTATCTCGTGCTTGCCCCGCAGGCTTTCCAGCACTTCCTCGGAAGTGACATACTGGCCTGTTTTGGTCTTCTTGGCTTTTTCCACGATTTTCAGGCGGTCGAACAAGACTTCGCCTACCTGTTTGGGGGAAGCGATGTTGAACGCTATTCCTGCCAACTGGTGCACTTCTTCCTCTATCTGGTTCATGCGGGCGGTGAAGTGGCGCGAGGTTTCTTTCAGGGCTTCGGTATCGATGCGTACGCCGTTGCGCTCCATGTATGCCAGTACGGGGACAAGGGGCATCTCGATGTCGCGGAAAAGAGATTCGGATCCGCTTCCTGCCAGTTCCTTTTCCAGTACGTTTTTCAGCTTGAGGGTGACATCGGCATCCTCGCACGCGTACCTATATATATCAGCCGGGGCGAGGTCGCGCATGTTTTTCTGGTTCTTGCCTTTCGGGCCGATAAGCTCTTCTATCTTGATGGTGTCGTAGTGCAGGTAGATTTCCGCCAGGTAGTCCATGCCGTGATGCAGCTCGGGCTGGAGCACATAGTGGGCTATCATGGTGTCGAACATCGGGCCCTGTACCTCGACGCCGTAATTGCCCAGCACCAGGATGTCGTACTTGATGTTCTGTCCCACCTTCAGGGTTGCCTGGTTTTCGAATACCGGTTTGAACTTGTCGACGATGCGTTGGGCTTCTTCCCGATTGGCAGGTACAGGGACGTAGAATGCCTGATTTTCGGTATAGGCAAAGCTCATTCCTACCAGTTCGGCACGTATCGGGTCGGTTCCGGTGGTCTCCGTATCTAGGCTGAGAATGGGTTGTGTAAGGATATTTTGTAATAATCGGTCGATTTTCTCCTCAGTGTCAATCAGTTGGTAGTCGTAGTCGAGGTCTTCAAGCCTCGTGAGATTCGCGTTTTTCGGAGCTTCCGTACTCTCGGGCGCAAAAAAGCCAAAGAGATCGCCTTGCGGAGCGGGTGGGGGAGCGGCGGTTTTCTTGTCTGTCCCCAAAACACGGTCGAGCAAGGTGCGGAACTCCAGTTCTTCGAAAATCCGCTTCAGTTCTTCCTTGTCGGGCTCTTCGCGTTTCAGTTGCTCCATGTCGAGGCGGATGGGCACATCGGTCTTGATGGTGGCGAGGAACTTGGAGAAAGTGATTTGCTCGCGGTTGGTTTCCACCTTGGTCTTGATGGCTCCTTTCAGTTGGTCGGTATGGGCAAGCAGGTTCTCGATGCTTCCGAACTGGGCTATCAGCTTCTGCGCGGTCTTTTCGCCTACGCCGGGGCAGCCCGGAATGTTGTCAGCGGTATCTCCCATCAGTCCCAGCATGTCGATGACCTGTGCGGGCGACTGAATGTCGAACTTGGCTTTGATTTCCTCCACGCCCATCACTTCAAATTCCTTGTCGCCGTATTTGGGACGGTACATGAATACATGGTCCGATACCAGTTGCCCGTAGTCTTTATCGGGCGTCATCATGTAAGTGGGGATGCCCTGCCGTCCGGCTTCAGTGGCAAGTGTGCCGATAACGTCATCGGCTTCATAGCCGCTTACTTCGAGGATGGGGATGCGGTAGGCGCGGATAATGTCTTTTATGATGGGCACCGAAAGGCGGATGACTTCGGGAGTTTCCTCACGCTGGGCTTTGTATTGCTGATAGGCTTCGTGGCGGAAGGTGGGACCTGCCGGGTCGAAGGCGATGCCGATGTGCGTGGGTTGTTCTTTCTTCAATACGTCTTCGAGCGTATTGACAAAGCCCATGATGGCAGAAGTGTTGAATCCTTTCGAGTTGATTCGGGGGTTTTTGATGAAGGCATAATAGGCGCGGTAGATTAAAGCGTACGCGTCCAGTAGAAATAGTTTCTCCATTCGTATAAAAATAAAAATATTAATGTTTTGCATGTAAAAGTACAAAATAATACCGTATTTCGATGTTTTATTATTACTTTTGTACCCAAATAAATCTCTAAATGGACAAGATAGAAATAATCAGGAGACCGATAGAAAGGGAATTAAGCGAATTCAAGATGCTTTTTGATGCTGCCTTGACCAGTACAGCCCCGATGTTGGGCGACGTGCTCAGCTATGTACGGAAGCGCAACGGGAAGATGATGCGTCCCATGCTGGTGCTGTTGATGGCTAAGTTATACGGCGAAATCAATCCCGCTACGTTACATTCGGCTTTGTCGCTGGAACTGTTGCATACAGCCAGCCTGGTTCACGATGATGTGGTAGACAAAAGCGACAAGCGGAGAGGGCAGGCGTCGGTCAACGCTTTATACGATAACCGGGTCTCTGTGTTGGTAGGCGACTACATGCTGGCGACAAGCCTGCGCCACGCTGCCTTTACAAAAGAAATCGAACTGGTGGACCTGGTGGCACGGCTGGGGCAGAACCTTTCAGAGGGAGAAATCGTCCAACTGGCAAGTACCGGGAACAAGGAGTTTTCGGAAGAGGTTTATTTTGATGTTATCCGTAAGAAGACAGCGGCACTCTTTACCGCAAGTGCCGAAAGCGGCGCGCTCTCAGTCAAGGCTTCGCTGGACGAGGTGGACAATGCCGCTCTCTTCGGTGAAATGGTAGGAATCGCTTTCCAGATAAAGGATGATATCTTCGATTATTTCGAGAACGAGGCGCTGGGCAAGCCTACGGGCAATGACATGGCGGAAGGCAAGCTCACTCTTCCTGCCCTGTATGTACTGAACACGAAAGCCGACGAAGAGAAACGGGAACAGGCATTGCGCATCCGTTCGCTTCACGCTTCGAGGGAGGAAATTTCCGCGTTTGTCTCGTATGTGAAACAGGAGGGAGGCATCGAATATGCCGAACAAGTGATGTACGGATATCGCGACAAAGCCCTTGCCCTGTTGCCTGAAAACATGGATGACTCGCTCCGCACGGCATTGACGACTTATGTCGATTACGTGGTAGAGCGGAAGAAATAAGCGCTTGATTTAGACTTTAGCTATACAACTATACGGGATGGCCACAAATCGTTGGAGGGCAAAAGCCTTCGGGAACGGATTTGTGGTCATCTTGTTTTTGGTTTACGGCATGACTTTCACGCCGCTTGCATTGACCGCTTTCACGTTATCGGCAGCATGGTCGGGTCGGGGTGTACCCCATGTCACGTCGCATGATTTCACTTGGATATCGGAAGCGGTGTGGAAGTAGAAACCATAGGTATTGCCCCGCAAGAAGCCTTCGCCGTCGCACGGACGCTTGTCGTAGATACCGCCTTCGTATGCGGTTTTCTTTTGCAGGTCGAGCCATACCTGGTCGAAGTGGATATGGTTCACCTTACCGGGTGTATCGCCGCCTACAAAGACTCCGTTTTCGCTTGTGCAGCGGATATTATGGAAATAGATGTGGCTTACTTCGCCACATTCGCCTTTGGTGGCGCCTTTAGGGAACCGCCAGCCGGCATCCTTGTGATTGCCCACTGCGCGCGGATAGGAAGTGACATAGATGGCTTCCGACTTTCCCCACCACACATCGGAGAAGAAATGACAATCGACTGTCATATTCGAGAAGATGACATTGGTCACCGTTCCTTCATCGCGGTTCTGGATGCCGATTCCCCGGTTGCTGTCCTTGATGATGCAGTTGGTGAAGAGCACACGGTTGATGCTGTCCATGTTTTCCGAGCCTATCTTGATGGCACACGAGCGTGAGGTCATCGTACAGTTGCTTACCACCACGTCCTCGCAAGTGCCGTATTGCTCGAATTCGCGCCGGTTCTTCAGGCAGATACAGTCGTCGCCCGATTCGATGAAACAGTTCGAGATACGCACGTCTTTCGAGTGGTCTACATCGATGCCGTCTCCGTTCCGTATCTTCAGGTTGTTGCGGATGCTGATGCCGTCGATAGACGCGTCACGGCAACCGATGAGATGTACCGTCCAGTATGCGCTGTTGCGGATGGTGATGTCGCGGATGACCAGCTTTTCGATATTGGTCAGTGTCAATACGTGCGGGCGAGGGTCGAAGTCGGTCACCGGTTTCAGTTCGTAGGAATCATCCAGCTCTTTTCCCATGAAGGCTACGCCGTTGCCGTCGATGGTTCCCGTGCCGGTAATGGATACATTCTTCAGGTCTTTTCCGCTAATCCACATCATGCCTTCGCCGCGGTTTTCGCCGAATGCGCTTTCGGTATATACACTTTCATCCGGATTGGCGAGCAGGCACGAGTTGGGTTCGAGATGCAAATCGACATACGATGCCAGCTTGAACGGACTGCAGAGGAATGTATGTCCTGCCGGGACAAGCACGGTGCCTCCTCCCGCCTGCGAACAGGCGTCGATGGCTTGCTGTACGGCTTTCGCATCATCCGTTTGACCATCGCCTATGGCACCGTAATCCATGATGTTGTACACTACTTGGGTTGGTTGTTGCCGGCAGGCACAGAGCAGGCAAATGCCCGCCAACAGGCTTAAGATTTTCATTGTTTTCATACGGAGAGTGGGTTAAAGATTTATTGTATCGGTTCATAAAGCGAGGGCGGACAGTCTTCCGGAGCTGTTCCCCACGTTGTATCAGGCTCTTTTCCCATAACGAACTTCATCGTCTCGCCTTTCAGAATGTCTTCGTGGCTGATGTAGTTCTTCGTATAGGGTTTGCCATCGAGAGTAACGCTTTGGATGTAGATATGCTCTTCCGAAGCGTTTTCTGCTTCCATACGGAAAGTCTTTCCGTTCTCTAAATTCAGGGTCGCGGACTCGAATGACGGGCTTGCCAGTATGTAATAAGGAGTGCCCGGACATACCGGATAGAAGCCTAAAGCGGCAAAAACGTACCATGCAGACATTTGTCCGGCATCGTCATTGCCCGACAGTCCGCCGGGTTGGTCAAGATACTCGGTCGCCATGATGTGGCGTACCGCCTTTTGGGTCTTCCAGGGTTGACCCGCATAGTTGAACAGGAACGCCACCTGGTGGCAGGGCTCGTTCCCGTGCCAGTAGCGTCGCTCGCTGAACATCGAGTCCAGCTTGGCGATGTAGTTTGCCTTTCCGCCCATGCATTCCATCAGTCCGTAAGGGTTTTGCGGCACATACCAGGTGTAGTGGCAAGGTGCTCCTTCGGTGATGAATTTGGCAAAACCGAAAGCGTTTGCCTCATTCAGGAAGCTGCCGTCGGCATGTCGTCCCTGTGCATACCCCGTGCGTGGGTCGATGATGTTCCGGTAGTTTTCAGCCCGCTTGATGAGTTGCCGGTAATCGTCTTCCTTGTCTAATTGCTTGGCTATTTGGGCAAGGACGAAATCGTCGTAAGCATATTCCAGCGTACGTGATACCTGTTCACGGGTATGGAAAGCGTCGGGCACGCTGTCTTCCAGCGGAATGTAGCCATATTCCAGGTAAGACTGTAAGGCACGGCGTCCCATTCCGTTGAGGTAGTCTTCGTGCGAAGCCGGGCTTTCGAAAGCATTCCGGCGCATGCCCTCGTAGGCTTTGGCGATGTCGAAATTACGGATGCCCTTGACGTAAGCGTCGCCCAAGGCGGCTATGCAGTGGTCTCCTATCATGGCTGCCGTATAGCTGTTCCAGCAGGGGAAAATAGGAAGCCAGCCTCCCTGTTCGTACTTGTGTACCAACGATTGCATCATCTGACCGCCTTTTGCAGGGTGAAGCAGGTTTATCAGCGGATGAAGGGCACGGTAAGTATCCCACATGCTGAAGTCGTCGTAATAAGTTTCTCCTTCAGCCAATTGGCGGATGGGCTTTCCTTCGGCAAACGAAGGATAACGTCCGTCGGCATCGTTGAAGGTGCGGGGCAGGAAAGAGGCGCGGTACATGGCTCCGTAAAACTTCCGCTTGGCTGTCTCGTCCGGTGTTTCCACCTGTATGCTTGCCAGGTGTTTGGTCCAGATTTCAGTAAGCTCCTGACGGGTACGCTCGAAGTCCCAATGGGGTATTTCCGCCTGCAGATTGCGGATTGCTCCTTCCTTATCGGTAAAGGAAGAGGCGGCTTTAACCAGTACTTCCTCGTTCTCCTTTACCTGGAATTGTACATATACGCCGATACCCTGTCCGGTGTGTATCCGGCTCTGCTGCGGATACAGGCTGTCTTTGCGGAATGTTCCGAAAGCGACAGGGTCTTTTTCATATTCGATGACGAAGTGCCCGCTGTATCCTGCCGGCTCGCCCCATCCCTGGTAAATGCGGTGTACGGGATTGTAGCCATAGATACGTTTGTTCACTGTATCTATCTCGATGTATCCTTCGCCCTCGTCGCTGTTGGGATTCACTACCAGATAGGCATTCCCTTGCTGTTCGTAGGTGAAACGGAAGATAGCTGCCCGCGAGCGTCCGGTCATTTCGGCGAGAAGATGTTCTTCGGGCAATTTTACGGAGTAATAAGCGGGAGTGGCATGCTCATCGTCGTGAGCGAAACGGGTGGCACGTGCTTCCGGCAGGCAACGCAGCGTGTCGCTCAGTGCCATGAGGGTCATCGAACCGTAGTCTTGCGTACATCCTCCTACAATCCAGTGCGAATTGCGGAAGCCTTGCAGCAGGGAGTCACGGTAATAATAAGGGGCGATACATTTCACTTCGGTATCCTGGGTTTGAGGTGTCCAGAAGTTCATGCCGTTCGGTTCCAGCACGGCAGGCAAGGTCTGTCCGTATTCTTCGGTATGCTTGCCGAACATGCCGGCAGTCTGTGTGGTGCTGGCGGCTGTACCTACCCGTGTATCGATGCAGTTCAGAAGAGTTTCCGAATTCTTGTCCTTCGATTGACAGAACGGAAGGAAGGCGGTTAAAAGCAAAAGTGCCCACAGATTGTTCGGGTTGAATTTTTTCATATCCTTATATTTTAATGTAAATCTTTCGTTTATACAGCGGATAGCCGATAGCGCCCATCACTCCTACAAACAGCAGCGAATAGACGGCAGAGGCTACGTAAGGATTGCTGATAAGGGAATGGATGGATTCGTAAATCACTGGTTTACTTTCCGTTACGTTGAGTACGACTGCTGTAACCTCGCTTAACACGTAAAGGAAAAGCGGATTGACTCCGAATACCTCGAAGAAGCGGCACCATTGTTTTTCCCCTTGAGCGTCAATGAAATAGAGCAGGGTAGCCTGGAGCATGGCAGCCAGTCCGCAAGTGACCAGCGCATAACTGGGCGACCAGATGCGTTTGTTCAGCGGAAGCCATTCTACCAGCAGGAAGCCGATGGCTGCCAGCAGGAAGCCGGTAACGAAAAGTTTGATGATTTTCTGTCCCAAGTCTTGCGTTTCCATAATCAGTCTGCCGCAAAGGAAACCGATAATGGTATGGGCGATGGCAGACAAGGTACTGGTCAGCCCTTCGGGGTCGACCGGGCTTTTATGGTAAAGGTGTTCGTATCCCAGAATATGGGTATCCCAGATGGCAAGGATATTGGTGGTAGAATCCATGGCATAGCCGTTCCCCCAGTGCAGCAGGAAAGCATAACCGAGCAACAGGATGCCGGCTATCCACGCCAGCCGTTTCGGGCTGAAGTAAAGTGCCAGCAGAGATACGATACCATAACACAAGGCAATGCGTGGCAAGACCCCTAAGAAACGGATGTGGGCAAAGGGAAAGAAGTCGCCTTCGCAGGCAAACTCGAACCAATAGATGCCCCAGCCGATAAGGAAGATAAGCAGGGTGCGCCTTACAATTTTCCGGATGACCGGCGCAGAGGGTTGGAACTGGAACTTGCGCAAGGCGATGTACGTAGAGATACCCATGATGAAGAGGAAGAAGGGAAATACCAGGTCGCACGGTGTCATTCCGTTCCATACGGAATGACGGAGCGAATCGTACGAGTATTCGCCTCCGGCATTGTTGACTACAATCATGCCGAAGACGGTAATACCTCGCAGGACATCCAGGGAGAGAAGCCGTTGTTTCATCCTTTAGTCCTCATTTAACAGTTTGAACACCTGGCGGGCGGTATCGATGCAGTCGCCTTCCGCTTCGCTCTTGTACGGATTATGTTCCAAGGTCCAAGGCTCTTCCATGGCATACCAGTCGATTTCTTTCATTTCCCCGCCGTCCAGCACACCTTGCAGCATTTGCCACCAGGCAGCCCAGCGCTTGTAGTAGAAGTCTTTCAGGATGCCGTTCCATTCCTTATGGGCATAGTCGCGCAGTCCGCCTTTATCGGCACATTCGCGGTTGCCCCATGTCGTGATTTGCACTCGTGCGTTCCATTCGTACAAGTCTTTCTCTTCGGGAGTGTTTCCCAAGCTGCGTGCCTGGTTAATCCAGCGTCCTACGCGGAATTCGCTACGGGTAGCGAGCAGGCTGTCTTGTGCCAGCAGGAGGCGGAGGAACTCTTGCGAATGGCGTGCATAACTCCGCTTGTCGAAGCTTTTGAAATCGGCAATCGCCTGATTGTAGACAATGCGTCCACGGTCGGCAAGTGCCTGACGTACGATGTCTACCAGGTCGTATTCGAAATTGTTGTTGCCACGGTATTTATCGGCTACTTCCAGCATCAGGCGTGCCGCTTCCTCGGTCGAGGTAGGGTCGTAATAGTTCTCCATCTTCGACCAGCTTGAAACCTGGAAGTTGTTCATACTCGGACGTCCGCAGAAGATAGACTCGTGAGGACCTTGCTGGTTGTTTCCGAAGGGGCAGTTGTAGATGCCGTCGGCAAGGATTTTCCATGCCTGTTCTATCTTCTCGTCTTTTGCTCCGTAGCGGGCAGCCAGGTATTCTTTCAGCCAGGCTTCTTTGGTGATTTTATCCGGACGCCACGGCAATTCGCACATCAGTTCGAACATCATCGGATTGTTTTCGCTGCCTTCCATGGTCAGGCCGATGCCTTTCAGATGGGCTGCAAGCGGATTGTTCTTGGTGAGGTAGAAATTGTTCAGCAGTTGGTCCAGCCGTCCGTGCAATCCTACATTGGCTCCGAAGTTTTCCAGCATGCAGAACAACCAGTCGTGTTGCTCGTATCCTTTTTCCCGTTTCCAGATGGAAGGTATTCCCCACATCGGACGGCATTCGCTGAACAGGTCGAGAATCAGCAAATCACCGTTCTTCAGGTTCTTTATCATTTCCGGACGTGGATTCTCGGTCCATCCCTGTACCACCCATACAGCTTTCGGGTTGACTTTTTTCATGGCATCCATTACGGCTTTGCCTGCTGCGTCGAAGTCTACAGCTCCGGCATTCTCTACTTCGTGGAAAGGGTCCATCGAGTAGTAGTTGGCTTTCCCGAAGAGTTTCTCCTGTTCTTCGTAATAGAGCGCAGCGATTTCGGCGAAGCGTTCATCGGTAGGCGAGAGGAAAGCCGGACGGGTGAAACCGTTCCATAATTCCGGTTCGGTCACGTTCAGTCCCAGTTTTTGGTTGGCGTCATGAGGCACCATGCCCGAATAGCCAGGCAATACCGGTTCGATGCCATATTCGTGCATCCGCTTCAGGATTTTCTTCTGCAAGGCTTCTTGCTGTTCGTACCAGCTGTCCGGATTGGGACCTCCCCAGCCTTCCAGGTTGTTCATCGCCCACCAGGCAAGGAAGGCAGGACCGGCAATGAAGCGGTTGGTCTCTTCTTTGGTGTATCCCAGTTTGGCAAGCATGTTGCGCCATACGCATTCCTGTCCTACGGCTGCCAGTGGCAAATTGATGCCGTGCAATGCCATCCAGTCGATTTCCTGTTCCCAGCGTGCCCAGTCCCAGAAAGCCATCGTGTACGAGTAAGTGCAATAATTGAAATCATAACGCAGGCTCAGGTTGGTTTCATGACGCTCAGGTTTGGTAACGGGTGGGAGAGTGTCAGGCAATTGGGCTTTCATGTTGTTCCATGAAAGATGGATGCCGGCATAGTATTTCAAGTACCAGTTCAGTCCTGTCGCGATATTGACATAGGTATTTCCGCGGACGACCACCTTGTTACCTTTTTGGTCGAGTTCGAAGAAGTCATTGTCTGCGTTCTTCTGTAGTTGGATAACGAATTTCTTCGATGCTCCCGGATCGATTCGTTCCAACAGATTCTTAACCGGATTGGCAAATAAAGAGAAAGGAAGCAGGCATAACAGACCTGCGAGTAAAAGGTTTTTGAGCTTCATATTATTACATTGTTAGTTAGGTTTTTGCAAATGTAATAAATATGTGTGAATGAAAGAGGGTAGTAATGAATCATTTTGAGTAAATATTGATGCAAAACAGGGAGTGGAGGAAGGTTCGGGAGGAAGAACCGGGATTATCGGGCTTTGGGGGACAAGCCATACGACCTGTCACGTCGGAATACACGACAGGTCGTATGGAGAAAGATAGTTAGAAGAATTTGGTTTCTTCGCCTAAAATATCGGAGAGGAGCAGGTTGGCAAGGCGGCTGGTCCCGAGACGGAACAATTCGTTGGTAAGCCATTCTTTGCCTAACACTTCCTTTACGATAGTGTAATATACCACGGCGTCATGAACGGTATTGATGCCGCCGGCGGGCTTGAAGCCTATTTTGCGTCCTGTTTCCAGGAAATATTCCTTGATGGCCTGGCACATCACGAAAGCGGCTTCGGGCGTGGCAGCAGGTTTCTCCTTGCCGGTAGAAGTCTTGATGAAATCGGCTCCCGAATACATGGCGAGGATAGAGGCTTTCTTGATGTTTTCGGCAGAACCGAGCGCGCCTGTTTCCAGGATTACTTTCAGATGCTTGTCGCCGCAAACCTCTTTCAGTTCTTGTATCTCGTCGCACATGCCTTCGTAGTCTCCGCTCAGGAATTTCCCGACCGGAATAACGATGTCTATTTCATCGGCACCGGCGTGAAGCGCCATAGCCGTTTCGGCTATTTTCACTTCGGTAAAGGTCTGCGAGGAGGGGAATCCTCCCGATACGCAGGCTATCTTTACGCGGTCTGCCTCTAAGGTATCGTGTACGATTTCCGCCATATTGGGATAGACACAGATAGCGGCTACGTTCTTCAGGTCGGGATGCTCGTCGTCGAACGCATTGACACGCTCGGTGAATTGCATGACACTAGTCTCGCTGTCCGTGCATTTCAGGGTGGTGAGGTCGATGCAGTTGAAAAGGAATTTCTTCACTTCGGGCGTATCGTTTTCGCCTGTATATTTCTCGATGATATGTGCGGTCTTGGCTGCAATATCCTCGTCTTTCAGTGCTGTGTTGTATTTCCCCAGCGCCATTTCGTATTTGCTGGGCTGGTTCAGACGTTCCTTGTCTTCCCTTTCCATATCTTGGAAGAGTTCGCTTTCAAATTCTTCGTGGTTGCTCATATCGTTTTCAGTTTAGGATTGTTTTGATGTCTTTCTTTGTCACGGGAGGTTTTCTTCTCCAGATTCTTCCGGAAAGCTTCGGTCAGGTTGACTCCCGTCTGGTTGGCAAGGCAGAGCAGCACCCAGAGCACATCTGCCATTTCATCGCCTAAATCGTGCTTCTCGCCTTCCTTGAACGACTGGTCGCCATACGTGCGTGCCATGATGCGTGCCAGTTCGCCTACTTCTTCGGTCAGCACCGCCATATTGGTCAGCTCGCTGAAATACCTCACTCCGTAGGTCTTTATCCAGTTGTCTACTGTTTTTTGTGCTTCTTCGAGGGTCATGGTGTTTTACTCCTTTATACTATGTTTATTCACTCTTTGTTTTTGGTATCCATGCAGATGGTGACCGGTCCGTTGTTCAGCAGTTCCACCTTCATGTCCGCACCGAATTCGCCGGTCCCTACTTCTTTGCCCAGTGCGATGCTCAGCTCGTTGCAGAAGTATTCGTAAAGGGGGATGGCAGTCTTGTGTTTGGCTGCGCGGATATATGAAGGACGGTTGCCTTTCTTGGTCGAAGCCATCAAGGTGAATTGGCTTATGACCAGGATGTCTCCTCCTGTTTCCAGAATGGATTTGTTCATCACACCGTTTTCATCGTTGAAAACGCGCAGGTTGACTATCTTCTTGCAGAGCCAGTCCGCGTCTTCTTGCGTATCGGCTTCTTCGATTCCCAGCAGAACCAGAAAGCCCGTTTGGATGGCCGATTTGCATACACCGTCAATCGTGACGGAAGCGTGGCTCACTCGTTGGATTACTGTTCTCATTTCTCTGTTAGTTTTCGCAAAGATAATGAATTTAATGGAATTGGCAAGGTCTTTGGCCGTGAGGTGTCCGAAGCTTTGTCTGTTTGTCATAGCGTTGGGTTTTGTCAGTCCCCCAAGCTTTCCTTGATGCTTTTAGCCACGGCTTCTCCCACCACTTCGGCAAGCTCTTCCTGCGAGGCTTTCTTGATGCGTGCCACGCTCTTGAACTTCTTCAGCAAGTCGGTCTTCCGTTTCTCGCCGATGCCTTTGATGTTGTCCAGTGCCGAGGCTATCTGCCGTTTGCTTCGCTTGTCGCGATGGAAGGTGATGGCAAAGCGGTGCACTTCGTCCTGGATGTTTTCCAATAGGTGAAAGAGGGGAGTTCCTTGCTTCAGCCCGATGTTCATCGGCGGGAATCCGAAGAGGATTTCCGAGGTGCGGTGACGGTTGTCTTTGGCAAGTCCCGCTATCGGGATGTGCAGGTGCAATTCGTCTTCGATGACCTGGCGTACCACTTCCATTTGCCCCTTGCCGCCATCGGTCAGAATCAGGTCAGGCATCTCTCCCTGTTCTTCCAGAATGCGTGTGTATCGCCGACGGACTACTTCTTGCATCGAGGCGTAATCGTCCGGTCCCACCACCGTCTTGATGTTGTATTTGCGGTAGTCTTTCTTGCTGGGACGGGCTTTCTTGAACACCACGCAGGCGGCTACGGCATCCGAGCCCTGGATGTTCGAGTTATCGAAACATTCGATATGCAGGGGCATTTTGTCCATGTGCAGTTGCTCTTGGATTTCTTTCAACAGACGTACGCTCCGTTGCTCCGGATTCAGCTTTTCGGCTTGTTTCAGGCGGTCCACCTTGTATTGTTTCACATTGAGGATGGAAAGCTCCAGCAGGTGTTTCTTGTCGCCCCGTTGCGGAATGGTAAACGTCACACCTTCCATTTCCAGCTCCAGCTCGAAGGGAACGATGATTTCTTTCGATTGGCTTTTGTAGCGCTCGCGCATCTCCACGATGCCCATCTCCAGCAACTCTTCTTTGCTTTCTTCCAGCCGCTTTTTATACTCGAAAGTAAATGCCTGGTTGATGCATCCGTTGGTGATGTGCAGGTAGTTGATATAAGCTGATTGCTCGTCGTCTTCAATTGAAAAGACATCGATGTTGTGCAGGACGGAGCTGACCACTTCGCTCTTCGAACGGTAGTTCTCGATAAGCTCGTACTTTTCTTTGATGAGTTGCGCTTCTTCGAAACGCATCTCGCCCGCAAGCTTCATCATCTCCGCCATCATTCCCTGGCTTATCTTTTGTGTGTTCCCCTTCAACAATTCTTTGATGGAAGCGATGTTTTCCATGTATTCCTCATGCGACTGAGCTCCTATGCACGGACCTTTGCAATTCTTGATGTGGTATTCCAGACACACGCGGAACTTGTTTGCCTGAATGTTTTCAGGCGTAAGTGCCAGGCGGCAGGTGCGGAGCGGATAGAGTTTCTTGATGAGGTCGAGCATCGCCTGCATGGATGGGAAGTGGGTGTAAGGACCGAAATAAACAGAACCGTCACGAACGATTTTACGGGTCTTGAACACTCGCGGGAAATATTCATTGCTCACGCAGATGGACGGATAGCTTTTGTCGTCCTTCAGCAACACGTTGTAGCGGGGCTTGTATTTCTTGATAAGATTGTTTTCGAGCAAGAGCGCGTCCTCTTCGGTGTTCACCACGATGTAGCGGATATCGGCTATCTTGCTTACCAGGATACGGGTCTTTGCCGAATGATGGTCTTTCGAGAAATACGAGTAAACGCGTCGCTTCAGGTTCTTTGCTTTCCCTACATAGATGATAGTCCCTTCCGCGTTCAGGTATTGGTAAATGCCCGGACTGGTAGGAAGGTTGAGCACGATGCCCCGTAAATATTCGTTTGTCTTCAGTTCTTCCATATTGCTCTTTTTAAGTTGACAAGGAGACAAGGTAACAAGTTGACGAGGAGACAAGGTAACAAGGCTCTGAATAGTACTGTATTTAAAAGCCTCGTTAACTTGTCTTCTCGTCCACTCGTCAACTGGAACCTTGTTAACTGATATCTTGTCTCCTTGTCAACTGAAACCTTGTCAACTTGTTACCTTGTTACCTTGTCAACTGCATTACAATTTCAAAAGGGTAGTGACTTCCACATCATCGGGGAAAGCCTTGCGTCCGTTCAGCGCTTTCAGCTCGATGACGAAGTTGATGTACGATTGCTTGGCACCGCACTTCTTGACCAGCCTGTGGGTAGCTGCCATGGTGCCGCCTGTCGCAAGCAGGTCGTCGTGCAGAAGAACGACATCGTTCTCGTCGATGGCGTCCCGATGGATTTGGATGGTGTCGGTGCCGTATTCTTTGGCGTATGTTTCTTCCAATACTTCGGCGGGAAGTTTGCCCGGTTTGCGTGCCATTACGAATCCGGCACCCAGGCGGGCAGCTAGAGCGCCTCCTAGGATGAAGCCTCTCGACTCGATGCCTACCACTTTGGTAATGCCTTTATCCTTGTACATGTCGTACAGCTCGTCGATAAGCCCTTGCAGGCATTCGGGATTTTTGAAGACGGTGGTCACGTCGTAGAACAAGATTCCCGGCTTAGGGAAATCAGGGATTTCTCTCAAGTTCTTTCTTAATGTTTCTTTGTTCATATCCAGTATTTTATGATTGTTCTTTAAACTTGTTGTTTCACGTGAAACATCGGGCTTTTACCTGCCCAGCAGGACGAGGAGCACGTTGACGTCGCTGGGGGATATGCCCGGGATGCGGCTTGCTTGTGCCAGGGTCTCGGGGTCTATCTTTATCAGCTTCTGGCGTGCTTCGGTCGAGAGGGAATTCAAGTTGGCATAGTCGAACTTGCCTTTTATCTTGATGCTCTCCAGCCGATGTATCTTGTCGGCTATCATCCGTTCGCGGTCGATGTATCCTTGGTATTTCACCAGCACCTCTGCCGCTTCGATGGTTTCTTCTTTCCGGTCGGTCACCTTGTCCAGCTCGGCTTGGAAGGCGGGGATATGGGGCGCGATGTTCTCGATGGTGATTTGCGGACGGCTCAGCAGGTCTATCAACTTGCATCCGTGGGTCAGCTTCGCCGTGCCCAGACTTTCCAAGGTGTCGTTGATTTTATCGGCTTTGATGGAGAAGTTCTTGGCAAACGTTACCAGATGTTGTATCATCTCACGCTTGCGGCAGAGCATGTCGTAGCGTTGGCGCGTGGCAAGTCCGAGTCGGTAAGCGCGTTCGGTCAGGCGCATGTCGGCATCATCCTGGCGGAGCAGGATACGGTATTCGGCACGCGAAGTGAACATGCGGTAAGGTTCGTCCACGCCTTTGGTCACGAGGTCGTCAATCAGCACACCGATGTAAGCTTCGTCCCGTCCCAATACGAAAGGTTCGCCTCCGGCACAATTCAAGTGTGCGTTGATGCCGGCGATGAGTCCTTGCCCGCCTGCCTCTTCGTATCCGGTGGTACCGTTTACCTGTCCGGCGAAGAACAGGTTCTTGATAACCTTCGATTCCAAGGTATGTTTGAGTTGGGTAGGGTCAAAGTAATCGTATTCGATGGCGTATCCCGGACGGTAGGCGACTACATCGCGGAAGCACGGAATCTTACGCAGGGCGGCAAACTGAATCTCCATCGGGAGCGAAGATGAAAAGCCGTTCAGGTAAAGTTCGTTGGTCGTTTCGCCTTCCGGTTCCAGGAACAACTGGTGTTGCGGCTTGTCGGGGAAGGTCACGATTTTGGTTTCGATGCTGGGGCAATAGCGCGGGCCGATGCTCTGGATTTGCCCGTTGTAGAGGGGGGAGTCGGCAAGACCGCTACGCAATACGGCGTGCACTTCCTCGTTGGTATAGCACGTCCAGCACTGCAATTGCTTCAGGCGGCGCGGCTCGCTGATGAACGAGAAGCGGTGGAAATCGTTTTCTCCGTCCTGCGTCTCCATCAACGAGAAGTCTACACTTCGTGCGTCGATGCGGACGGGAGTGCCTGTCTTCATCCGTCCGGCGGTAATGCCGTGGCGGGTAATGGATTCGGTCAGGTGATACGATGCCGGTTCGGCACAACGTCCGCCTGCCAGCATCTTGTGGCCGATGTGCATCAGTCCGTTCAGGAAAGTGCCTGCGGTGAGGATGACACACCGCGCGTGGAAGGTGACACCCCAGCAAGTGGTGACTCCTTTTACTTCTCCGTCTTCCACTAAGAGTTCTTCTACCGTGTCTTGCCAGATATGCAGGTTGGGGATGTTTTCCAATATTTCGCGCCAGGTTACTATAAACTTGGCACGGTCGCATTGGGCACGCGGGCTCCACATGGCCGGTCCCTTCGAGCGGTTTAGCATGCGGAACTGGATAGCGGTGCGGTCGGTCACGATTCCCATGTATCCGCCCAGCGCGTCGATTTCCCTTACGATTTGTCCTTTGGCTATGCCACCCACCGCCGGGTTGCAACTCATCTGCCCGATTTTGTTCATATCCATTGTAATGAGGCAGGTCTTCGAGCCCAAGTTGGCTGAAGCCGCCGCGGCTTCACACCCGGCATGTCCCGCTCCGATTACAATCACGTCGTACTTAAAATCCATTCGTCTCTCTTTTTAAATATCTGTTGCAAAAGTACGAAAAAAAGGCATGTCAAACTATGGAATCTATGAAAAAGAGAATAGAGTGTGTGTCATCATCCGGTCATCGGATAAAGAGGTATGGGGCGCACCTGTTTGCATCGTCCTACGCACTTAGTTGCGTGCGCGGATGCAGCTAGGTGCGTTGCCCGATGCAGCTAAGTGCGTTGCCTGATGCAGCTAGGTGCGTTTCCGGATTAAGCCATTTCCGCCAGCAGGGCCAATGCTTTGTTTTCGGCGGCTTCCATGATTTCGCGCTCGCCGGGACCTTTGTCGTTGATGCCGCACAAGTGCAGGATGCCGTGGATGATGACCCGATGCAGTTCGGTGTCATACGGCGCATTGAATTGTTCGGCATTGGTGCGCACCGTGTCGAGGCTGATAAACAGGTCGCCCGAGATGCGGTTCCCTTCGGTATAATCGAAGGTGATGATGTCGGTGTAATAATCGTGTTGCAGGTACTGGCGGTTTACCTCCAGTATTTTCTCGTCGGAACAGAAGATGTAGGCTATTTCTCCTACCTTTTTTCCATACGATGCCGCTACGGCTTTCACCCATTCCGTAGTTTCTCTTTTCTTGATGTGGGGCATGTCCACCCCTTCGGTCTGATAAGTAATCATATCGGTATGTTTAGAAGAATAAATAACAAACAAAGATGGCGGCAAGGATACCTGCCAGGTCGGCAAGCAATCCGCAAGGCACGGCATGGCGCGTCTTTGCCACACCTACGCTTCCGAAATAAACGGCAAGGATATAAAATGTCGTGTCGGTCGAGCCTTGGAAAATACATGCCAATCTACCCACGAACGAGTCGGCTCCGTAAGTGCTCATCGCGTCTACCATCAATCCGCGTGCCCCGCTTCCGCTTAAAGGCTTCATCAAGGCGGTAGGAAGAGCCCCTACAAAATCGCTGTCCAGTCCGCACGCCTCTACCGCGCCCGCAATGCCTTGCGTCACATAATCCATACAGCCCGAAGCGCGGAACACACCGATTGCCACCAGGATGGCGACCAGATACGGAATGATGCGCACGGCGGTGGTGAATCCTTCTTTGGCTCCCTCGATAAAAGCGTCGTACACATTTATCTTCTTGCGGATGCCCGCCACGATGAATCCGATGATGATGACGAAAAGGAGTACATTGGCAAAGGTGGTCGAGTAGAGGTCAATCTTTTCTTGCGGCAAGGTGCTGAAGAACCAAATCAGGCAAGCGATGAACAGGACGGCTCCTCCCAAAAAGGTCAGGATGGTGCGGTTCATCAGGTTGATGCGCTGGTAAAGGGCTACGGCGATGATGCCCGCCAGGGTGGAGATGAAGGTGGCGATAAGTATCGGCACGAAGACATCGGTAGGTTGCGCCGCTCCCAGTTGGGCACGATACACCATGATGCTGATGGGAATCAGAGTCAGTCCCGAGGTGTTGATGACCAGAAACATAATCATCGGGTTGCTTGCCGTGTCTTTTTTCGGATTCAATGCTTGCAGGCCTTCCATGGCTTTCAGCCCGAGCGGGGTGGCGGCATTGTCCAGTCCCAGCATGTTAGCCGCCATATTCATGAAGATGCTTCCTGTGACGGGATGCCCTTTCGGTATATCGGGGAAAAGTTTGCTGAACAAAGGGCTGAGCACACGTGAGAAGATGGCGATGACTCCGCCTTGCTCGCCGATGCGCATAATGCCCATCCAGAGTGCCAATACACCGGTCAGCCCGAGGGAAATCTCGAATGCCGACTTGGAAGATGCGAATGTGGAATTGATGATAGCGGGAAACACTTCCGTGTCTCCGAAGAAAACCAGCCGTACGCATGCTACGATGAAGGCCAGTACGAAGAAAGCAATCCAAATGTAGTTCAGGACCATAATGTCGTTTTTAGTTTAAAAGACTCGGAAATGCCTTGATTATTTCCTGCGCAAAAGTAAAGAATTTATTCTGAAAAACGCTAACTTTGCCCGGATGAAATACGTACGTGTCCGTTATATTCGTTGGGCGGTGTTGGCATTCCTGTTTATAGGCGTGTGGGCGTTCCGTTTGATTCCCGGTGCCGGAGAAGAATATGCACGAGGGGTGTATCCCGCTATCTCCACGTTGCTCTCGGCACTTGCGTCGGTCGTACCGTTCTCGCTTTGCGAAGTGACGGTTATCGGTTTCGGGCTTTTCTTGTTGATTTATCCGTTTGTGGCACATCGGAAAAGGCGGAGCCGGTGGCATATCTTGGGACGTGAGGCGGAAGCCTTGGTTTGGATTTACGTCTGGTTCTACTGGGGATGGGGAATGAATTATTTCCGCAATGATTTCTTTACCCGTTCGGGAGTAACGCGCGTTTCGTATGAAGAAGTGCGTTTCCATCGTTTCATTTATGAGTTTGCCGATAGCCTGAATGCCCTCTATGCCGAAGGAGGTGCTTTATCGGACGAGGAAGTCCAACATAAAATCAAGGCGGTATATCGGCAAGTGCCCGTCCGCTTTGGCTTGACTCAGCCTCGAAACTTTCAGCATCCGAAGCGCTCTTTAGTCAATGGCTTATACTCGAAGGTGGGTGTGCTGGGTTATATGGGACCGTTCTTCGATGAGTCGCACCTCAATCACGAATTGCTTCCCGTGCAATATCCTTTTACATACGCCCATGAGCTTTCGCATCTGTTGGGAGTAAGCAATGAGGCGGAAGCCAACTTTTGGGCTTATCAGGTTTGCCTCCGTTCCGAAAACCGCTATGTGCGTTATTGCGGATACTTCGGGTTGCTACCTTATATATATAGGGATGTTTATCGGATGTTGGATGAATCCGACTTTAAAGAATGGGTTGGCCGTATCCGTCCCGATGTGATGCGGGAGCTTCGCGAGAAAGAGGTTTATTGGGAAAAGCGGTATAGTCCGTGGATAGGTGCCGTGCAAGACGCTTTGTACGATTGGTACCTGAAAGGGAACCGCATCGCTTCGGGAAAGAAAAATTACGGCGAGGTGGTAGGTATGGTGCTTTCCTTGCCCGAAGACTGGTGGAAGGAAAGCCTGTGAGAATTGAAAATTCACGTACGGGAAGCCGGATTGCGCTTGATTTTGCGATTCTCGTCGATTCCGGGAAAGTGCTTTTGTTCGTGTTTTCGTGGCAATGTGTAAGGGTGAGATGGGACTTTTAGCTTGCTGTGCTTTCTTTTTGCTTTGAAAAAAGAGATTATTCTTTCTGTTTGATTATTCGCTTTTGTGCGGTTTTCTCTTTCATCTGGAAAAACAATCGCATATATCCTTTCCGTTCGGATAAAAATTTGTATATTTACGCCCAGAAATACATACTATATAACGAACAGATGGCCATTATCATTAAGAAAGTAAGCTCGAAGAAAGAGCTGAAGACCTTTATTCGCTTCAATTACGAATTATACAAAGGTAATCCTTATTCCGTACCCGATTTGTACGATGATATGTTGAATACGTTCAGTCCGCAGAAGAATGCGGCTTTCGAGTTTTGCGAAGCCGACTATTTCCTTGCTTATAAAGATAATAAGGTAGTAGGACGGGTAGCGGCAATCATCAACAACCGTGCCAATGAAACCTGGCAGAAGAAAGAAGTGCGTTTCGGGTGGATTGATTTTATCGATGATGAGGAAGTGTCGGAAGCCTTGCTCGACACCGTGGCGCGTTGGGGTAAGGAACGGGGCATGGAAGCGATGGTAGGTCCCTTAGGCTTTACCGATATGGATGCCGAAGGGATGCTGATCGAAGGATTCGACCAGCTGGGCACCATGTCTACTATCTACAATTATCCTTATTATCCCAAGCATCTGGAGAAATTGGGTTTCGAGAAAGAGGCGGACTGGGTGGAATTCAAGATGAAAGTGCCCGACTCCATCCCCGATAAGTTCGTACGTATTTCCGAGATTATCCTTCAGAAGTACAAGCTGAAAATAAAGAAGCTGAAGCGGAAGGAAATCAAGGAGAAAAACTACGGGCAACGCATTTTCGACCTGATAAATGAAGCCTATGCGCCATTGTATGGATATTCGAAAATGACTCAAGGGCAAATCGACCAATATATAAAGATGTATTTGCCGCTGATAGACCTGCGTATGGTTTCGATTATCGAAGACGAGGCAGGCAATCTGATAGCCGCAGGCATTTCGATGCCTTCGCTTTCCGTAGCTTTGCAGAAGGCGAAAGGAAAGATGTTGCCTTTCGGCTGGTATCATCTGCTCAAGGCATTGTTTATCAAAAAACCGAAGATATTAGACTTGTTGCTGGTGGGCGTGAAGCCTGAATACCAGAGCAAAGGGGTGAACGCCTTACTCTTTTACGACCTGATACCGGTGTATCAGAAGTTGGGCTTTGAATACGGCGAAAGCAATCCTGAACTGGAAGAAAACAAAAAGGTGCAGTCGCAATGGAGTGTATTCAATCCCGAGCTTCATAAGCGCCGCCGGGCTTACAAGAAGATGTTGTAAGTTTTTTAGTTCTTGAGTTCTTGAGTTCTTTAGTTCTTTAGTTTTTAAGTTTTTGAGTTTTTAAGTTTATAAGTTCAAACACAGAGACACAAAGACACAGAGAAATAATTTATTTAATCTGTGTAATCTGTGGTGAAAAAATAATCTGCGAAAATCTGCGTTAATCTGCGTTTCAAAAAGACAAACTAACAAACTCAAAAACTTAAAAACTTAAGAACTAAAGAACTCAAGAACTAAAAAAACTTACAAACTCACAAACTAAAAAACTAAAATCATGGAAGAAAACGAATCGATACAACCTGTACCTTCTTATACAGAGGAAAATATCCGTCACTTAAGTGATATGGAGCACATACGTATCCGTCCGGGTATGTATATCGGCCGTTTGGGCGATGGCTCTCAGGCGGAAGACGGAATCTATGTCCTGCTGAAAGAAGTGATAGACAACAGCATTGATGAATTTAAGATGGGAACCGGAAAGCGCATCGACATCCAGCTGGAAGACGACTTGCGTGTATCGGTTCGCGACTATGGACGAGGCATTCCGTTAGGAAGCCTGGTCGATGCCGTTTCGATGTTGAATACCGGAGGAAAATATGATACAAAGGCATTCAAGAAAAGTGTCGGACTGAACGGTGTAGGCGCTAAGGCGGTGAATGCATTGAGTGCGCGTTTTGTGGCACGAAGCGTGCGCGAAGGTCAGATGCGTGAAGCCGTATTCGAACGAGGTAATCTGATAAGCGATACGACCGGACCGACGGAAGAAGAGAACGGGACATTCATTTTCTTCGAGCCCGACAGCACCTTGTTCTTGAATTATCATTTCCGTCCGGAGTTCATCGAAACGATGCTCCGCAATTATACCTACCTGAATACCGGTCTTTCTATTTATTATAACGGACGGCGTATCATTAGCCGTAACGGGTTGGAAGACTTGTTGAACGATAATATGACAACATCGGGGCTGTATCCGATTGTGCACCTGAAAGGAGAGGATATCGAGATAGCCTTTACCCATACTGCCCAATACGGGGAAGAGTATTATTCGTTTGTCAACGGGCAGCACACCACGCAGGGAGGTACCCACCAGAGTGCTTTCAAGGAACATCTTGCCCGCACTATCAAGGAATTTTACGGCAAGAACCTGGAATATCAGGATATCCGTAACGGACTGGTGGCCGCCATTGCCATCAATGTCATTGAACCGACTTTCGAGAGTCAGACCAAAATCAAGTTAGGTTCGTTGGTCATGGCACCCGAGAAGGATTCCGATGGCAATCCGTATCCGCTTTCGGGCATTAGCGTCAATAAGTTTGTGGGCGATTTCATTAAGGAGAACGTCGACAACTACCTGCACAAGCATGCCGATGTGGCAGAGGTGATGTTGCAGAAGATTCAGGAATCGGAAAAGGAACGGAAAGCCATCGCCGGCGTGACCAAGATAGCGCGCGAACGGGCGAAGAAAGCGAATCTGCATAACCGCAAGTTGCGCGATTGCCGCATTCATCTGAATGACCAGAAGACTCCCAAAGATGAAGAGAACGATCCGCGGCTGGAAAGCTCTATCTTTATCACCGAGGGGGACTCGGCAAGCGGGTCTATCACGAAGAGCCGGGATGTCAATACCCAGGCGGTTTTCAGTCTGCGTGGAAAGCCTTTGAACTCGTTCGGATTGACCAAGAAAGTGGTGTACGAGAATGAGGAATTCAATTTGCTTCAGGCAGCGTTGAATATCGAAGACGGATTGGACGGACTCCGTTATAATAAGGTGATTGTGGCGACCGATGCCGATGTGGACGGTATGCACATCCGCCTGCTGATGATAACCTTCTTCCTTCAGTTCTTTCCCGATTTGATTAAGAAGGGTCATGTGTATATTCTTCAAACGCCGTTGTTCCGTGTGCGGAACCGGAAGAAAGGAGTGTACGAAACCATTTATTGCTATTCGGAAGAAGAACGTCAGGCGGCTATCGAGAAGCTGAGCCCGAATCCGGAAATCACCCGCTTCAAAGGATTGGGAGAAATCTCGCCCGATGAGTTCCGTAATTTTATCGGCGAGGATATGCGCCTGGAGCAAGTGTCTTTGCGCAAGACCGACGCCGTAGGCGAATTGCTGGAGTTCTATATGGGTAAGAACACGATGGAGCGCCAGAATTTCATCATCAATAACCTGGTGGTGGAAGAAGACTTGGTCAATGAATTGTAGTATGAAGTTTAATCAGTAGTTGTGGAAAAAGTGAAACGTGCCATATTTCCGGGGACATTCGACCCCTTTACCATCGGGCATTATTCGGTAGTGAAGCGTGCCTTGACTTTCATGGATGAGATAATCATCGGCATTGGTGTGAACGAGAAAAAGCGGACTTATTTCCCTACCGAAAAGCGTGTGCGGATGATTGAAAAGCTGTATGCCGGCAATCCGCGTGTAAAGGTAGAGGCGTATGATGGATTGACGGTGGACTTTGCCCGCATGCGGGATGCCCGGTTCATCATTCGCGGTATCCGTACGGTGCACGATTTCGAATACGAAGAGACCATAGCCGATATCAACCGTAAATTGTCGGGGGTAGAGACTATCTTGCTCTTTACCGAACCGGAACTGACCGCTATCAGTTCGACCATTGTGCGTGAGTTGTTGCATTATGGCAAGGATGTCACTCCGTTCTTGCCCGCGGATTTGGATATTAATGTATGAGAAGATACTTTATGATGAAACGTCGTTTGTGGATAATCATGAGCTGTGCGCTTTTTGCGCTTTCGCTGGGTGCGCAAAACAATAAGTTGCTGAATTCTCCTTCGCGCAAGTTGCAGTTGGCGGAGTTTGCCATAGCCAATCTCTATGTGGATGAAGTGGACGAAGGAAAACTGGTGGAGGATGCCATCATCAGTATGTTGAAAGAGCTTGACCCGCATTCCACTTATTCCAATCCGGAAGAGGTGAAAGAGTTGAACGAGCCTTTGCAAGGTAATTTCGACGGAATCGGAATCCAGTTCAATATGGCGACCGACACCTTGTTTGTCATTCAGCCCGTATCAGGAGGTCCTTCCGAAAAGGTGGGTATCCTGGCAGGCGACCGCATCATCGAGGTCAATGATACGGTTATAGCCGGTGTGAAGATGAGTACGGACGATGTGATGCGCCGTTTGCGTGGCAAGCGTGGCACGAAAGTCAATGTGAAGATTATGCGTCGTGGGGTGAAGGAGTTGCTTCCGTTTACCATTACGCGCGATAAGATTCCGGTGTATAGCCTGGATGCCTCGTATATGGTGAACAGTCGGATTGGCTATATCCGCATCAACCGTTTCGGCGCCACTACGGGACAAGAGTTTGTCGATGCGTTGCATCGCCTGCGGAAGGCGGGAATGAAAGACCTGATTCTCGATTTGCAAGGAAACGGAGGAGGTTATTTGAATGCCGCCATTGAGGTAGTCAACCAGTTTTTAGGTCGAAAACAATTGATTGTCTATACCGAAGGGCGTCGCAATCCCCGTGCCGAATTTGATGCGGAAGGGAACGGCGATTTCCTCACCGGACGTTTGGCGGTATTGGTGGATGAGTTCTCGGCTTCGGCAAGCGAGATTGTTACCGGTGCTATTCAAGATTGGGATAGGGGAGTTGTGGTCGGACGCCGCACCTTTGGTAAAGGGTTGGTACAACGTCCTATCGACTTGCCCGATGGTTCCATGATTCGGCTTACGGTGGCACGCTATTATACACCTTCCGGACGTTGCATCCAGAAGCCTTACGAAAGCATCGAACAATACAACCGTGATTTGATAGACCGCTATAACCGGGGCGAGATGTTGAGTGCCGACAGCATTCATTTCCCCGATTCGTTAAAGTATAAGACCTTGCGCTTGGGACGTACGGTGTATGGGGGAGGAGGCATCATGCCCGATTATTTTGTGCCGGTAGACACAACGATGTACACCGGTTATTACCTGGCGTTGCGTGATAAGGGAGCCATTGTGCAGCAGAACCTGAAGTGGGTAGATGCTCATCGGGCTGAATGGATGGCGAAATACAAGGACTTCAGCCACTTCGACCATGAATTTGAGGTAACTCCCGCTATGCTGGAAGAGTTGAAAGCGTTGGGAAAGACATTGGGAGTCGAATACAAGGAAGAAGAATACCGGTTGGCTTTACCGCTTATCAAAGCTCAGCTGAAAGCCCTTATCGCCCGCGACTTATGGGATATGAACGAATATTTCCAAGTCATCAACCGGTTGAGCGACAGCATGAACAAAGCCATCGAACTCCTCGAAAAGCCCGAAACCGATTTCTTAAAGCGTTGAAAATAATAGAACACAGAGGCACAGAGAAATAATTTTTGAAACGCAGATTAGCGCAGATTCACACGGATTCTTTTCACCACAGATTATTTAGATTAGATAAATTATTTCTCTGTGCCTCTGTGTTTGTTTTTGAAATCAGAGTTTCTCAATCTCTTCCGGAGACAGCCCCGTAGCTTGTACGATAAGTTCAGGCACTATTCCCAGTTTCTTCATGTTGGCTGCATTCTTCAGGCGTTCGCGCATTTTCCCTTCCTCTATACCGATTTGCTTCCCTTCCTGCATACCAATCTGCTTCCCTTTCTCTATGCCGATCTTTTCTCCTTCTTGTCGTCCTTGCTGTCGTCCTTCCTGTAGCCCTTCCAGCTTGGCGGAACTTAACACGTCGTTCTGTATCATGACGGCGTTAAGATGCTCGTCGTAGACTTTCCGTTCTTTGGGAGTCATCGAGTAATAGCGCAGCTTTTCTCTTGCCTCGCTCAGTCCTGGTGCGGTCGTGTCCTTGTTGATGATGCCTTCCTTCAGGTAGCGCATCCATTCCTCCAAAGGAGTTACAGCTACCTTGTTGAACTCGTTCACGCGTATCAGGATGTATTCGGGGAATACCGAGGCGGGCGTACGGGTGACGAAGGCGTTCCGTTCCTTCCGGTTCACCTGCAGCTCGTCGTGCGTATGTACGCCGATGAAGCGGTTCTGTCCGTGATAGAGATAATCCTTTCCGATGCCGATGTCGAAATAGAGGATGCTGATGGAATAGACCTTCTTCACTTCGCTGTACGACTGTCCCAGCGAGATGTGTTCGGTGATGGCTTTAGCCACTCCGTAGAGGATGCGTTCCAGGTAGTAGAGCTCGCGTGTGTTCTGCACCTCGACGATGATGATTTCGTCCTTGCTGTTCCTGGCTTTGATGTCCACGCGGTTGAACTTGTCATCGGCTGATTCCTGGTTGCTTTCACTTTCCAGAATCTCGATGATTTTAATCGGTTCTCCTAAGAACACGGTAAGGAATCCTTCGAGCACATCGAAGTTGGCTTTCTGCCTGAGCAGTCGCTTGATAGCCCAGTCGAATCGGATGTATCTGTCTTGCAGTTCGCTCATAGTGGTTGATGGTTAAGGAGTTAAAGTTTTTCTATTTCTTCCAGGGATAACCCTGTAGCCTGTGCGATGAGTTCAGGCGCTATTCCCAGTTTCTTCATGTTGGCTGCATTCTTCAGGCGTTCGCGCATTTTCCCTTCCTCTATACCGATTTGCTTCCCTTCCTGCATACCAATCTGCTTTCCTTCCTGCATGCCAATCTGCTTTCCTTCCTGCATGCCAATCTGCTTCCCTTCCTGCATGCCAATCTGCTTCCCCTTCTCTATGCCGATCTTTTCTCCTTCTTGTCGTCCTTCTTGTCGTCCTTCCTGCAGTCCTTCCAGCTTGGCGGAACTTAACACGTCGTTCTGTATCATGACGGCGTTAAGGTGCTCGTCGTAGACTTTCCGCTCCTTGGGAGTCATTGAATAATAGCACAGCTTTTCTCTTGCCTCGCTCAGTCCCGGTGCGGTCGTGTCCTTGTTGATGATGCCTTCCTTCAGGTAGCGCATCCATTCCTCCAAAGGAGTTACAGCTACCTTGTTGAACTCGTTCACGCGTATCAGGATGTATTCGGGGAATACCGAGGCGGGCGTACGGGTGACGAAGGCGTTCCGTTCCTTCCGGTTCACCTGCAGCTCGTCGTGCGTATGTACGCCGATGAAGCGGTTCTGTCCGTGATAGAGATAATCCTTTCCGATGCCGATGTCGAAATAGAGGATGCTGATGGAATAGACCTTCTTCACTTCGCTGTACGACTGTCCCAGCGAGATGTGTTCGGTGATGGCTTTAGCCACTCCGTAGAGGATGCGTTCCAGGTAGTAGAGCTCGCGTGTGTTCTGCACCTCGACGATGATGATTTCGTCCTTGCTGTTCCTGGCTTTGATGTCCACGCGGTTGAACTTGTCATCGGCTGATTCCTGGTTGCTTTCACTTTCCAGAATCTCGATGATTTTAATCGGTTCTCCTAAGAACACGGTAAGGAATCCTTCGAGCACATCGAAGTTGGCTTTCTGCCTGAGCAGTCGCTTGATAGCCCAGTCGAATCGGATATATCTGTCTTGCAGTTCGCTCATAGTGGTTGATGGTTAAGGAGTTAAACGATGAAGCCATATTTCTTCCATACAAACAAAGGTAAGCATTCTTGTTGATATGCGCAAATGTCTCTTCCCTGTTTTCAAACTGTCATGCAAAAATCAGCGTTTTAAATTGAACACAGAGGCACGGAGACACAGAGAAATAATTTTTTGAAACGCTGATTAACGCAGATTCACGCGGATTCTTTTCCCCGTCACGCTGGATTTGATGGCATAAAAAAAGCGGCTCCTTGCGGAACCGCTTTTTAATATAGAGTAATCAGTGAAGATTATTCGCCTACATTGACTTGTACAGTAATCGGGTTAGTCTTTGTATAACCCCAGATATCGGTTACATTTACATTGACTGTAGCTTGAGTAGTCTCTGCAATGCTTTCCGGGAATACAAGGATATAACCATCTGCTACCTTCTTACCATCTTTGTCTTGTTCTGCGCCAACAGCATCAGCTGTTTCTTGCTTACTTGCACCGACGGTTACAACACGTGTATTAAGAGATTTAGCACTAACTCCCTTAATATCTTCGCGTTCCCAGTCAGCAGTAGAAGCAATACCAGCTGCACCAGTAGTACCAGGAACTTTATCCGGTAATACAGCATAAGGAACATTATTATAAGTAACACCTGCGATATCTTCGTTACCCATCTTATAACCATTTACAATATCACTGGCTTCGATTTCTACTACATCACCAATTGCAGTTACTGTACCTTCGAAGATCGGACTCATTACGCGGATTTGGAAAGTATATTCACCATCAGTACCTGCGTACTTCCAACCTGTAGTACCTGTTGACAAACCATTTCCTCCATAGAATGCATCTGTAGCTTTGATTGTCAAATCCTGACCATAGCCTAACGGACGACCTGTACCATCATTCATTGGTTTGGCTGTATTCAGATAAATCTTCACATCATCAGCGCATGTGATATTACCACTACCCGGTCTGCTTGTACCCAATCCAGCCAAAGATTTCGATGATTCTGTATTATCGTACAATCCATCATTGTCAACCAATTCCAACTGAACATTTGCATTTATAGTTGCATCTGTCGGCATAGATGCGAATGCGTTCTTCAAGCTATAAGCAGGAGCGCCTGTATCTGTAGTTCCAGTACGCTGGTCTCTTACATTCATATAAGCCATAGCCAAGTTACCACCGTTAACGAATACAGCAGATTCTTTCACGAACTGTTCAGCCAAAGTCGGAGCAGTGAATGTAACAGGAACTACGATACTATTCAAAATCTGACTATCATCGTTATAGAAGCTTGCCTTGAAGTAGTAAGTCTTACCAAGCTGCAATTGTGCAATCTGGTTATTAGCAACGTTTACTTGGATGTAGTTGGTCTTATTTCTGTCGCCAGTGTTACCTGCTGTTTTAACCTTAGTATTCTCATCCAGTTTTTCTACTACAAATGCCTCAATACCATTTATGCTTACAGGGTCAGTACAAGCTTCGTTTGAATACAACTGGTAAGCCGTTCTACCTGCGGCATTTTCGAACTTAGTGAGATCGACATTCTGCATCCATTGATCCAGTTTATCGCCCAAAGCGGTCTTCATAGTAGACAAATCGATACCGAAGTGGTTATCTTCTACTTTCTTATTAACATTGTGAGTCTGGAGCTGATATTCAGTAGCAGCACTGATTTCAGTATTGATTCGTACCGTGATAGTTGCTTTGTTTACAGTACCATCGTTAGCTACAGTATAAACAATCAAATCAAAATCAGCCGGAACTGTTGACACATCCGGGTTCTTTCCGATAGTGAATGTATGGGCATCTTGGTTGAATGTTAATCCATAAACCTTTACATCCGAATCATCAGCTGTCAGATACATATCATACAAAGCAGACTCTTGGACAGCATTAACTCTATAAGGAACGCCAACTTTAAAGGTTGTTGTACTTGTTGATGTCTTAGTATCGTAAGTACCATGTACACCACTAGTGGTAAAAATTGATATTGCAGTTCCTGCCTCATTAACTCCTACCATGTTCAAAGAATTCAACTCTTCCGGATCAATGCGTTTTACAGTCAAATCATATTCACTACGGAAGCCATGGTTGGCATTCAATGCATATACGTATGGATTAGGTGTCGCTGTACCGCCCGGTGTAGTAGATGGTATAGAATTTGTTTCAGCATCTTCGATAATACCCCAAATGGCGGCATGATCATTTTTAGCTACAGTTTGATTAGCCATATAAAGTGTCCACAAGCCATTACCCGTTACAGCTGCACGCGAATTGATGTCTTGTGTGCCCATCGGAGGATTATTACTATCTTGAGATGCACTTGCGGTTAACACGATAGGCTTCAAATCTTCGTTCTTTGTATTAGTCAAGTAGAACTGCAAGTTGTTTGCCGGAACATCAACCGGGTCAATACGCAAATCAATGGATGTCGGAGAAGCATAAATGTAATCACCATCGTTAGGCAATTTCTTATTACCTTTCCAATCGCTCGCTTTGAAATTAGTAATATTAGCATCAAGGTTCTGATAATCAAATATCTCATATGAAATCAAAACATCGCTAGGACTTGTAGTAATTGGAGCACCTTCATATTCATAGCTAGATCCTGCTTGCAATGTCGTTTCTCCTAACGTCATTTCAGTGATAGCTGAAGCAGCAGAAGGCAATTCAACGCTTTGTGAAGTTCCGTCGGCAGCATAAATTGTGAAGGTATATCCGTCAGCTTCGCTACCAGATACAGTTACGCCCGATACAGGAATGTTGGTAGATTTGTAAGTTCCGTCTTCCTGCAGTACAGACCACATGTTGTTTTCAATGATGATTTGATCTTTGTGTTCTTCACCCGGAGTAGGATCAGCAGCTACTTTGATGTCGGTAGGATCACCATCGATGCACAATACGCCGTCAGCATTTACGGTTACTACGCTACCTACTTCATCTTCCAAAGCGATAGCCTGAGTAGTGCCGTCGGTGAAAGTAAATGTAATGGTGTTGCCATTGTTAGATACAGCAGATACGAACTTGCCGTCTCCAACCAAGTCCTGCAATGCCTTGATAGCATCAGCATTTGCATCGATCTGTCCTTGCAAATTGTTGATGTCATCATCATAGTCTTTACAAGAGGTAAAAGTCCCTGCCGAAGCGAACAAAAGCGCTCCGAACAGAAGTGCACTTAAATACTTTTTTCTCATAACAAAATAAATTTAATTTATAAATTAAAAAACTCAAATCGTTCTAACCCAAGTAATTACATACGCTGCTTCATCCTATCAGACTAAGTTCTTTTTACTTTGTCTTGTAATCGCGCCGGCTACTGACCAAGCAGTGCCGTAAGGCTCTTTTCTAGAATCAAGCAGT
>ENA-UOIW01000048-UOIW01000048.1-human-gut-metagenome-genome-assembly--contig:-P58-NODE-48-length-117439-cov-27.896596_pt1 | contig 117439 bp, 105 predicted proteins | sample MGYA00242334_ERZ723881 | MGnify/ENA metagenome assembly ERZ723881 | reverse complement strand
AAAATTATCTATTGATTTACAGCAAGTTACGATGGTCTCGCCGCTTCATATTATACAACATCGAAATTTGTCGAACATTTTTCTAGTTGGATTTCACTATTCCCCGTTGATAGAAATACTTAAATAAGAAAGAAACAAACTTCACATAAAAAATAAAACGATGCGACCTCACGATAAGTTGAGATAGCATCGTTTTAATGTATAATACTTAGAGCCTGTTTAAATTTTCCGATAAAGTCATATTGTCAGGTCTCTTTTGAGTTTGTTTCCGGTCTGTTTTCCCGATTTTATGCGTCAGATAGCCCGCTATCCTCCTTATAAAATCAAGAAAACATCCTCGAAAACAATTCTCAAAATAAACCTGAGCAAAATTTAAACAAGCTCTTACTTGGAAATTTTATTTTACAATCAATTGGGTGTAGTTTTGATCTCCCCAAACTTTCATCAGTTCAACATAAGCAGGATATTCTTTCGGGGTTATTTGGCTCTTACTTAGTTTCAGCGTACGTTTTACACTTGCTCCATCACTTTCGGGATGAATGCTGATTTCAATACTTCCCACCGAATTATTCAATTTCAAGTCTGTAACAGGTGTGCAGAGCGTCTTGCCTCCCAAGTGTACCTGATACATGTAAGTCTCATCAAATGCCGCCGGAAGAGTAAGCAATATGTCGCGGTCGCTTTCGGCGATACCCGTATGGTGGACAGCGCTGAACGGATAATCGGGCAAGGAAAGAATCAGGTAATCGCCTGCTTTTTCAATACGTCCCGTACTGGTATAACTGAAAGAAGTAGAAGCATCTGCCCCCTTTATTTGTGCTGCTTTATCACCTGCTATAATAGTTTGAGCCGTTTTACCTTCTATATCCAAGAAAAAATTAGAAACGGTAGCTTCTGCCTGGACAGACAACTTATCTTCTTGAAGCGTCAAATCTGCCCGATAGGAAATGGGTGTCTGGCGGGATTGAGGTTCTTCGATTATACCTGTACCAAGATTCAACGCCGGACAATACTGACGCAGTAAAAGGACTTTCCGGCTTGTTGCCGCCGTAGAAGCCAAAAGTTGTTCTTGACCGTTTACCTTCGTCTGAATGTATAAGGTGACAGGTTTGAGCCCCATACCCGTAGCGTCTGTTTGCGGAAAGACGGCACATACATCGGCTTTGATGCCGGTTGCGTTCAGCAATCCTTGGAATACATTGATCCGTTCAGCGTCGGTTCCGTAAGCTGAACGGATGACTTCTTCCGTCGGACGAAGGCGATAACCGCAGACGCCCAGGTCGAGAGGGATATGAGCGTAACTGTTTTGAATGTAACCGTAAATGGCTTTCAGCTTGTCAACATCGGTCGAGGCATCTTGGGTGATGTCTTTTGCCAACGTTTCCAATACGGACTGGTTTGGACCGGTTTGCATTTGGCTGGTAAAGACTTGTGCCATGGCTTGGGTTGAAGCATACGTGTTGGCTGCCAGCATCGGAGCATCCAGGTGATAGATGTCAGTCAGCCGGGACATGGCTTTCACGTTGCGGAGCGTCCAGGTATAAGTTTGCTGACCGTCGGATGTAGCGATAGCAGGTTCTCCTTTCAGTCCGCTCAATTGATAGTTCAACTTTTTCGCTTCAGGAACCGAAATGGTAAGGCTGTATTCCTTTACCGGTGAAGACTGCCCGATGCTTTCGCAGATATCCAGTTCGGGCAGGTAACCGGCTTTCGTAGTGATGGTATAGTCCAGGTAGATGGTAGCTCCCAGTTCGAGACCCGTATGTACCACGACCATCTCTTTCAATCTGTTGTAGGCAGGAGCGTCGGCTGCTTTGGCGGGCAATACTTCCACAAAAGCGTTGGCGGGAGTCTTGACGATATTCCCGTCCTTTTGCTTGGTATAAGAGGCATTGATTGTCAGTGTCTGGTATTCCGGGTTGTAGACAATGAAGCTCTCCCCGTAGGTGCTGTTCATGGCAGTATGGGTGAAGAGGGTCAGTTCCATGTTGCAACGGAACTCCTGGCTGCCATCGGCATGCAGCGTCCAGCTTTTAGCCAGTTTTTGGTATTCAGCTTCCGATGCGGCAAATGCTGATGCCGATATGGTCAGCAGCAGGCTGAATATAAATAAGGTTTTAGTAAAGTATTTCATAATCGGTTTAATTGTGCTTTAGTATGATATATTCTCCGTATGATTTATGGGCGTTGACAGCTTGGCGGAATCCGCTCCAATCGCTTGCTTCGTAAACACGTTTTTTCAGGGAAAGCTTCTGATGAAGGGTCAGTTTGCCTTTTTCGGCAGAGAGCGAACCTTCGAAGTCAGCAGCCTGGCTTGTCATGTTGTCCGATTTCGGTGCATTCTCCATCGTGTAGCCGACCGGGAGCTGGATAGTCTCATCCAGTTCTACCAGACGCGAACAGGAGTCTTTGAAGCCATATTGGCGATGTTCGGGAGCCGTATCAATGCGTAAGTAAGATTTCACTTGGTTGTAAAGGTTATTCATTACCATCGGTTTGAACAGCAGCTCGTTGTTGCCTTTCAGGGCATAGTTGGGGATTTCGTACCGGAAAGTAATTTTAATGGGAGCTGCCTGATAATCCTTGGGATTCTTGCCCCAATCCACGCTAAGCAACCGGGCATTGGGAGACACGGCAAGCAACTGGCGTTCCATCGTGCGTTTCCATTCGCTTTGCCAGCCGGTGGTGAAGATGCGCCGGATGTTGCTGTCCGACTGACCTTCGGCAGTAATAGTGAAAGAACCGGTCAACGTACCGTCGGCGGAAAGCTTATTGTCGGCTTTGATGCGCACATAGTGATTTTCGGGGTCAGATACGGGAGTAAGACACAAATCAGAGCCTTCGGGTATGCCCGGCAGATAGTTCTGTTGCTGTTCGGCACTGCTCCACAGTTCGCGGCAGAACGGAACCCAGGTCGGGTCGAGTGGCATATACGTACCGTTCGAAAGTTTCACCACTGCCACGCAATGGTTGAAATGGTCCGCAGGAATGGATTCTACACGGCTGCCTGCCATGGTCATAGCCGGATATGCCTCGAAGCCAGCCATGCGGAGGAAGGAAATCAAGGTTCCGGCAATGTCCTTGCAGACACCGCAACGGTCGGTATAGTTCATTTTCGTGTTGTGCAACGTATAACCTTCGCCTTTGCCCATCGTGATGCCGGCATAGCGGATGTTGTCTGCCACCCAATGGGTAAGGACAGCTATCTTTTCCATTTCCGTTTGCTTGCCCTTAATCAGTTCGTCCACCTTCTTTTGGGCTTCGGGCAGCGGGGCAAAGCTTCCGTAGTCTTCGTTCACCTTATTAAACCACAGCGACTTGTCTTGCCAGCGTGGGGTGGATGACATCATCAGTTTGGGAGCCGCGTCATACAAATCGACCATGTTGGGCTCACGCTGGAACGGAACCATGTCATCTGCCGCAAAAGTATAGGTCTTGCATTCTCCTTCGTAGCGCATGGAGGAGGTACATTCACCTTGATAAAACTGGAATTGCATATCCTTGCTCATCGGGATGGAAACGCGATAGACTTTGCGCACCGTAGGTTCGGATACCCAAAAAGGAACGATGTCATAAAACTGTCCGCGCATAGGCGGGATGAAACGGGACTCGTCATCGCCGTCGGTAAGAAGGGCATACGTAAAACCTTTCTTGGCTATTTCATATTCTACCGTGTCACCCGGCTTCAGACGACCTAAGTCGAGCATAATCTGACGGGCACCCCAGTAAATAGCACGGGCAGGAGCTGCATAATCACAAGCTTTTGTCACATCGATATAAATCTCTTTGCCGTCTGACTGACGAATGGTAGCATACCGGAACTCGGCAAAAGCTGTAAGCGGGTCGTAGTCGTATTTCACCACATGATTGGCGATAGCGCCCGCTTCGGTCTGTACTTTGAATTTCTTGTGTACGGTAAAGGTTCCTGAACCGGTCTCGGCTACTTGCACTGCCGTACTGTCGAGCAAGGTCACGCAATCGGCATCGGCAAAAGCCGGAGCCGATAAAATCGGATTGCTTCCTTCGGTCTGACCAAAAACAGAGGCTGAGACCAAAAGAGGAAGCAACATAAGGGATACATGTTTCATATTTTAATTATTTAAATTGTCTCACTTTTAATAAACAGCTATCTTTATCACCCCGTCCAGCTTGTTTTCGAAAATCCGGTAAGCCTCTTCTATCTGGCTCAACGGGAAACGATGGGTGATGAGCGGAGTCGTGTCAATCTTGCCTTCTTCGATGAGACGGAGTATCTCGGCACAGTCGCATCCGTCTACCCCACCCGTCTTGAAAGTCAGGTTCTTCCCATACATATCGGGCAAAGGCAATACTTGAGGCTTATCATAAAGGGCTACAACGGTCACAATGGCATTCGGACGGGCACATTCCCATGCCAACCGGAAGGTGTCTTCGGCACCTGCCACTTCCATCACCACATCGGCACCGCCGTGCTCACTATGCTCCCTGACGAAACCGGCACACGCTTCAGGCTCTGTCACTAAAACCTCCGGATAATGTTCGCGTACAAAACGGATACGCTCGGGCGATTTCTCGCAAACGATGATACGCCGGGGATGCTTCAGCATCGTACAGAGCAAGGCGCAGATACCCGTAGGACCCGCTCCGATAATAAGTACCGTATCCTCTGCTTTTATCTCGGATATACGTGCAGCCCAAAAACCTGTAGCCAGAATATCTCCTACAAACAAGGCTTGCTCATCGCTTACCGAGTCGGGAATGCGGTTCAGTCCGGTATCGGCATAAGGCACTCGGACATATTCCGTCTGTCCGCCATCGATGCGGCATCCCAATGCCCATCCTCCGTCGGGGTCTGTACAATTATTGACATATCCGTGCCGGCAGAAGAAACATTCGCCGCAGAAAGTCTCCACATTCACGGTCACCCGGTCTCCCGGCTTCACACCGGTAACGGACGGACCTGTCTCTTCCACCACTCCTACCATTTCGTGCCCTACCGTAATACCAGGTACAGCACGGGGCACACTGCCATGCTTGATATGCAAGTCGCTGGTACAAATACTTCCCAAGGTAATCCGCACAATGGCATCACGCGGACCTTGCAACCGAGGTTTCGGTTTCTCTCTCCATTCGAACCTTCCGGGTCCGACATACGTATAAGCTAACATAGACATTCTATTTTTTCGTTACAGGCCGCATGTGTTCACTCGACCTGCAATCTTTAATCATTTCTTTTTTCCAAACTCCGGATCGATTTTCAACAATGAGGAAACGACAAAAGTCGCTATGCAACAAACCATAATCCAGATGAAGAAATACCGATAACCCAGCCATTCCTGAAGCCAACCTGCCGCCATACCAGGCAACATCATTCCCAATGCCATAAAGGCGGTGCAAATGGCATAATGCGCCGTACTATGGCTCCCTCGGGAAAAATAAATCAGGTACATCATGTATGCCGTAAAGCCGAATCCATAACCGAACTGCTCGATGAAGATGCATACATTGATCCAAAACAAACCGGTTTCGGGAAAATAGCTCAGGTAAACATAGACCAAATCAGGCAAGGAGATAGCCCACACCATGGTCCATAGCCAACGCTTTAACCCATGACGCGCCACAGCCATGCCTCCCAATATGCCTCCCAAGGTCAACCCGATGATGCCTACCGTTCCTTGCGTGAAACCTATCTGCTCGGTAGTTATGCCCAAACCTCCTTCCGAAACAGGGTCAATCAGAAAGGGAATGCTCATCTTTGCCAACTGCGCTTCGGGAAAACGATAGAGCAACATGAACAACAAAGCGACTCCGATGCCTTCCTTACGGAAAAACGAACGGAAGGTCAAGAGGAACTCACGCCACAAACCGCCTGCCGACACGCTCACCGCCGGACGGTCGGACGCAGGACGGGGAAGAATAAACGCATGATAAACGAATACCGCCAGAAACAAGCCTGCCAAAAGCAGGAAAGTCATACTCCAGGCATAAGGGATTCCTCTTCCGGATTTCTCCAGATACCCGGCAAACATGATGAGCACTCCCTGACCCGCAATGGTAGCTAGGCGATAGAATGTGCTTCGGATACCGACGAACAGGGCTTGCTGATGGAACGTAAGCCCTAACATATAGAATCCGTCCGCCGCAATGTCGTGAGTGGCAGAAGAGAAAGCCATCAGCCAGAACAACGCCAGCGTAGACTGGAAAAAGCGGTCGGCAGGAATCAGGAAAGCGATGCCCGCCAATGCCGCTCCTATCAGCAATTGCATCGCCACAATCCACCAGCGCTTGGTGCGTATCAGGTCGATAAAGGGACTCCACAAAGGCTTAATGACCCACGGCAAGTTGAGCCAGCCTGTATAGAGCGCAACTTCCGCGTTCGATATGCCCATCCGTTTATACATCACCAGCGAAAGAGTCATTACCGCTATATAGGGCAGACCTTCGGCAAAATAAAGAGTGGGCACCCATGCCCAAGGGGAGTCTTTCTTCATATCTTCTTCACCTCAAACCGGTTCACGCCTCCCTGTCGTCCCATTCATCATCACCTTCATCGAAACGGTCTTCTCCGTCATCATCGTCATCATCGTCACATCCGCAACACCCGTGGTGATGATGGTCACGGTGCGGACGGCGCACACGGTACCGGCGGTCATCCCATTCGTCATCGCCTTCATCGAAATGGTCTTCACCGTCATCCCAAAACTCGCCTTCCCAACGTCCTTTGTCCCAGTCGTCGTCCCATTCGTCATCATAGAAACGCTCGATGATGTTTCCTCTTTCCGACACTAGCAACACATAGCTCCGGTCGTTCCGGTCCGCCTGCACGATGTAATACATGCCGCGACGGTTCTCCATCGCCTTATTGTCGTTATCGTCAATTTCCTCATAGACAAATCCCGAACGCTTCAACACACTGATGACCGCACGCGGAAGGCGGCTCCGACGCACTTCCCACATCGTACGCAACCATTGACCCTCGGGATTGAAGATAGCTATTTTCTCTGTTCCACGATGATTCATCTTCACTTCGATAAATCCGTCATCGTAATTCTTATCCAAAATACGGGCATTCGGATAACGGTCGCGGACAAACGAAACAGGGTCGTTCTTTCCATAAACGACCAGTGTCAGACACATTGCCAACATGCAAAAAAATACACGCAGTTTCATAAGTTATCTGTTTTAATGGTTTAGGCAAATGTACAATCCTTTTTCTTATCTGCCAAAGAATCGGGACACGAAGAAATAAAAAACTGTTAACAAAAGGAAAGAAGCTATACAAAATAAGAGACACGAAACCACAAAGGTTATATAAATAATATAACTCTGTGTCTTCGTGTCTCTGTGTTCAAAAAATCGGAAGTATTATCAATTGTTTTCCGGACGGAGCTTACGTACTACGACGCCGGTCTGCCACATTTCGCTCTCGCGCAAAGCTTTCAATTCTTCGTTCAGCTTTTCGCGATAATCGGGCTGCGAGTTAGAATCAATAGAACGTTGTGCCTCGATGCCGTCTTCTACAGATTTATACAGTTTTTCAAATACCGGTTTGGTCGCATCGTGGAACGGAACCATCCAGTCGAGTGCGCCACGCTGGGCGGTAGTAGAGCAATTGGCATACATCCAGTCCATACCTTTAGCGGCAAAGAGCGGCATCAACGACTGGGTCAATTCTTCTACGGTTTCGTTGAAAGCTTCGGAAGGAGTATGTCCGTGTTCGCGCAATGTTTCATACTGAGCCAAAAGCAAGCCTTGGATAGCCCCCATCAATGTACCGCGTTCGCCGGTCAGGTCGGAAGTAGCTTCACGCTTGAAAGTGGTCTCGAACAAATATCCCGAACCGATGCCGATACCCATAGCGATGACACGATCCCATGCCTTGCCAGTAGCATCCTGATAGATAGCGTATGAAGAGTTCAAGCCACGACCTTCGAGGAACATGGTACGCAAAGAAGTACCCGAACCTTTCGGTGCCACCATGATGACATCCACATCTGCCGGAGGAACCACACCCGTACGGTCGTTCCAAGTGATGGCAAAGCCGTGAGAGAAATACAATGCCTTACCGGCGGTCAGGTGTTTCTTAATCATCGGCCAGCAAGCGATTTGTGCCGCATCGGAAAGCAACACGGCGATAATGGTAGCGCGTTGGCAAGCTTCTTCGATACCGAAGAGAGTTTCACCCGGTACCCATCCGTCGGCTACGGCTTTATCATACGTCTTGCCCGGACGCTGACCCACAATCACATTGAATCCGTTATCGCGCAGGTTCAACGACTGGCCCGGTCCCTGTACACCGTAACCGATGACAGCTATGGTTTCGTCTTTTAATACTTCACGTGCTTTCTCCAAAGGAAATTCTTCACGGGTTTCTACGTTTTCGATTACCCCGCCAAAATTCATTTTTGCCATAATAATTACAATCTTTTTATCGCGGTCTTCACCCGACCGCAGGTTAATATAAAAATTTTAAGAAAATACAACTTTGCTCCGTATAGCCGTCTCGGTGCCGTTCTTCCTGATTTCGATATCGTATTCGTTTTCCGACTTCTGCTCGCGATAGAAGCCCAGCACATCACCGTAATGGCTTTCAGCCACATACGCCACTTCGAAACGCTTCAACCGTTTCTCCCGATACATCTCCAGCGGAAACAGGTCGAGGATATGCTCGATGTACTTGATGCTGTTGACGTGTCCGTTCAGGTCGATGTCGCTATACTTGGTGCGGTATTCCGTCACGGGCTGCGCGTCGCCGTCCACCTTCACCCTGCCTGCCTTGGCAATGGGGCAAGGTTTCCCGGCATCGATATATTCCGTGATTTCTCCGCCATGCAAAAGGAACAAGTCAGCGGGCTTGCGGGTCTCCATGCTAATCATCGCCCATACCGAACGCGCGTAGCCTATGGGGTTACCCTCGGCATTGCAGATGGCAAAATTGCGGTCGGTAAAAAGCCGGTACACATTTTCCACCCACGTCTCGATGCTGAAGCGTTCGTATGCCTTGGGCATATCGGTCATCTCCACCGCCAAGCGCGACAAGACCCACGTGTAATGGTTCTCGTTCAGCACCGCCATGCCGAATCCACGGTCGGCAGCATGGAATCCGGCGCAATTCAGCAAGTGATTGCCCAGCACTCCCATGGTCAGCTTTCCGGAGAAATCAACGTGGAATGGTTCTGCCACAAACTCGTATCTGCCTACTTTTTCTTTCGCATCCATAATTTCTGTTCTATAAAATCAAACGTTTTTCTCTTTCAAATAACGCTCTTCACGGTGAGCCAGGTATTCGTTGACTCGCTCAAAGCAACTGGTAGAGACAGCTATCCGTCCCGAACGGACAAACTGAAGCACACAATTCAAGTCTTTCAGCTTCTGGTAAAGGTCGGTTATCTCCGCGCTCATGCCGGTCAATTCCACAATACAGAACGTAGGATTCACTTCTACAATGTGCGCACTTGCCCGGCGTACCACCTTCGAAGCTTCGGGATTCGACTGAAACTCGGGTGTAGAAACCTTGTACATCGCCACTTCGCGCTGGAAGATTTCCTTCTCGGTGAAATAATGCGCCTGTATGACATCGATTTTCTTCTCAATCTGACGCACCACTTTCTCGATAATATCGGGAGTGGTCCAGCAGGTTATCGTATATTTGTGCACTCCTTTGATAGAAGAAGCCGAAACGTTCAGACTCTCGATGTTAATCTGCCGACGGGTAAACACAGCCGTCACCTGGTTCAGCAGACCGGCGATGTTCTCGGAGTGAACGATAATTGTATATAATGTCTTCGTATTATCCATTTGTGTTTTATTTTAAGTTGACAAGGTATCAGGTGACAAGTTGACAAGGCTCTGAATAGTTTCGTTAATTTCATTGGTCAAGCTTTCTAAAACCTTGTCAACTCGTCAACTGAAACCTTGTCACCTGATTATTCAACAATCCAAATCAAGCAACATGTGATTTACCGAATAACCCGGAGGAGTCATCGGGAGGACGTTGCCTTCTTCTATCACACACACTTCAAGCAGGAATGGCCCGTCGGCATCCAACATCTCGCGGATGCCGTCCTCCAGCTCGGCACGGTCCATAATCCGTCGCCCTGCAATGCCGTATGCGGCGGCTATCTGCATATAGTCGGGGTTCATCATCGGCGTAAACGAATAACGCTTGTTGAAAAACATCGCTTGCCACTGGCGCACATTGCCCAGGTAATTATTGTTCAGCAGAATAAGCTTGACCGGTGCCTGTTGTTCCATCACTGTTCCCAGCTCTTGCATGGTCATCTGCAAGCCGCCGTCTCCCATAAAGGCACACACCGTGCGGTCGGGACATCCGAACGTGGCTCCGATAGCTGCCGGAAGGCTGAAACCCATCGTGCCCATTCCACCCGAGGTAACCAAACTCCGATTCTTGCCGAACTTGAAATACCGGCAAGCCATCATCTGATTCTGCCCTACATCCGTCACCAGAATAGCTTCGTGGCGAGTTGCCTCGCTAACGGCATGAACTATCTCACCCATATTCAACGGACCGCTTTCGGGGAAGACTTCGGGACGTATGACACATTCGAACTCTTTCTCGTCATACGGGCGGAAACTCTCTATCCACTCCGTATGCTTGTGACTTTGAATCAGCTCGGTAAGCAACGGCAAGGTACGCTTGCAATTGCCTAGGACAGGAACATCTACCGGCACATTCTTGTTAATCTCCGAAGGGTCTACATCCAGGTGAATGACCTTGGCCTGACGGGCGTAGGTTTCCAACTTGCCTGTCACACGGTCGTCGAAACGCATGCCCACCGCAATCAGCACGTCACACTCGTTGGTCTTGACATTGGGAGCCAGGTTGCCGTGCATACCCAGCATGCCTTTATTCAACCGATGGTCGGAAGGCAAAGCCGAAAGCCCCAACAACGTACATCCGCAGGGGATGTCCGCCTTTTCGATAAAAGCCTTCAGCTCTTCCTGCGCATTTCCCAACTCGACACCCTGCCCTACCAGCAACAACGGGCGTTCGGCTTCGTTGATGAGCTTAACCGCCTCTGCCACCATCTTCGGGTCTGTTTCCGGGTCGGGGTCATAACTCCGGATAAAATCGACATCCACCGGTTCATATTCGGTCTTGTCCGTCTGGGCATTCTTGGCAAAGTCGAGCACCACCGGTCCGGGACGTCCGCTACGGGCTATATAAAAAGCACGCGATACCGCCCATGCTACGTCTTCCGCACGCCGTATCTGGTAACTCCATTTCGAAATAGGCTGGGTCACGCCTACCAGGTCCACTTCCTGAAACGCGTCTGTTCCCAGCAAAGAAGCTCCTACCTGTCCGGCTATCACCACAACGGGTGTACTGTCTATCATCGCATCCGCCACACCTGTAATGGTATTCGTAGCACCGGGACCGCTTGTCACCAGACATACACCTACCTCACCCGAGACCCGGGCAAAGCCTTGCGCGGCATGGATAGCCCCCTGCTCGTGACGCACAAGGATATGGTTCAACTTATCGCGATGGTCGTATAATGCATCGAATACCGGCATAATGGCACCGCCGGGATAGCCGAAGAGCGTCTTTACCCCTTCATACTCCAGCGATCGCATCAATGCTTCCGAGCCTGTTATCTTTTCTTTATCCATATATATTTATCCACTTAAAAACTTAAGAACCTAAAAACTCAAGAACTAAAAAACTTAAGAACTTAAGAACTTACAAACTCATAAACTTACAAACTCAAATGATTCTCACTCCCCCTTTATCTGCCGAGCTCACCATCGCCGCATACGCCTTCAAGGCCTTCGATACTTGGCGGTCGCGCATCACAGGAGCCATCGGACGGGCAGCCAGTTCCTCATCGCTCAGCTTGACATTGATTGTACGGTTCGGAATATCTATCTCGATGATGTCGCCGTCCACTATCTTGCCGATGTTTCCTCCGGCGGCTGCCTCCGGCGAAATATGCCCAATACTCAAGCCCGATGTACCTCCGCTAAAACGTCCGTCGGTTATCAAGGCACATTCCTTGCCCAAGTGTTTCGACTTGATGTACGAAGTAGGATAAAGCATCTCCTGCATGCCCGGACCGCCCTTGGGACCTTCGTGGGTGATGACCACTACATCGCCGCTCACCACCTTTCCACCCAAAATGCCTTCGCAAGCTGCTTCCTGCGAGTCGAACACTTTAGCCGGACCGGAAAACTTCCAGATACTTTCGTCCACTCCTGCCGTTTTCACCACACAGCCATCCTGTGCTATGTTTCCTTTTAATACAGCCAGACCTCCGTCTTTCGAATAAGCGTGTTGCAGGTCGCGGATGCATCCCTCGGCACGGTCGGTATCCAACGTATCATACATCGCGTCCTGCGCACCCAGCGTGATACAGAACTTACCACCCGGCGCACTACGGTAAATGCGCAACGCTTCCGCGTCGGGTTCGGGTACATTTATATTATAATGAGCAATGGCTTCCGCCAAGGTGCTTCCGTCTACCCGGCGCACCGAAGTATCCAGCAAGCCTCCTTTAGCCAGTTCACCCAAGATGTTGAGGATTCCTCCCGCACGGTTCACGTCCTGGATATGGTATTTCTGCGTATTGGGAGCCACCTTGCAGAGGCAGGGCACCCGGCGTGAAAGCCGGTCAATGTCGTCCATGCAGAAGTCCACTTCCGCCTCGTGCGCTATCGCCAGCAAGTGAAGCACCGTATTGGTAGAGCCTCCCATCGCGATGTCGAGTGTCATCGCATTGAGGAAAGCTTCCCGCGTGGCGATGCTCCGTGGCAATACGCTCTCGTCGCCGTCGCGGTAATATTTATAGGCATTCTCCACAATCAGCCTTGCCGCGTCTTCAAAAAGAATCCGCCGATTAACGTGGGTAGCCAATATCGTGCCGTTGCCCGGCAAAGCCAGTCCAATAGCCTCGTTCAGGCAGTTCATCGAGTTAGCGGTAAACATACCCGAGCAGCATCCGCATCCCGGGCAGGCATGGCGTTCAATCTCTGCCACATCGGCATCACTCACGCTTGTATCCGCCGATTTAATCATCGCGTCAATCAAGTCGAGATGCATCCCGCCCCATTCGCCTGCCTCCATCGGACCGCCCGATACAAAAACCGTCGGAATATTAAGCCGCATAGCCGCCATCAGCATACCCGGCGTAATCTTGTCGCAATTAGAGATGCACACCATCGCGTCCACCTTGTGCGCGTTGACCATGTATTCGATGCTGTCGGCGATGATATCGCGCGAAGGCAGCGAATACAGCATCCCGTCGTGCCCCATGGCGATACCGTCATCAATGGCTATAGTATTAAATTCGGCGGCAAAGCATCCCTGCCGTTCTATTTCGGTTTTCACCAACTGACCGATTTCGTGCAAATGGGTATGTCCCGGCACAAACTGGGTAAACGAATTGACCACTGCGATAATCGGTTTACCCATCATTTCTTTCTTCATCCCGTTGGCCACCCATAGCGCACGGGCTCCTGCCATGCGCCGTCCTTCGGTACTCATCGAACTACGTAACTGATGTTTCATACTATGCGTTCTCCTTTTAGTCATTAAGTAAAAAGCCTCTCTCAACTTTTAGGTGAGAAAGGCTTTCTTACGTATATCCACATACAACTACATACACGAACCTTCCTCACCTCCTGGTACCACCACGACGTGAATCAAATGCAGGACTGCCAAGTTAATTCGTATATCTGTTGCCATATTCATTCGCTTTATTTCGTTTTACGGTTGCAAAGGTAAAGGGTTTTCCCGAATAAACAAATAAAATGAAAGTTTTTTCTCATGAAAAATTATCATTAGTAAGATTACTCACCCGTTATCCCCTATTATTCAACCGACTTCCATGCTGTTTCCGCCTGAAATGTCGTGTTTTCACATGAGCGTAATCCACATACCCTTGCTTCGGATTCCAGGCATACTATGTGCGCGGCGCGGCGAAACTATCTTCCTTTGCCTGTGCACCTAACTTGCATCGCTTACGCATATATCTGCATATAAACGAGGAAGCAAGGGCATCTGTACAGAAATAACCGTAGTGAAAATGTTATTTAAATGAAGAATGAAGAACGAAGAATGAAGAATCTGCGCTAATCTACGTTGTTTAAAAAAACAACTGAATCTTCATTCTTCACTCTTCATTCTTCATTTAATCATTCGTTCTTCATTTAATTATTCGCTTTTATCGAGATTTATACCTAAATTTGCACCGCAGATAAATATTGTATCACTTTTTTATATCATCAAAAGAATGGAAAACAAGTACATCACCGTATCTTATCGCCTTTACGCGATGAACGACGGAGAAAAAGAACTCATCGAAGAAGCACCGGCAGCACATCCGTTCCAGTTTATTTCTGGAGTAGGATATACCCTCGATAGATTTGAAAAGGAAATCACCGCACTGGAAAAGGGAGCTGATTTCAGCTTTACCATCCCTTGTGCCGAAGCCTATGGTGAACGTGACGAGGACAATGTGCGCCAGGTACCGAAATCGATGTTCTGCGACGCGGAAGGCAATTTCGATAGCGAAAACATCTACCCGGGCAACATCATCATGCTGAGTGACCACGAAGGACACAACTTCTATGCCAATGTGGGCGAAATCACCGAAGACAAGGTGGTAGTCGACCTGAATCACCCACACGCGGGGAAAGACCTGATTTTCGAAGGCAAAGTCATCGAAATGCGTCCGGCTACAAACAAGGAAATCGAAGAAATCGTCAACGCCATGAGCGGAGGATGCGGAGGCCATTGCGAAGGCTGCGGAGGCGGATGCGGCGAGGAAGGTCATCATCATCACGATGAAGACGGATGCTGCGGAGGCGGCTGCGGACATTGTCACTAATCAGCCCCTTGAAGCCTGCATTTGCTTATGATACTGATAGCTGACAGCGGAGCTACGAAAACCGACTGGTGCTACGGCACCGTCGGTACTCACTGCATACGGATACAGACCGAGGGAATCAATCCGTTCCATCAGTCAGAAGCACATATCCGGCACATCATCGGCGAACAGCTTGTGCCTCGGTGTCAACAAGTTTCCGGCATCTGTACTGATATCTTTTTCTACGGCGCCGGGTGTCTTCCGTCGGTTTCCTCACCTATCCGGGAAGCCTTGCAGCACTTCTTTCCCCAAGCACGCATAACGGTAGAAACCGACCTGCTGGGAGCCGCGCGCGCCTTGTGCCAGCATCGTCCTGGCATTGCCTGCATCCTGGGCACGGGTTCCAACTCTTGTCTGTACGATGGAGAGCGCATCGCGGAAAACATTTCCCCCTTGGGCTATATCTTGGGCGATGAAGGAAGTGGAGCCTATCTGGGAAAACAGTTTGTAGCAGATTGCTTGAAAAAACAACTTCCCGCCCGTTTGTGCAATGCCCTGCTGACAGAACTGGGTATAGACGCCTCGGGCATCATCGAACGTGTGTACCGCCAGCCTCAAGCCAACCGCTTCCTGGCAAGCATCGCCCCTTTTATCCACCGCCACAAAGACGAAGCGGAAGTGCACGCCTTCCTACTCCGTTGCTTCGACGCGTTTTTCCGGCGCAACGTCCTGCTTTATTCCCGACAATTACCCGCGTCCTTCGTGGGTTCCGTAGCTTGGCATTTCCGCACCGAGATAGAAGAAGCCGCCCACGCTTGCGGCATACCTGTAGGGACATTCCTTCAAAGCCCCATCGAGAAGCTGGCGGAATACCATTTCACGCCCCTTACTTCCCCTTCTGCTGCCAGTTCCCTATAAAACCGGCAACCGTCCTATCAGCTTGTCTTCGACAAGTTATAGCTAAAAAACTTTGCCAATACATAAAAAAAAGCTTACTTTGTGAGCTGTAACCAACAACACTTATTTTATGAAAGGTATCGTTTTAGCCGGCGGATCGGGCACACGCCTCTACCCCATCACCAAGGGAGTTTCGAAACAACTGTTGCCCATATTCGACAAGCCGATGGTATATTATCCTATTTCCACCTTGATGCTTGCCGGCATACGTGACATATTGATTATCTCTACCCCTCATGATTTGCCCGGATTCCGCAGATTATTGGGCGATGGAAGCGATTTCGGCGTGCATTTCGAGTATGCCGAACAACCTTCTCCCGACGGACTGGCACAAGCTTTCATTATCGGAGAGCAATTTATCGGCGACGATTGTGCCTGCCTGGTGCTGGGCGACAACATCTTCCATGGCAACGGATTTACCCGTATGCTGAAAGAAGCCGTGCGTACAGCCAAAGAAGAAGGTAAGGCTACAGTATTCGGCTATTGGGTGAGCGACCCCGAACGGTATGGAGTGGCGGAATTTGATAAAGAAGGAAATTGCCTGAGCATCGAAGAAAAGCCCGAACATCCTAAATCAAACTATGCGGTAACAGGACTTTATTTCTACCCGAACAAGGTAGTAGATATCGCTAAGCACATCAAGCCGTCGGCACGCGGAGAACTGGAAATCACAACGGTAAACCAACTGTTCCTCCGTGCCGGAGAGCTGAAAGTGCAAACATTAGGACGTGGATTCGCCTGGCTGGATACAGGTACGCACGACTCACTTGCCGAAGCTTCGACTTATATTGAGGTCATCGAAAAACGCCAAGGGTTGAAAGTGGCTTGCCTGGAAGGCATAGCCTACCGCCAAGGATGGATTGACGCGGAAAAGATGCGCCAGCTTGCCCAGCCGATGCTGAAAAATCCCTATGGACAATACTTGCTGAAGGTGATTGACGAAGTAAACCGGACCGGACAGGAAAACTTGGATTAAGCTTAAAGAGTCAACTGACACCTTTTAATTATCTGACTTTTAATTTTTAACTTTTAATTCATACAAAAGTGGAAGTCATAAAAACCGAGATAGAAGGCGTGATTATCATTGAGCCACGCTTGTTTAAAGACGAACGGGGTTATTTCTTCGAGTCGTTTTCAGAAAGAGATTTCAATGCCCAAGTGCGCACCGTCCACTTTGTGCAAGACAATGAAAGCAAATCATGCTATGGTGTGTTGCGAGGTTTGCATTTTCAAAAACCGCCCTATGCACAGAGCAAGCTGGTACGGGTTATCAAGGGAGCCGTGCTCGATGTAGCAGTAGATATCCGCAAAGGTTCTCCCACCTTTGGCAAACATGTAGCGGTAGAACTTACCGAAGACAATCACCGCCAGTTCTTCATTCCTCGCGGTTTCGCCCACGGATTCAGCGTATTAAGCCCTGAAGCAGTGTTCCAATACAAATGCGACAACTTTTACGCACCTCAGAGTGAAGGTGCCATCGCATGGAACGACCCCGACTTGCACATCGACTGGCGTATCCCCGCCGATAAGGTCATTCTTTCAGAAAAAGACCGGCATCATCCGCTCCTGAAAGACGCTACCGATTTATTCGACTATTCTCAAGATTTATACCGATAAAAAAGCCGCTACAGATAACGGGAAAGAATCTTCAGATTCTCCATCCGTGTTAATCTGTAGCGGACTTTTTTATTCAAGCTTTATCAATCGTTGTCACTATCCATATCGATGAGATTGAAGTTCAGGTCGAATGTCAAATCCCAGAAATTTGACAATTTCACTTCATACTCATAACGGTCTTTTTCAAGCTGAACCACCTTGGCTTCGGGATAATTCGTATTTACAAATTCCTGAATCTTGGCAGGAATCACAGCTTGCGGCATCGCCATGCGTCTGCAACGGATATCGGTCCAATTGCCCTTCTTGTCAAATTCCACTTTATCGCCATTGACAAACATCACATCGTATGAAGAATCCAAGAACTCTTTTTCCATCTTTACGAAAGCCACCTTTGCATCGGGGAAATTCTGCTTGATGAAAGTCTGAGCTGCAGCCGGAAGCTGTTCGAACGTAATCGGCTTGTCATTGTCTGCCATTGCCACTTGCATCGTAAATAAACTCACTAATAAAAACATCCACTTTTTCATAAGGCTTACATTTTAAGGGTTAATGATTCGTTTCGTTTAATTTTCTAATGCAAAACAAAGCAACAAATCTGAAAGAATTTGGGAATCTGATGCCTTTCCACGCCGATTAACATCTTTTAAAATACAGGCATTCCGCTTACTCCAACGCGCCTTTTTTCATCCGCAATTCATAAAGGTCACTCCGGCGGTCACGCAAATTGCGTACGCTACCATAGGTATGGAGTTCGCTCAACAAGTCCAGGTCTACGTCCGATACCAGAATCATCTCGGTATTCGGAGTGGCTTCAGCACGCTTTCCGTCGGTAGGAAAAGCGAAATCGCACGGAGTGAATACACCCGACTGGGCATACTGGATGTCCATATTATGCACACGGGGCAGATTGCCCACGCTTCCGGCTATCACTACGAAGCATTCATTCTCGATGGCACGGGCCTGCGCACAAACCCTCACACGCGAATAGCCGTTCTGCGTATCGGTAAGGAAAGGCACAAACAGAATCTGCATACCCTGGTCTGCCATCAGACGTGAAAGCTCGGGAAATTCTACATCATAGCAAATCAGCACACCTATCTTGGCACAATCGGTATCGAAAGTACGCACCATCTTGCCTCCGCTCAAGCCCCAGCTCTTCACCTCATCGGGGGTGACGTGCACCTTCTCATACATCTCCACCGTACCGTCACGGCGGCACAAGAAACCCACATTGTACAGGCTTCCGTCTTCCTTCACATAAGGCATACTTCCGGTGATGATGTTGATGTTATAGCTGATAGCAAGCTCTACAAAGCGGTCGCGTATCTGCTCGGTATATTGCGCCAACGCACGGATGGACTGCGCTTCACCCATATCGTTGAACTTCGCCATCAGGGGAGCATTGAAATATTCGGGGAAAAGCACGAAGTCGCTCTTGTATCCCGATACGGCATCCACGAAGAATTCCACCTGTTCGAACACGTCATCAAGCGTCTTATACGAACGCATCTGCCATTGTACCAGTCCCACGCGGACCGTGGTCTTCTTGTCGACATACGAATCTGTAGGGGGCTGATAATAAATATTGTCCCACTGCAGAAGGGTAGCGCAATGGCGGGATTCTTCATCATTGGGCAGGTAATTGCGCATCACGCGGCGCACATGAAAATCGTTCGAAAGCTGGAAAGTCAGTACCGGGTCGTATATCTCGCGCAAGCGTACTTTCTCGATATACTCTTTCGGACGCATCGTGTCGGCATACTTATAATAATTAGGAATACGACCGCCGAACATAATGGCTTTCAGGTTCAGCTTCTCGCAAAGTTCCTTGCGGTAATCGTACATACGGCGCGCCAGGCGAAGTCCGCGGTATTCGGGATGGATGAACACCTCGATGCCGTAAAGGATATTCCCTTTCGGGTTATGGGTATTGAAGGTTTCGTTTCCCGTTACTTTGGCATAGGTATGGTCTCCCTTCACCATATCGTAATCGACAATAATCGAGAGGGCACAACCCACTATCTTTTCATCTGCCACCGTAACGATTTGCCCTTCGGGAAAAATAGTAATCAGTTTCTTTATCTGGGCACGGGTCCAGAATACATCCTTGTCGGCATACACACGCGTAAACGATTGTGCCAACTGGTCGTAATCCTCCATCCGGAGGTTACGGATTTCTACTTTGTTAATCTTATGAGTCTGTTCCATAATGACATAAATTATACGATTGCCTGCGTATCTGCATACGCGGCCTTTCAGTTTCTTGACAGGTAAAGCCGGTCGGTGATGCACGCCGGGAGCTCTTCCTGATAGTGCGTCACCATAATCAGCGTCTTGTCCTTACGTTCGCAAAAAGCTTCGATGATGTCTTTCACCATCCGCCGGTTATAAAGGTCAAGCCCATGAAGCGGTTCGTCCAGAATCAGCAATTCGGGGTCTTTTACAAAGGCACGTGCCAAGAGCACCATCCGCTGTTCCCCGCTCGATAACTGCAAGAAACTGCGGTCCTTCAAATCCAAGATGCCGAAGATATCCATCCACCATTCGCACACCTTACGGTCGGCTTCATTGGTTTTCTTATACAGGCCGATGGAGTCGTGCAGACCGCTCGCCACAATGTCAATGGCAGGCAGGTTCTTCAGGTATGCCCGGTGCATTTCAGGACTGACATAACCGATGTGTTTCTTGATTTCCCAAATGCTTTCCCCGCTTCCGCGCTTCCGTCCGAACAGAGAAATATCACAGGCATAGCTTTGCGGATTGTCGGCACATACCAGGCTGAGCAAAGTAGACTTGCCCGAACCGTTGTCTCCACTCAGTGCCCATCGCTCGCCGCACCGTACCGACCAGTCGAGGTCTTTCAGAATCGTACGGCTCCCGTAGCGGATGCTGACCTTGTTCAAGTCGACAATATGTTCGCTACGATACAAACCTTCGGCATACGGCAAGTTCAAGATACGCTCCCGCTTTTCTTCAGGCAATACGTGAGCCGGGATTTCCGGACGCGATGCCAGATATTCCTGCAGCGTCATCTTTTCCCCACATACCTTGTCAGCAACGGGCACCACGTGAGTGATAAACGTAGGGATATCATCCGATTTCGAAAGCACCAGAATGATTTGCAAGGCGGTCACTTCGGTAAGACGTTTCAACAAGACATGCAGCAAGTCGCGTGTCTTGGCATCCAGACCGATGAAAGGATTATCCATAATCAATACACGCGGATTGCTTAAAAGCGTCTTGGTGAGCTGGAATTTCCGGAGCTCGCCGCTCGACAAAAGAATGATGTGCTTATCCAACATGGCTTCGATGCCGAACAAATCGAACAAAGCACGCTTTAGTTCTTCATTCTGACAGGCAGGAAGCAAATCGCGCACTATGGGTGTATCGTCCAAGTCGTGCGCGTTCCAACGCTGCTGATAATAATAGGTAGCGTCCGAATCGCCATACGAATCACGGAAAGTGATGTACTTGATGTTGTCAGACACCATCTTCGAGACAGATGGCGAGAAGTCGTATTTTACCTCGTTCATCATCAGGAGCGGATAACGCCCGGTAAGGGTATCTACCAAAAGGCTTTTTCCTCCCCCGTTAGGACCTACAATGGCAATATGTTCATCTGCCCCGAATTGCAGGTTGATGGGTTCCCGCAAGCGGTAAGCCGGATGCCGGGTAACGCCATTCTCAATGGTAATGATATTTTGCATTGCTTATACTTTTTTTATAATCGAACGCAAAGACGCAAAGGCGCAGAGTTTTTTCTTTTAGAGGAAGCAAAGACTGTAGAGATAAGTATATCTCTGTGTGCTTGGCCTTCTCTATAAAAATAAATTCTCTGCGCCTTTGCGTCTCTGCGTTCGATTTCCATAATAAATATTCCCATAATAATTTATTGATGAATAATCAGAGCCGAACGGGGTGCCACCTGAATCTGGTTCCCTGTAATCGTGCCTAATCCCATAACCAAATCTATCTTACCATCCCGGCAAATCACCCAATACTTTCCTTCGGGAATATCCACGCTTACCGGCTCGGTACGCGCATTCAACACCACGATGGTATTGAGCCAGCTATCGCCGCACGGATTTCCTTTCAGACGGAAAGCCACTACATTGGTAGCAGGCACCGGAATGAACTCCAAGTGATTCCTGACCAAGGTAGCATCGCCCATACGGAATGCCGGATGAGCCTTACGCATGGCTATCAGTCCCCGGTAATAGTCGAAGACATCCCGATGAGCCGACTTGTTGTGCCAATTGACGGCGTTCACCTCGTCGGGCATATTATAAGGATTCGGATTGCCTTTCCGGTCGCGCAGGAACTCATCGCCTGCAAACAGGAACGGTATGCCTTGCGAGGTGAGAAGGGCCGTAGCCGCCAGCTTTTGCAAAGCGCTCAGTTCTTGCGTGGAAGCTCCCGGAAGTGTCACTTTCAGACGGTCGGTCAGACACAAGTCATCGTGACAACTGGCATAGCTGATGAACTGTGTCGGCGCAAAGGTACACGAGTCATCGGGAGTCAACGGATAGACACCGCCCGACACGCCGAAACGGATTCCCCGTTCATAACCGGGACGGCCGATAAGGAAAGCGCCTTTCGCGTCTTCGCCGAAAGGTCCCCGCAAACTGTCGCGGAACTCATCCCGAAAGACGGCGATGCCCGGCATACGTTCTATATTCGCTTTCAGGGCAAGCCGGTCGGCAGGAAGCTGAGGGGCAGACGCCATCCAACCTTCCCCACCTATATAAATAGTAGGGTCGATACGGTCTAATGCCTTCCGCACGGCGTTCATCGTTTCGATGTCGTGCAAGCCCATCAAGTCGAAACGGAAACCGTCAATGTGATATTCGCGAGCCCAATAACACACCGATTCCACTATGAACCGGCGCATCATAGCCCGTTCGCTGGCGGTCTCGTTGCCGCATCCCGAACCGTTGGCAAAATTCCCGTCCGCATCCTTGCGATAAAAATAGCCGGGAACCGTGCGCTCGAAAATACCTCCTTGGGTAGTAAAAGTATGATTGTATACCACATCCATGATCACCCGGATGCCTGCCCGGTGAAGAGCCTGCACCAGTTGCTTGAACTCACGGATACGCACTTCGGGCTTAAACGGGTCGGTAGCATACGAGCCTTCGGGCACATTGTAATTCTTCGGGTCATATCCCCAGTTGTATGAAAGTCTTTCCGGCTTGCTCTCGTCCACAGAGGCAAAATCAGCCACGGGCATCAACTGTACGTGAGTCACACCCAGCTCTTTCAGATGGGCGAGCCCTGTCCGTTCGCCGGTCCATGTATGCGTGCTGTCCTCCGCCAACGCCAGATACTTGCCCCGGTGTTTCATTCCGCCTACGGTATCAGCCGAGAAATCGCGCAGATGCATCTCGTAGATCACCATGTCCGAAAAGCTTTTCATCGCCGGACGTCTGTCCTGCTCCCATCCTTCCGGGTCGGTAGTCCGCATATCCAGGATGGCAGCCCGGTTTCCGTTCACGCCTACCGCTTTTGCCCACAGTCCAGGTGTGTCGCCTTGCCACGTATCGTCGATACGCACATTGAACGCATAGAAATAGCCTTTCAAATCACCTTCCACCGACACTTTCCACATTCCGCTTCCGGCAGGCTGCATATCAATCATCCACCGGGCAGAGCCTCCCTGCCCCGCCTCGTACACCAACACCCGTACCGCCTGGGCGGTAGGTGCCCACAAAGCGAACTCTGTATGGGCAGGAGTGTATGTCATCTCCTCCCATGCCCCCTCGCATACCGGATAATCGTCATAAGAAGCATAGGCGGAAGGATGCGGACGGCAAGCGGAAATCATCGTAACAAGTATTCCCATCAGCAATATTGTTTTTATATTCATCGATTCCATATTTCTATACCAGCCAACCTTCCTCATTTCACCACTTTCTCCGGATGTTTCCGGATATAGTCTTTCCAACCCGAATAAGCATCGGGCAATGCCGGACGTCCCATCTGGAGGTAATGGCAATAAGCCGCTCCCAAGGCATCGGTGGCATCCATAAAAGGCCCCATCTCCGATTCGGGTATGTGAAGCATCCGTTTCAACATGCCTGCCACCTGCTCCTTACTCGCCTGCCCGTTGCCGGTAATTGCCATCTTGATTTTCAACGGGGCATATTCGGTCACCGGTATATCGCGGCACAAGGCGGCTACTATCGCCACACCCTGTGCACGTCCCAGCTTCAGCATCGACTGGACATTCTTGCCGAAGAAAGGAGCCTCGATGGCAAGTTCGTCGGGCAAATACGACGTGATGATTCCCTGTACCCGCTGGTATATGTGCTTCAGCTTCAAGTAGGGGTCGCCGCACTTGCGCAGGTCTATCACTCCCAATGTCATCACTTCGGGCTTAGTGCCGGTCACTTTCAATACACCATAGCCCATGATATTCGTACCCGGGTCGATACCTAAAATAATCTTTTCCTTTACAGGCTGTATCACGCGATGACCTCCATCAAGGTGGGAAACCCAATCACCTTGTCCTTAAATGTCTTTTTCAATTCCTCGTTCAGATGTGCGCCTACCTTCGTATGCCAACGATGCAGGACGGCGCTGTCTTCCACTTCCCATTGCAGGGAAAAACATTCGCTGTCCTCCTCCTTATGACTCAGGATGCGCAGGATGCGCGGATTTTTCAACTCTCCCGATTTCTCGGCTTCAGGGATATAGCATTCGTGCAGCCAGATGACGAAATTACGCGCATCTGCCATCTCCACGTGAAAGGTCGTATTGTAAATCAGCATAATTCTTTTTCGGTTTAAATTACCTTGCAAAGGTAACAATAAATGAAGAATGAAGCACGAAGAAGGAGGTATTTATTTCAGCGTGTGCCAGCCAATGAATTTTCAACAAGTTGACAATTCATTTTTCATCCTGTCACAATCTGTTTTCGCCCGACTATATTTTATGTCCTCCGTACCAGAAACGTACGTCCTCCAATCGGGGGATATACGTTTTCCATATGGAGAACGTACGTTTTCCGATTGGAGGACATAGAATGTAACCAACTGAAAAGAGAATGGCTTCTCTATAAAATCATATTTTATCGAAACTTATTTCAGGATATCATCAAGCGGCAACTTCCTTCGCTTCTTCAACTTCTATAACGGAGGCTTTGCATATATGCATTTTTTTATTACTTTTGCGCACAATTACGCGACAAATGTGCAATCCACGACAAATAAAATGGAAACCAAAGAAAGCCTGATACAACTGATAGAAGAAAGCATCCGCCAGAACTGGAACCTGGATGCGATGACCGACTACAAAGGAGCCACCCTGCAATACCGCGACGTGGCACGCAAGATAGAAAAGATGCATATCCTCTTCGAGTTTGCCGGAATCAAGCCGGGCGACAAGATAGCCTTGTGCGGACGAAACAGTGCCAACTGGACGGCCGTATTCCTGAGCATCATCACTTACGGAGCTGTAGCAGTGCCTATTCTCCACGAATTCAAGGCGGATAATGTGCATAATATCGTCAACCACTCCGAAGCCCGGATGATGTTTGTAGGCGACCAGGTGTGGGAGAACTTCAACGAAGCCGCCATGCCGCGGCTGGAAGGCATCATCGAACTGAAGAACTTCGACCTCGTGGTATCACGCTCCAAGCAGCTCACATACGCCCGCGAACACCTGAACGAAGAGTTCGGCAAACGGTATCCTTGCCGCTTCCGTGCCGAAAACGTATCCTATCGGCGTGAAGACCCGGAAGAACTGGCGGTCATCAATTATACTTCGGGCACCACAGGATACTCGAAAGGCGTGATGCTGCCTTACCGCTGCCTCACCTCGAACATCCAGCACATCCGCATGAAGGTAGGTCTTCAACCGGGCGACAATGTGGTATCGATGCTTCCCTTGGGACATATCTTCGGACTGACTTTCGACTTTCTTTACGGTGTAACGGTAGGTGTTCACCTGTGGTTCCTTACCCGTATGCCCTCGCCTAAGATTATCGCCGAGTCGTTTGCCGAAATCCGCCCGCGCGTCATTGCCTGCGTGCCCCTTATCGTGGAAAAGATATTCAAGAAAAACATCCTTCCCAAGGTAGACAACAAACTGGGCAAGCTCTTGCTGAAACTTCCTATCATCAGCGACAAGATAAAGGAACAGATACGTATCCAGGCGATGGAAGTGTTCGGCAACAACTTCATCGAAATCGTCATCGGAGGCGCACCTTTCAACGCGGAAGTGGAAGCTTTCCTGCGCAAGATAAACTTCCCCTATACCATTGCTTACGGCATGACCGAAGCCGCGCCGCTCATCTGCCACAGCCGTTGGGATGAAATCAAGTACACATCGTGTGGAAAGACCGTCACCAACATGGAAACCAAAGTGCTCTCGTCCGACCCTGCACACATTCCGGGCGAACTGGTATGCCGGGGAAGAAACGTCATGTCGGGATACTTCAAGAATCCCGAAGCTACCGCACAAGCCATCGATGCCGAAGGCTGGCTCCATACCGGCGATATGGCGATAAAAGACGAAGAAGGAAATATCTTTATCAAAGGCCGGTGCAAAAACATGTTGCTCACCGCATCCGGACAGAACATTTATCCCGAAGAAATCGAGGCACGGCTCAACAACATGCCTTGTGTGGGCGAATCGCTCGTACTGCTTTCCGGCGAAAAACTCATTGCCTTAGTCTACCCCGACCACGAGGAAGCCTTCGTACAAGGATTGAACCAAAGCCAGTTGGAACAGATTATGGAAGTGAACAGAGGGGAACTGAACAAGCAATTGCCCGCTTACTCGCAGATTACCCGCATCCGTCTCTATCCCGAAGAATTCGAGAAGACGGCCAAGAAGAGCATCAAGCGCTTCCTTTATCAGAACATCGAAGGCTGACGCAATCCCAATGCCGGACTAAAAACCGGCATTGCCTTTACGCCAACGGAGAATGACATAAATGACAACAGGCGCGCCCAGCACAGGAGTAACGGCATTGAGAGGAAGAATGCCGCGCTCGCCGGGAAGAAGACAAAGCAAATTACACAAAAGAGCAACGGCGCATCCCGCCAGCAAGGTTACGGGAAGCAGGGAACGGTGATTGGACGTGCCCAGCAACATACGCGCCACATGAGGTACGGCAAGGCCGATGAAAGCGACGGGTCCGCAAAATGCGGTCGTCACAGCTGTCAGCATCCCGGCTATTACCAGCAGAATGCCGCGCGCACGCTTCACACGAATCCCTAAATTTTCAGCATAACGAGGTCCCAACAGCAGGGCATTGAGAGGTTTCACCATCAGCAGAGCAGCCACCAGCGTAACGAGCGATAATGCCGAGAAAGCAGGTAATTGAGCCGAAGAGACTCCTCCGAAACTCCCCAACCCCCAAATGACAAAAGAATGTACTCCCTCATCGGTAGCAAAGAAATTGAGCAAAGAAATGGCGGACGATGCCAGATAACCTATCATAATGCCTGCTATGAGCAGCATGACACTGCTACGGACAAGGGCGGAAAGAGACAACACCACAAGCATTACCAGCATGGCGCCGGCAAACGCGCCTGCCACTACCGAAAGGAAACCCGAAAGCACAAACTGCCCTGCCATGATGCTGCCTCCGCCTACCAGCACCACTAACGCCGCGCCCAGACTGGCACCCGAACTGATGCCTAAAATAGATGAATCGGCAAGCGGATTGCCAAAAACTGTCTGTAGAATCAAGCCTGAAACCGCTAACGAAGCTCCGCAAAGCAAAGCGGTAATGCACTGCGGCACGCGCGATTCCCATACGATAAAACTCCAGCCGGGATCGGCAGACGCATCGCCCCATAGAACGGATGTAACGGCAGCAGGAGGTATCGCCATCGAACCGATATAAACAGATGCCAACGCCAACACGCACACCACTACGGCAAGCGACAGGATATAGAGACTGGTTTTCTTCATTTTCATCACAGGCTATACAGGTTTATATTTACTATTTCGTATTCATTACCCGTTTCATACAGGATAATCCGTTCATCCACGCGGAAAAGCAAGCTCACTCCAGCGGCTTGAAATAACGCAAGCGATATTCAGGGAGCGAATCGGGATGAAAAACCGCTATCAGGTCTTTCAGCACACGCTCGGGATGAAATGGAGATTCTTCGTAATAAGGCACTTTCCCGGTGTTGCACCCATATATCTTCTTCTGGCGGAAAGCGTCAAATCCGGCATAAGGCCGATAGTCCTGTTCCAGTTCCGCATAGGTCTTGTCGTGTGCCTGATTATATTTGATAAGCCAGAAATCGGCATGACGGGCACGGGAGTAAACCGTTTCAAACGAAAGAGGAACTGCCCCACTCTCGGCAAGGTAATCAAAAGCGTAATGTGCCCCGGCATCGGCATACAGCTTTCCCGTTGTACTCATCCCGCCCGGCACGTACCATGCCGAACCTTGTTTCAGCTCTGCCAGCACCAAAGGTTTCTCTGTTACGTTCTTCACCGAACGACGTAAGGTCAAGTATGCCTGCTCGACTTGCGCAAACAGGGAATCAGCCTTCTGCTCTTCCCCAACCAGCATCCCGTAAAAACGCATCCATTCGGCACGTCCCAAGGGAGAAGTTTCCATATAGTCGGCACATTCTATCAGCGGAATACGAAGTTTCTCTATACGACCGTACGAACCGTTCTCGAAAGGCGAAAGCAAAATAGCGTCGGGATGCAAAGCAATAACCCGTTCGATGTCGGGACTCATACTGCTGCCCGCATCTTTCACACGTCCGTCGCTCACCCGTTCGTGGATTTGCGGCATACGGATATATGACAAGTCGCACACGCCGCCTACGGCATCGAGCGCACCCAACTCATCGAAAAGCCCGCAATGTACTGCCGAATAGACCAACATCCGCTCTAACGGGACTTGTACGACTGTGCCCGCAGGCAAATCGGCAGGTAATGGCTGATACTTGTTTACCAGCAAATAGGTTTGCAGAATGCGTGTACTGTCCCACGGATTACGTACCGTGACCCGGGTGAATGCCGGATATTTCACCATCGAAAGATAACGGGCATACGACAAACGGACCGTATCGCCCCCAACCGGAGCTGAATCCGTTCCTCGCTTTCCGCCACAAGCCGCCAACAGGCACACAAAGCTTATCGCGCAAACAAACGCCTGAAAGATTCTTTTCTTCATGACTTTAAGGATTTTCTGACCATTTTTCTGCAACGTTCCAACTTCTTTTCGTCCACGGGAGCGTTTTTCGTGCCACCTACTTCAAGCGTAGCACAAATCTTAAAACCGCTCCAACGCAGGATTTCACGCAATGCCCGGATAGTACCACGAGTCTGCCGGAACAGGATATTAAAAGGATAAGGCGTCGTGCTGGTGCTCACCAACACCGCCCGCTTGCCTTTGTGCAAAGGCTGAGGGATGCCGCTTCGGCTCTCACCCATCAGACCATATACCTGCCGGTCGAACATCACTTTCAGCGCACCGGGCATATTGCCCCAATAACACGGTGCGCCTACAATCAGCAGTTCGCACGTCTGTATCAACCTAAGGACACGCTGGGCATCGTCTTCGGGCAGCACACAAGCCAGCCTTGAACGGCATGCCATACATCCCGTACAGGGACGGATATGCAAACCGGATATCTGCACCAGTGTGACCTGTGCACCCAACCGCTCCGCTTCCTGCTTCATCGCGTCGAGCATACGAGATATATTCCCTTTCGGGCGCGGGCTGGCATTGAGTATCAATACATTCATACGTCTCTTATGCTTTTGCCGAGCGCAACGCTCTCGCCAGCTGGTCGGGGCACGAAGTAGGCTTCGAGCCACACCGTATGCCTTCCAGCCGGGCAATCACTTCGTCTACCGGCATGCCCTTCACCAAAGAGCAGATGCCTTTCAGGTTTCCGTTGCATCCGCCGGTATAACATACGTTCTTCACAATGCCGTTTTCCACTTCCGCCTCGATGCGGGTGCTGCAAGTGCCTTGCGTCTGATAATCGATTTTCATAACTGACTGCTTATAAATAAAAACACCACAAATTACACAGATTCTCCTTATTATATAAAAAGGAGTATAAACATCTATGTAATCCGTGGTGTCTATGGTATCTTTATTCTTCGCCTTCTTCGGGCTTCATGTTGGTATAAACCGTCTGTACGTCATCAAATTCCTCCAGGCGTTCTACCATCTTGTTGATGGTTTCACGCTGCTCGGGAGTCACGTCCTTCAGGTCGTTAGGAATGTAGGTAAACTCACCGCCGACATCTTCAAAACCACATTCTTCCAAGTGTTTCTGGATAGCCGCATAGCTCTTCGGGTCGCCATAGATGGTGATAGTACCTTCCTCAGGATCTTCATCATATTCATCATCTACATCATAATCGATAAGGTCGAGAATCAGTTCTTCCATATCCAATCCGTCTTTCTTCTTGAAAGTGAACACACACTTGTGGTCGAAAAGGAAAGCCAAAGAACCTGTAGTACCCAAGTTTCCGCCGAACTTATTGAATACCGAACGTACATCGGCAACGGTACGCGTTGTATTGTCGGTCAGCGTATCCACGAAAACAGCCACGCCGTGAGGACCGTATCCTTCGTAAGTCATTCCCTTATAGTCGCTCTGGTCTTTACCCATTGCGTTCTTAATGGCACGTTCGATGTTATCTTTCGGCATATTCTCACGCTTACAAGTAGCGATGACCGAACGCAAAGTCGGGTTGTTTTCAGGTTCCGGTCCGCCTGCCTTTACAGCTATGGCAATCTGCTTGCCCAGGCGGGTAAATGTTTTGGCCATGTGGCCCCATCTTTTCAGTTTTGTCGCTTTTCTATATTCAAATGCTCTTCCCATTGGATTTTATTTTTTAGTGTTATTTCATTTCAGGTGTACCACCTTATATACTTATCTCAATTTTGCTCCCAGCTTGTTCTCCAGATTCTGCACCAGCTTATGCATCAGCTTGTCTATCTGCTTGTCGTTCAGTGTAGCGTTTTCGTCCTGCAGGGTGAAGCTGACCGCATAGCTCTTTTTGCCTTCTTCCAGGTTCTTGCCTTCGTACACATCGAAAAGCTCTACCGACTTGAGAAGCTTTCTATCGGTTTCGTAAGCAATCTTCTCGATTTCGGCAAACTGCACTTTCTTGTCAAGCAAGAGTGCCAGGTCGCGTTTCACAGCCGGGTATTTTGATATTTCCTTGTAAGTCACCGTATTGTTACGGATGGCTTTCATCAGTTCTTTCCAGTTGAGGTCGGCATAATATACCTCGTTGTCAATGTCGAACTTCTTCAGCAGTTTCTTGTGAACGATGCCGAAGGTTGCCAACAACTTGCCTCCACGGGTGTGTACCGATACGGCCGCGGCATAGATGTCATCGGTCAACGTACCGAATACCAGCGCGCCGAAGTTCAATCCCAAACGACGGAAGATATTCAATACGTATGCTTTCAGTTCGTACACCGACATGTCTTCATCGGGATGTGCCCACGAATTGCTTACCCGCTTACCGGTCAGCCACAAGCCCATGTGCAACTCTTCCGAATAAGGTGCAAGAGCCTTATCGGGATTCCGCTTGCCGGCATCATAGTGATAGCATTTGCCGAACTCGAAGAACTTCAGGTCGGCATTCTTGCGGTTGGCATTGTGCTGGATGCTTTCCAGCCCGCCGAACAAAAGCGTTGCACGCAATACGTTCAAATCGTTGCTCAACGGGTTCATCAAGTGTACCAGGTTCTCCGGCTTGCAAGTCTCCATACCTTCGTAATAAGCGGCGGCGGTCAGCGAGTTGTTCAGGATTTCATTAAATCCGCAGCCCACCAACTGTTCCGATACCAGGTTCTGTAATTTCACCGACTTGTCTTCGGCACCCTCCACACTCAGGCAAGCCTTTACCGAAGTAGGTATTTCTACATTATTATATCCGTATATGCGCAGGATATCTTCCACGACATCGCACGGGCGTTGCACATCGACACGATAAGGAGGCACCAGTAAGGAAAGTCCTTCGGCGGTTTCGTTTACGATTTTCATCTCCAGACTCGACACGATGCTTTTCACCATTTCCGCCGGAATATCTTTTCCTATCAACGAGTTGATGTAAGCATACGAGAGTTCTACCGGGAAATCAGCAATCGGATTCGGATAATTATCCTTGATGTCGCAAGCAATCTCGCCTCCTGCCAGTTCTTTCACCAGCAAAGCGGCTTCTTTCAAGGCATAGATTACACCGTTGGGGTCGATGCCACGCTCGAAACGGAACGAAGAGTCGGTGCTCAGTCCTTGACGACGTGCCGTCTTACGCACCCAGGTAGGATGGAAATAAGCGCTTTCGAGGAATACATTCTTCGTCTGCTCGGTCGTACCTGAATCCAAACCGCCAAACACACCGGCGATACACATCGGCTCTTCGGCATTGCAAATCATCAGGTCACGGGCAGAAAGCTTGTGCTCTACGCCGTCCAACGTAACGAACGGAGTGCCTTCAGCCACGGTCTTCACCACGATTTTTCCGCCTTTAATCTTGTCGGCATCAAAACAGTGCATCGGCTGACCGTATGCATGCAGGATGTAATTGGTAATATCCACGATGTTGTTAATCGGGCGTAAGCCGATAGCCTTCAGCTTGTTCTGAAGCCATTCGGGACTTTCTTTCACCGTCACATCTTTTACCACCACGCCGGCATAACGCGGACAGGCTTCGGTATTTTCTACCACTACATCGATATTCAAATCGTGATTGTCAACGGCGAAAGCATCGGTTGAAGGACGTTTCAGTTCTGCCTGGTGCCCGTTCTGAATCAGCCACGCATACAAGTCGCGGGCAACACCGTAATGCGAACAGGCATCCGCACGATTAGGAGTAATGTCCACTTCCAACACGTAATCGCTCTTGATGTTGTAATAATCTTTGGCAAGCGTGCCCGGAACAACCTCATCCGGCAAAACAATGATTCCGTCGTGGCTGGTGCCGATACCTATTTCGTCTTCGGCACAAATCATGCCGTTCGATTCTACACCACGGAGCTTTGATTTCTTGATGGTTATACACTCGTCTCCATCATACAGCTTGGTGCCCAAGGTAGCTACAATCACTTTCTGACCTGCCGCCACATTGGCAGCACCGCACACAATCTGTACAGGCTCGCCTTGTCCAAGGTCGACAGTCGTAATGTGCATGTGGTCGGAATTGGGATGCGGTTCGCACGTCAAGACTTTACCTACAACCAAGCCTTCCAGTCCTCCTTTAATCGACTGGACTTCTTCCACTTCGCCCGTTTCCAGCCCGATGGAGGTAAGCGCAGCCGCCACTTCCTCGGGAGTCAGGTCGAAGTTGACATATTCTTTTAACCAGTTATACGAAATATTCATATAGGTATGTTTTATGTATTTTCATAAATTGATGCGCAAAGTTACAATAAATATTTGGGATAAAACGAGAAAGAACTGTGATTTTTAATTGAATCCTCCGAAAGAGAAAGTTTCCGAAAAGATATTTTTATACCTTTGCACCCGATTTCAATATACAAACACGTGATATGACTCAAATATTGATAACCATTTTCCTGGGAGGAGGCATCGGAAGCGTAATGCGCTATGGAGTACAAGCATGGATGCACGGACACATTTCCCCTTTCCTTTTTCCATGGGCTACCTTCAGTGTCAATCTGGTGGGCAGTTTCCTTATCGGATTATTCTATGCCCTTTCCGCACGCTTCAATCTGCCCGATGAAACGCGTCTTTTCCTGACTACAGGGCTTTGCGGAGGATTTACCACCTTCTCCACTTTCAGCCATGAGAACCTGACTTTGCTACGCCAAGGGGATTACGGTACCTTCCTGCTCTACACCACCCTCAGTGTAGCCTTGGGTATCGCATCGGCTTTTGCCGGAGGCTGGACAGGAATGATGTTTCACGGAGGGAAAAATTGAAAAGGTAAAGCATTATATGATAAACGACAAAGTATTATATGATAAATGGCAAAGTATCCTATAATACTTGGGCAAGTATCCTATATGGCACAAAAAGGATACTGTGCCGTACAAAAAACATAAACCGAACCGCAATAGACTTATTACTATTATCATGAGCAACATCATCGAACTGACTTCGCTGGAACATCCCGGAGTGGAAGTGTTCAGCACCCTGACCGAAGCCCAACTGCGCAACCGCCTGGAACCGGAGAAAGGCATATTCATCGCCGAAAGCCCGAAAGTAATCCGCGTGGCATTGGAAGCCGGCTACGAACCTTTGGCTCTCCTTTGCGAACGGAAGCACTTGACGGGTGACGCCGCGGATATCCTTGCCCGATGCCCCCACATACCTGTCTATACCGGCGAACGTGAACTGCTTTCCCAGCTCACGAGCTATACCCTCACTCGAGGGGTGCTCTGCGCAATGCGCCGTCCTCATCTTCGGAAAGCGGAAGAGATATGCCAAAACGCCAGCCGTATTGTAGTCATCGACGGAGTGACCGACACTACCAACATCGGCGCTATCTTCCGCTCGGCTGCCGCCTTAGGCATCGATGCCGTATTGCTCACTCTTGACTCGTGCGACCCACTGAACCGCCGTGCCGTGCGTGTTTCGATGGGTTCGGTATTCCTTATACCCTGGACGTGGCTTGATATGCCTCTTACCGACTTGCATCGCCTGGGATTCCATACGGCAGCCATGGCACTCTCCGATGATTCCATTCCTCTTGATGCTCCCCAACTGAAACAAGAACCCCGCCTGGCACTGATTATGGGGACCGAAGGCGACGGGCTTCCGCACCAGACCATTGCCGAAGCCGACTATGTGGTCCGCATTCCGATGGCTCACGGAGTGGATTCGCTCAATGTAGCCGCCGCCTCTGCCGTAGCGTTTTGGGAACTAAGAAGAAAAGATTTATGATATTCCCAGCAACTCGATATCAAATATCAAAGTCGAACCGCCGGGGATGCCCGGCTGAGAAAACTTACCATACCCCATCTCCGCCGGAATATAAACTTCCCAACGATCACCTATATGCATCTGCTGCAAAGCGATAATCCACCCGTCTATCAAATCAGACAAACGGATAGCCAACGGAACTCCGCCCCGACTGCTATCAAACTCTTTCCCGTCAATCGTATAGCCGGAATAGTGGACCGTAACAATGCTTCGGGAAGACGGACTTTTACTATTTGCATCGCCTGATGCCACTATCTTATAATAAATACCTTTCGGCAACGAGTACACGCCCTCTTCTTTTGACTTTTGTATCAACCAATCCTTGTTGGACTGTATATATGCTTTTTTGTCCATAATTTTTACATCTTATTTATATGTTTCATAAGAATAAATGCTCAGGGTAACCCACATCGACCAGGAAAAGGGCATTCCCGGGAACCGATGTGCCGGCACTGCACCGGTCTTTAGCTTCTATCACTTGGCGGAATCCTTCTATAGAAAGCTTGCCCCTGCCTACCTCGACCAATGTGCCTACCACCGCACGCACCATGTTGCGCAAGAAGCGGTCCGCCTGAATGGTGAATACCCATTCATCATCTGAAAGCCGCTCCCAACGGGCATGCATGATGCGGCAATTATTCGTCTTCACATCGGTATGAAGCTTGCTGAAGCTGGTAAAGTCCGTATATTCGAACAATACGGAAGCCGCACGGTTCATCGCCTCGAAATCAAGCGAACGGAATACACGCCAGGCGTAATGGCGCCGGAACGGATTCTTCGACGTGACAAGGTGATACTGATAACGGCGGTAAGTGGCATCGAAACGGGCATGGGCATCGTCCGTCACCCGACGCATCCGATAAACCGCGATGTCGGGCGGGAGCAAACGGTTCAGCTTATCGGTCATCCGGAGCGTATCTGTCGGAGCTTCGAAATCCACATGAGCCACCATCAGGCGGGCATGCACACCGGCATCCGTCCTGCCTGCTCCCACCACTTCCATGGGACGACGCATCAAGACAGACAATGCCCGCTGCAACTCTTCCTGCACACTGGCGCCGTTGGGCTGCACCTGCCAGCCGTGATAATTAGTTCCGTCGTATCCTAAATAAATGAAATATCTTGCCATACGCTCATCGTGCCGTTATGTGAAAACATCCTTGACGCAACTCATACTTTACATAGCACCGGTCTGCCCGGCGCAAGTCGCGAAGCACTTCCGAGAGGACCAGCTTCAGGGTATCCGCGCCCACATCCTGCATGGGACGTCCTTCGGGATGCTCTACCTTGGTGAAACGCTTCCAGCTGATATCAAACGTCGTTCCGTAGAAATGGCACGAGTTGAGCGACGCGTTTCCATTGGTGCGGCGCAAACGCTTCACATCGTCCTTGGTACGCAACACCGAAGTCACGATAATCCGATTGGGGTTCAATCCTTTCCGCTTCAGCGAATCAAGAAAATTAACGCCTATGGTATCCAGCAAGGCACCGGCTTTCGGCACCAAATAAGGAATGGAGTGTGTCAACGAATCCATGTCATACCGCTCGCAAGGAGCAATCCGCACCAGGTAGGAAGAACCCACCTCGTCTTCCGCCTCCTCGCGCGAAGCGATGGGACGGATGCCGATGCGCCGGGCGGTAGCCAGCTGCACATCGTTCAGGTCGTTGAAACTCCGTTTATAGCTCACCACCCCCCGGATGTTGTGCGGATTGTTCAGCACAATGGTCCGGTCGGGCTCCATACAGCTCCCCAGCAACGCCAGAAAGCCGCATATTATCAAACTTATCTTAGTAAAACCCTTCATGTTCTCCTATAATAATACTATAATTATGTGTTCTTTATTTGCACGAATTTCATGCAAAACCGCACAAAGATAAAGAGATTCGATGAAACATCGGACGAAAAAGAAAAGAAAATGCCCGACAAGAGGCGGTAGATTCAAAGGAATGATTAAATTTGCAGAAATTTAAAAACTTGAGCAAAGACTGAATGATAGAAAAGCATATTGTACTGGAGGACATCGATCCGGTTATCTTTTACGGCGTGAACAACGCCAACATGCAAATGATAAAGGCCTTGTTCCCCAAATTGCGCATCGTGGCGCGCGGGGATGTCATCAAAGTGATGGGCGACGAAGAAGAGATGTGCGCTTTCGAAGAAGCCGTTATGGACTTGGAGAAACATTGCGCACAATATAACTCGCTGAACGAAGAAGCCATCCTGGACATCATCAAGGGAAACAAGCCCGCGGTAGAAAAGACAGGCGACGCCATCGTGTACAGCGTGACGGGCAAACCCATTACGCCGCGCAGCGCCAACCAGTTGAAGCTGGTGAAGGAGTTCGACAAGAACGACCTGATTTTCGCCATCGGCCCTGCCGGTTCGGGAAAGACCTATACGGCCATCGCGCTGGCGGTACGAGCCTTGAAAAACAAGGAAATCAAGAAAATCATCTTGAGCCGACCTGCCGTAGAAGCCGGAGAGAAGCTGGGATTCCTGCCCGGAGACATGAAAGAGAAAATCGACCCGTACCTGCAACCTTTGTACGATGCGTTGCAAGACATGATACCGGCCGCCAAGCTCAAGGAATACATGGACCTGAACATCATTCAGATAGCGCCGCTCGCCTTCATGCGTGGACGTACGCTGAACGATGCGGTGGTGATTCTCGACGAAGCGCAGAACACCACAACCCAACAAATCAAGATGTTCCTCACCCGCATGGGCATGAACACCAAAATGATTGTAACGGGCGACATGACGCAGATAGACCTCCCCGCGCATCAGACTTCGGGCTTGATACAGGCCATGAAGATACTGAAAGGCGTGAAAGGCATCAGCTTCATCGAGTTGAACAAGAAAGACATCGTACGCCATAAGCTGGTGACCCGCATCGTGGAGGCCTACGAAAAGTTTGAGACAGAGAACAAAAATAATAAGACATACAAGGTAACAAGTTGACAAGGTATCAGTTGACAAGGTATCAGTTGACAAGATTTTTCAGATTGTCTTGTCCATACATTTTAAAGCCTTGTCAACTTGTCAACTCGTCAACTAAACTAAAAAATACACCTATAATAATATAGCAACATGAGTAAAGCTTTAACCAAAACTGATTTTCATTTTCCTGGACTGAAAAACGTGTACCACGGAAAAGTGCGTGATGTATACAACATCAATGATGAAAAACTGATTATGGTCGCTACCGACCGTATCTCGGCTTTCGACGTAGTATTGCCCGAAGGTATCCCCTACAAGGGACAGATGCTGAACCAGATTGCAGCCAAATTTCTGGACGCTACCTCTGACATTTGCCCCAACTGGAAACTGGCTACTCCCGATCCGATGGTAACGGTAGGTGTACTGTGTCAAGGTTTCCCTATCGAAATGATTGTACGCGGATATCTGTGCGGAAGCGCTTGGCGTGCATACAAGAGCGGTGCACGTGAAATCTGCGGTGTACATCTACCCGATAACATGCGCGAGAACGAAAAGTTCCCCCATCCTATCATCACTCCTACCACCAAAGCCGAAATGGGCATGCACGATGAAGACATCTCGAAAGAAGAAATCCTGGCACGCGGTCTGGCTACTCCCGAAGAATACGAGACCTTGGAACGCTATACCCTCGCCCTGTTCGAGCGCGGAACTCAAATCGCCGCTCAAAGAGGACTGATATTGGTCGACACGAAATATGAATTCGGAAAACATAACGGACAGATTTACCTGATGGACGAAATCCATACTCCCGACTCAAGCCGTTACTTCTACCTGGAAGGCTATCACGAACGTTTCGAAAAAGAATTGCCTCAAAAGCAGTTGTCCAAGGAATTCGTACGCGAATGGTTGATGGAAAACGGTTTCCAAGGCAAAGAAGGACAAAAGGTGCCCGAAATGACTCCCGAAATCGTAGCCTCTATCAGCGACCGTTACATCGAACTTTACGAACACATTACGGGTGAGACATTCGTAAAAGCCGATACCGACCACCTGACAGAGCGCATCGAAAAGAACGTGATGGATTATCTGATGCAATAAACCAATGTATAAATATAATGTACTAATAAACAATGTGCAAATGTGCTAATAATATATAATGTGCCAATAAACAATGTGCGAATGTGCTAATAATATATAATGTGCGAATAAACAATGTGCCAATAAACAATGTGCGAATGTGCTAATAAAATGTAGGAATGTGCGAATGTTTCCATTACATTATTCATTTCCACATTGTTTATTTATACATTATTTATTCCCGTATTAATACATTTTGTTTATCAGTACATTGCTGATTGGCACATTTGCACATTAGCACATTTATACATTGTTTATTAGCACATTATTTATTGGCACATTAAAAAAACTTTCCCAATGAGTCATTATCCCCAAGAGAAAATCAAACCTTACAATGAAAACGAAGGAAAAGCGGCACAGGTAGAGAAAATGTTCGACAACATTGCCCCGGCGTATGACAAGCTGAACCATCTGCTTTCGCTGGACATCGACAAAAGCTGGAGACGCAAAGCCATCAGCCTGCTCAAACCCTACCGTCCGCAACACCTTATGGACGTAGCTACCGGCACCGGAGATTTCGCCATACAGGCATACCGCATGCTTCAGCCTCAGGAGCTGATAGGAACCGACATTTCGGAAGGGATGATGATCGTGGGACGCGAAAAAGTGAAGCAAGCGCACCTGGACGCACACATCTCCTTCGCCAAAGAAGACTGTACCGCGCTTTCGTTTCCCGATGCCCGTTTCGATGCCATCACCGTGGCTTTCGGCATACGCAACTTCGAAGACCTCGACAAAGGTCTGCAGGAAATGTACCGGGTGCTGACCCCCGGCGGACATCTTGTGATTCTGGAACTCTCGACCCCCGAACGGTTCCCGATGAAACAATTGTACGCTATCTATGCTAAGGTAGTCATTCCCAACTTAGGGAAACTATTTTCAAAGGACCGCAGTGCCTATACTTATCTGCCCAATTCCATCAAGGCTTTTCCGCAAGGAGAAGTGATGCAAGGCATCCTCCGCAAGGCAGGTTTCCGAAAGGTAGAGTTCAAAAGGCTGACACTGGGTATCTGTACGCTATATTTTGCAACTAAATAATCTTTTATAAACTTCATTTCATGAAAAAATTTGGTTTGATAGGTTATCCGCTGGGACACTCCTTCTCCAAAAACTTCTTCAACGAGAAGTTTGCCTCGGAAGGCATCGACGCGCAATATGTCAATTTCGAAATACCGACCATCGAAGATTTCCCGAAAATCGTGGCTACCAACCCGGAGCTTTGCGGACTGAACGTTACCATTCCTTATAAAGAAAAAGTCATCTCATACCTGGACCGGGTAGACCCGGTAGCAGCTTCCATCGGTGCCGTCAATGTCATCAAGTTCGAGCGCACAAAAGGAAAGCTGAAACTGGCAGGATATAACTCGGACGTCATCGGATTTACCCGTTCCATCGAATCCCTGCTGGAATCGTTTCATAAGAAAGCCCTTATCCTAGGTACAGGAGGCTCGTCGAAAGCCATCGATTACGGGCTGAAACAACTGGGGCTGGAAACCCTCTTCGTATCCCGCAGCCGGCATAACGACCGGACCATCACTTATGCGGAAATCACTCCCGAACTGATGGACGAATACAAAGTCATCGTCAATTGCACTCCCGTCGGCATGTATCCGCAAGCCGACCAGTGTCCCGACATCCCATACGAATGCCTCACCCCAAGGCATTTGCTTTACGACTTGCTTTATAACCCCGACACTACCCTTTTCATGAAGAAAGGAAGCGACCAAGGCGCCGTAGTGAAAAACGGTCTCGAAATGCTCTTGCTCCAGGCTTTCGGTTCGTGGGAAATCTGGAACGGATAACCCGCTCGAGGCTTCTGTGACAAAACCTATTCTTAACACAAGTATCCGATATGGGAAAGAAGAAAAAGAACATCCTCATCAGCATCTTAGCGGGGCTTCTCGTGTTGGCAGGCATCCTCATGGGAGCAAGCCTGTATATGCTCGACTTCTCCCTCCGTCCGCTGAACCGCGGAAAAGACATGGAAGGGTCGATGGCATACATGCGTGAGACCTATCCGCACATCGTGCCGTGGATAGACAGCCTGCAACAATGCAACGCCTTGCGCGACACGTTTATCACCGCGCCCGACGGCATCCGGATGCATGCCTTCTATGTACGTGCACCGCAACCTACCGCACATATCGCCGTCATCGTACACGGATATACCGACAATGCCATCCGAATGTTCCATATCGGATACCTCTACAACCGCTCGCTGGGTTTCAACATTCTCCTTCCCGACTTGAGATATGCAGGCCTTACAGGCGGTGATGCCATCCAGATGGGCTGGCTCGACCGATTAGACGTCATGCAATGGATTGATGTCGCTCCGCATATCTTCGGCGATTCCATCCGAAGCGTAGTGCACGGCATCTCGATGGGAGCGGCCACCACGATGATGCTCTCGGGCGAAACACTGCCTGCATACGTGCGTTGCTTTGTAGAGGATTGCGGATATACCAGCGTATGGGACCAATTTGAAAAAGAACTGAAAGGAGTATTCCACTTGCCTGCTTTCCCCTTGCTCTATATCACCAGCTGGATTTGCCAGATACAGAACGGATGGAACTTCCACGAGGCTTCGGCACTGGAACAGGTGAAAAAATGCCGTCTCCCGATGCTTTTCATCCACGGAGGGAAAGACGATTTTGTTCCTACCGCCATGGTATACCGGCTCTACGACGCCAAGCCTCAACCTAAGGCTTTATGGATAGCGCCGGAAACAGACCATGCCCATTCATACCGCGACTATCCTCAAGAGTATACCGAGAAAGTGCGGACATTCGTCCTGCCCTGCCTTTCTCAAAAAACACATTGATTTCTTGTTAAAAAATACTTCTCTCCGAATTCTATCCGACAATTATTCCGAGTTTCCCGTTTTTTTCGTATGTTTGTAAACAAAAAAGGAGATTATCTTATGAAAGCAACTGTATCGTTAGACGGTATTTTATCTTTTATTCATTCTCTTTCACTCAGTACAAACAACAAAAAATGGCTGGCTGAAAAGTTATTGGAAGAAGTTGAGCGTGAAAATGCTCAAAAAGACGAATACACGGAAAAAATGCTAAACAAACATTTTGGAAGCTGGAAAGATAACCGCAGTGCGGAACAAATCATCGATGATATGCGCAACAGCCGGTCATCCATACGTGAACCCTTGAAATTAGATTGACTGAATGAAAAAGAAATACTTATTGGACAGCAATATATGTATCTATTTTTTGCGTGGGAAAAAAGGTATTTGTGAATACTTAAGGAAAATAGGATGGGACAATTGCTGCATATCAGAAATTACAGTCATAGAATTGCTTTATGGAGCAGAATGTAGCAATGCTGTCGAAGAGAACAAAAAAGAAATTTTATCTTTATGTAAAGATATGGAAGTCATACCCATATCGGGCATTATTGAAGATTTTGCACGCTTAAAAGCTATATTAAGACGAAAAGGTACGCTGATTGATGATTTTGACTTACTTATAGGAGCTACAGCACTTGTTTATGATTTAATTTTAGCAACCGAAAATGTCAAACATCTCGTTCGAATTCCAGATATTCAAATAGAAAATTGGATAAATTAAAACTATTATCAAAAAAGAACATCTTATGAAAAAAACGTGGATTATCATTATTGTGATTCTTGCTGTACTGATCGGATACAGTGTTTCATCGTACAACTCACTGGTGACACAAGAAGAAAAAGTAGGAACAGCATGGAGCAATGTAGAAAACCAATACCAACGGCGTTCCGACCTGATACCGAACCTGGTAAATACAGTCAAAGGATATGCCGCACACGAAAAAGAGACCTTCGATGCCGTCGTATCGGCACGTGCCAAAGCTACACAAATGTCGGTCAATATCGATGACCTGACTCCCGAAAAACTGGCAGCATACCAACGGGCACAGGGCGAAATAGGCAGCGCATTGGGACGCTTGCTGGCCGTGACCGAAAACTATCCCGAACTGAAAGCCAATGAAAACTTCCAGACCCTTCAGGCACAACTGGAAGGAACCGAAAACCGCATCAGCGTAGAGCGTCGTAAGTTCAACGAAACGGCACGCGAATACAATACTTCCATCCGCCGTTTCCCCAAAAACATCTTTGCCGGACTCTTCGGATTCGAGAAACGTCCCTACTTCGAAGCGGAAGAAGGAAGCGAGAAAGCACCCGAAGTAAAGTTTTAACCCGCACGTATGAAAAGACGGTTTCTACTCGGCACACTCCTCTTGTTTTCCATCCTGCTCGGTGCGCAAGACCGGGCATATAAGGTGGAAGACATTCCGATGGTACACCTGCAGGACGCACGGCGTTACGTAGTCAATCCCGACGGAATCCTAAACCCTGCCACGGTAAGCGCCATCGACACCACCCTTTTTGCCTTGGAGCGCGAAACAGGTATCCAGACACTGGTGGTAGCAGTGGGACAAATAGAAGGAGGTGACTGCTTCGACTTCGCCTACCAGCTGGGAAGGAAGAACGGTGTAGGACAAAAAGGAAAAGACAACGGACTGGTTATCCTTCTGGTCACCGGCGAACGGTGCATCCAGTTCGCTACAGGCTATGGACTAGAAGGCGACCTTCCCGATGCGGTATGCAAGCAGATACAGGTGCGCTATATGAATCCTTGTTTCAAGGATGACCGGTGGGACGAGGGTATGCTGGCAGGTATTCGTGCCGTACGTGCCCAACTAAACGGCACAGGCGAACCTATCCGGTCCGATGAAGGTGAAGATGACGCCTTGCTTTTATTCGCCATCTTCTTCTGCTGCTTCATTCTGGTTCCCCTCTTCTTATGGATAAACGCCCGTCAGCGCAAACGCTGTCCGCAATGCCACAAGCATACGCTTCGGCAAATCTCCACACAAACCATTTCACGTACAGGAGGCTACCGCACCGAAGAAGTGACGTATGTATGCGGGAATTGCGGAAACGTGGTACGCAAGCAACGCCGCACACGAGATGACGATGATTTCCACCATCGGGGAGGCAACGGATGGCCTTTCTTGGGAGGCCCGTTCTTCGGCGGAGGTGGGCACGGCGGAGGAGGAGGCTTCGGCGGAGGAAGTTTAGGTGGAGGCGACTTCGGAGGCGGAGGAGCAGGAAGCAAATTCTGACACATTCCACTTTCAATTGCCTTTGTACCTGGATTGCAAAATAAAAGATTGAACCAATATTAGACGAAAACAGCATTAATCAGATTACTGAATACAGCAATGGGAACAATCAGAAAAAGCACTGCGGAAGATGCGCCGGACATTTATGCATTGATTTGCGAAATGGAAAATAAAGAACTCCCCCAACATGAGTTCGAACAGATTTACGCCAGACAGCTGCAAGATGAGAAATACATCTGTTTGGTTTATGTGACAGATGCCCGCATCGTCGGTTGCATCAATCTCCGCATAGAATGGCAGTTACACCATGCTGAAAAGATTTGCGAGATAATGGAATTAGCAGTCGGAAAAGATTACAGAAGCAAAGGCATCGGGAAAAGCCTGTTTGATGCAGCTTGCGAAAAAGCCCAACGTGAAGGCTGCAGCCAAATAGAAGTTTGTTGCAACCAGCTCAGGCTGCGCACACATAAGTTTTATGAAGCAAGGGGAATGCACAATTTCCATTACAAGTTCTCCCTCAATTTTTCCCAAAAAGGCAATTATGCCAACGAACTGGGCAGATAACCCCAAAACTCAATGCCCCGACAGGACTGCCCGCCCTTACAAAGATTTTTATCCGAAGCTTTTCAAATACGGATTTTATATGTACATTTGTTCAGGGTTATCAAATCTTGCCTTAACAAAGACAAGTCAATGCCCCTTTTATATCGCAACAATGTCACAACCAATCATCAACAGAAAATGAATACTTTTGGAAATATATTCAGACTGACCAGCTTCGGTGAATCGCACGGGAAAGCCATCGGAGGCATTATCGACGGATTTCCCGCAGGCATACACATCGATGAAGACTTCGTCCGGCAAGAGTTGAACCGCCGGCGTCCGGGGCAATCAGCCATCACTACCGGACGCAAGGAAGCCGATGCCGTAGAGTTCTTGTCGGGCATTTACGAAGGCATATCCACCGGATGTCCCATCGGCTTCGTGGTATGGAACACCAACCAGCATTCGTCCGATTACGATAACATGAAGGATGTGTTCCGCCCCTCGCATGCCGACTTTACCTATACGCAGAAATATGGATTACGTGACCATCGTGGCGGAGGACGCTCATCGGCACGCGAAACTATCTCGCGCGTGGTGGCAGGAGCGCTTGCCAAACTGGCACTGAAAGAACTGGGCATCCGCATCACGGCATTTACCTCGCAAGTCGGCACGCTGAAACTGGATAAAGACTATACGCACTACGACCTGAACCTTATCGAGAGCAACCCCGTAAGATGCCCCGACCCGGATATGGCACACCAGATGGAAGAACTCATTTTCCGCACGAAAGGCGAAGGCGATACCATCGGAGGCGTAGTAAGTTGTGTCATCCAAGGTTGTCCTGTCGGATTGGGCGAACCTGTGTTCGGAAAGCTTCACGCCGCCTTGGGCAATGCCATGCTAAGCATCAATGCCGCCAAGGGATTCGAATACGGCCAGGGGTTCGGCAACATGGAACTGACAGGAAGCCAGCAAAACGACATCTTCTATAACGAGAACGGACACATTACCTTGCATACCAACCGCTCGGGAGGCATCCAGGGAGGCATCAGCAACGGTGAGGACATTTATTTCCGCGTGGCATTCAAGCCCGTGGCCACCGTCTTGATGGAACAACCCACGGTAGACAAAGACGGAAACGAAACCGTATTGAAAGCCCGCGGACGCCATGACCCTTGTGTATTGCCGCGTGCTGTCCCTATCGTGGAAGCCATGGCGGCAATGACCGTACTCGACTATTACTTACTGAATAAAACCACCCGATTATAATCTGTACCTCAAAAAGCATCTATATGGAAATCAAACAGTATATCAAAGAAAACGAACCGCGGTTCCTCGACGAACTGTTCAGCCTGATACGCATCCCCAGCATCAGCGCCCTTCCCCAGCATAAAGAAGACATGCTTGCCTGTGCCGAACGCTGGCGGCAGCTCCTCCTCGAAGCCGGAGCCGATGAAGCGATGATTATGCCTTCGCAAGGAAATCCGCTGGTCTATGCCGAAAAGCGTGTCGACCCTCAAGCACCTACCGTACTTGTTTATGCACACTACGACGTGATGCCTGCAGAACCTCTTGACTTATGGAAAAGCCAGCCTTTCGAGCCGGAGGTACGTGACGGACGTATCTGGGCACGCGGAGCCGATGACGACAAAGGTCAGGCCATGATTCAGGTGAAAGCTTTCGAATACCTTGTACGCGAAGGACTGCTCCGCCACAATGTGAAATTCATTTTCGAAGGCGAAGAGGAAATCGGCTCGCCCAGCCTGAACGCTTTCCTTAAGGAGCACCGCGAACTGCTCCGTGCCGATGTCATCCTTGTGTCGGATACCAGCATGCTGGGTGCCGACCTGCCTTCGCTTACCACGGGCCTGCGCGGATTGGCATACTGGGAAATCGAAGTGACCGGTCCCAACCGCGACCTTCATTCCGGACATTTCGGCGGAGCTGTAGCCAACCCCATCAATATACTCTGCGACCTTCTTTCGCGTGTAACGGATGAGGACGGACGCATCACCGTCCCCCATTTCTATGACGATGTAGAACCCGTCCCTGAAGCTGAGCGGCAGATGATAGCCAGCATCCCCTTCGACGAAGAAGCCTACAAGGAAGCCATCGGCGTGAAAGCGCTAAAAGGAGAGAAAGGATATTCCACCCTCGAACGGAACAGTTGCCGTCCTTCGTTTGATATTTGCGGCATCTGGGGAGGCTATACGGGCGAAGGCTCGAAAACCGTCCTTCCTTCGAAAGCCTATGCCAAGGTATCGTGCCGCCTGGTTCCGCACCAGAACCATGAAACCATTTCGCGCCTCTTCATCGACTATATCCGGAGCATCGCTCCCGCTTGCGTACAGGTCAAAGTCACTCCGATGCATGGCGGAGAGGGATACGTATGCCCCATTTCGCATCCTGCTTACCAGGCAGCAGAGAGAGGCTTCACATTGGCATTCGGCAAAAAGCCTTTGGCGGTACGGCGCGGAGGAAGTATTCCCATTATCAGCGATTTCGAACAAATCCTCGGTATCAAGACCATTCTGATGGGTTTTGGGCTGGAGAGTGATGCGATTCATTCACCTAATGAAAACTTCCGACTCGATATTTTCCGCAAAGGAATCGAAGCGGTAGTAGAATTCCACCGGGCACTTGAAATCAAAGGTTAACCGCTTTATTTGGGAGCGTGTTCAATTTATTCTTTACTACAAAATAAAAGAGGCGCAAGTCCGATTCCTTTGAAATACGGAACTTGCGCCTCTTTTTTCTGTTTAAAGCCTGTTATTTATATTCGTCCCAACTCTTGATGGCAATGTCATCAATATCCATCGAACAGAAAGCGTTGATAAACGCACTTGCCAGACGGGCGTTGGTAATAAGCGGAATATTCAGGTCGATAGCGGCACGGCGAATCTTATAACCGTTGGTAAGTTCGCCTACCGACAGGTCACGCGGAATATTCACCACCATATCAATTTCCTTTTTATGGAGCATCTCGAGAGCCTGCGGATGTCCTTCCTCGCTGGGCCAGTACACACGGGTGTTCTCTATACCATTCTCGGTCAGGAACTTCGATGTACCACCCGTAGCGAACAGGTTATAGCCTTTGGCTTTCAAGGCACGTGAAGCCTGAAGCATATCCACCTTTTGCTTCGTGCTACCAGTAGAGAGCAGGATATTCTTTTCCGGAATGCGGTAACCTACAGAGAGCATTGCCTTGAGAATCGCGCACGAAGTGTCGTCTCCCAAGCAACCTACTTCGCCCGTAGAAGCCATATCCACACCCAATACAGGGTCGGCCTTCTGCAAGCGGTTGAACGAGAACTGACTGGCTTTGATACCTACATAGTCAAGCTCGAAGAGGTTCTTTTCGGGTTTTTCGACCGGCAAGCCAAGCATCACCTTGGTAGCCAGTTCGATGAAGTTTATCTTAAGCACCTTGCTTACGAACGGGAACGAACGGGAAGCGCGGAGGTTACATTCAATCACCTTGATATCGTTTTCACGTGCCAGGAACTGGATGTTGAACGGTCCGGAGATGTTCAATTCCTTGGCAATCTGACGTGAAATACGCTTGATGCGACGTACGGTTTCCACATACAGTTTCTGCGGCGGGAACTGGATAGTAGCATCACCCGAATGCACACCGGCGAACTCGATATGTTCGGAAATGGCATAAACGATAATTTCACCATTCTGAGCCACAGCGTCCATTTCGACTTCCTTGGCATGTTCGATAAACTGGCTTACCACCACCGGATGCTTCTTCGATACATTGGCAGCCAGTTGCAGGAAGCGTTCCAGTTCTTCCTGATTGGAGCATACGTTCATGGCAGCGCCCGAAAGCACGTATGACGGACGTACCAATACGGGAAAGCCTACTTTCCGGATGAAAGCGTTGATGTCTTCCATCGATGTCAGCGCACTCCATTCAGGCTGGTCTACGCCGATACGGTCGAGCATAGCCGAGAACTTGTCGCGGTCTTCGGCATTGTCGATACTCTTGGCGGAAGTACCGAGGATATTTACATGCTGGGCATCCAGGCGCATAGCCAGGTTGTTCGGAATCTGTCCGCCTGTCGATACGATAACACCGTGCGGATTTTCCAGGTCAAGGATGTCCATGACACGCTCGAATGTCAGCTCGTCGAAGTAAAGACGGTCGCACATATCATAGTCGGTAGAAACCGTCTCGGGATTATAGTTAATCATCACCGAACGATAACCTTCCTTACGGATCGTGTTCAATGCCTGCACGCCGCACCAGTCAAACTCTACGGAAGAACCGATACGGTAAGCGCCCGAACCGAGTACAACAATCGACTTGTGGTCGCCTAAGTAATGCACATCATTCGCCACACCGCTATAAGTCAGATAAAGGTAATTGGTCTGAGCGGGATATTCGGCTGCCAATGTATCAATCTGTTTCACGACAGGCAACACACCCACTTGTTTCCGATAAGCACGTACGGCGAGGATACCATCCTCCATCTCGCCCTGATAACCGATGGCACGTGCCACCTGGAAGTCGGAGAATCCCTGGCGCTTGGCTTTATAAAGCAATTCTTTCGGGAGTTCGGACAATTGTATATGATTATTTCCCCACTCGTGCAACTCTTTCGAGGTCTGCATGATATTCTCCAGCTTGTAGAGGAACCATTTGTCTATCTTGGTCAGGTCGTGAATCTGATCGACGGTATAACCGGCACGCATAGCCTTCGAGATGACAAAGATACGTTTGTCGGTCGGCTCACGCAATGCCTTGTCGATATCGGCAATGACCAGTTCCTTGTTTTCCACGAAACCGTGCATGCCCTGGCCTATCATGCGGAGACCTTTCTGGATAGCTTCTTCAAACGTACGTCCGATAGCCATTACCTCTCCTACCGATTTCATGCTGGAACCTAATTCCCGGTCTACGCCATGGAACTTGCCGAGGTCCCAACGCGGAATCTTACATACCACATAGTCGAGTGCCGGCTCGAAGAAAGCCGAAGTGGTCTTCGTCACCGAATTCTTCAGGTCGAACAGTCCGTAACCCAAACCGAGTTTAGCGGCTACAAACGCCAAAGGATACCCCGTAGCTTTCGAAGCCAACGCCGAAGAACGGCTCAGACGGGCATTCACCTCGATGACCCGATAATCTTCCGATTCGGGGTCGAAAGCATATTGCACGTTACATTCGCCCACGATGCCGATATGACGGATGATACGGATAGCCAGTTCGCGAAGCTTATGATACTCGCTATTGGTCAGGGTCTGGCTCGGAGCGATAACGATAGACTCGCCGGTATGAATGCCCAGCGGGTCGAAGTTCTCCATGTTGCAGACCGTGATACAGTTATCGAAACGGTCGCGCACCACTTCGTATTCCACTTCCTTCCAGCCCTTCAAGCTCTTTTCCACCAACACCTGAGGCGAGAACGAGAAAGCTTTCTCTGCCAGCACGTTCAATTCGTTCTCGTTATCGCAAAAGCCTGAGCCGAGTCCTCCCAGTGCGTATGCGGCACGGATAATGACCGGATAACCCAAGTCTTTGGCTGCCTGGCGTGCCTGTTCGATGTTCTCGCAAGCCTCGCTCTTGATGGTTTTTACGTTGATTTCATCCAGTTTCTTTACGAAGAGTTCCCGGTCTTCGGTATCCATAATAGCCTGTACGGGAGTTCCGAGCACCTGCACGCCATATTTCTCGAACACATTTGCCTGATAAAGTGCTACACCGCAATTCAGAGCGGTCTGTCCGCCAAACGAGAGCAACACACCGTCCGGACGTTCCTTGTCGATGACTTTCTCCACGAAATAAGGAGTGACGGGGAGGAAATAGATTTTATCTGCCACCCCTTCAGAGGTCTGCACCGTAGCGATATTCGGATTGATAAGCACCGTTTCGATGCCTTCTTCCTTCAGCGCCTTGAGTGCCTGCGAGCCGGAATAGTCGAATTCACCGGCCTCACCGATTTTCAATGCGCCGGAACCCAACAACAATACTTTCTTTATGTTTTCTTTCATTGTCTTTTAAGTTTTTGAGTTTTGTAAGTTTCTGAGTTTATAAGACTTTCAGTTGACACAAGTTCTTTCCCGCTTTTGTTTTTATATTGAAAAGAACTGAAGAACTGAAAAACTCAAAAACTTAAATCAGTTTTACAAATTCATCAAAAAGGAATTCCGTGTCCGTAGGACCACTGGCGGCCTCGGGATGGAACTGAGCAGAGAACCAAGGATTATGTTTGTGGCGGATACCTTCGTTCGAACCGTCGTTCATATTGATGAAAAGCGGCTCCCAGTCTGTTCCCAACGTATTGTTGTCTACGGCATATCCGTGATTCTGAGAAGTGATGAAGCAACGCTCCGTACCTACCATGCGTACCGGCTGGTTATGGCTCCGGTGTCCGTATTTCAGCTTATATATCTTCGCGCCTCCTGCCTTCGAGAGCAATTGGTTGCCCATACAGATACCGAAGATAGGAAGTTTCTCGTTCCGCATGGCCTTGCGTATGTTCTGCACGGCGGCATCACACGTGTCAGGGTCACCCGGTCCGTTGGAAATGAAAAGCCCGTCGTACTCCAACCCGTTGAAGTCATAATCCCAAGGCACACGAATCACTTCCACATTACGCTTGAGCAGGCAACGGATGATATTCGACTTTACACCGCAATCCACCAATACCACTTTCTTGCGACCTTCGCCTTCATTATAACGGATGATTTCCTTGCAAGACACCTTGTCTACGTAGTTCACCCCCGCATATTGCGCCTCGGGAACATTATCAGGTTCATCATCAAAGATAATCCGTCCCATCATCACACCGTGTTCACGCAATACTTTGGTCAGCTCGCGTGTATCAATACCCGTTATGCCCGGCACCTGTTCACGCTTCAGCCAGTCGGCAAGGCTCTCTACGGCATTCCAGTGGCTGTACCTCTCACTATAGTCGCTCACGATAATGGCCTCGGCGTGTATCTTTTCACTTTCCATAAATGTAGGCAGCCCGTTCGCCTCGAAAGTGAACGGAGGCACTCCGTAATTACCCACCAGCGGATAAGTCAGCGTCATCAGCTGTCCCGCATACGAAGGGTCAGTCAGGCTTTCCGGATAGCCGGTCATGGCTGTATTGAACACCACTTCACCCGCTATCGGTTTTTCATAACCGAACGACTTGCCGTGAAACCGGCTCCCGTCGTCAAGGATTAACGTCACGTTTCTCATTCCTTATTTTTATCTGTATCGTTATTATGCTTGTTATTCTTCTTGTTTTTCCATTCTTTTATACCTAAATCGATGCTGATGCCAATTGCTAATCCCAAGGACATCCACACGGCAATGTTATCCAGGCAAATGCCGATGAGCACTCCCAGTGCCAAGCCGATGCTTAATCCGTATCCCGAATTATTTTGTTTTGTATCAGCCATGACTTAGAATTGATAGACTTGTTCGATATAGTCGATAAACGCCTTGTTCACCAGCTTCACGCCGCCAGGTGTAGGATAGTCGCCGCTGAAGTACCAGTCGCCTTCGTGTTCGGGACAAGCCTTGTGCAGGCCTTCCAGGGTCTGGTAAACGATTTCCACCTTCGCCTGTGTGCCTATAGGAGTAAGGAGTTCCACCATCTTGCGCGAAATCTCCTCGTCGGTAAACGGCGCGTAAATCTCTTTCACGTAGTTCACCATCTCTTCCTTGGGCAACCCCATCTGCTCTTTCGACTTACGATAAGCCTCCTCGATGACACGGCGCATGCCCCGTTCTTCCAGCAAGGCGATAGCGGCACGGAAAGCGATGAACTGCTCCATGCTTGCCATATCGATGCCGTAATAATCGGGATAGCGCACCTGGGGCGAGGACGATACGATGACAATCTTCTTCGGATGCAGACGGTCGAGAATACCGATGATGCTTTGTTTCAATGTCGTTCCGCGCACGATGCTGTCGTCAATAATCACCAGGTTGTCGGCGTACGGCACGAGGCTTCCGTAAGTGATGTCATACACGTGTGCGGCAAGGTCGTTGCGCGTATTGCCTTCTGCGATGAAGGTGCGCAACTTGATATCTTTGATGGCTACCTTTTCGCTCCGGATGCGTTGCGAAAGAATCTGCTCCAGCTCGCTATGGCTGGGTTTGTGCCCCAACGCTTCGATGCGTTGCACCTTGAGTTGGTTCAGATAATTGTCGAATCCTTCCAGCATGCCGTAGAAAGCCACCTCCGCGGTGTTGGGGATAAAGGAGAACACGGTATGCACCACGTCATTGTCGATGGTTTTCAGTATCGGTTCGACCAACGTCTTTCCCAATTCTTTCCGCTCGCGATAAATATCCATATCACTTCCACGGCTAAAATAGATGCGCTCAAAGGAGCAAGCCTTCTTGGCCTTCGGCTCGTTGATTTGCGCCAGACGCATCTGCCCTTTCTTGTTCACCCAAATGGCTTGTCCGGGCAAAAGCTCATTGATGCTGTCGGCAGGCACATTCAATACCGTCTGAATTACCGGACGCTCGGAAGCGAGCACCATGATTTCTTCATCCATATACCAAAATCCCGGACGGATACCCCACGGGTCGCGTACGGCAAAACATTCTCCGCTTCCGGTCAAGCCGCATATTACGTAGCCTCCGTCCCACTTCGGGGTAGAGGTCTTCAGCACATTGGTCAGGTCGATGCGGTCTTCTATGGCATGGGTGATATCCATACCTTCCAGCCCTTCTGCCCTGCATTCGTTGTAAAGGCGTTCCACTTCGCGGTCAAGGCGATGCCCTACCTGCTCCAGCATGATATAGGTATCGGCGTATTTACGCGGATGCTGGCCCGCGGCGGTAATATCGGCGAATATCTCATCGACATTCGTCAGGTTGAAATTGCCGCACAACGCCAGGTTCTTTGCCCGCCAATTGTTCCGGCGCAAGAAGGGGTGTACATACGAGATGCCACTCTTACCGGTTGTGGAATAACGCAAGTGACCCATATAAAGCTCGCCTGCAAAAGGCAGACATTTCTTGGCATATTCCGCATCTGCCAGCTGCTCGGGGGTAAGGTCCTTGAAATTACTCTGTACCGTTCCGAATATCTCGGTAATCGCACCCGCTCCCAATCCTCTTTCACGGAACATGTATTCCTCGCCCGGATTAGCCTGAAGCTTCACGCATGCCAGTCCGGCACCTTCCTGTCCGCGGTTATGCTGTTTCTCCATCAGCAAATACAGCTTGTTGAGTCCGTACATCCACGTTCCGTACTTTTCCTGATAATATTCCAACGGCTTGAGCAATCGTATCATTGCTACTCCGCATTCGTGTTTAAGTGGTTCCATATCGTCTGTTTTCGTTTAGTCGCAGTTAAGATAAAAAAAATACCTGAATTACCGAAGCGGTAAGTTCAGGTATTCTCGTAAATGAGCTAATTTTTTATGTAAAAATAAAACTTATACATTCTCTTTTTTAATTATTTTAGGACATAAAAAAAGACCCACAATGTGAATCTTCGAGCCGAAAGCGGGACTCGAACCCGCGACTTACTCATTACGAATGAGTTACTCTACCAACTGAGTTATTTCGGCTTATTGCTTTTTTCTGAAAAGCGATGCAAAGATACGGCTTTCTTTGGACCTACAAAAGATTTCGGTCATTTTTTTTCAAGAATTTATCTAATCGGCATCCGGAAGCGTATGCTGATGCACCTAAGTGCGTTGGCAAATGCACCTAAGTGCGAAGCCCGATGCACCTAAGTGCGTTGGCTGATGCACCTAAGTGCGATGGCTGATGAACATAGGTGCATTTTTGCCAGTAACCGGCTGCCCTATCATCAACACCTGCTTTCTTCGCTCTCCCCAACCGGCATAAACCTGCATAAAAATATCATATATTACATATCCGGAAGAATTGCACATTGTTTTGTCAGATATATAGACAAAACACTTGCTACTTAATCTGAAAACACCTACTTTTGCGGCACTAATAAAATAACAGCTTATGAAATATCCCATTTTATCTGCCGAAGAGGCAGCCACACTCATAGCCGACGGATATACCGTCGGCATCGGAGGATTCTCTTCCGTAGGAACTCCGAAAGCCGTACCTGCGGCTTTGGCCAAGCACGCAGAAGAGCTGCACCGCCAAGGAAAACCGTTCAAGGTAGGATTGATTACAGGCGGAGCTACAGGCAACCAGATAGATACCGCCCTGGCAGAAGCGCATGCCGTCACTTTCCGTACCCCGTTCCAGTCGAATAAGGAAATGCGGAGTGCCATCAATAGCGGCGAGGTGCAATATTTCGACCTCCACCTTTCGCAAATCGGACAAGACGTGCGTTACGGTTTTTTAGGGAAAATCGATGTGGCTATCCTCGAAGTGTCTGATATTACCCCCGAAGGCGAACTTATCCTGAGCACCTCGGTAGGCATATCGCCCACCCTGGCATGCGTGGCCGATAAACTCATCATCGAACTGAACGAAGCCCATACGGGCAAGCTGACGGGAATGCACGACATCTTTGTGCTCGACAATCCGCCCTACCGCCGCGAGATACCTATATATAAGGTGAACGACCGCACCGGAAACATCAGCGTAAAGATTGACCCCGCAAAGGTGATAGGTGTGGTAAAGACCAACGAGCGTGACCAGATAGCTCCTTTCACTCCGCTGAATGAAACCACCCGACAAATCGGGCAGAACGTGGCAAACTTCCTCCTGCACGAATACCAGCGGGGAGCCATTCCGCAAGAGTTCCTTCCGCTGCAATCGGGTGTAGGAAACATTGCCAACGCCGTATTGGGCGCTTTGGGCGACGACCCGAAACTTCCCGCTTTCTCGATGTACACCGAAGTCATTCAGAATTCCGTCATCGACCTGATGCTGAAAGAACGCATCCGCTTCGTGGCAGGTAGCTCACTCACCCTTTCCGATGACAAGCTGAACACGCTTTACGAGCATATCGATGAAATGAAAGACCGTGTCTTGCTCCGCCCGCAGGAGATTACGAATCATCCCGAAGTAATCCGCCGGTTGGGTATCATCGCGGTCAATACGGCACTCGAAGCCGATATCTTCGGCAATGTGAACAGCACCCACGTATCGGGAAGCAAGATGATGAACGGCATCGGAGGCTCGGGCGACTTCGCGCGCAACGCATACCTTTCGATATTTACCACTCCCTCTACGGCAAAAGGCGGGCTTATCTCGTCCATCGTGCCGCAAGTGTCCCACGTAGACAGCACCGAACACGACGTACGTATCCTGGTGACCGAACAAGGTGTGGCAGACCTGCGGGGCAAATCACCCTTGCAACGTGCCCGCTGCATCATAGAAAACTGCGCGCACCCCGACTATAAGGAATTGCTTTGGGACTATCTGAAACTTTCGGAAGGCAAATGCCATACTCCGATGTCGCTCCGCAACGCGTTCAAGATGCACCTGGCATTCACCGAGACGGGCGATATGCGGAATACGAAGTACGAATAATCTTCCGTCAAAAACGAAGATACAGACAGGAAATCACACACAGAGACACAAAGTCACAGAGAAAATAATAGGGGACGATAACAAACCCCTAAAACGCTGTGACTTTGTGTCTCTGTGTTCAAAAGAACTATTTGGTTCTCCCTATTCCTTACTTTATTTTCGTTTTCAACGATTCCTTGCAAATGCCGTTCAGGCCGCATTTTTCACATTTGGGATTGCGCGCCGTACACACATACCGCCCGTGCAGGATAAGCCAATGATGTGCCTTGGCTATCAGGTCGTGAGGAAGGTATTTGGTAAGATGCTTTTCGGTGGCAAGCGGCGTAGTGCAGGTATTCGGGACCAGCCCGATGCGGTGGCTCACGCGGAACACATGCGTGTCAACCGCCATGGCGGCCTTATGAAACACCACACTCTGAATAACGTTTGCCGTCTTCCGCCCTACTCCGGGAAGCTTCACCAACTCTTCCAGCGTATCGGGCACTTGGCTCTGAAAATCACGCACCAGCATCTGCGCCATTCCTACCAGGTGTTTGGCTTTGTTATTGGGATAACTTACGCTCTTGATGTATTCATACACCACTTCGGGAGTAGATGCCGCCAAGGCTTCGGGTGTAGGGAAATCGCGGAACAAAGGAGGCGTTACCAGATTGACCCGCTTGTCGGTGCACTGGGCACTCAGGATAACAGCCACCAGCAGTTGAAACGGGTCTGTATAATGCAGTTCGGTCTCTGCCACCGGCATCGCTTCCTGAAAATAAGCTATCACCCGGTCATAAAGTTCTTTCTTTCTCATCTTTTCTTTCTTATTAGTTCACTTGTCGCCGACCGCCTAATACCATTTCTTCCGGCGGAAATACACACAGATTCCGATAGCTATCAACAACATCAGCACCCAGGCATATACATAACCGTATTTCCAGTCGAGTTCGGGCATCACACGGAAGTTCATTCCCCAGATACCCGCCAAGAATGTCAACGGAATGAAAATAGTAGACACCACCGTAAGCTGCTTCATGATGTTGTTCATGTGGCGGTCGTTGCTGGACAAAATCATATCAACCAACGCTCCCAGCAAATCACGGCATCCCTCCAATGTTTGCAACACAAATTTCAAATGGTCGTTCACATCGTTGAAAAAAGGACGGTTCGCCTTATGCAACAAAGAAGCGTTTTCGGAATGCAAGAGCTTGGTTATCTCTTCTTTCAACGGAAGGACGCATTTCTTGATGAGCCGGAAATTGCCGCGGTACACATGCAGATCGCCGATGGTAGGGTCACTCATTTCGGGCGTAAGCAGGCGTTCTTCCAGGTCTTCCAGCTTGTCTTCCATATCCGAGAGAATAGACATGAAGCTTGCCATCACACTATTCAGGATAACACTTAACAGATAGTCCGAACTACGGTTGCGTATGTTCAGCACATTGTTCTCCAAGGCCGTATAGATTTCATCAAAGAAATCGGTATCGTTTTCGGTAAAGGTGAGCAGGAAATTGCCTCCTTGCACCAGACAAAGCTGCTGAGGGATGTACGCATCATCGCCCGAAGAAGTAAGCAACTTCAATATAACCACATTGTATGCATCGTGTTCTTCTATTTTGGTCAGATGAAGCGAGTTCAGGATATCCTGCTCGGTCAGGAAACCGATATGGAAATGCTGGCATACCTTCTGCACCTCTTCCGTATCTTTCAAGCCATGTATCTGCATCCAGTGCATGGCGCCTTCCTTGAAATAAGGCAACACGTCATCGAGCGTATCCCCGTCATGGCTTTCCACCCCTGCAGACGTATAGACACACAGGTGCAGATGGGTCGGAGTCTTGCTCCCGCCGATGTAATTCAGTTCTTCCGTTAAAAGATTGTTTCTTGCCATAGCTCCGTTGTAACGACGCACAAATATAAAGTTTTCTTGGTGAATCAGCAAATTATCCGTAACTTTGCGCCCGAAATCCATTTCCGTTTAACGGGAAAAAAAGGATTCGTGTATTCTAGAACACCACGTAAAAAACAGGAGCAATGAAAAAAGAAAACCTCGTATCGGTGCCTTTCATGGTTTTGGGCATCGTGTTCTGCGTTTGCCTGGTGACGGCAAACCTCTTGGAAACCAAAGTTATTCAGTTAGGTCCGATAGCCGTGACCGCGGGACTGGTCGTCTTCCCCGTCTCTTACATCATCAACGATTGCATAGCCGAAGTATGGGGCTTCCGCAAAGCCCGCCTCATCATCTGGCTGGGATTCCTGATGAATTTCATGACCGTAGCCTTGGGACAGCTTGCCGTAGCATTGCCTGCCGCTCCGTTCTGGGAAGGCGAGGCAGGTTTCAACTTCGTATTCGGCATGGCTCCCCGCATTGCTATCGCCAGTCTGCTGGCTTTCCTGGCAGGCTCGTTCATCAATGCGTACGTGATGAGCCGCATGAAGCTGGCATCGGAAGGAAAACATTTCTCGGCACGCGCCATCCTCTCGACGGTGTTTGGCGAAAGTGTCGACTCGCTGATATTCTTTCCCCTGGCATTCGGAGGACTGATGCCGCCGGCGGAACTGGGCAAGATGATGCTGATACAGGTGGTGCTGAAGACCTTATACGAAATCATCGTGCTCCCCGTCACCATCCGTGTCGTGCGCTACATCAAGCACATCGACGGGTCGGATACATACGATGAAGGCATATCTTACAACATTTTGAAAATTAAGGAACTATGAATCGAGACAAAGCATTGGTCGTTTTCAGTGGCGGACAAGACTCCACCACCTGCCTGTTTTGGGCAAAAAAACATTTCAAGGAAGTATATGCGCTCAGTTTCTTCTACGGACAGAAACATGTAAAGGAAGTTGACCTGGCACGCGAAATAGCACGTAAGGCGGAAGTGCACTTCGATGTGATGGACGTATCATTCATCGGACATCTGGGCAAAAACTCGCTTACCGACACTTCCATCCCCATGGACGAAGTGAAGCCGAAGGACAATTATCCGAACACATTCGTACCGGGACGGAACCTGTTCTTTCTGAGCATCGCCGCCGTATATGCCCGCGAACGGGGTATCTTCCATCTTGTGACAGGAGTATCGCAAACCGACTTCAGCGGTTATCCCGATTGCCGCGACTCGTTCATCAAGTCGCTCAACGTCACCCTGAACCTGGCTATGGACGAACAATTCGTCATCCATACCCCGCTGATGTGGATAGACAAAGCCGAAACCTGGGCTTTGGCGGATAAGCTGGGAGCATTCGATATCGTGCGCAACGATACCCTGACGTGCTACAACGGCATTCCCGGAGACGGATGCGGACATTGTCCTGCCTGCAAGCTGCGCCGTGAAGGGTTGGAAAAATTCTTGAGCCATCGGGAAGAAATGAGGGAGAATGTGCTAATGTGAGAATGTGCTAATGTGCCAATGGGTTAATAAACAGAATATGGAAAGAAAAGACGAACTGACTATCTTAGGCAAGACTACCGCCTACAAACAAGACTATGCTCCCGAAGTGCTGGAGGCGTTCACCAACAAGCATCCTGAAAATGATTACTGGGTGCGCTTCAACTGTCCGGAGTTTACCAGCCTCTGCCCCATCACCGGGCAACCGGACTTCGCAGAGATACGTATCAGCTACCTGCCCGATGTAAAGATGGTGGAAAGCAAAAGCCTGAAGCTTTACCTCTTCAGCTTCCGCAACCACGGAGATTTCCACGAGGATTGCGTGAACATCATCATGAAAGACCTGATTAAACTGATGGACCCGAAATATATAGAAGTGACCGGTATCTTCACTCCGCGCGGTGGCATCTCCATCTACCCGTATTGCAACTACGGACGTCCCGGAACCAAATACGAGGAACTGGCGGAATACCGGATGAAGAATCACGACTTATAATTATATTAAGGATTATTTACAGCGTATGTCGTGAATATTACACAGGTAATAGGAGCTGCTGGATTCACCAATGTTTAACATAGGACCTCCAGTCGCTCCACCAGGCACTTCAGGTCCGCGTAACTTAAATTGCCCTGACGCAAATGAAAGCTGTTGCTTACACGCGAGTCCACCAGTATATGCGCACGTCCGGAATCGCTTCTACCTTCTACTACGGGACAGTCTCCTTTACCTTCTCTGTTTCCTGCAGCAAAGAGCGACCGGACACTTCCACTTTCACAACCTTATGCCTTGTATATCCTTGTACCCTTTCTCAAACAGGCTATAGAACGTTGGTTATTCCGATAACAAAATGACTAGATACTCTCACCCCTCAGATAAGCCTCACCCTTATAATGGATACAACAAGGTATCACATCTATCTACACGGGTAACACACCAGTTTGGGACGCTTACATGCTTAATATCTTTTTCCTATTTCAAGAATTTTTAATCGTATATCATCCACTTCTACCCGATACGGTTCAAAAGAAGCATAATTATCATTATTGATATGAATTTGTCCTTCTACAATTTCACCCAATGCAGTAGTTTGTGAACCACGATGCTGATTACTAAATAAAGGACTATGCTTAACATTGTCACTAGGAATTACCCAATAATCAATCTTATCAATCCACATTGCCATCCAAACAAAGACATCACAACACTCAGGCTTAAGCTGTTGAAAATTCATATCAAATTTCTCTATACTACCACTCTTAAGTGCTTTCTGTACCAATGTACCTCCCGACTCTTTTTTCACGACACGAGATGCTTTCACTTCTACATGAATACCTTCCAACCACAAATCATATTCCCCTTTATATAACGGGTCTAACTGAGATGTTGGTTTTTGAAACTCAGGAACCATTTTCATCAAATGTGATTGCCCCCAAGTTTCTCCAAAGCTTCGAGGCACAAGCTCGAAAAATTTAAGATACTTATTTCGTTGTGAATATCTTTTACGGATATCAAGAAAATCTTCCCAAGTAATAACATTACGAGTCATCAAATACGATAAAATAAATTCACTCCGATTAAACGGATAGACCAAATCCAACTCCTCCAATTCATCGTCCAATTGACGTTGTTCTTCTAATCCCAATGATTGTAAATAACGAGAAATTTCCTCTTCTAATATTTTCATCTTTATACATAAATTAAAATATTAAACATATCATCTACAAAAACAAATCACCAAGCATTAAAATCAATTATAATTACATTTTAACTTGCATTATATATTCCTGCTCCTCAGGCGTTATTCCAAACAGGGCGTAAACTATATTATCTAATGCATCCATGAACTTGCCAACTTCCCTTGAGCACCGAATCTCATCTACCAGCTTACTTAAATTCCTATCTTGTTGCGAAGTTAATCGGGGAAAAGGCAATTTCTGTAAATTACTTTTAAGAATCTTGATATCCGCAAATTTCTTGGAATAATAATACCGATATAAAGATGAATTCAACAACGCAGCCACACTTTTCACAGATATTCCATCGAGTTCTGGAATCAGGATGTTAGCACTATTCAGACACAAACATTGCTTGTCATCATAAGCCACTATAGGACATTTCGCAATAAAACGATAAATCAATTTCTCTGGTGCCCTGAAAAACTCCTCCTTTGCACATTGTTGAAACGCATCAGGCTCAAACAAAATATAAGACATTGATACCGGTTGCAATAGAAATGGTTGTACATCTTTCCCTGTATAGACTGGCTCCATTCCCTCACCCGGCACTTGTTTCACTTTATTTTTATTATCTCCCGTCACAATCCCCAATGCCCAACGACTATGAGTAAGGTTATCATGACGGCATGCTTCCATTTTTTTTAAAATAGAATGATCGAATTCTGACAATCGCTCGATAACTATTCTATTTCCACGACAGTCTTCGTCAGACAAGGTCACATCAACAACTTCTTGTCCAGTAACTACCTTATAGCATTGGACCGTAACTTGCCGAGGAGTCAATCGAATACTGAAATAATCCGTAAAAACGCCATCAAAACGATGGGTATATAAATCGATTTGTTCAATAGCTGTATGCTGCAAGATATAATTTCGTATATCACTGTGTGTCTTAATCTTAAGTAAGGAATTGGGTAAAAGGAAACACAATTCACCTTTATGGCTTAAATGTCGTAATGATTGAATCATCATCATCGAAGCCCGTTCCTTCGATTTAATTAGCGGATAATCAGTCGTATACGAATTGTCCTTATCAGCTCCCCAAGGAGGATTGGTGTATATATAATCAAAAACAGAAGGGATAGCATGAACACCTATGCCTGACAAGTCATTCTTCAGGAAGTCCAGGCAATAAATATTCGGGATAAAATCGAAATCAGCATATTTCACCAAAAGATTAGTAGAAGCAATCAATACTGCTATCGGATTGATATCGAAGCCATACAAGCTTAACGGATCATGCGTCTTTACTCCCATCAGAAAGGCTCCGCTTCCACAACATGGATCCAGAAACGTTTCTCCAGGAAGCAACTTTTTTTCATTAAGCATACAAGCCACAACCTGCTTATTCGTATAGTATTGTCCGAAAGAAATTCTCTCTCCTTCGGGCATAAGAGATTGATAAATAAAGCCAAGAATATCCTCCTTTACATTCCAGACATCGTCTGGTACCTTAATATCTATATACTTCAACCCTGCATATTTAGCCAAAAAAGCCTGCACTTCTTTTTTGTCATAGATATGGGCACTACGAAGATAAGAGACAGCAAGCGAATACATAATATCATCAATAGACGCTTCCAGACCTGAAACTTCTTCCAACAATAGATTCGCTTCATCATTATTCAAATAACTTAAAGCAAGGATTCGCTTTTTCGATTGTGTCTTATTAGCCCGTTTAGTCAATTTAGCTTCAGGATTACTTCCCAACTTTTTCCAATTGTATGCTGTCGCCTTACTGATTCTACTCATATTACCAGCCGGTTATTATTTACATCTACTACATTCAAATAGGGTACAAAATTAAGGAATTACTCCTAAATGAAAAAATTTTCTCTCGCAAAGGAACAGGAAACGCTGGCAATATAGGATACTTGCCCAAGTATTATTAGATATTTCGGGCTTTATATTGTTATCATTGGACATTTGAAGATGATATACAGGCTAATGCATCTCTACATGAAGAAAAGCCGGAATCTCCTCGCAGAGACTCCGACCCACTTTCATCAAACAACCAATAAGAAAATTAGAGGTAATCTAATGATATTATCTAATGAATAACAGCTCTCTGTATTTCGGCAACGTCCACATCTGGTCGTCTACAATCAGTTCCAGCTTATCGATGTGATAACGAATCTGTTCCAACATCGGAGCTATGTTATCATGATAAGCAACGGCTTTTTCACGCTCGTCTACAATCTTATTCGCAACTTTACGTGCCTCAATCATGGCATCTACGTGCTCCTTAATATAAGACGTATGTTCCGAAATCTTACGGATGATGGCAATGTTTTCAGCCGAAAGTTTTTCGGCTTCTTCTGCCTGGAACAATCCTTTCATCTTATATACATTGTCAATCAGCTTGCTCTGATATTCGATAGCCACCGGCACGATATGGTTCATCACCAAGTCGCCCAACACACGCGCCTCAATCTGGATTTTCTTCGTATAAGTTTCCCATTTCACTTCGTTACGGGCTTCCAGTTCTTTTTGCGTCATGACGCCCTGCGATTCGAACATCTTCACCGATGCAGGAGTCAGATACTGGTCGAAAATGACCGGACAACTGGTCTCGCAGTCCAGTCCGCGGCGTGCGGCTTCTTCTTTCCACTCCTCACTATAGCCATTGCCGTCGAAGCGGATAGGTTTGGAAGCTTTGATATATTCACGGATTACCTGAATAAGTGCAGACACTTTCGGCTCGCCTTTCTCAATCAGTTCGTCTACTTTCTGTTTAAATTCCACCAATTGCTCAGCCACAGCCGTATTCAAGGCTATCATCGCACTGGCGCAGTTAGCTTCCGAACCTACCGCACGGAATTCGAAACGGTTACCCGTGAAAGCAAAAGGTGAAGTACGGTTACGGTCTGTATTGTCAATCAGCAATTCCGGAATCTGCGGAATATCCAGCTTCATGCCGTGTTTGCCTCCCAATGCAATCAAGTCATCCGTCGAACTTTCTTCCATGTGGTCGAGCACCTTGCTGAGCTGTGTTCCCAGGAACGAAGAAATAATAGCAGGAGGCGCCTCGTTGGCTCCCAGACGATGAGCGTTGGTGGCGCTCATGATAGAAGCTTTCAGCAATCCGTTATGCCGGTAAACTGCCATCAAGGTATTGACAATAAACGTGATGAAACGCAGGTTTTCTTCCGGAGTCTTGCCCGGGGCCATCAGCAACACACCCGTATCGGTTCCCAACGACCAGTTGTTATGCTTACCCGAACCATTGACACCCTTGAAAGGCTTTTCGTGCAACAATACCCGGAATCCATGCGTACGGGCTACTTTGCGCATCAATGACATAATCAGCATGTTATGGTCTACGGCAAGATTGCATTCCTCAAAGATAGGAGCCAGCTCGAACTGGTTGGGAGCCACTTCGTTATGACGGGTCTTGACCGGAATGCCCAGTTCCAATGCCTGGATTTCCAAATCTTTCATGAAAGCGGCAACACGGCTCGGGATAGCACCGAAGTAATGGTCTTCCAGCTGCTGGTTTTTCGAAGCCTCATGCCCCATCAGGGTGCGACCGGTCAGCAATAAGTCCGGACGTGCAGCATACAATCCTTCATCTACCAGGAAATATTCTTGTTCCCAACCCAGATAAGCCGAAACCTTCTTTACGTTAGGGTCAAAGTAATGGCAAATATCTACCGCCGCTTTGTTCACTGCCCGCAAGGCTTTCAGCAACGGAGCTTTATAATCGAGCGATTCGCCTGTATAAGCGATGAACACCGTAGGGATGCACAACGTATCGTCTACTATAAACACAGGCGATGAAGGGTCCCATGCACTGTATCCGCGTGCCTCGAAGGTATTGCGGATACCGCCGTTCGGAAATGACGAAGCATCCGGTTCCTGCTGTACCAGCAATTTACCAGAAAATTCTTCCATCATGCCTCCCTTGCCGTCATGTTCTACAAAGGCGTCATGTTTCTCTGCCGTTCCTTCGGTCAACGGCTGGAACCAGTGCGTGTAGTGAGTAACTCCCAGTTCGCTTGCCCATTGTTTCATTCCTGCAGCTACAGCATCAGCAATGCTGCGGTCGAGAGCGGCACCGTTATCCATTGCGTCTACCAGTTTCTCATACACTTTACTAGGCAGATACTTAAACATTTTCTCGCGGTTGAATACATATTTTCCGAAGTATTCACTCGGACGCTCCTTCGGAGCAGGTACATCAAAGGGTTTCGTCTGAAACGCTTTCTCTACTACCCTGAATCTTAATGTTGACATAATACCTCAAATTTAGTTGTTATTTGTTTAGCTATTATTCTGTTTAAAAATCTTTTTGAAACCAAAGATAAATATATCATATCTTTTTGTTCACTGCAAAAGTAAGGCTTTTCATTCAGATTCGTGCAAATAAAAGACGTATTTTCATATATTTGTTTGACAAACTTTCAATTTGAAGCAAAAGAAAAGAATCAGATTTCAAATTCATTTATATACCAAATAAAAACAATCTATTTATCACACCTTTATAAGCATTATTCTCAAAATGTCATCATAAACACATTCCCTGAAAGCAAAAAGACATCCTATTCAACTTTCTAATATAAAAATATTCACCAACTTTATCCTCATGCCTATAGCGCCATTTACCTCCATCTAACGGACAATTGCAGATACTGATTAAAAATAACACATAAGTTTTACCGTTTTTCGGAAAATTCTTCTATCTTTGCGGTCAGTAAAACAAAGGGGTGCCCACATGCGGGCTGAGATTATACCCTACGAACCTGATACGGTTAGTACCGGCGAAGGGATTGTTTCTTCGGACAACACTCTTTTATATCTCTCCTGCTTGCAAGCATGTCTCTTTGAGTTACACCTTTTATATTATATACCTATTATTAATATAGAAAGACATGATTATTACAGTTAACAACAAAGAGACGGAACTCACTCAAGGAAATACGGTAGCCGACCTGGCAAAACAACTGGAACTGCCCGAAAAAGGAGTGGCCATCGCCTTGCACAACCGCATGATTCCCCGCGACAAATGGGCGGAACAAACCTTGCAAGCCAACGATAGCCTGGTTATCATCAAAGCCGCTTGTGGAGGATGAGCACGATGGAACTGCAGTTTATCACCCATTACACCGACCGCTATACGTACTTCGACGGTGCACGCATGGCACTGGAAGGAGGATGCCGGTGGATTCAGTTGCGCATGAAAGACGCTTCGGAAGATGAAATAGAACAGGAAGCCGTGCGCATACAGGATTTATGCCGCCAATACGGGGCTAAGTTCATCATCGATGACCACGTGGAACTGGTCAGAAAGCTGCATGCCGACGGAGTGCATCTGGGTAAGAAGGACATGCCCGTGAAAGAAGCAAGGCAACTGCTGGGCAAAGATTTCATCATCGGTGGCACAGCCAACACATTCGATGACGTACAGATGCATTACGCGTCGGGAGCGGACTACATCGGATGCGGACCGTTCCGCTTCACGACCACCAAGAAGAATCTAAGTCCGGTATTGGGTCTGGAAGGTTATCGGGAGATTGTATCGCGCATGAAAGCCGCCGGTATCTCGCTTCCCATCGTAGCCATCGGCGGCATCACCGCAGCTGATATTCCCGACATCATGCAGACAGGTGTGACCGGCATCGCACTAAGCGGAAGCATCCTGCGTGCCGATAATCCGACGGAAGAGACAAGAAGAATAGTTTTGCTGATGGATTCAAATAAAACAAACACAGAGACACGGAGACACAGAGAAAATTAATAATTAAAAACGAATAGTTAATAACGGATGGATTTTTCACTTATTAATCTGCGTAATCAATGATGTAAAAAAATCTGTGTAATCTGTGGTGAAAATAATAATCTGCGTTAATCTGCGTTAATCTGCGTTTCAAACAAAACTTGTCAACTAAAAACTAACAAACTTAAAAACTTAAAATATATGAAAAAACTGATTATTGCCGGAAAAGAATTCGAGTCACGCCTTTTCCTGGGCACAGGAAAATTCAACTCGAATGAAACCATGGAAAAAGCCATTCTGGCTTCGGGCACCGAAATGGTGACTGTAGCCATGAAACGTATTGAACTGAACGATAAAGAAGACGACATGTTGCACCACATCGTCCACCCGCATATCCAATTATTGCCCAACACCTCGGGTGTACGCACGGCAGAAGAAGCCGTATTCGCCGCACAGATGGCACGGGAAGCATTCGGCACCAACTGGCTGAAACTGGAAATCCATCCCGACCCGCGCTACCTGCTTCCGGATTCGAACGAAACCCTGAAAGCTACAGAAGAGCTGGTGAAACTAGGCTTCGTGGTTCTGCCTTATTGCCAGGCCGACCCCACTCTATGCAAACACCTGGAAGAAGCCGGTGCCGCTACCGTCATGCCCCTTGCCGCTCCCATCGGAACGAATAAAGGACTTCAAACACGCGACTTTCTGCGCATCATCATCGAGCAAAGCAACGTGCCCGTAGTGGTAGACGCTGGAATCGGCGCTCCGAGCCATGCCGCCGAAGCGATGGAAATGGGTGCCGACGCCTGTCTGGTAAATACAGCCATCGCCGTAGCAGGCGACCCGGTAGAAATGGCCATCGCATTCAAGGAAGCCGTCATAGCCGGACGCCGTGCCTACGAAGCAGGACTGGGCATACAAAGCGAAAGTTTCGAAGCATCCGCCTCATCTCCCTTAACCGCGTTTTTGAATGTTTAATAAAAAAGAGGTAACAAGGTATCAGTTGACAAGTTAACAAGGTTTTGTAATTAGGAGTTAAAGAAGCTAGAGAAGTTATCACTCCGCTTCGCTTCGTTAGAAGTTAAAGCCAATACTTCTGCTGATGTATTCCGTTATTAACTATTAATTTTTAATTATTAATTAAATAAGCCTAGTCAACTCGTCAACTGATACCTCGTCAACTCATATAAAAAATACCATTATGGAAAAAGACAACAAGCCCTACGCTCACCGTGAGAAAGCCTACATGCAAGGTTCACTCTTCCCGTTTATCCGGGTGGGAATGCAGAAAGTCAACCTTACTCCGACCATCAACATCGTGAACGGAAAGAAGGAAATGACCCCTAACGCGCCTGTTTACATCTACGACACCAGCGGTCCGTTCAGCGACCCTTCGGTGGAAATCGACTTGAAGAAAGGCATTGCCCGTATGCGTGAAAGCTGGATTACCGGACGGGGAGATGTGGAACAATTGCCTTCCATCACTTCCGAATACGGAAAGATGCGCCGCGACGACCCTTCGCTCGACCATCTGCGGTTCGAACACATCACACTGCCCTACCGCGCCAAAGCCGGTAAATGCTGCACCCAGATGTATTACGCCAAGCAGGGCATCATCACTCCCGAAATGGAATACGTGGCCATCCGGGAAAACATGAACTGCAAGGAGCTGGGCATCGACACTTATATCACACCCGAATTCGTACGCGACGAAATCGCATCGGGACGTGCCGTATTGCCTGCCAACATCAATCACCCGGAGAGCGAACCGATGATTATCGGACGGAACTTCCTGGTGAAAATCAATACCAATATCGGCAACTCCGCCACCACTTCGAGCATCGAAGAGGAAGTGGACAAAGCCGTATGGAGCTGCAAATGGGGAGGCGACACACTGATGGACCTCTCTACGGGAGACAACATACACGAGACACGCGAATGGATTATCCGTAACTGTCCCGTACCGGTAGGCACCGTGCCCATTTACCAGGCACTGGAAAAGGTGAACGGGAAAGTGGAAGACCTGACATGGGAAATCTACAAGGACACGCTGATAGAGCAATGCGAACAGGGTGTGGACTACTTCACCATCCATGCAGGCATACGCCGTCATAACGTACACCTGGCAGACAAGCGTCTGTGCGGCATCGTAAGCCGCGGAGGAAGCATCATGAGCAAATGGTGTCTTATCCACGACCGGGAATCGTTCTTATACGAACACTTCGACGACATCTGCGACATCCTTGCCCAATACGACGTAGCCATCTCATTAGGTGACGGTTTGCGCCCGGGATGTATTGCCGATGCCAACGACGAGGCTCAATTTGCCGAGCTCGACACAATGGGTGAACTCGTGGTACGCGCATGGGAAAAGAACGTGCAGGCATTCATCGAAGGACCGGGCCATGTGCCCTTGCACAAAATCAAGGAGAACATGGAACGCCAGATATCGCACTGCCACAACGCGCCCTTCTATACCCTGGGTCCGCTGGTGACCGATATCGCTCCGGGATACGACCACATCACTTCCGCCATCGGCGCGGCACAAATAGGCTGGCTGGGTACTGCCATGCTATGTTATGTAACGCCGAAAGAACATCTGGGCTTGCCCAACCGGGAAGATGTGCGCACAGGTGTCATCACTTACAAGATTGCCGCCCATGCCGCCGACCTTGCCAAAGGGCATCCGGGCGCACAGGTCCGCGACAATGCCTTAAGCAAAGCGCGCTATGAATTCCGCTGGCGTGACCAGTTCCATTTGAGTCTGGACCCCGACCGTGCATTGGAATATTTCAACGAAGGCCGTCATACCGACGGAGAATATTGCACGATGTGCGGTCCGAACTTCTGCGCCATGAAGCTGAGCAGAGACCTGTCTTCAATTAATAATTAAAAATGAATAATTAATAACGGGGAATGTTCGGGCATCTTTCTGTTATTAATTATTGACTTAATTATTAGTTTGCAATTATTAACTGTTAATTATTAACTCAATAAATGTTTAGTGACGAATTAGAAAAAATTGACTGGGAGGAGACGACCAAAGCCATCTACTCCAAAACCGAATCCGACGTGCTGAGAGCACTCGGCAAATCACATTGCGACGTAAACGATTTTATGGCACTGGTATCGCCGGCTGCCGAAAAATATTTGGAACCGATGGCACGGCTGAGCCGTAAATATACCGAGGAACGGTTCGGCAAAACCATATCGATGTTCGTACCGCTCTATCTGACCAACTCATGCACCAACTCGTGCGTGTATTGCGGCTTCCACATCAGCAATCCCATGGCAAGAACCATTCTGACACCTGAAGAAATGGTCAACGAATACAAAGCCATCAAGAAACTGGCTCCTTTCGAAAACCTGCTGATTGTAACCGGAGAAAATCCCGCAAAAGCCGGTGTTCCTTATCTTGCCAAAGCGCTCGACCTGGCAAAGCCTTACTTCTCGAACCTGAAGATAGAAGTGATGCCGCTGAAGACCGAAGAATATGCCGAACTGACCAAGCACGGCATGAACGGAGTCATCTGCTTTCAGGAAACCTACAACAAGGCACGGTATAAAATCTATCACCCGCGCGGCATGAAGTCGAAATTCGAATGGCGCGTGAACGGCTTCGACCGCATGGGACAAGCCGGCGTACACTCCATCGGCATGGGCGTACTGATCGGACTGGAAGACTGGCGCACCGATGTCACCATGATGGCGTACCATCTGCGCTACCTGCAAAAACATTATTGGAAAACCAAATACAGCGTCAACTTCCCCCGCATGCGCCCGGCAGAGAACGAAGGCTTCCAGCCCAATGTCATCATGAGCGACAAAGAGCTGGCACAGGTGACTTTCGCCATGCGTATCTTCGACCACGATGTGGATATCTCCTACTCTACCCGTGAACCGGCTTATATCCGCGACCACATGGCATCGCTGGGAGTAACCACCATGAGCGCGGAGAGCAAGACCGAACCGGGAGGCTATTACACCTATCCGCAAGCGCTGGAACAATTCCACATCAGCGACGACCGCACCGCCGTAGAAGTGGAAGAGGCACTGAAATCCGTCGGACGCGAACCGGTATGGAAAGACTGGGACGCTTCATTCGACTTCGTAAAATAAAAAAGCATGGAAAGATATAACCGCCAACTGCTTCTTCCCGAAATAGGAGAAGAAGGACAACAACGGCTCAGCCATGCACGAGTGCTTATCGTAGGCGTGGGAGGACTGGGTTCTCCCATCGCCCTTTACCTGGCAGGAGCCGGTGTAGGCACTATCGGGCTGGTAGATGACGACACCGTAAGCGAAAGCAACCTGCAACGCCAGGTGCTGTATGCCGAAACCGAAACGGGACAAAGCAAAGCCCTTTGCGCCAAACGACGGCTGGAAGCCTTGAACAGTACGGTCCGGATAAAGGCATACCCCGTCCGCCTGACACCGGAAAACGCAAGGGAAATCATTGCGGACTATGACATCGTAGTGGACGGATGCGACAACTTCGCCACCCGCTACCTGATAGACGACACCTGTGCCTTATTAAATAAGGTATATGTATATGGAGCCATCCGCGCCTTCGAAGGGCAAGTGTCCGTATTCATGCCCAACCGGGAGGGAGGGAAAAGATACCGCGACATTTATCCCGACGAAGAAGAAATGCGTTCTCTTCCGCCGCTTCCGAAAGGAGTGATGGGGGTCACACCGGGACTTGTAGGCTGCGCCGAAGCCAACGAAGTAATCAAAATTATTTGCGGATACGGAGCCCCTTTAGCCGGAAAGTTATGGCAAATCGACCTGAAAACGATGGAAACGTACACGATTTTGCTTTAAGTTACGCTAATATTACAAACTTATTACTACCTTTGCTGCATCATATAGCGTGTTGACATGAAACTGATAGTAATAACCAGGCCCACTTACTTTGTGGAAGAAGACAAAATATTGACGGCTCTTTTCGAAGAAGGGCTGGAAATTCTTCATTTACGCAAAACCGACCCTACCCCGGTCTATGCCGAAAGACTGTTGACATTGATTCCGGAAAAATACAGGAAGCGTATCGTCGTACATGGGAATTTTTACCTGAAAGAGGAATATAAGTTGCGGGGCATTCACCTGAACAGCCACAATCCGGTCATTCCCGAAAACTACACAGGGCCGATTACTACATCTTGTCATTCGCTGGAAGAAGTGAAACAGAAAAAGTCGCAGTTCGAATATGTCTTCCTTAGCCCTATATTCGACAGCATCTCGAAAGAAGGCTATGCCTCTGCTTTCACACCCGAAGAAATACGGGCAGCGGCAAAAGAGGGCATCATCGACAAACGGGTCATTGCATTGGGAGGAATCGACGAGACCAACATCCTGCAGGTAAAGGATTTCGGTTTCGGCGGATGTGCCGTATTAGGAGGCCTATGGAACAAGTTCTGTCCCGAGCACGATTATAACTACAGCGACCTGATCGAGCAATTCAAGAAACTGAAAAGCCTGGCTGACTAAAGTTTTTCGGTACATTCTTTTGTCCGGTTTGAAGAAATAGCGTAACTTTGTATATACTTTTTAAGGCAACATAATTAAACAATGAGCGAAACATCAAAATTTAAAGTATTCTCGGGCACAAACTCGAGATACCTCGCAGAAAAAATCTGCAAATGTTTGGGATGCCCGCTGGGTAACATGAACATTACTCATTTCGCAGACGGCGAATTTGCAGTATCTTACGAAGAATCGATCCGTGGACAGCACGTGTTTCTCGTACAATCCACTTTTCCGAACTCCGATAATTTGATGGAGCTTTTACTGATGATTGATGCAGCTAAACGTGCATCGGCAAAACGTATTATTGCTGTTATCCCTTATTTCGGATGGGCGCGTCAAGACCGTAAGGATAAGCCCCGTGTCTCTATCGGTGCCAAGCTGGTAGCCAATTTGCTGAGTGTAGCAGGTATCGACCGTTTGATTACGATGGATTTGCATGCTGACCAGATTCAGGGATTTTTTGATATCCCGGTGGATCACCTGTACGGCTCTACCATCTTTGCTCCCTACATCCAGTCGTTGAACTTACCCAACCTGGTCATCGCCACTCCTGATGTAGGCGGATCGAAACGTGCCAGCACGTATGCCAAATACCTGGATGTGCCCTTGGTTTTGTGTCACAAGACACGCGAAAAAGCCAATGTCGTAGCATCTATGCAAATCATCGGTGACGTAAAAGGCAAGGACGTAGTCTTGATAGACGACATGGTGGATACAGCCGGTACCATTACCAAAGCTGCCGACATCATGAAAGAAGCCGGAGCCACTTCAGTCCGTGCCATTGCCTCTCATTGTGTCATGTCGGGTCCGGCATCCGAACGGGTGCAGAACTCGCAACTGGAAGAACTGGTATTCACCGACAGCATCCCGTACTCGAACCGTTGTGCCAAAGTGAAACAGCTCTCTATAGCCGATATGTTCGCTGAAACGATTCGCCGTGTCTTAAGCCACGAATCCATCAGCTCGCAATATTTACTCTAACTCACTTCACCACAGATTGCACAGATTGCCCCGTGTAATCTGTGGCAACTCTCATCCCCCAGACTCCAATGAAAATCCTCTGGCTTGACCTGAACAGCTCGTATGCGCATTCCTCGTTGGCATTGCCCGCCTTACAGGCCCAACTGACAGGGCATACACAAATCGAATGGGACATCGTATCAGCCACCATCAACGAGAATCCCGGCATGACGAGTGCCGAAATCTGCCGCAGGAGACCGGACATCGTGGCGGCTACATGCTGGCTGTTCAATCACGAGCCGTTGCTTCATACCCTCGCGCGCATCAAAGCCCTGCTTCCTTCGTGCCGCATCGTTTTGGGCGGTCCCGAGTTTTTGGGCGACAACGAGACATTCTTACGCAACTACCCGTTTGTCGACTGCGTGTTCCGGGGCGAGGGAGAGGAAACCTTCGCACAATGGACAGCCGTATGGAACAAACCCGAACAATGGCATACCACCAAAGGACTATGTTATCTTGACACCCATCAGGCGTATCACGACAACGGCAGGGCACAAGTGGCAGACATACAGCATCTCGTTCCGCCGGAAGAAAGCCCGTTCTTCAACTGGAGCAAGCCTTTCGTACAACTGGAGACCACACGCGGATGCTTCAATACCTGCGCTTTCTGTGTAAGCGGAGGCGAGAAACCGGTACGCACCCTATCCATCGAAACTATCCGGAAACGCATCGGGATTATCCGGGAGCACCACATTCACAACATCCGTGTACTCGACCGCACATTCAATTACAACAGCCGGCACGCCAAAGCCCTGCTCGACCTGTTCCGCGAATTTCCCGACATCCGTTTCCACCTGGAAATACATCCGGCCCTTTTAACCGACGAGCTGAAAGAAGAGATTGCCTCGATGCCTGCCGGACAACTTCATCTGGAAGCCGGCATACAAAGCCTGCATCAGGAAGTACTGGACAGAAGCCGGAGAAACGGGAAACTGGAAGATGCCTTGGCTGGCTTGAAATTCCTTTGTGCGCTACCCAACGTAGAGACCCATGCCGACCTGATAGCCGGACTTCCGCTTTATCACCTCGGACAAATCTTCGATGACGTCCGTATACTGGCTTCATACGGAGCAGGCGAAATCCAATTGGAAACGCTCAAACTATTGCCCGGAACGGAAATGCGGAGACGGGCCGAGGAACTGGGAATATGCTATTCTCCCTTTCCTCCTTACGAGGTATTGCAAACCCATGAAATTACACCCGACGAACTACAAACGGCACGAATGCTCTCCCGCCTGCTCGACGGATTCTATAATGCAAAGGTATGGCAAGCCGTCACCCGCAAGCTGATTGTAGAACAACCCGATTTTCTTCACCGTTTTCTCGACCATCTGATTCATATCGGCGTCATTGACCAGCCGATGAGTCAAGAACGGAGAGGCATCCTGCTATATGACTTCTGCCGGAACACTTATCCGGCATACGAAACCGCCGTAACACTCGCGTGGATAGAAGCGGGCATGTCGCTCAAAAAGCAACCTGCTGCCCGCATCCGTACCAAGCATGTATTGCCACCCGAACATTGGGAAATAATCTACGGCACTTATCACGAAGGATTGAGGCTATGCCTGCTTCCTCCGGCCGAAGGTGAAAGCACGGCTTACTGGTTCGGATTCGAAACCGAATCGCAGCAAGCCAAACCGGTATTCAAGGCGGTGCAAAAGGGACAGGATTAAAGCAAGCCCGGCCTTTACAAACAAACAGAATCAGTAACCTAAAAATCATTTTCCCATGAACAGAATCTGTCATCTTTTTCAAATCAAGTATCCCATCATTCAAGGCGGGATGGTATGGTGCAGCGGCTGGCGGCTAGCTTCAGCCGTAAGCAACGCCGGAGGACTGGGCTTGCTGGGAGCAGGCTCCATGCACCCCAAAACCTTACGTGAGCACATCCGCAAATGTAAAGCGGCTACCGACAAACCTTTCGGAGTCAACGTACCCCTGATGTATCCCGAAATAGAAACCATCATGCAAATCATTGCGGACGAGGGTGTAAAAATCGTATTCACCTCAGCCGGAAGCCCGAAGAAATGGACCGAATGGTTGCACGACCATGAAATACTGGTAGCCCATGTAGTGTCTTCTACCAAATTCGCCGCCAAATGCGAAGAAGCGGGCGTCGATGCCATCGTGGCAGAAGGCTTCGAAGCCGGAGGACATAACGGACGGGAAGAAACCACAACCATGTGTCTCATCCCGGCTATCCGCCGCACCTGTACCTTACCTTTGCTGGCAGCCGGAGGCATCGCTACCGGAGAAAGCATCCTTGCCGCACAGGCACTGGGAGCCGACGGCGTGCAAATAGGCACACGCTTCGCACTGACCGAAGAAAGCTCGGCACACTTCTCGTTCAAAGACCGCTGCCTGCGCCTGAATGAGGGAGACACCATACTGACGCTGAAACAAATCACTCCCACCCGACTGGTAAAGAATGATTTCTACAAGCGGGTGGAAGAAGCGGAACAACGGGGCGCTTCGGTCGACGAACTGCGGGAAATACTGGGAAGAGGACGTGCCAAACTGGGTATTTTCGAAGGAGACATATTCGATGGAGAAATCGAAATCGGCCAGGCGGCTTCACAAATCAAGCGTTTGCAGCCGGTCAGCGAGATGATGAAAGAACTGGTAGAAGACTATCAGGAGGCATTAAGCCGCATGCAGGCAATCAGGACGTTGGGGGATTGACAATGAGTGAAGCAACTACCTTGCCCGGTCGCCGCGAACATATCGTCTGGCTCGACATTGTCCGCTTTGTCGCTATGTTTACCGTCGTATGCAGCCACAGTGCGGACCCTTTTAATTTCTTTACAGGCGAAGCGCCTGCCAACCTGAACGAAATCAAATTCTGGGGTGCGGCATACCAGTCCTTTCTGCGTCCTTGTGTCCCCCTGTTCGTCATGATTACCGGCACCCTGTTATTGCCGGTCAGAGGCAATACGGGTACCTTTTATAAGAAACGCATCAGCCGGGTGCTTTGGCCTTTCCTGATATGGTCTGTAATTTATGGAATTTTCCCATGGCTCATAGGAGTCACAGGAGCTGGTACGGAAGGCATCCGCGTCTTCTTTCCCTATTTGGGTGAAGAAGCCACCCGCCTGTCTTTGGCGGACGCATGGGGATACATCAGCCAGATTCCACTCACCTACAATGCCTTCGATGTACACATGTGGTACATCTACCTGCTCATCGGACTGTACCTGTACATGCCTATCTTCTCGGCATGGATAGAAAAAGCGTCCGACCGTGCCAAACGCTGGTTCCTGATAGCTTGGGGAATCACACTCTTTATTCCCTACATACGGACATTTATCAATCCGTATATCTGGGGAGCCTGTTCCTGGAACGAATTTTATATGCTGTATTACTTTGCAGGCTTCAACGGATACCTCCTGCTGGGACATTATTTAAGTAAGGTAGAATGGAGCATTTCGAAAGTATTGCTTTATGGCGTTCCGATGTTCCTTATCGGCTATATCATTACTTTCGTAGGATACCGCCACATGACTACACTGCCCGCCTATACCAACGAGCAACTGGAACTGTTTATCTATTATTGTTCGCCCAACGTGGCACTGATGACCATTCCGGTATTTATGTGCTGCAAAATCATCCGCATCCATTCCGAGCACGTGAAACGCGCCCTTGCCAACCTGACCGTCTGCGGATTCGGCATCTATATGGTGCATTTCTTCTTCACCGGTCCGGCCGTAACCTTGATGCGCCTCATTCATATCCCGCTCGGATTACAGATACCTTGCGCAGCTGTTCTGGCATTCCTTGTTTCCTGGCTATTGGTATTGGCTATACGTCGGATCACAGGCGAAAAAACAGCACGGTATCTTGTGGGATAAAACACAGGCATTGCATACGAAGAAAGAGTGGGCACCAAACGTATGTTGCCGCCGGTCTTCAAAATGGCACTTCCTGCCATTGCGGCACAATTTGTCAATCTGCTCTACAATTTGATAGACCGTATCTACATCGGACATATTCCTCATATCTGTACTGATGCATTGGCTAGTATCGGTGTAACCAGTGCAGTCATCATCCTGATTTCCGCATTTTTCTCTATCACAGAGTAGGAGGCTCTCCCCTCACGGTTGCCTTGGAACAAGGCGACCGTGAGAAATCAATAAATATAGTCCTATCTAGCATTCGCTTTCAAATAGTAGCTTCTTGCTTTTTTTTACGTTCTTGATATTACAAAAACATTTCAAACGCATACATAATGCTAGCCCTTAATTGATTTAAATCAATAAATGACACCTTGATGCATATTTTCTTTGGATATTATTTTTATGTTATTCAACATATCCTTATCTTTGCATCGGTAAAAAGATAAAGCTCGAGCTAAACTAGATTTAAAAGATAACATTATTGTTTTTAAGGTAACAAGTTTTTAGGTAACATTTAAAATTTAGGTATTATGAAAAAGTTTGGATTAACATTAGTAGCTGCTTTAGCGTTTTCTGCATCAGTATTTGCTAACGGTGTAAACGATTCAACTGTTGTTGCTAAATGGGATGGATCTATTAACAAAGCTAAACTGAACAAGTATTTGAGACTGAATTCAACTCAAGGTGAAGAAGTAGCAGACATTTGCGACTATTTCCAAGAACAGATGAAGATAGCTAACCGTTCTACTAAAGACGCTAACCAGAAAGTACGTAATGCTGTATATGGAAATCTGAAGTTAATGAAAAAGACGTTGAATGATAAGCAATATGCCGACTATGTACGTCTGATGGCATTGACTTTGCGTAACAAAGGTATCAATATTGATAAATAATTCGTTCAAAAATAGATTTTAATAATTAAAGTAAGGCATCCTGTTAAGGGATGCCTTTTTTGTTTTATATGCTTAATCATGCTTCGGGACAGCTACTACTGAAATTTGCTTATCAGGCTTTTTCTTTCAATAAATTTTCCAGCCTAATCAACTCATCACGGTATTGGGCAGCTTCAATAAAGTCGAGTTTCTTGGCAGCCTCCTGCATTAGTTTCCGTGTACGATTGATGCTCTTCTGTAATTGTTCTTTCGACATATATTGTACAATCGGATCGGCTGCAGCATAAAGTTGTTCATCTGCATCAGTATATGCCTTAGGCTGGTTCGAAACCTGTGCTTCACTTTCTGTTTTTTCGAGCAATACATTGCTATATGCACGTTTAATCTGTTTTGGAGTAATGCCATGAGCTTCATTATAAGCTAACTGTTTGGCACGTCGGCGATTAGTTTCATCAATAGTCAGGCGCATACTGTCGGTAATCTTATCGGCATACATGATTACCTTACCATTCACATTCCGGGCTGCTCTTCCAGCTGTCTGCGTCAACGAACGATGCGAACGGAGGAAGCCTTCTTTATCAGCATCCAGTATAGCGACTAAGGATACTTCGGGTAAATCCAAGCCCTCACGAAGCAAGTTGACACCCACCAGTACATCGTAAACACCCTGACGCAAGTCATCCATAATCTTCACACGCTCCAGGGTTTCTACATCACTATGAATATAAGTACAACGAATACCATGATTAAGCAGGTATTCAGTCAGTTCCTCCGCCATCCGTTTGGTTAGAGTTGTAACCAGCACACGCTCCTGCACTTCGATGCGCTGCTGAATTTCTTCCATCAAGTCATCTACCTGATTCATACTGGGACGTACTTCGATAACTGGATCCAACAATCCGGTAGGACGGATAACCTGCTCTACTACGACACCTTCACTTTGTTCCAGTTCATAATCATCAGGTGTCGCACTGACATAAATCACTTGTTTCACCATTTCCTGAAATTCTTCGAACTTCAACGGACGGTTATCCATAGCAGCAGGCAGCCGAAAACCGTATTTTATCAGATTTTCCTTACGTGCACGATCACCTCCATACATGGCACGGATTTGAGGAACACTAACATGACTTTCATCAATAACCATCAGGAAATCTTTTGGAAAAAAGTCGAGCAGACAATAAGGACGAGTACCGGGAGCTCTACCATCAAAGTAACGCGAATAATTCTCTATACCCGAACAGTGTCCCAGCTCGCGAAGCATTTCCATATCATAAGTGACACGTTCGTATAACCGTTTGGCCTCAAAAGTTTTACCTTGTTCTTCGAAGAAAGCGACCTGTTTGGTCAAGTCGTCTTCAATATCATGAATGGCACGAAGCACACTTTCCTTGGTAGTCATAAACAAATTGGCAGGATAGATTTTATATTCATCAAATTCGGCCAGTCTGTGTCCCAAAATCGGGTCTATCTCTTCGATAGCATCGATTTCATCATCCCAAAACATCACTCTCAACGCATTATCCGTATAGGCAAGATAAATATCTACTGTATCGCCTTTTACCCGGAAGTTTCCACGATTCAATTCAAGGTCATTGCGTACATACAGGCTGTCTACCAGTCTTCTTAGAAAGACATTGCGGTCTATGCGCTTGCCTTTCTTCACATCAATCACATTATTGTAGAAATCAGCCGGATTTCCCATACCATAAATGCACGAAACAGATGAAACGACGATAACATCTTTTCGTCCTGAAAGCAAAGCCGATGTAGCAGCCAAACGCAGCTTGTCTATTTCCTCATTGATGGCAAGATCTTTCTCTATATAAGTATCAGTAGAAGGAATATAGGCTTCAGGTTGATAATAGTCGTAATACGACACATAATATTCAACTGCATTATGTGGGAAAAAATTCTTGAACTCGCCATAAAGCTGGGCAGCCAGTGTCTTATTATGACTCAAAATCAGTGTAGGTTTATTGATATTCTTAATCACATTAGCTATGGTAAATGTCTTACCCGAACCAGTTACACCCAACAAAGTTTGAGCAGGCACGCCGTTTTCTATTCCTTCAGTCAATTGTGCAATAGCTTCCGGTTGGTCTCCAGTAGGCTGATAATCTGATACAAGTTCAAAATTCATACGGACAATGTTTAAAAAGCCCGTAAAGTTACATAATATTTTTCACCGACAGGGAAAGTAGTCGAATTTTTATATTAAAAATTATTGAGTTGTTGCATTATTCGACGGAAAGCCGTACTTTTGCACAACTATATTAATTGATATGAAAAAGTACATCGTTATGTCATTACTTCTAGGCGGAGCACTGACTTCGTGTGGGGAGTATAACACCGTGCTTAAAAGTACGGATTACGAATATAAATACGAAGCTGCAAAAGGATATTTTGCCAAAGGGCAAAACAGTCGTGCGGCTACTTTGCTGGAGGAATTGATTCCTATCTTGAAGGGAACAGCTAATGCAGAAGAGTCAGCCTATATGCTGGCTATGACCTACTTCAATCAGGGGGATTTCATTTCAGCATCCCATTATTTCAATGTATATTATACCACTTACCCACGTGGCACCTATACTGAATTGGCACGTTTCTTCTGTGGAAAGGCATTGTATCTGGATACGCCGGAACCTCGTTTGGACCAGACTAGTACATACAAGGCTATTCAGGAACTTCAGATGTTTATCGAATATTTTCCAACCAGTCCGCGTAAGGAAGTGGCTCAGAACATGATTTACGAACTACAGGATAAACTGGTAGAAAAAGAGTATCTTTCAGCAAAGCTATATTATGACCTGGGTTCATATACCGGAAATACTTCTTACAGCAGTACGGGTAACAATTACCTTGCCGCTGTAGTGACAGCACAAAATGTGTTACGCGACTATCCCTATACTAAGTTCAGGGAAGATCTTTCCATCCTGATACTTCGTGCCAAATATGATATGGCAAGAGAAAGTGTGCTGGAAAAAAAAGAAGAACGTATGCGTGACACGATAGACGAATATTATGCATTCAAGAATGAGTTTCCCGAAAGCAAGTATATCCCTGAAGTGGAAAAGATTTTCAAGGATGCCAGCCAATATGTAAAAGAGGAAAATTAATCAAGGTTTATAATAAAGTAAAATTATGGATTACAAAAAAACAAACGCTCCTACCAATACCATTACGCGTAACCTGATGGAATTGTGTGAAGATACGGGTAATATCTATGAAACTGTAGCTATCATCGGTAAGCGCTCGAATCAGATTGCTGTGGAAATGAAGAATGATTTATCGAAAAAGCTGCAAGAATTTGCTTCATACAATGATAATCTGGAAGAAGTGTTCGAAAACAGAGAGCAGATTGAAATTTCACGGTACTATGAGAAATTACCGAAACCGACACTGATTGCTACTCAAGAATACATCGAAGGAAAGGTATATTACCGCAATCCGGCGAAGGAAAAAGAAAAATTACAATAATAATTCCATAGAAAGGGACACAGAAAATGTATTGTCATCAGACCTCTTTCTCAAAAAGAAAGAAAAGGATGAACGTACGTTTCTGTGTCTTTTTTGTTTTTAACCCATAGAAAAAGATTCTCTATTATGATACAACGTATTCAAACTATCTATTTATTCGTAGTTGCCTTATTGCTGGCAGTAGCAATGGCAATGCCTGTAGGTCATTTTTATACCCAAACCCATGTAGCCGCCCTCAGCAACCTGACCGTAACGGCTGCTGACGGTACGGTTAATTACGTGTCGTGGCCCTTGTTTGCACTCCTGCTGATAGCTGCAGCCTTGTCGTTCATTGCCATTTTCTTGTATAAGAAACGAATGGTACAAATCCGCTTGGCAGTCATCAGCAACCTTGTATTAGTGGGTTATTATATAGTAGCAGGTGTATTGGCTTATTCGGTTCTATCGGCATATGGTAGCTTTACACCTTCAGGAGCAATTTGTCTGCCAGTTATTAGCATTATATTAAACTGGCTTGCTATCCGCGGCATACAAAAAGATGAGAAACTGGTTCGTTCTTACAACACGATTCGATAAACATCGTAGCACCATCTTATTAAAAACAGGATACAACCATAAAAATGGCATGCGTAAAAACAAATATTAGTTTTTACACATGCCACATCAAAAGCCTTAATTCATATAAACAGGACTATTAAAACTCCTAAAGGGTACGATTTACTGAATCAATATAATCCAGCAGTTCTTTTCTTCCTGTCTTCTTTTCCGATGAAGTAATAAAATAAGGAGGAAGCTCTTCCCATTGCTCTTTCAAGGTTTCAAGAAAGCGGTCTACATTCTCTTGGGTCTTTCTGGCACTTTGCTTATCTGCTTTGGTAAATACAAGTGCAAACGGAACGCCATTCTCGCCCAGCCATTCAATAAATGCCAAATCGATTTTCTGCGGTTCCAGCCGGCTGTCTATCAAGACGAAAAGACACGTCATCTGCATCCGTTCCAATACGTAATGCTGAATAAGATTCTTGATGCTTTCCATCACTTTTTTCCCTCGTTGCGCATAACCATATCCAGGCAGGTCGACCAGATACCAAGCATTGTTAATCAGGAAATGATTAATCAATAATGTCTTGCCGGGTGTAGACGAAGTCATAGCCAGCTTGGAGTTATTGGTCAGCATATTGATAAGGCTGGATTTGCCTACGTTCGAACGCCCGATGAATGCATATTCCGGCAGGTTTCCTTCCGGACACATGTCTGCCCGCGAGTTGCTTATTACGAATTTGGCACTTGTTATTTCCATTTATATATAATCTTTCTTATTGGTTTTTGATTGATTTCAATAGTAGTCCGGCTTTATTGGGATTATTCCAGGCATTTGTCCAAGTCACGGGTGATTTGCTCCTTGTCAAGATGCTGGCCGATGAAGACGATTTTAATCATACGGTCTCCGTATTTCTCGTCCCAGTCACGCATCAGTCCCGGTTCTTGTACCATCAGTTTGACCAAGTCTTCTTCGGGAGCCGTGGCATACCAAAGCCCTGCTTCTCTCAGTTGCTTTTGCTTGCCCGCTTGTTCGAAGAGGAACGACATGTCGCGATTGTGGCTGAAATAGCATACCCCTTTCGCGCGGATGATGTTCTTGGGCCATTTGGTGGCGATGTAGTGATCCAGTTTATGGATGTCGAATGCCGGGCGGCGATAATAAACGAAAGTGCTGATGCCGTATTCTTCCGCCTCACCTTCATCGTGGTGATGATGGTGATGGTGTTCGTGATGATGTCCTTCCGCTTCTTCGTGTCCATCTGCATCCTCGTGATGATGATGCTCGCCGTTAGGTTGCAGGTGGGCTTCACGCTCTTCTTCTTCCGTCGCAGCTTTTTCGATGCCCCGAATCCATCCGGCAGAAGTAGCCACCCGTTCGAAATCGAACAGATGTGTATTGAGCAGTTTGTCTAAATCGACATCCCCGTAATTGCATTCAATAATTTCTGCTGCAGGCTGGATGGTGCGGATAATCTGTTTGATGCGTCCCAGTTCTTCCGGCTTTACCTCCGCAGCTTTATTCAGCAGGATGATGTTGCAGAATTCGATTTGCTGAATTATCAGGTTCTCGATATCTTCCTCATCGATATTCTTGCGTGTAAGGTCATCGCCGCATGCAAATTCATCTTGCATCCGTAAAGCGTCTACCACTGTTGTGATGCAATCCAGCCGGCAGATGCCGTATTTGGTGTAAGCTCCTCCCAATGAAGGGATAGAACAAATGGTTTGGGCAATCGGTTCGGGTTCGCAGATGCCGCTGGCTTCAATCACGATGTAGTCGAAACGCTGGCTTTTCATCAGCTCGAACAACTGCTCTATCAAGTCTGTCTTCAGCGTACAACAGATGCATCCGTTCTGCAAAGATACCAGACTGTCATCCTTTTGGTTTACAATGCCTCCCTTCTGTATCAGGTCTGCATCAATGTTGACTTCGCCCAAGTCATTGACTATGACGGCAAACTTGATGCCCCGTTTGTTCGAGAGGATTCGGTTTACTAATGTAGTCTTTCCGCTGCCCAGATAACCGGTCAGGAGCAGCACCGGAATTTCTTTTGGTTTCATTTTGTTGTTAAGTAGCTAAGGACTAGATGACTAGGAACCAGGTTTAAAATAGTATCGTTAAAGCATACTTAGAATCAGGTATCTGAACCTGATCACCTGGTACCTGGTCAACTGGTCGACTTATTCAAATAAACTTCTGAATTTCTTGAAGATTTTCTCTTTCAGCGTCATATTGGGTTTGAAGCTTTCCGACTCCTGCCATTTCTCCAATGCCTGACGTTCTTCTTTGGTCAGCTTTTCGGGGATGTATACACTTACATTCACCAGCAGGTCACCCGTGCCGGTATTGTATCCGTAGCTGTTGATAGTAGGAAGTCCTTTGCCGCGCAGACGTAATACCTTACCCGGTTGGGTTCCCGGCTCAATCTTGATTTTCGCTTTTCCGTCGATAGTCGGTATCTCTACCGTGCCCCCTAAGGCTGCGGTGGGCACACTCAGCAGCAGGTTGTAAATCAAGTCGCTTTCGTCACGTATCAGTTCAGGATGCTTTTCTTCCTCCACTAATACCAGCAAGTCGCCCGGTACGCCGTTATGTTTTCCGGCATTGCCTTTACCGTTAATCGTGACCTGCATGCCTTCTGCCACACCGGCAGGTATCTTCACGGTTACGATTTCTTCACCGTAAACGATGCCTTCGCCGTCGCATTCCTTACATTTGTTTTTGATGATTTTACCTTCACCGCCGCATTGCGGACATACGGTTTGGGTCTGCATCATGCCGAAGATGCTTTGCTGGGTGCGTGTTACGCTTCCTGTTCCGTGACAGGTAGGACATGTCTCTACACCTCCCGTACCTTCGGCACCGGTGCCATGGCAATGACTACATGGAACGTATTTTTTCAGCTTGAACTTTTTCTCCACTCCGGTAGAAATTTCTTTCAATGTCAGCTTTACCTTTACGCGCAGGTCAGAACCTCTGTACCGGCGTTGGCGTGGCTGACTGCTTCCGCCTCCGAAACCGCCGAATCCACCTCGTCCGCCGAAGATATCGCCAAACATCGAGAAGATATCGTCCATTGACATACCGCCTCCACCGAAGCCTCCAAAACCTCCGCCTCCGGCAGCTCCGTCTACTCCTGCAAAGCCGAACTGGTCATAGCGTGCACGTTTGTCGGGGTTGCTCAGCACCTCGTATGCTTCTGCCGCTTCCTTGAATTTCTCTTCAGCTTCCTTGTCACCGGGATTCCGGTCGGGATGGTATTGAATCGCTTTCTTACGGTATGCTTTCTTTATTTCGTCTGCAGAGGCTGACTTCTCAACCCCCAATACTTCGTAGTAGTCTCTTTTTGCCATATCAACATCTCATTTTAATTATTGTGCAACAACAACCTTAGCGTGGCGGATTACTTTATCATTTAAGGTATAGCCGGTCTGTACGCAGTCCAGCACCTTTCCTTTCTCTTCTTCGCTCGGGGCAGGAACCAATGCGACAGCCTCGTGGAAATCGGTATCGAAAGCTTCGCCTATGGGTTCCATCTTTTGCAAGCCTTCTTGCGCCAGCACTTTCTGAAACTTCTGCGAAATCAGCTCGATGCCTTGGCATACGGCCTCGATGTCTTCCGATTTCTTGGCGTTCTGCAAGGCACGTTCCATGTCGTCCAAAATAGGAAGCACGGCACTGATGGTCTTTTCTCCGCCGTTCTTGATAAGTTCGGCTTTTTCTTTCATCGTGCGTTTACGGTAGTTGTCAAACTCGGCAGACAGGCGCAGGTATTTGTCTTTCTGCTCTTCGATGGTCTGCTTGGCTGCATCCAATTCCTGTTGCAACTTTTGTTCTTCCGTCAACTCCTGAGCCTCCTCTTTCTTATCTTGTTCTTTTTCAGCCGCCTTTTCCGCTTTTTCTTCGGTGGCTTTAGCTGATTGGTCTTGTTTCAATTCTTCTTCGTTAGGATTCTTTGTACTCATAGTTATATTGCGTTTTTTATTTTGTTCTTTTTTAAGATGTGTCTCTACAAAATCTATGCCTGAATGCCGAAAGTCAGGAAAACAGGTGCAAAAGTAGTGATTTTTTGCCATACTGGCAGGGTTTATGCCGCTTCATTCGTCTTTTTTTGCTATCTTTGTGCCCGATTTAATAAAATAGGTATAGTAACAGGTATAATAAGAAGATGATAACAGTTTCAAACGTAGCCGTTCAATTCGGGAAGAGAGTATTGTATAATGATGTAAACATCAAGTTCACCAATGGGAACATCTATGGTATCATCGGTGCCAACGGCGCCGGAAAGTCCACTTTCCTGAAAGTGATTTCGGGAGAACTGGACCCTACCAAAGGAAGTGTGACACTGGGACCGGGCGAACGCCTTTCGGTATTGAGTCAGGACCACTTTAAGTATGATGCGCATACGGTGCTCGATACGGTGCTGATGGGACATACCGTATTATGGGATATCATGAAGCAGCGCGAGGCTTTGTATGCCAAAGCCGACTTTACCGATGAAGACGGGCTGAAGGCTGCCGAACTGGAAGAGAAGTTCGCCGAGCTGGAAGGATGGAATGCCGAAAGCGATGCCGCCATCCTGTTGAGCGGACTGGGCATTAAGGAAGACAAGCATTACGCGCTGATGGGTGACCTGAGTGGTAAGGAAAAAGTGCGTGTGATGTTGGCTCAGGCATTGTTCGGCAATCCCGACAACTTGCTTCTCGACGAGCCTACCAATGACCTGGATATGGATACGGTGACTTGGCTGGAAAACTACCTGGCCGATTTCGAGCATACGGTGTTGGTGGTAAGCCACGACCGTCACTTCCTTGATTCTGTCTGTACGCATACCGTCGACATCGACTTCGGAAAAGTAAATCTCTTTGCCGGAAACTACAGCTTCTGGTACGAGTCCAGTCAGTTGGCTTTGCGCCAGCAGCAGAACCAAAAGGCAAAGGCTGAGGAAAAGCGCAAGGAACTGGAGGAGTTTATCCGTCGTTTTTCTGCCAATGTGGCAAAATCGAAGCAGACTACCAGCCGCAAGAAGATGCTGGAAAAACTGAATGTAGACGAAATCAAACCCTCGTCACGCAAGTATCCGGGCATCATTTTCACGATGGATCGCGAACCGGGCAACCAGATATTGGAAGTATCCGGGCTGCGGGCTGAGACGGAAGACGGAACCGTATTGTTTAACGATGTCAACTTTACCGTAGAAAAGGGAGACAAGATTGTATTCCTGAGCCGCGACCCGCGTGCCATGACGGCTTTGTTCGAAATCATCAACGGAAACCGCAAGCCTCAAGCCGGACATTACAACTGGGGAGTAACGATTACTACCGCTTATCTTCCACTGGATAACACCGATTTTTTCAATAGCGACCTGAATCTGGTGGATTGGCTGAGCCAGTATGGCGAAGGAAACGAAGTTTATATGAAGAGTTTCCTGGGCCGTATGCTGTTCTCGGGCGAAGAAGTGCTGAAGAAAGTCAATGTGCTTTCGGGAGGCGAGAAGATGCGTTGCATGATAGCCCGTATGCAGCTGCGCAACGCGAACTGTCTGATTCTGGATACGCCGACCAATCACCTCGACTTGGAATCGATTCAGGCGTTCAACAACAACCTGAAGATTTACAAAGGCAATATCCTCTTTGCTTCGCACGACCATGAGTTTATCGAAACCGTTGCCAACCGTATCATCGAACTGACTCCGAACGGCATCATCGACAAGATGATGGAGTATGACGAGTACATTGCGTCCGACCACATCAAGGAAATGCGTGCCAGAATGTACGGGGACAATTGAATAAATGAAGAATGAAGAATTAAGAATGAAGAATTTAATATAGGCCGTTAAAAATAGGATTATCCTCTTTCGCAAAGAAGATAGTCCTATTTTCATTTGACTGATTATCTGCTCTGTGTCTCTGTGTTCGGTAAAATCGGTTTCATGCTTTTATAAGAACTCTGCACCGAACGAGAGAGGGAGCAGGCTTTTCACTCCTTCCAGACAATAGATTTCCTGTTCGCTGTACAGCAGAATCCGCATCGGGCGATGATAGCGTTGTTCGGTTTCCAGCAAGACTTGCCGGCAGGCGCCACAGGGCGGAATCGGAGTCTGAACAAACCCTGAAGCGCTGCGGGCTGCAATGGCAAGTGTCTTTACAGGCTGGTCGGGATATTGCGAATTGGCATAAAACAGGGTGGTACGTTCGGCACATGTGCCCGAAGGGTAGGCGGCGTTCTCCTGGTTCGAACCAGTTACTATCGTGCCGTTTGCCAATAAAACGGCAGCTCCGACCGCAAAGTGGGAATAAGGAGCATAACTCCGCCGGGTCGCTTCCTTGGCCGCGTCTATCAGCCGGCGGTCTTCTTCGTCCAGCTCGGTATACGGGCAGGCACATACGGGTATTTCTATTCTGAAGTTTCTCATGGGAATTTGTATTTCTCTTATTTTATACAAATAAACAGAAAAAAACGGAGATTTCCTATCTTGTTTTGCATTTATTCCGACGATGCTTTATCTTTGTCGGTATAAAAAACAGAAAAAGAATGAAAAACATCACTCATTGGTTGCTTCTGTTCAGTTTGCTGTTATGGACAGGTGCCGTTTCGGCACAACGGAACAAGGCATACGAAGATTATATCAAGAAATACCGGAGTATTGCGGTCGACGAAATGAAACATTACCGCATCCCGGCAAGCATTACACTGGCACAGGGGCTTCTGGAGTCAGGAGCCGGTAAAAGTCAGCTGGCACGGAAGTCTAACAATCACTTCGGCATTAAGTGCGGCGGTTCATGGGACGGACCTTCGGTCAGCTATACCGATGATGCGCCCAACGAATGTTTCCGTGCTTACAAGCATCCGAAGGATTCTTACCGCGACCATTCCAAGTTCTTGCGTTCGGGAGCACGCTATGCTTTTCTGTTCCGTCTGAAGATTACCGATTACAAGGGATGGGCAAAAGGATTGAAAAAAGCCGGTTATGCTACCGACCCCAGTTATGCCAACCGCCTGATTAAGATTATCGAAACGTATGACCTCGATAAATACGACCGTAAGGGAGGACTGAAGTGGGCGGAAAAGTTCCCGAATCCGCACCAGCCTTATCTGGCAAACGAATTGCTTTACGTCATAGCCCGTCCCGGGGATACCTTTAAGAGTATCGCCAAGGAATTTGACTTGAAGAAGAAGAATGTGCGCAAATACAATGAACTTCCCAAGGATTACGAGTTCCGTGGGGGAGAAATCGTGTATCTGGAGGAAAAGCGCAAGAAAGCTACCAAAGACCATATCTCTTACATAGCGAAACAAGGAGACTCGATGTATGACATTTCGCAGATGTTCGGCATCAAGCTGAAAAACCTGTACAAGCTGAACGGTATGGATCCCGAGACCTCCGAACTTCGGGTAGGCGATATCATCTGGCTGCGATAAAGAAGATAAGCCTCACGCCTGCAAACCATTCGTTTTATCTATAGAAAAAGGAGAACCAACCGTTGAAGCTGGTTCTCCTTTTCTAGAATAAAATTGTTCGTTTTTATCCTCCGAAGTTGTCATACATGATTGAACTTGGATCTACGCCCAAGCTATCCAGCATGCTGACAACCGATTTCGACATCGGACCCGGACCACACATATAGTACTCGATGTCTTCGGGAGCCTCGTGATATTGCAAATAAGTTTCATACATCACTTTATGCACAAATCCCGGAGTATATTTCACACCTGCGGCATCGGCTGCGGGGTCGGGACGGTCGAGAGCCAAATGGAAATGGAAGTTAGAGAAATCCTTTTCCAGCTGCAGAAAGTCTTGCAGGTAGAACACTTCGTTCAGCGCACGGGCACCGTAGAAGTAGTGCATCTCGCGGTCGCGCGTGTTTAAGGTACGGGTCATGTGCATAATCTGGGCACGCAACGGAGCCATACCGGCACCACCTCCTACCCAAATCATTTCTTTCTTGGAATCAAAAATCGGGTGGAAATCGCCGTAAGGACCGCTCATCAATACCTTATCGCCCGGCTTCAACGTAAAGATATACGAAGAAGCGATACCCGGATTGACATCCATAAATCCGCTACGGTCGGGCTTGAACGGAGGTGTGGCGATACGCACGGTCAGCATAAACACGTCGCCTTCGGCAGGATAGTTCGCCATCGAATAGGCACGGATGGTAGGCTCGGTATTGACACACTTCAGCGAGAACATATTGAACTTCTTCCATGCCGGCAGGTATTCATCACCAATCAATTCCTTATCGATGTCCTTGTCGTAGTCCATCGTGAATGCCGGAATCTTAATCTGCGCATACGAACCGGGAATGAAATCCATGTGTGCGCCGGCAGGCAGCTGCACTTTGAATTCCTTGATGAAGGTAGCCACATTCTTATTGGAAATAACAGTACATTCATATTCTTTTACGCCCAATACCGATTCGGGCACCTTGATAGACATATCGCCTTTCACTTTCACCTGACAGCCCAGACGCCAATGGTCTTTCTGCTGCTTGCGGCTGAAGTGAACCACTTCGGAAGGCAGAATCTCACCTCCCCCTTCCAATACCTGACACTTGCATTGTCCACATGAACCTTTTCCACCACAAGCCGACGACAGGAACACATTGTTTACTGCCAGCGTATTCAGCAACGTAGAACCGGATTCCACTTCCATTTCTTTTTCACCATTGATGGTCAGTTTCACCTTGCCCGAGGTGACCAGGAAGTTCTTTGCCACCAACAGGATGACCACCAGCACAAGAATAGTCACCAGGAATACCCCAATGCTTGCTAAAATAAAATTTATATCCATTGTCTGATTCCTTTCTTCATTAAATGTTCAAACCAGAGAAACACATAAACGCCATCGCCATCAGGCCTACGGTGATGAACGTAATGCCCAGGCCTTTCAGCGGAGCCGGCACATTGGAGTAAGCCATCTTCTCACGGATGGCAGCCAAACCGACAATGGCCAGCATCCAACCCAATCCCGAGCCCAAGGCGTAGGAAACAGAATCCCAGAAGTTACCGATGAACTTCGGGTCGGAAGGAGTCAGATTGATGCGTTGCTGCATGAACAGCGAAGCGCCCATGATGGCACAGTTTACAGCAATAAGCGGCAAGAAGATACCCAGCGAGGCATACAGCGAGGGGCTGAAACGCTCTACCACCATTTCCACCAACTGGGTGATAGCCGCAATGACGGCAATAAAGAGGATGAAGCTCAAGAAGCTGAGGTCAATGCCCAAAATGCCATCGGCAGCCAGTACCTTCGTCTGAAGCAGGTAGTTGACCGGCAGTGTCACCACCAGCACAAAAGTTACGGCGATACCCAATCCGATAGCCGTCTTCACATTCTTCGACACGGCAATGTAAGAACACATACCCAGGAAGAACGCGAAAATCATATTGTCCACAAAGATTGAACGGACTAATAAACTTATAAAATGTTCCATAATGCTTTTCTTTTCTTGTTATTCCTTATCTTGTAATTCGGGATGCTTAGCGCGTTGGTACCATATCAGGCAAGCGACGATAATCAACGCCATCGGCGGCATCAGCATCAAGCCATTATTGACATAACCCGCTTCCTTGACGGCATCGTAGTTCAGGATATTGAATCCGAGCAAAGTGCCCGAGCCTAACAACTCACGGATGAAAGCCACGATAACCAGAATCTTGGCATAGCCCAAGCCGTTGCCCAAGCCATCCAGGCAAGACTCCCACGGTCCATTCGACATGGCGAACGCCTCGAGACGCCCCATCAGGATACAGTTGGTAATAATCAAACCGACGTAAACAGACAACTGTACGCTGACGTCGTAAGCAAAAGCTTTCAGCAATTCGCTCACGATAGTCACCAAAGCGGCTACCACCACCAGCTGCACAATGATACGGATACGGTTTGGAATGGTCTTACGAATCAACGAGATAACGACATTCGAAAATGCGGTGATAATCGTTACAGATAAACCCATCACGATAGCGGGCTCCAACTTAGAGGTAACCGCCAATGCCGAACAGATACCCAACACCTGCACGGTGACCGGGTTGTTCATGCTAATCGGAGTGGAGAAAACTTCTTTATTCTTAGCTGAAAATAAACTTCCCATTGCGATAATCTCCTTCCTTTATTCTTTAACAGTTAAAAACTTGGTGTAATGTCCCATGCAGTTCTTCAGCATCTGCCCTACGGCTACCGAAGTGATGGTACCTCCGGAAATGCCGTCTACCTGAAATTCAGGTTTTGCTACCTTTCCGTTCTTTACGACATCCAGTCCGACAGACTCGCCGTCCATCACGTTTTTGTCTTTAAACTCATTTTGAAAATGTTCGGTAGCAATCTCGGCTCCCAAACCCGGCGTTTCAGACGCATGCGAGAAATAGGTGCCGAACACCGTGTTCTTGTCTTCATTCAAGGCGACATATCCCCAAATGGCTCCCCACAAACCGGTGCCATAAACCGGAATGACATATTTCGTCTGACCGTCTACCTTGCAGACAAACAGATGAGCTTCTCCTTTTTCCTTATAGGCTTTCTCATAACCGGTAACGAAAGCTCCTTCGTAAGGTTTTACCGAACCGTCTTCGGCAACCAGCAGGTCTTGTTCTACCACTTTGGCAAACTCAGCCTCGGCATCCTCCACTTCGCGGATGCCCAGCGAAGCCAGAATCTGTTTCTTGGTATCCAGCTCGACATTCTTGCCTTGCAACTCACGCAAAGAAGAATTAACGAATGCCAGCAAAAATGCTACGATAATCACCAATACCGAAGCATAAATGATCGTATAAGAGTTACTATTCGTATTCATTGTATATTCGGTTTTTAATTGTTAGACATAGCACGTTTTGCACGACGCGAGATATTGTTCTGTACCACGAAATAATCAATCAGCGGCGCAAAGATATTCATCAGCAGGATAGCCAGCATCATGCCTTCGGGATAACCCGGATTGAGCACACGGATAATGATAGCCATCGCGCCAATCAGGAAACCATAAACGAACTTTCCGTTTTCCGTACGCGAGGAAGTTACCGGGTCAGTAGCCATAAACACGGCACCGAAACAGAAACCACCCAAGCACAGATGTTCGTACCAAGGCATATGGGCAATAGCCGTATCCGGTCCCCATGTATTGAAGACCCAGCCCATCAGAGCACCGCCGACAAATACAGACAACATGGTTTTCCAGCTTGCTACGCCCGACCAAAGCAGGATAACCGCACCAATGGCAATGGCAATCACGCTGGTCTCGCCGATGGAACCTGGAATAAGACCTGTCACCATATCCCAAGAGAAAGCCGGACACTCAGCCACCTTAGCTACACCCAACGGAGTAGCAGCAGTCAAGCCATCGACGGTCTTGCCCAATCCGAAAATGCTGTCGCCCGAAACCCAAACGGTATCGCCCGACATCTTGGTTGGATAAGCAAAGAACAGGAATGCACGGGTAATCAAAGCCGGATTGAAGATATTCATACCCGTACCACCGAACACTTCCTTACAGAAAACAACTGAGAATGCCGTAGCAATGGCAAGCATCCACAACGGACAATCTACCGGGACAATCATCGGAATCAACATACCGGTGACGAGGAAGCCTTCCTGAATCTCTTCTTTCTTCCACTGGGCTACGATGAACTCGATACCCAAACCGACTACATACGAAACGATAATCTTAGGCAATACAGCCAAGAAACCATAACCGAACATTTCGATAAAACTGCCTTCCACTCCGGCAGCGTGATAATGCTGGTAGCCTACATTGTACATACCAAAGAGCAATGCCGGCAGCAGAGCAATCACCACGAACGACATGATACGTTTGCTATCTATCGCATCGTGGATATGTGTTCCAGTCTTCGATGTGGCATTCGGCACGAACAAGAATGATTCGAAGCCTTCGAAAACCGAACGAAAAGCATGATATTTGCCTCCCTCCTCAAAGTTCGGCTTTATCTTATCAAGATAATTTCTTAATGCGTTCATTGATTTTTTAGTTTGTTAGTTTAACACATCTCCTTACGAAGCATATCCAAACCTTCGCGGACAATCCGTTGCAACTCCATCTTCGACGAGCAGACAAATTCACACAAGGCGAAATCTTCGGGAGCTACCTCGTAAATGCCCAATTCCTCCATCCGGTCAATATCACCGGCGATAATGGCTTTTATCAGGTATTCGGGCAGGATATCCATCGGAAGCACCTTGTCGTATTCGTTCGACATAATCATGTGGCGTTCTCCGCCTTTCACACGGGCATCCAACACATACTCCTTTTTCTTGCCCATCAGCCAGTTGAAATAAGAATGGCTGGTACTGAAATCATTCAGGCGAGGCATAATCCAACCCAACATCTCGTGCACGTCGTTTCCTTCAGGAATAACCGTCACCTGTGTATGGAATGCACCCAGAAAACCGTTTACCGGAATCTTCTTGCCGGTCAGCACATTGCCGCTGATGCAACGCACTTCCCTCTCCTTATTTATATTATTAGCCAAGACATCGGTCAGCATCGCTCCCACTTTCAGCTTGTAATAAGCCGGCTTTTTCACTTCGGAACCGGTAACAGCTACCGTACGGGTCAAGTCCACACGACCTGTTTTCAGCAAACGGCCGATAAAGAGTACAGCCTGCGGATCGATAGTCCATACAGTTTCGCCCTTGTTCACCGGAGCGATATGATTGATCTGCACGCCTACATTACCTGCAGGATGTGGTCCATCGAAGACAGTCAACGTAATGTGCTGTGCTTGAACCAATGCTTTGGCATGTTGGTTGACGGAAATACTCAAATATACTTTGGCTATTTTTGCCAAAGCATCCAACCCAGCCTGAAAGTTTTCTTCCTCTCCTTTCAGGGCAAACTCGAAATCGGGAGCCAGCGGATTCGTATCAAAAGCAGACACAAAGATAGCCCGTGGGGCAACAGACGGATCTGCAATCACATCATACGGACGTTGACGGATGAAAGCAAATAATCCAGCATCCAACAACAATTTCTTTACCGCATCTCCATTCATTCGGGTTACATCTTGTTTGCCAAACTCTTCATAATCTTGTTCGTTGGCAGCTTCTACCGTAATGCTCATCACCTTACGGCGAGCACCACGTTCTACACTCGTAACTACGCCACTTACGGGCGAAACAAATTTCATTTCAGGATGATTCTTGTCGATAAACAAGGGTCCCCCGGCCATTACATACTCCTGTTCTTTGACAACTACTTTCGGAATGACACCCGTAAAATCATCGGGACACAACGCATAGAATCCCGGCTCTTTCGCAGTTATCAGTTCCGCAGCAGCTTTCCCTTTCAGGTTTATGTCTAAGCCTTTACGCAATTTTATTAGATTAGCCATATAGTAGGTTATAAAATAGGTTTTACTAAGCTCGTGGCAAATTTACACAAATTATAGGTTAATCAAGAAAATTTGCTTATCCGTTTACAGAAATAAATCCTTATCCGGACAAGCAAATAGATCATAATCCTAACTTTCTGCTGTTTTTGTAAAGTAAAGAATACAAATTCATCGTTCCTCAGCAAACATCGGATCCCATGCCGGCAAGCGGATTGGGTCTTGTTTCAAAATATCCAACACCTTGGCTGGCACGTATTTCTTTTCCACCACCAGACGGAACATATATTCATTAAACCATTCATCGGTCATAATCAGATGTCCCTGATAACCTGCTTCCGCTCCCCAACTGTTTTCTACCATCCATTTCTTCGGCTTGCCGTCGGCATCAAGGTCTACTGCCATCAAAGTCATCGCATGACTCGAACCGCTGGCAAAAGTCTGGATACGTTGCTTCTTGTCCATACCGAAAGTAGTCCCCATCAACGAAGCATAATCATAATTGTTCAGGTCGAGAGTTCCTGGTTTGCTATCAAGGAATTTACCCACATCGCAAGAAAAATACATCATCGTACTGTCTTTTATCGACTTAATGGCCATTTCTTTTATATCTTCTATCGGAAGATTTACATACGTCCAGTTCCGTCCGTCGTAGGTATGACGGTCATAGTCTATTTCATAACATTGATAAAACTCACGGCTCGGGTCGTTCATCAGCATCACATAATTGCCAGTAAGGTCGTTGCCCAGGAAAGCCTGATAGAACGAAAGCGGAGTATACTCCTTCGTCTCGCCGTTCAGGGTCCAGGTGAAACGTTCCACCGGTTCGCCGAAAGCCAAAGCCAACATGCGATAAACGGTGCACAACATATCTGTTTTCTGCTCCTCTAATGCGGCAACCTTGAGACCTTCTTCGGCAGCCTGACGCAATTGCAAACCAAATTCCTTCAATTTCAGTTCCAACAGATTCGCAATTTGGCTTGTGTTATTACTGCTATAAGTTTCCGGCATGACCGAAGCAGGCACCACACCGTATTTGCCGATAATGTCCGAAATACCCGTAAATTGTCCTCCATCGCTGATAGGGTGCTTGAAAAGCCATTCCACCATCTTGTCTTCCATCGGCTTCTCACGTGTATCAATAATGCCTTGCAAAAAGAGGTTCGCTTTTTCCAACTGGTCGTAAAAGAAACAGTAATTCTGTGAAAATTCCATTTCATCCAAACCATATTTCGCCATCATCTGCGCCCGGAGCACATTCAGCCCCGTAAAGAGCCAGCAACGTCCCGATTGCTGCTGGTCGGTAATGCCGCGCGAAAGAACCCGGTTGGAAAAATGCGTGTCGAAGTTGGTAAGGTTCTCATGATTCTTTGCCAGCACCGAAATGCTGGTACCTGCCATCGCGTTATAAATGGCTTTGTCCGCAGCCGTATGCTTATAGCTGCTTTTTATCTCCTGCAACATTTCCGGAGTGATGCCTCCCTGCTGCGCCTGCACCGTTGTCAGCGCCATCGCCATGAGGCAGAATGCGATACTTTTCTTCATGTCTTGTTATTTAAGCAATTTAATGTTATTATTTAAGGATTTTATTCATATACGGTTGCAAATATAACAATTTTCTCATAAATAATGACTCAAAGCTCATTTATATTATTGTGTACGGACTTGCTTCCGCCTGCTTTCTATGGCTCAATCAGGCGTTCGGGTTTTGCCATACAGGCGTTTCCATTCTATGTCCTCCATACGGGAGACGTACGTCCTCCAATCGGGGGATATACGTTTTCCATACGGAGGACGTACGTTTTCCGATTGGAGGACGTAGAATGAAGCTGCGTCCATACAAGATATGATGCAGTTTCACAAACATTAGTTACAAACCAAAAAACGAAAGGATGTCGCCGATTTTTTAAAAATCTTGAAATAACAACAGAAAATAGAGATTACCTCGGCTGATATTTGTACTTTTGATACATTTTCAGAAAACTATATGAGAAAGATTATCCACATAAAACATTTTGTCCGCTCCACCATCATACTGATAATGGTGTGCTATTTCGGATTGATTGCGGTACTGAATCTTTCTTTCATACAGCGGCAACTGAGCGCCATAGCAGCCAGCGAACTGGAAAAAATCATGAAGACCGAGGTAAGCATCGGCAACATCGATTTGGGGTTGCTGAACCGGATTATTATCCGGAATGTAACGCTGAAAGACCGGGAGAAGCACGAGATGCTGAAAATATCACGCCTTTCCGCCAAAATAGATATCACCCCCTTATTGCATGGGAAAATCCGTATCAGCAGTGTGCAACTGTTCGGACTGAACGCCCGCCTGAACCGGAAAACTCCTGACAGCCCGACTAATTTCCAGTTCGTGCTGGACGCCTTCGCATCGAAAGATACGGTAAAGAAAGAGACAAACATCGACCTGCGCATCAACTCGGTGCTGATTCGCAGGGGACAGATTTATTACGATATCCTTTCCGAGCCCGAGACTCCGGACCGTTTCAACGCCAAGCACATCGGCATTCAGAACATTTCGGCAACGGTTTCGCTGAAGGCATTGACCAAAGACTCCGTCAACGCCCAAATCCGACGCATGAGTTTTAACGAAAACAGCGGATTCAAACTGAAGAAGCTGACTGTCAAGATGATAGCGACTCCCCGGAAACTTGCCGTAAGCGACCTGGAAATACAATTGCCCAATACCGCGCTGGCTATCGACAGCCTGACCGCAACCTACGACAGCGTACCCCACTTTCCGAAACTGGACACGGGGACCGCTTATCAAATGAAGCTGAACGCCAGCATCACGCCTGCCGATATCGCCATGTTTGTACCGGCACTGAAACATTTCGGCAGCCCGATTGATTTCCGGCTGGCACTGGAAGGCAAAGGCAACCAAACCCGCTGTACTGACATTTACGTCAGCGGGAACAAACAAACCCTATTGCTCAAAGCGCAAGGAATGGTCAACCACTGGAACCGGAAAGAAGACCTTTACCTGTTCGGGCAAGTATCCCAACTGGATGCCGATGCCCAGGGACTGGCATGGCTATTCCATAATCTTACCGGAAAAGAGTCTACTCCCGGTGCTGTCAAGCGTTTGGGTGACGTACATTTCAACGGAGATGTATCGGGCTATCTGCACCAACTGACAACGCATGGGACTCTCACTTCAGAAGCCGGAACCATCCAGGCAAACGTCACCATGCACCGCCCCAAAGATGCTTCTTACCGCTCTTATTCCGGCAAGATAATCAGCACCCAACTGAATCTCGGCACCTTACTCGGACAGGAACAGACCTTGGGCAATACATCCTTCGACATCGAGCTGCAAGGACTGAGGTATAAGGACGGGAAACCGGAATCGTACATCAAGGGCACCATATCCTCACTGGCATACAAGCAATATGAATACCACAACATCCTGCTCGACGGGCAATACACCCCGGGAGGATTCGACGGAAAGATTTCGATGAATGACCCGAACGGCGAAATCGAAATCAACGGACATATCGCTACCCAACAGCCGGTGCCCGACTTCAACCTGCGGGCAAGCATCAACCGTTTTTGCCCCAATAAGCTGAACTTAACGAAGAAATATGCCGACACGGATTTCTCGTTAAGCCTGCTGGCAGACTTTTCCGGAAACTCGATTGACGACATACAAGGGAAAATCAGCATTGACAGCATACGGATGCATTCACCCGAAGAGGAAAAATGCTATTCGCTCGACCATTTCATCATCCAGGCCGGAACAATCGGAACGAACAACGAGAAACAAATCGAAATACATTCACCTTTCCTCAACGGAAAAGTGGAAGGGCACTATTCGTACCGTACGTTACCGGTCAGCATCCTGAAAACCGTTCACCGCTACCTGCCCTCCTTGCTGGCTTCCGGCAAGGAAATGCCTGCTTCCGACAACAATTTCCGCTTCCAACTTCAAATGGACGATGCCGAATTCCTGTCGAAGGTGGCGGACATTCCTTTGCAACTTGCCATGCCGGTCTCGTTGCAAGGCTATTTCGATGATAACCGCACACGCATCCAAGTACGGGCATACGCCCCCGAATTCACCTATAAAGGAGCCTATTACGAAGCCGGCACTTTCCTTTGCGACAATACGGAAGAAGGACTGCAATGCCAACTACGCGCCAACAAGCGGATGAAGAAGGGAAGCATGGTCAACCTGGCGGTCAACGCTTTGGCCAAAGAGAACCGGCTGAAAGCTACCGTAAACTGGGGCAACAACACGGCAGATACCTTCAGCGGCATGATTGGAGCGACGGCTTCTTTCGAAAAACCGGAATCTGGAGAAAAACTTAGCACACGCATTGATATCCAACCCAGCCAAATCGTATTGAACGACAGCATCTGGACAATTCATCCTTCTGAAGTCATCATCGACCAAGGCATCATCGATGTGCGCGACTTCCTGTTCGAGCATCAGGACCAATACGTGCGGGCAAACGGACGCATAGGGAAAACCGAAACAGACAGTTGCACCGTAGACCTGAGCAACATCAACCTGCAATACATCATGGACATCATCCAATTCCATGCAGTAAAGTTCAACGGGCTCATAACGGGACGGGTACACCTTCATCATGTACTAGAGAAACCGGTCATGAATGCCCGTCTGGATGTGAAAAACTTCTCGTTGAACGATGCGTTGCTGGGCAGAGGAGACATCAAAGCGGCATGGGACAACGAACTGGGAGGCATACGCCTGCTGGCGGACATTCGTGAAAACAAGCAGTATTCCACCTACGTAGACGGATACATTTCGCCCAAAGAAAAAGGGCTGGACCTACACATCCGTGCCGGAGGAACGAACTTGGCTTTCCTTCAGCCTTTCATCGACGGCATCTTTACGAATATGCAAGGACGCGTATTCGGCAATGTCCGCCTCTTCGGACCTTTTGCTGGACTCGACCTGGAAGGAAGCGCGCAAGCCGATGCCAGCATGAAAGTCGATATACTGAATACGGCCTTCAAGGTGCACGCCGATTCTGTACATATCCGTTCGGGACATTTCGGATTCGACAATGTGCAGATTGCCGATATGGAAGGACATACCGGAACGGTGAACGGCTCCCTCGACCACCGGAAGCTAAAGCACCTGACTTATAATTTCCGCTTCAACACCAACAACATGCTGGTATTCCATACGGAAAAGGAAACACCCGAATTTCCTTTCTACGGAACCATCTATACGACAGGCGAAGTCCTGCTAAGAGGCGGAAACAATGCACTGAACGTAGACGGAACGCTGCGCACCGACCCACGGACATCGTTTACATACGTTACAGCCACAGCCACCGAAGCGACCAGCAACCAGTTCATCGAATTTGTAGACCGTACCCCGAAACGTCAGCAAGAGCACATCTATACCGAAGTATACCATCCGCTGAACGTAGTCAAAGAAGAGGAAGAAGACGATACACCGCTCGACATGCACCTGAACTTCCAGATAGAAGCTACCCCCGACGCTACAATGCGCATCGTCATGGACCCCGTAGCGGGCGACAACATCTCTGCCAACGGCAGCGGAAACCTCCGCATCAATTTCTACAACAAAGGTGATTTCCTGATATTCGGCAACTACAACATCGAAGAAGGAATCTACAAGATGAGCATGCAGAATGTCATCCGGAAAGATTTTGTCCTGCAGTCGGGAGGGACTGTATCCTTCAACGGCAATCCGCGTCAGGCAAACCTGAATGTGCAGGCTGTCTATACGGTCAACTCAGCCTCGCTGAACGACCTGGTGGCAGACGCTTCCAGCACCAAAGGTACCGTCCGTGTGAACTGCCTGTTGAATCTGAGTGGCAACCTGACCAGCCCTACCCTGAAGTTCGACCTCGACCTTCCGACCGTGAGCGACGAAGACCGCGAGCTGGTAAGAAGCCTGACCAGCACTGAAGAGCAGATGAATACGCAGATTATCTACCTGCTGGGTATCGGCAAATTCTACACCTACGACTATAACAACAATGCCAACCAGTCGGACGCTACCAGCTCGCTGGCATTCAGCACCTTGTCAGGACAACTGAACAACATGCTCTCGCAAGTCATCGATAGCCAGAACTGGAATGTAGGCACCAACCTGAGTACAGGCGAAAACGGTTGGACAGACGTAGAGGCGGAAGCTATCCTGTCGGGACGATTGCTGAACAACCGGCTTATCATCAACGGCAATTTCGGATACCGCGACAACGCTTTGCAGAACACCAACTTCGTAGGCGACTTTGAAGCCATGTGGATGCTGACCAAGAACGGAGAGTTCCGTCTGAAAGGTTACAACGAAACCAACGACCGGTATTTTACCAAGTCTACGCTGACAACCCAAGGCATCGGACTGATGTATAAAAAAGATTTCGACAATTGGCGTGAGCTTTTCGACTGGATATTGCTCCGAAGAAGAAAAAGACAGAAACCAACTGAAGAACAACCGGCTGCCCAACAAAAAAGGAATCAAGAAACAAAACTGACAGACTAATAAGATTGACCCTATGAAACAAAACTTTTACTTACCTGCCGAATGGCATACACAAAGTTACATACAACTGACCTGGCCTCATCAGGAAACTGACTGGAACTATATGCTCGAAGAAGTGGAAGCGTGCTTCTGCAATCTTGCCCGTGAAATAGCTGTCCGTCAACCCTTGCTGCTCGTAGCACCTCAATTCCCTGAAGCCTTGGAACAGGCTGACTTCCGGCAAAATATCCATTTCGTCGCTTGTCCTACCAACGATACCTGGGCACGAGACCACGGCTTCATCACCCTGCTGCAAAGCAGCGGATCTCCCTTACTGCTGGACTTCTGCTTCAACGGATGGGGAATGAAATTCGCTGCCTGCAAAGACAACCTGATTAACAGCCATATTTATAAAAGCGGTATGCTGAACGGACATTACGTCAATTGCCGCAACTTCGTGCTGGAAGGCGGTTCGATAGAAAGTGACGGCGAAGGTACTTTGCTTACTACTTCCACTTGCCTGCTGGCTCCAAACCGGAACGATACCTTATGCCGCCATGAAATCGAGCAATACCTGAAAGAGCGTTTCAACCTGCTCCAGGTATTATGGCTGGATTACGGCTTCCTGGCAGGAGATGATACAGACAGTCACATCGATACCCTGGCACGCCTGTGCCCCGACCATACCATTGTCTATGTGCAATGCACGGATACGGCAGACGAACATTACGGCAGCCTCCACGCCATGGAAGAACAGTTGAAATCCTTCCGTACCCTTGACGGGGACCCTTACCGGCTGCTTCCCCTACCCTTGCCCGATGCCATATACGACCAGGATGGTGAAAGGCTTCCTGCCACCTATGCCAATTTCCTGATAATGAACCGTGCGGTGTTATATCCCACGTATGCCCAGCCGGAAAAAGACAAAGAGGCAGCCCGTGTACTGGCACAGGCTTTCCCCGACCGTGAAATCGTAGGTATCGATTGCCGTGCCCTGATACAGCAACACGGGTCGTTGCATTGCGTCACGATGCAATATCCCGAAAGCGTCTGTCCTTTCTGACAGACAAAAATAAACCGAATGTCTTACCTATATTATATATACATTATTATATTATGACAAGAATCATCCGCGTCGGTATCGTACAGCAATCGTGCTCGAACGATATCAAGAACAATTTGGAGAAACTGCACAGCAACATCGCCGCCGTAGCACAGGCGGGAGCCAATCTGGTCGTATTGCAGGAACTGCACAATACACCGTATTTCTGCCAGACAGAAGATACCAGCCTGTTCGATTTGGCAGAACCGATTCCCGGTCCGTCTACCGGATTCTACAGCGAGATAGCCGCCACGTATGGCATCGTCTTGGTCACATCGCTGTTCGAGCGCCGTGCTCCGGGGCTGTATCACAATACGGCTGTTGTCTTTGAAAAAGACGGAAACATCGCCGGCATATACCGTAAAATGCATATCCCCGACGACCCGGCTTATTACGAAAAGTTCTATTTCACTCCCGGCGATATCGGCTTCGAGCCTATCCAGACTTCCGTCGGCAAACTGGGTGTGCAGGTATGTTGGGATCAATGGTATCCGGAAGGTGCCCGCCTGATGGCATTGAAAGGTGCCGAACTGCTGATTTATCCCACAGCCATCGGCTGGGAAAGTAGCGATACACACGAAGAACAGGTGCGCCAGATAAATGCCTGGATTACCGTACAGCGCGGACATGCCGTAGCCAATGGGCTTCCGGTGATTGCGGTAAACCGTGTCGGACTGGAGCCGGACCCATCCGGACAAACCAACGGCATCCTGTTTTGGGGAAACAGTTTCGTAGCCGGTCCGCAAGGCGAACTGTTGGCTCAAGCCAGCAACACGAAAGAAGAAAATCTGGTCGTAGACATCGATATGGACCGAAGTGAAAATGTCCGCCGCTGGTGGCCGTTCCTGAGAGACCGCCGCATCGAAGAGTTCGGAGGACTGACCCGTCGGTTCATCGACTGATAAATGATTCAACTATCAAACAAGAGACACGGAGACACAGAGATTATAATTTTATCATCAAGAAGATAAAAATCTCTGTGCCTCCGTGTCTCTGTGTTCAAAATCCGAAAAAATCAATCGATTTCTTCATCAGCCTCGTAGCCGCCCATCTCACGGATGGCATTCTTCAGCATCACATACTGCTGGAAGAGGTGATTAACCGGAACTTCATGCTGCGTATAGTCGTGCATCGGGCTCTTGAGGAAGAAGCTCAGGAAACGCTGGATGCCGTAACGGCCCGCACGTGCAGCCAAATCGCTCAGCAATACCAAGTCGAGGCAAAGCGGTGCTGCCAGGATTGAATCGCGGCACAAGAAGTTAATCTTGATTTGCATCGGATACCCCATCCAGCCAAAGATATCAATGTTATCCCAGCCTTCTTTGTTATCGTTGCGGGGAGGATAATAGTTGATACGCACCTTGTGATAATAATCCGAATACAAGTCCGGTTGGTTTTCAGGTACCAGAATCGACTCCAATGTAGAAAGCTTGCTCACTTCCTTGGTATGGAAATTGGCAGGTTCGTCCAGCACCAGACCGTCACGGTTGCCCAAGATATTGGTAGAGAACCATCCCGACAAGCCCAGGCAACGTGTTCCGATAATCGGAGCGAAACCCGATTTTACCAGTGTCTGTCCAGTCTTGAAGTCTTTTCCGGCTATCGGCATACGAGTCTTTTCCGCCATTTCCCACATGGCAGGAATGTCAACCGTCGTATTGGGCGCACCCATAATAAAAGGAGCACCTTCGGCAAGAGCGGCGTATGCATAACACATAGACGGAGCCACGTGCTCACGGTCATCATTCTTCATCGCCTGCTCCAAGGCAGCCAATGTCCCATGCACCTCTTCGCATACCGGCACATAAATCTCGGTAGATGCAGCCCAAAGCACTACGATGCGGCTGCAACCGTTCGCTTCCTTAAATTCACGGATATCCTTGCGCAAAGCCTCAACCATGTCCCAGCGGGTAGCACAGTCTTTCACATTGTCTCCATCCAGGCGTTTGGCATAATTCCGGTCGAATGCCGCCTTCATCGGAACAATCTTCTCCAATTCGTCTTTCACCGGATTGATGTCCTTTTCCCTTAATACTTCACAATTGATAGCCGACTCGTAGGCATTGGCAGGATACACGTCCCATGCGCCAAACACAATATCTTTCAAATCAGCCATCGGCACAATTTCGTTGTAATGAAGATATTTCTTAGCATCTCCCTTTCCTACACGAATTTTGTCGTACTGGGTCATCGAACCCACAGGTTTTGCCAACCCTTTTCTTACCATTAATACACCTGTCATAAACGTAGTAGCTACTGCGCCCAGACCTACACACAGCACACCCAATTTTCCGGTAGCTGGCTGTACATTCATTTTTTCCATTTCTACTAAATTTGTTTTTCTATTTTTATATTAATCCTATAAGGTTACAAAACATGTTCAAATCGAAATGTAAAGGTAGGCTTTTTATAAAGAAAACAAAGTCCTTTCTCCACTTTTTATGATAGATTTTGCAAAATAGAACATTAATACCCAAAAAAGGACCATAGAAAATATGAATTTGCCGAATGAAAGCGGAACCTAAACCGCTTTTTATCCATAAAAAATACTATCTTTGCACCCGTTTTTTAACAGTATAACAAAACAGCCATGAATGATATCTGCTGCATAGGACACATCACACTCGACAAAATAGTCACTCCCAAACAAACTATTTACATGCCGGGAGGCACTTCGTATTATTTTTCACATGGAATCTATCACCTGAACGACTATAAGCATTATAAACTGGTCACCTCATTGGCACCCAGCGAATACCAGTCGGTAGACGAACTGCGCGCTAAAGGAATTGACGTAGAAGTGATTCCCAGCCGACATACTGTATATTTCGAAAACAAATACGAAGAAAATCAGAATAACCGTACCCAACGTGTATTGGCAAAAGCAGACCCGTTTACGGTAGAAAAGCTGCAACATCTGGAAGCACGCTTCTTCCACTTAGGCAGCTTGCTTTCCGACGATTTTCCGCTGGAAGTCATCAAATACCTGTCTGCCAAAGGAACTCTTTCGGTAGACGCACAAGGATATTTGCGAGAAGTGCGTGGAGAAAACGTCTATCCGGTAGATTGGGCCGAAAAGAAAGAAGCCTTGAAATACGTCGACATCCTGAAAGTAAACGAACATGAAGCCGCTGTGCTTACCGGTTCTTCTGATTACGACGAAGCCATTCATCTGCTGCACGAATGGGGAGTGAAAGAAGTGTTGTTGACTTTAGGCAGTGAAGGGTCATTGATTTATGCGGGAAACACCCTGCACCGCATCCCTGCCTATCCGCCTAAAGAAGTAGTAGACGCTACCGGATGCGGCGACACCTATATGCTGGGCTATCTTTACCTGCGCAATAAGGGAGCCTCGTACACTGAAGCGGGAACATTTGCTGCAGCATTGTCTACCATCAAACTGGAACAATCAGGTCCTTTCTGCGGCACAGAGAAAATGGCATTCGATATCGTTCATACAAGCGACTTAAAACCTCAGACCTTATCCTGTTAAGCATACAGCGACCCCTGCAAGTCGATGCGGACTATCCCGTCAACCTGCAGGGGCTTTTTTATCAACCGACTTCCATCCCCTGTATGTATTTTTCCTAATTTCCATCCCAGAATATTTGTTTTTTTCCTTATAATCAATATCTTTGTGGTAGTTTGTAATAACCTAATAATTATCACTATGAGTATTGAAAAAACATTGGTCATTTTAAAGCCCAGTGCTGTTCAGCGTGGGCTGGTCGGAGAAATCACTACCCGTTTCGAACGTAAAGGTCTGCGTCTGGCAGGCATGAAAATGATGCAGCTCACCGATGAACTGCTGAACGAGCATTATGCCCACCTGGCAGACAAGCCTTTCTTCGGACGCATCAAACAGTCGATGATGGCATCTCCCGTTATAGCTTGTTGCTACGAAGGAGTAGAAGCCGTGCAGGTAGTCCGTTCCATGACAGGTGCCACCAATGGCCGTAACGCCACTCCCGGAACCATCCGAGGCGACTATAGCGTAAGTGCGCAAGAGAACATCGTGCATACTTCCGATTCTCCCGAAAACGCTCTTGTCGAACTGAAGCGTTTCTTCAAGCCGGAAGAAATATTCGATTACGACCTGCCTACACGTTCTTATCTCAATTACGACGAAGAACGGCAATAAATGTTTTTCACCACAGAATACACGAATTATATAAATGAAGAATGAAGAATTAAGAATGAAGAATCATCCGTTATTAACTATTAATTTTTAATTATTAATTCAATTCGTGTAATCTGTGGTGAAACAAATCAAAGCTCGTCCAAGTCTCTTCCGGTACGCTCCATGATACTGGCAGCCAAACTATCTGCCACTTGCACGATAGCCACCAATGGGTAAAGCATACGCGCCGTGTCGTAATTGCGCAAGTCTTCGTAACTGTTCAAGTTCAGTCCGAAAGCACCCATGTGCCAACGGATAGCCAACATTTCATCGTCTGTCATTTCCAGGCCGTTGCAGAGCAAAAGAATCACCGACTTCTCACCGTGTCCCATCGGAAAGCTCTTATACGTCACCTTATATCCTTCGGTATCTTCCCATATTCCCAACGCGTTCTTGCGCTTTTTCACGCTGCGCACATAGATGTCGCTTTTGCATACATCGTGCAAAAGGCTGGCGATAATCACACTGTCTCTTCCCACTTCATTTTCCAAACCAGGCTCGAGGGTCTTCATGCCTTCCCATACCACCAGGGCCGCCTTACAGGTATTGATGGAGTGAAGCACCAGCCCACCTTCTACATTCAGATGATGTCCTGCCGACGCCGGAGCCGTGAAGAATCCCAGCTCTTCCAGTCCTGCTATTACATCTTCCACTCCGTCGCGTCCGGTAGAACGCAACAATTCGATAAACTCTTCTTTATTCTTCTTGATATCCATCTTGATTGCTATCTTGCTAACAACATTACTTCCTTTATAGTGAAATCTCTTCCCTACTCTTCCTTAAAACAGCCAGCGTTTCACCAGCCATTCCGTCTTCTCCCACAAGGCTTTCATTTGCGGATGCTTGGTATATTTCTCCGACAGCGGCTTGACGTGGCAGCTTACATTCAGCGTACCGGTCCGCTTGCCGGCTTCCTCATCCAACAGCAAATGGATGGCGGTAGCCGCCCCTTGCCGCGGCGTACGGATGAAAGGACGGAAGAAAATATCCGTCAACGGGTCAAACCAGGCATGCATGGTGATGATATCGGTAGAAACGATGCCCGGGTCAGCCGCGTTGACCACAATTCCCTTATCGCGTACCCGCTCCGCCAAATCGATGGTGAAAAGCATCAATGCCAGTTTGGTATTGCTGTACACGGGGATACGCCAGAAAGAGCCCTTCCTTCCGCAATAGAAGAAATCCGGAAAATCCAGTTTGCCGATGGCATACGTACACGACACCATATTGACAATGCGGCTTCCCTCTCCCATCAGCGGCAACAGTTTACGCGTCAGCAGATAATGTCCCATATAATTCACCTGCACCGTACGCTCGTATCCGTCGCCCGTGCGGTGATAACCGGTTTCCATCGTTCCGGCATTGTTCATCAGCAAATCTACATGTTCATCATCGGCTGCCAAGGTATCGGCAAACACACACACCGAGATAAACGATGCCAAATCGATGTCGCGCACCTCTATTTGCAAATCACTCCGTTCGCGCAACAACGCCTCACGCACTGCTTTGCCTCTCTGTACCCGCAGGCAAGCCATAATGACACGATATCCCGCCAATGCCACGGCACGGGTGATTTCACGTCCCATTCCGCCATCGGCGCCGGTAATGACTGCCAGTTTCTGTCTTTCTCCGCTCATCTTACCGCCTGCCTTTCTTCTATTTGTTCAATTTCTTTCTGCAAGCACGGGGGCAACTTCTCTTTCAGGTGCTGATGGCACGCCATTTCGATGGAATACATCCGCGCTATGCAATAATTGCTATGCCGGCAATTGCAACGTGCCTGTTCTTCCTCACGCATCCGGTTGACAAATCCCGGCTCGTTCAGCAACGCACGTCCCATCTGTACCGCCTCGAAACCGTCGTCAAGCACTTCGTCTATCTTGTCTCTCGCCACCAATCCGCCTACATATACCAACGGCATCTTGATTTCTTTCCGGAACTTCAAGGCATCTTCCAGGAAGTAAGCCTCCTTGAAAGGTACAGCGGGAATCATCCATTTGCCGACCATCCGCACGCCGTACTTCAGCCACCAGCAAGTCATGTAGTGCGTCATGCTCCGGATAGGCATTTCACCACGCATTACGTACATCGGCGCCTTGCTGACAAAGCCTCCGCTGAGCACCAGTGCATGTGCCCCCGACTGTTCCAACCGCTTGGCTACCTGCAGGGACTCATCCAGCTCCATACCGCCACGGAATCCGTCACGCATGTTCATCTTTACCAGTACTGCCATATCGCTGCCCGCTGCCTTCATCACTTCTTCCATCACCATGTCCATAAACCGCATCCGGTTTTCCAACGAGCCTCCGTATGCATCTTTGCGGTGATTGGTGGAAGGAGAAAGAAACTGACTGATCAGGTAACCGTGACCGGCATGAATCTCTACAGCGTCAAATCCGGCTTCGCGTGCCAGTTCCACCGAACGACCGTATGCGCGCGCCATCGCCGGCAATTCATCGGCACGCAATCCGCGCACGAACGTCGGCGAATACAGATTGAACCCGCTGCTGGCACCTACAGGCAGACAGCCACAAATGCTTTTGTGCGACATGTTGCCGCAATGCCCCAACTGAATGCTGGCTGCAGCCCCTTCTTTATGTACAGCGTCAGTCAGTTCGCGCAAACCCGGTATAATCTCCGGACGCATCCATAACTGACGGTCGAACGACAGACCGCTTTGGGTTACGGCAGCGTATGCCACCGTAGTCATCCCCACGCCTCCGGCAGCTACCGAACGATGATAATCGAGCAACATCTGCGAAGGCTTATTCCCCGGACACATGCTCTCGAAGGCAGCCGAACGAATCGTACGGTTACGCAACGTGAGCGGTCCCAATGTGACCGGAGTAAACAATTTCGAGTTTTTCATATTTCTATTGCAATTTTAGTTGATGAGGTTCCGGTCTATACCCATAAGCCTCACACAAAACCTAATATATAAAAGGTATTATCCGTTTTCTCTTTCCTACAGCTTCCGCGCCGAATTCGTCACAATATTTGTGATAAATAGCATTGGCACGGGGAACCAGATTGGCAGCCGTCCACCAAACAAACACCCATGCGGCAGGCGAAGCTGTCAAGATGGCAAAACCTGTCCACTCCACCAGCTCTCCGAAATAATTGGCAGAAGTGACATAGCGGTACATCCCCTTCTGCGGAAGATAATGCCGGGTGTCACCCGGTTTGCGCAAATGGCGTATCACATGGTCGGAATGCAGATTGATTCCCATTCCCACGGCAAACAAGGCAAGCCCCGCCAACGCATTCGGCTGCAACAGATAACCCAATCCGATGCCGGTAGGCACATACTCGTTGAACCAGAACAGACCGCCTGCCTGCATTATTCCGTTCAGTACATTAAACACAATGCCCATCGCCATAATGGCGACCGGCATCCGGCTTTTCCCTTTCATCAGAAAAGGAAAAACAAACGAACGTTGAAGATAATGCAACTGGAACAACAGGAAAAACAGAAACTGGGGCAATGCGTATCCTACACCGCTGCAAGCCCATAAGACAAGCATCACCACAAATACGGGCGACTCCATGCAGACCCATGCCACCTTATTATTGATAGACAAGCCCCACGAAGGTGTGCGAAACATCCCGTAACCCGCTTTTACAAAATAAAGCGCGACAAACACAATAAAGGCAATGCCTGCCATTATTGCCAGAAAAAGCGTAAAAGTTTCCTGATTCATAGCTATGTAGTTAAAGCGGGGTAAAGATACATCAAAACCTCGAAATAAAGCATTTATTTACAGAAAAAGCTACAAAAGCAGAAAAATAAACGAAAAAACTCAGGGCTGATTACCCTCTAATATCCGCATCGCGATATCCAGGTAACGGGTCATGTCGGTTGTAAAAGGTCCGACATATTCATCACTTCGCTTGCGCCCCAAGCGCACCACTACGGCATCTTCGGAAGGAAGCGCATAGATATATTGCCCCAACATGCCACGCATACAGGGCACCGTCTCGCCCCGATAATCCATCAGCCATACCTGAAATCCGTAATAACTCAAAGCATCCTTACCCCACTGGTCTTTCAGGTACGAAGCCGGGCGCAGCATCTCGTCCATGTACGCCGGGGAGACCAGTTGTTTGCCTCTCCAGTTTCCATGATGCAATAACAGGCTGCCCAAGCGTGCTACATCACGCGCCGTAGTATGAAAACAGCAGAAAGCCTTTTCGTCACCGTTTTCCTTGTCCAGCAACCAGTAGGCATCCCGTTCCGCCTGCATCGGTTTCCACAGTTTTTCTTCGGCATAGTCGCTTAGGGTCTGTCCCGTGGCAGCCTCAAGCACAAACGCCAGAAGTTGTGTCTCTCCGCTCCTGTAAGAGAACTGCACACCCGGACGCTCTGTCACTTCCAGTCCGGTCACCAGTCCGTACAGGTCATTCCCGTAATAGCCCTGCGTCGTTACCGAGAACAGCGAAGCATACGATTCGTCCCATGCCATGCCACCACTCATCGTAAGCAAATGGCGCAAGGTGACGTCTGCCTGTACACCTTTATTATATATAGGGAGGTAACGTGACACCTTATCGTCCAGGCTATGTATCTTTCCCTCGTCGAGTGCCACGCCTGTCAGCAATCCCACGATAGTCTTGGTAGCCGAATAGAGATTCGAAGTCAACGTGTCATTCCATCCGTCACGGTAATCTTCAAAGAGAATGCTGTCGCGGCGGATGACAAGAAAAGACACCGTATGAAGGCTGTCCAGATACGCTGCATCCTCTCCGCTCAACGAATAGCTATTATAATCTGCCGCCTTCGGCCATTTCCATACATCAGAAGCATCATGATGCACGACATGACGGTGAAAAATCTCCAGGTCATCAATGACAGGCATCAGATGAATCAATGCCTGACGGGCATAATAAGGCAACGAAAGATACCCGACCGCCAACAGCAGTACAATCCCGACACTGATACAAGCTATTTTCTTTTTCTTTGACCAAACCATAATTATCCTTTTTACATTTTTCGGACACGAAAGATACACATTTTCGCTGAAAGAAAAGGAAGATTTAAGAGAACAAATTCAGGAATCTACTATAAAAGCAATCGAATAACTCTTGTCAGACCAAGAAATTGTTTTGATTTTCTGCCATTGCAACGGCTATCCAAACAGACATTTAAGTACAAAAAACTGACAACTTTTTAAAATAAAAAGTCCTGATTTTCAATCAAAATCAGGACTCTGTCGGGGTAGCGGGATTCGAACCCACGACCCCCTGCTCCCAAAGCAGGTGCGCTAACCGGACTGCGCTACACCCCGAAAGGCTCTTTTTTCAAAACCGCTGCAAAGGTAGAAATTTCTGTTTAATCCTGCAAGTTTTCAAGCGACTTTTTTTATTTTTTCTGCACCAATGATTTGAAAGATGCCGGATAGGGCGTTTCGAATTCCATCCATTCTTGAGTGACGGGATGGTAGAAACACAACTTGAACGCATGCAACGCCAATCTTCCCAACGGATTCGCTTCACAGCCGTAACGTTCGTCGCCTATTACCGGGTGTCCTAACGTCTGCATGTGTACACGAATTTGATTCTTACGGCCGGTTTCCAGCTGTAATTCGATTAAAGAATAGCCGTTTGCACGCTTGATAACACGATAATGTGTCACTGCATATTTTCCTCCATCGTCTACCGGAGAAGAACTGACATATAGTTTACGGTCGGTCAGCCACGAAGAAACGGTTCCTTCGTTCTGTTCTACCTCACCCATTACAACTGCCACGTAACGGCGGTCGCGCACAAGGTCGTGCCAATTATCACGCAACGTATGCTGCGTTTTCTCATCTTTGGCATACAACATGATACCCGAAGTTTCACGGTCTAATCTATGCACCACATAAATCCGGTTGTTCCGGTGTATCCGTTTTACATACTCATTTAATATATGTTGGGCAGTCCGCTCTTTCTGATGCTCGGTCGCTACCGATAGTAGCCCTTCCTTTTTCTCCACCACAATCAGATAAGCATCCTCATAAAGAATATTCAACATCGGGTTACGGAATTCACATTTGTGCTTATCACGGCTGATTTTTACACACATCCCCGGCTCCAGCGGGAAATTATAATGCGTCTGGATGGTGTTGTCCACCAGTACGGTGCGATTGGTCAGCATAGCCTTCACACGTGTCCGGCTGATACCTGCCATCTTTGTCATCAGAAACTCCATCAATTCTGCAGGTTCGTTCACCTTGTATGTCGTATAGCGGGAAGCGGCACGCGCCAATGGGCGACCGTCTTTCGAAATCTTGGCTCTTGACACTTTTCTTTCTCTTTTATTCGTTTCTTATTTCTAACAATACTACATTCTCTACATGATGCGTGTGAGGAAACATATCTACAGGCTGCACGGCTTTCACCTTGTATTTCTCATCGAGCAACTGCAGGTCGCGGGCTTGTGTGGCAGGATTACAGCTGACATAGACAATCCGTTTGGGTGCTGCTTCCAGAATGACTTTGACAACATCGCCATGCATTCCGGCACGCGGCGGATCAGTGATAATCACATCCGGACGTCCGTGTTCGTGAATGAATTCCTGAGTAAGGATATCTTTCATGTCACCTGCATAGAACAACGTATTCTCGATACCGTTCAGTTGCGAATTGACTTTTGCGTCTTCGATTGCTTCCGGCACGTATTCAATTCCGATAACCTGCCTTGCCTGGCGCGAAACGAAATTGGCGATTGTACCTGTACCCGTATATAAGTCGTACACCAACTCATTACCTGTCAACCCGGCAAAATCACGCGCTACCTTATATAAATTATATGCTTGTTCCGAATTGGTTTGGTAAAACGACTTGGGTCCGACCTTGAAACGTAGCCCTTCCATTTCCTCAAAGATATGGTCTTTCCCTTTAAATACGTTCACTTCCAAATCACCTATCGTATCATTGCATTTATTGTTGATGACATAAAGCAATGACGTAATCTGCGGAAAAGTGTCAGCCACGTATTGAAGCAATTCTTTCATTTGCGCCAGTTCCGCATCTTCCACGATTTTACATTGCAACAATACCATCAGCTCTCCTGTCGACGAGGTGCGTACCATCATGTTACGCAACATACCCTCTTGCGTACGCAAGTTGAAAAACGTCAACTGGTGTGCGTATGCATAGTCGCGGATAGCATTCCGTATCTGATTGGATATATCATCCTGCAGCCAGCATTTCTCGATAGCCAATACCTTGTCGAACGCGCCGGGAATATGAAATCCAACCGCATTCATCTGGTCGTATTTCACGTCCTGCTTCACTTCTTCTTCGGTCAGCCAACGCTTGTTCGAGAATGTAAACTCCAGCTTGTTGCGGTAAAAACGGGTTTTTGCCGAACCTAATATCGGTGAAATCTCAGGCAATTCTATTTTTCCGATGCGTGTCAGGTTATCATAGACTTGTTTCTGCTTATAACGGATTTGGTCTTCGTATGCCAGGCATTGCCACTTACATCCACCGCATACGCCATAATGTTGGCAAAACGGCTCTACCCGCATGGGAGATTTCTCATAGAACTTTACGGCTACCGCCTCGGCATAATGATTTTTCTTACGTTTTACCTGCAAGTCGACCACATCTCCGGGGACTACATAAGGCACGAAAACCACCAATTCATTCACTTTGGCAACAGCTTTTCCTTCTGCAGCCACATCCATTATCGTTACTTTTTCCAGTAAAGGAAGTTCTTTTTTCTTTCTTGCCACGTCGTTTCCAATAAATCCAATTTGGGTACAAAGGTAAGTATTTTCCCGCACATTCCGGTAATATTTTTAAATAAGTTCTATATTGGCAAGTCTATATAGCAAAATATGTCCAACAACACCTGTTTTGCATTTGTTATGTTGCAAATTTTACATAGATTTGCAGTTAACTATTATGAGAACACATTTAGAACCTAATAAATCTTACTAACAGAATGGAAACAAAAAGAGTTTACACCTTCGGTAACGGACAAGCCGAAGGAAAAGCAGACATGAGAAACCTGCTTGGAGGAAAAGGAGCTAATCTTGCAGAAATGAACCTTATCGGAGTACCTGTCCCTCCCGGTTTCACCATTACCACAGATGTCTGCAACGAATATTTCGAAAAAGGTAAAGATGATGTGGTAGCACTGCTGAAAGATGATGTAGAGAAATCCATTGCAGGCATTGAAACGCTGATGAAATCGAAATTCGGAGATGTGGAAAATCCGCTGCTTGTTTCTGTACGTTCAGGTGCCCGTGCTTCTATGCCGGGTATGATGGACACCATCTTGAATTTAGGATTGAACGATGAAGTCGTTGCCGGATTGGCACGCAAGACTGGGAACGAACGTTTCGCATGGGATTCCTACCGCCGTTTCGTCCAGATGTATGGTGATGTCGTGTTGGGTATGAAACCTGCCAACAAGGACGATATCGACCCCTTCGAAGCCATTATTGAAAATGTAAAAAAGAAAAAAGGCGTACGTCTCGACAACGAACTGGAAGTGGACGACCTGAAAGAACTGGTAAAACAGTTTAAAGCTGCCGTAAAGAGCCAGACAGGCAAAGAATTCCCCAGCGATGCTTACGAACAGCTTTGGGGAGCAATCTGCGCTGTGTTCGACTCATGGATGAACGAACGCGCCATCCTCTACCGCAAGATGGAAGGCATACCTGCCGAATGGGGAACAGCGGTCAATGTACAAGCAATGGTATTCGGCAATATGGGCGATACTTCGGCTACCGGCGTATGCTTCTCACGTGATGCCGCAACGGGCGAAGACCTGTTCAACGGTGAATACCTGATAAATGCACAAGGAGAAGATGTGGTGGCAGGTATCCGTACTCCGCAACAGATTACCAAAATCGGTTCACAGCGTTGGGCAAAACTTCAAGGCATATCCGAAGAAGAACGTGTCAGCAAATATCCTTCCATGGAAGAAGCCATGCCCGAAATTTATAAAGAACTGGACGAACTGCAAACCAAGCTGGAAAACCATTATCACGATATGCAGGATATGGAATTCACCGTACAGGAAGGCAAACTGTGGTTCTTGCAGACCCGTAACGGAAAACGTACAGGTGCGGCTATGGTGCGCATTGCCATGGAAATGCTGGAACAGGGCTTGATTGATGAAAAGACGGCTGTTCTGCGTTGTGAGCCGAACAAGCTCGACGAATTGCTCCACCCCGTATTCAATAAAGAAGAACTCCGCAATGCCAAAGTATTGACACGAGGCCTTCCCGCATCTCCGGGCGCGGCTACCGGTCAGATTGTCTTCTTTGCCGAAGATGCAGCCAAATGGCGTGCCGACGGTCATCGGGTAGTCATGGTCCGTATTGAAACCTCTCCCGAAGATTTGGCAGGTATGACGGTAGCCGAAGGTATCCTTACCGCACGCGGCGGTATGACTTCGCACGCTGCTGTAGTAGCACGCGGTATGGGAAAATGCTGTGTATCAGGTGCAGGAGCCATCAATGTCGACTATAAGGCACGTACCGTAGAAATTGACGGCATCGTTCTGAAAGAAGGCGACTTTATCTCATTAAACGGAAGTACCGGCGAAGTATATCAAGGCGAAGTGCCTACCCAGGCAGCCGAAGTTTCGGGCAACTTTGCCAAACTGATGGACCTCTGCAACAAATATACCCGCCTGCAGGTACGTACCAATGCCGATACGCCACACGATGCGGAAGTGGCACGCAAATTTGGTGCCGTAGGTATCGGACTTTGCCGTACCGAACACATGTTCTTCGAAAACCAGAAAATCATTGCCATGCGTGAAATGATTCTGGCTCCCGATGTAGAAGGACGCAAGAAAGCGCTTGCCAAACTATTACCTTATCAAAAGAGCGATTTCAAAGGCATCTTCAAAGCAATGAACGGCTATCCGGTAAACATCCGTCTGCTCGATCCTCCTTTGCACGAATTTGTTCCGCACGATCAGAAAGGCCAGGAAGAAATGGCAAAAGCGATGGGCGTAACCGTAGACTACATCCATCAACGTGTAGAAAGCCTTTGCGAACACAACCCGATGTTAGGTCATCGCGGTTGCCGCTTGGGTAACACTTATCCGGAAATCACAGAAATGCAGACCGAAGCTATCCTAAGTGCAGCTTGCGAGCTGAAGAAAGAAGGCTATGATCCTCATCCCGAAATCATGGTTCCGCTTATCGGTATCTTGTATGAATTCGAAGCACAAGAAAAGATTATCCGCGCTACAGCCAAGAGAGTGTTCGAACAAGAAGGCATCGAAGTGCCGTACAAGGTAGGTACGATGATTGAAATTCCGCGTGCTGCCCTGACAGCCGACCGTATCGCATCGCATGCCGAATATTTCTCATTCGGAACCAACGACTTGACACAGATGACTTTCGGTTATTCGCGTGATGATATCGCTTCATTCTTACCGGTATATCTTGAAAAGAAGATTCTGAAAGTAGACCCGTTCCAGGTACTCGACCAAAACGGTGTAGGTCAGCTCATCAAGATGGCAGTAGACAAAGGTCGTTCGGTACGTCCCGACTTGAAATGCGGTATCTGCGGCGAGCATGGCGGTGAACCTTCCTCTGTGAAGTTCTGTCACAAAGTAGGCTTAAATTATGTCAGCTGTTCTCCGTTCCGTGTACCTATCGCACGGTTAGCAGCGGCGCAGGCTGCGATAGAGGATACTCTCTAAGACTGGAAGCCCTCAGGCAGAA